>Ga0209109_10000962_pt1 | contig 15881 bp, 31 predicted proteins | sample Rifsed10ft2_FD_184004 | JGI IMG/M metagenome (GOLD analysis project Ga0209109, IMG submission 184004) | Soil microbial communities from Rifle, Colorado, USA - sediment 10ft 2 (version 2) | ecosystem: Environmental > Terrestrial > Deep subsurface > Rock core/Sediment | place: Rifle, Colorado... | reverse complement strand
GGCTGGAGGCGTATGCCGCGGCCTACGGCGTACTGGTCGTCACTAACCTGGCAAGCAAACTGAAGTCTGATGGGGACCGTGGCCGCGGCCTCATCAAGCACTTGCTCAACAAGCTAGAGTCGCAAGCCTTCGAGAAGGCGCCGCCGGGGACCACCGAGCTCACTTATGAGCAGCGCTTAGAAAGGTACAGCTAATGATTGGCTCCGCCAACCTCTATATCTGTCCAGTCTGCGGAGTGACTATAGATCCAGAGTGGGTCCACCTCTGTCCAGGCAATCCGAGCGCTACCCTGCCCGCTACCTTCCGCGGCCATACCTGCCCAACCTGCCATGTATGGGTGCCATCAGGCGAACTCCACTTTTGCATCCAGGAAAAGCCCAGGCAAGAGCTTCTCCTGCTGGACATCATCAGGCTCTTAGAACGGATTGCCGCGAAACTCGAAGCGTAAGGAGAAATATCTAATGGACCCACTAACGGAAATCATGAACGAGCGCGAACGCCAGGACCAGAAATGGGGAGAGCAAGACCACGACAACTTGTACTGGTTAGCCATCCTGAGCGAAGAAGTCGGCGAACTAGCAGAGGCCTTGCTTTGCGACTACACCCGTGTGCGCCCAGAGCTAGTCCAGGTTGCCGCCGTGGCCCTCGCCTGGCTGGAATGTATTGAGCGTGGTTAGTTGCTTGCGCAATTGGGAGATGGAGGTTTGAAATCTATGTCGTCCCGCAGTTTCTGGCAAACACGCCATCCGGCGCTGATGGCCCGCGCCCGCAAGGAGTTCCTGGCCCACGAGCCCTGTACCATCTGCAACGGCCTACAGATGGTCAAGTTCAAAGACAACTACGAGACCTGTCCATGTTTGAACGTCGCCGAGGATGCGCGGCAGTTCGGAGCGTTGTCCACCGTAACCCCGAACGAGCGATTGAAGACCTTTGACCAACTGGAGCGCTGGGGCACCAACGCCGAGTGGGCAAGTTTCGAGGCCACCATGGGCAGCCTGAAGCGCCTGACCAAGTCGCCGCTGGACCACCAGTGGATCACCGTCTCCGGCGTATGTGGCAACGGCAAGACCAGCCTCGTGCTATCAGCCTACAACCTGATGCCGGACCTGTCCGTGTACATCTCGGCCCCCGAGTTAGCGGACGGCCTTTTCACAAGCCTGGCGCGCGACGAGAAACTGCGCTTCGGCAAGAAACAACTCACGCTGGGCGAGCTCAAGGATGTGCTTGTCAGCGTGCCCGTCCTGTTCTTGGATGACCTTGGCCTGGAGCACAGCGGTGATTTCGTCACCAACACATTCAGCGACATTATCGCTCGGCGATATGCCTACGCCTCGGAGCGGCCCACGGTCGTGACCACCAATCTGTCTAAGGCCGAGCTCGCTGCCCGCTACCCGTATGGCAGACTCGCAGATCGCATAACTGACGAGCACCTGGTCCTCCGGCACCCCATCATGCTGCCGAGCTATAGGCAGAGAGGAGCTAACAAGATCGCCAATGGCAGTCAACGGTAATGCTCCAATCTTCTCCCAAGAAGCCGAAGAGGCAGTCTTGGGATGTGTGCTCATCAACCCGGACGCATACCTGGAGGTTGCCGGGTTTCTTCTTCCCGAGGACTTCCACCTTCACAAGCACCGCTGGATCTGGGATGCCGTAGCGCGGCTGCACCAGGACCAGAAGCCCGTAGACCTGCTGACAGTTTCAGACGAGCTACAGCGCCGCAATCAGCTCGAAGAAGCGGGCGGAACCGCCTTTCTCACGCACCTGATCAACGGCGTTCCAACGTCTCTGCACGTGGAGGCCTATGGACGCATCGTCCAGAAAGACGGTATCCGCAGACGGTTGCTGGAGGCGGCCTCCGAAGTTGCCAAGCTGGCTTACGAAGAAGAGCGGCCGATCACAGACATCCTCAGCGATGCCCAGGCCGTCATCGTCGCGGCCAGCGGCGCCAACGCCCAGGAGCACCAGATGGCCGCCGACGCGGCCGTCTCTGAGTTCCACGACCAGATGGAGGCCCGCCTCAAGGACCCCGAAGCGTTTGCGCCTGTGCCCACCATGCTCACAGACCTGAACCGTCTCCTCGACGGCGGCATGCGCAAGGGCGACTTACATCTTGTCGCGGGTAGGCCAGGCACGGGCAAGACCACAATGATGTTGAACATTGCGCGGCACGCCGCCGAACTCAAACTGCGGGTCGTGTTCTTCTCGCTGGAGATGCCGACAATCCAACTCATCACGCGGCTACTGGCGGGTGACTCCCAAATTAGCATGTCCTCCCTACGCAAGGCAGAGCTTAGAGATGACGAGTGGCCTGCGCTCACCGAGGCCATGGAGAGGCTTGCCCTGCCCAACCTGATCTTCGACGACACGCCCGGCCTGACGCCCGAGCAGATGACAGCGAAGTGTGAGCGGCTCAACATGGAAGCACCGCTCGACCTCATAATCGCAGACTATCTCCAGTTGATGAATGCCGCTCGCCGTTTCGTCAACAAGAACGAAGAAGTCTCGCACCTAAGTCGTGGTCTGAAGCTACTGGCCCGACGGTTGAACGCGCCGGTGTTGGCCGGAAGCCAGCTCAGTCGTGACATCGAGCGGCGGGCTGACAAGAAGCCGGTGCTCGCAGACCTGCGCGACAGCGGGAGTCTTGAGCAAGATAGTGACGTGGTCCTGATGTTATTCGCCAATGGGGGCGAAGAGTACAAAGACGCCGAGGGGCAGACCGAGAGCAAGGTCGTGGAGATCCTGGTCGAGAAGCAGCGCAATGGCCCGACCGGCAGCGTGCCAGCGATTTTCTTGAAGAAAACTAATAGGCTCGTCAATGCAGTCCTGCCGGAGGTAGACCTATGATCGTCGCTGTTGGATTCGCGCTCTGCGCGGCCGAGGCCACCAAAAGCAAGGAGGTTACACATGCCGCCCCAAAGGCAGTATACAGACGAGGAGCGTAAGGAAAGAGCACGCGAAAGCAGGCGCAGATGGGACAGAGCCAACCGCGAGAAAATACGAGAGAAGAACCGCAAGTATCGTGCTGCACACCCCAACTATTCACGAGAGTGGCAGCAAGCCAACCCGGAGAAGGTGGCAAAGAGTGGGCGCAAGTATCGCGAGTCCAACAGAGACAAGGTACTGGAGGCTACCAGTACATGGGCAGCCGCCAACCCCGAGAAGGTACGGGAGAAAGATCGCAGGTGGCGGGCAGCCAATCCCGAGAGGGTAAAAAAGACTGCCCGTGAGTGGTTCCAAGCCAACCCGGACAAGAAACGCGCCTACAACGCCAAGCGTCGCACCCTGAAAGCAGGTAACGGAGGTTCCTATACCGATGCTGAATTGAAAGCCCTGTATGCCCAGTACGGCAATCAGTGTATCGGGCCGGGGCCGCATGAAGGACCACTATGTGCCGACCATGTCATCCCCGTGGGTGAACCTGACAGTACCAGCAACATCGACAACATCCAACCATTGTGTCGGTCCTGCAATTCCCGGAAGGGCACTAAGATGATTGATTACCGTGTGTGAGGCCATATGTTCACCTTTGCAACCGGATTCGTCGCGCTACTCGCACCAGTCGTAGCCTGGCTGATTTACAGACTGGCTAACTTATCGGAGCAGTTGTGACTGGGCGCGGCCCCCATCGTGGAGGAAAACATACTCATCATTCAAAGTGGCAGCGGTTTCTTTGTACGCTTCCACAACGACACACCCGAGATGACCACCGATCCTGTATCAGCGACGCGGCTCAACCGGGAAGACGCGACTGAAATTGCGCAGCGGCTCGAAGCGCTGGGCTATCGGGCCGATTTCACAGAGGTCCGGGTGGTCCGCATATCACCGACACCAAGTGAACTCTAGTCCACTTTTATGATATGATTTGAGTATGGGAGAAAACATGAAACGCAAGCTACAGATTTGGGCTTACATCTTAGTACCACCCGTAGCGGGAATCACCGCCCTTCTCATCTTCCCTGAAACAAGGTTGGGAGGAGAAATCCTGCTCATAGCCGCCCTTGTCGTGGCTGGGCTCCTGTCTTTTTCTTGGGGGATGGCCAACCTGGACCAACTGTGATGGACATCAACGCTGAGATCTCCGCCATCCGCGCCATAGCAGAGGAACTGGGCACAAGCCGCATGGCCTTCCAGCCCTGCACCGCAAAGCAGGCGGGCGTGATCGCCCGCGCATTTGAGGAAGTCATCGGTGACGACCGCGAGGAGCGGCTGGCAGTTCTGGAGCGCATCTTCCCGTGGGGCGACCGCGGCCCCGTGCACAGTACCAAGGACTTGTCCAAGGCACAAGCCTCAGTGCTAATCCAGTGGCTGTACGGGTTGGACAGGACAGACAAACTGACCGGTGACGACGAAGTGGCCTGGAGCAGCGGTCTGGTACTTTCCTCCATCGTTGGAGGAATCAGACAACAACAGGCGATTTTGGCAGGACAGACAGAACTGTACCGAGCTCCGGGTGATGTCTTCACCATGGATCAGGCAGAGATGTTTGAACTGCCAATTCCGCCGGAGACACCACTGTGACACCCGAGGACACACCGTTCGTCCGCGTTGGCCGCACCGTCCTGAAGTGTATCGGCTGGGCGTTGGTGGCCCTGGAGTTGGTGCTGCTATGGAGGTAACGCCATGATGTCACTTGAGAGGATTGCCCTGAAGACACGCCTGCTTTCCGAGCGCCGTGTCATGCGCCGCAGCGGCAGCCGCATGGAGTACGTCAATGCCTGCGGACTGTGCGGGCGCACCGACATGGGCCTTGACCTCGACGAGACGATCCTCTCGCGCGCCGATGCTCACGGCGACCCGGAATTGCTCCGCAAAATCATGGAGACAGAGCTCAATGTGTCGCTGATATGCAATCCGTGCAACATCGGCCCGCGCAAGACCAAGTGGGGCAGGGCCTATCTCACGGATCAGCTCATTCACAAATACGGTAGCCGCGCCATCGTCAATTGGATCAAGATGCTCGGGCTAAAGCTCCCGGATGAATACGTGAATTTCGTCTTGGCCAGGGCCGTAGGGATAGAAAATGATCGACCTGTGCTTTGAGGGCAGGCGCGTCAGCGCGCGTTTCCAGGTCACAGGCCTACCCGGCGACCTGCGCATTGAGCTTGACCCGTGCGGCGGCAGAAAGTTTGCCATCCACCCTTACCAGATACCGCACCTTATCCCGGATCTGCGCGACCAACGAGAGGTCATACAGGCCGTACAAGCGCATGCAGAGGAGACAGAATGACCGCTGTAACCAAGACCACCCCCGTAGCCACCGCCATTATTGCACGTCCGCCCTTTGGATGGGTGTTGCTTTGGGGAAAAAAGGCGGCTGGCAAAACATTGGCCGCCCTCAACAGCCCCTGGCGGCCCGTTCACATCCTCGACTGCGAGAACGGCTCCGAGGACTACTTCCTGCACAAGCAGCGACTTGCCGAGATGGGCCTGTTGCGCGGCGAGTTCACGCGCGATGCCTGTTACACGTTGGCCGAGTACGTGGCCGCGGCTACCAAGATCGTCCAAGGCAAGGGCGTGTACGGCACCATCGTGATTGACACATTCGGGCAGGTCACGAGCTGGGTTGGCGAAGACCAGTTTGCCAAGGATGTCAAGATCGCGGACAAGATGTCCCAGGTCGTCTGGGGGCATGTACGCGAACGCCTACGCAAGCAACTTCTGGAACTGGGCAAGAAGTGCGACCTGCTGGTACTCACAGCGCACGAGCGCGAGTACCCGCCGATGAGCAAGAACTATAGCCCGCGTTGTAACCCGGCTGTGCTTGAGCTGGCAAGCCTCTCCATACGCCTGGAGCGCAAACCCAACGAGAAGATGCCAACCGGCATCGTGACTGGTGCGCGGCTCCCCTTCTTCCCGCCGCAGATCAAGGACTTCGCCATCGAGAAGCTGCTGGACTACATCCAGAGGCCGGCTGACTGGGACAAGCTGGGCGAGGACGAGAAGGTCACCGAGACCTCCGCACCCGCGTCTGGCTTCAGCGAGACGCGGCAGTACGAGGAGGCCTAATGCCTGACAGCACGCCGCTCCCACCCGGTTTCGAGGACGACATCGCGCAGATTATCGCAGATGACCTCCTCAATTTATCAGGCCACAAGGTCGGTGACACGGAGGCACTCATCCACCCTATCGCCGCGAAGTGGGTGGAAAGGTTCGAGCGGGACATCACTGCCCTGTACGAAGGCCTCACGAAAGCCGAAGCCAAGTTCCGCGAGTGCTCCTCGCATGAGCTGGCCAGAATGTGCGAGACCGAGATGATCGTTGCGGACAACGTAGCCGTCATAGAGGCTGCCCAGGTCGTCGGCCTCCTGCGCGTGGCCCAGCTCTACGGCTGGTGGCTGCACGAGCACTGGGCCGAGGTGCAACTGCCGGAGGTGGGGGATGACTAGCACCTGGCCAATCAAGCTCCTCCAGACCACCTGCCGCAATCCAAACTGCGATGTCCCGGGCGGCCGGCCAATGAAAGTGCTGTGGGATACCTGGACAGACCCACGGAAGACGCTCGTGCAGGCCCGCAGTTGGTGTGAACACTGCGACTGCGACAACGAACCGAGGGAACAATGAAACACATTTTCAGAGTCGTCGTTATACACACGGGTCCGGGGGGTAGCGTAGGCATGGTCTACACCGTCACGGGGAAGGACGATGTTGATGCACGCAGAAGGGCCGTCAAGCTGTTCGAGCGTGATACCAACTACGAGGACGCGCCAGAACTGCGATACTGCGAAATCAAGTGCCAGGGAGAGCTGGACGGCTAATGAATACCGGCCTCGTTGTCCTCGGCATCAGGCTAACATGCGGCGTCTGTGGTCTGGAGAAGACCATGGACAACCCGCTAAGTCTGTCACTCGGGATGCTGCGCTACAAGGCCGAGAGCGACGACGTGGGCTGGTACGTGCCGGACGACGGCCTGACGCTGTGCCCAAAACACCAACGCGAGGCCGCGGCCAAGTACAACCTGCCCAGCTTGTTTGCTGCACGACCGCGCGTAACACTGCCCACACCGCAGACAGCAGCCAAGAGCAAGGCGGTTTCTCCGGGAACACAGGAAACGGGTGGCACGGTGCCTATCCATGACCAAAAAACCCTGTTCAAATCGTGAGCAGGCCTAGACGGGTAAAGAATGACACAGTCCTCAAATTGCCTTCCGGTGACATTTAGCGGGCTTGTGGCGCTCAGGGAGTTTTTGAAGAATTACAACGGGAGCTGGCGTCAACTGGTGTGGGAGTTCCGCGGGCGGGTCAGCGTCTCAACACTACGTCGGATCGCCGGTGGCCACTACACACCAAAGCGGCGCGAGGTTATCAGGGCACTACATCTTCCAGAGACGGCCATAGTCTCTGTCTGCCCGCGCCATGGTGTTGTGCACAAGGGCCGATGCCCGCGCAAGACATTTGAAGAGAACGCCGCCAGTTACGACGACTGGAAGCACGAGAACGCCGCCCAACTCGCGGCGCTAATGGAAGGAAAACCGCTATGAAGAAGCCGGTCGCTAAGAAGCAGACCATCGAGATCTTCGACTGGGGAGACAGCGTTACAATGTCCAAGAATGACTGGAAGAAACTCCTATCCTGGTTCAAGCGCAATGGCATAAAACTGGAGTTCGGGCCGTGGGGCTGGCGAAGGGGGGCCAAGCGATGACCCCGGACGAGACGATCAAGCTCCTGGCCGAGATGCTGGAGCCCTATGCACACTGCGAGTATACCGCCTTCGCGTACCGCCCACCGGGGTGGACGTGCCTGATGGATATGGCAAGCGCTCGGGCACTTCTCGAGCAATATGCCCCTGAACGCCTGCAACGTCTGTGCGACGGCGAGGAACTATGTGAGGGTTGCCGCGCACGGGAGTTGCTGAACGAGCTGGGGCTGGGGGGCAAGTCGTGATCCTAGAACTCCTACTGACCGCAGTGGTCATCGCGGGTCTCCTGCGCGTGGCCAACTACCTGCTATCCGACTTTCGTCTGATGACGCAACCGCAGCTGCCACCAATGCACGCGTGGGAACTAAAGACAGATTACTGTCACAGGCCGATGGCAAGGGCGCTGGACTCGGAGACCCTGGAGCCAGTCGGCGGCTGGCGTCCCATGCCCAAGTTCACAGGCATGATGCGTGTCCAGAACGGGGTACTATACGCGCGAGACTGGTGGGATTCCTCCATCATGGAGGATTAGGACCCCCCTCCCCTCCCCCGGCTACCCCTTCTGAGGCCTGGTTTGAGCGTGAGAAACCAGAACCAAAACCAAGAAACGGAGAAACCATGGACATTGAACAAGTGAAAGCCCGCAAGAAAGAGCTGGAGGAGGAGATCAGGACACTCCTGGTCGAGTTTCAGTTGCGGTCCGGTGTACGGGTTGAGTTCTTACACCTGACACATCTGCCCGCGACGTATGGCGAGGGCTGGCCCAGGCCAATCTTAGCCGTCGAAATCGTCATTGGCCTGTGAACGTCGTCCCCGCGCTCCTGCTACTCTGTCTGCTGTGCTTCCTGATCGGCTACCTGCTGGCCGACCTCAACGCGGGCGTGTGGAGAGAGAGGGAAAAATGAAAGCACTGACGCTTACTCAACCCTGGGCTACTCTGGTGGCTATTGGGGACAAACACATTGAGACCAGAAGCTGGCAAACCCACTATCGCGGCCCGCTGGCCATACATGCGGCGAAGGGCATCCCCAAGGGGGCCCGTGACTGGTTTCTGGAGAACAACTACGCCAGCATGGTACTTGCGGGCCAGGGCGTGCATTGGGCAACGGACTTGTACAACCTGCCGCGCGGCATGGTCATCGCCACATGCACGCTGGCAGACATCGAACGGGCCGATTCAACATTTGTTGAAACCCTGAGCGACCAGGAGTTTGCCTTTGGGGATTACAGCGAGGGCCGCTTCGCTTGGCACCTCACAGGCGTCAAGCTGTTGCCAGAGCCCATCCCGGCCAAAGGTAGCCTCGGCCTATGGGAGTGGAGTGAGCCGAAATGACTGACTGCGAACACAAGTTTGTCTACGGCGGCGCAAGGTACAAGGTGGATGACAATCCCAGACCCGGCACTGGCTCGCACTACAGGTACTACTACGACTGGTTCTTCTGCGAGAAATGCCTGGAGTCCAGGTACGAGAGACTGGCCTTCTTAGACACCACCTACGACAAGGTCGCGCTCAATGCTCTGCCGAGGAGGATCACAGAATGAACGACCAAGAGCTGTATGACTTTCACCAAGAGAAACTCTATAGCCTCGACCTGGAGCAGCGTGCGAAGATGGTTGCTGCGCTCAGGGGCCTGTTCCACGGCACACCCACGGCGGAGACAATCCGTGAGAGGATCGCACAGGACCCGCTTAGATGGTGGGTGGACCTGCATTTCTCTTGGGGCATGGCGGTCCGCAATGCGCTGCGAGATCTCGGCTACACAGAGGCTGCAATCGGCGTCGAGAATCTTGATGACTACTGGGTCGGCCTCGTCGAGTTGGCAGTCCAGGAATAGCCTTGCCTGGCGGTGTGTACCAGTGTCTACCAAGTACATCCAATCAGACGATGGCCGCGTGCTCTCGATACCCGCTGACCATCTCGCTATGTGGGAGGCGCTTGGGTGGAAACGCATCCCGCGCGCCGTCTATCGCGCGGCAAGAAAGAAGCTCAAAGGAGGCAAAAGTGGGAAACCGAAAACAATCACAGCCCGGATGGATTACCCTTGACTTCGTCCTGGCCCTGCTGGGACCCAGCGTGCTCGTGCTGGCCGGCATCGTCGTCGGGGCCGCGCTCGAACACCGTGGCTTCCTCAGCCACCTGTGGAGGCCTTTATGGTAATCGCAGTCGATGTCGATGACACAGTGGCAGACCTGGTAACCCCATGGCTGGCCCGTTACAACAGGGACTTCGACGACACGCTGGAAAAGGAGAGCATCACATCCTGGGACATTGCCAGGGGGTTCCAGCAGGAGAATGCCGGTCGGAAGGATGACAACGGCAAGGCAAGAGTCGATCTGATCCCAGTCCGACCACTATTCTATCTGGCCGACGTGTTCACCAGGGGCGCGGACAAATATGAAGACCACAACTGGCGCAAGGGCCTGGCGTGGCACCGGGTCTTTAGCGCACTGATGCGTCACGCACTCGCCTGGTGGGCTGGCGAGAAACTGGACCGCGAGGATGGGCAGCACCACCTTGCATCCGCGGCCTGGTGCTCAATGGTACTGATGGAGTACGAACTCACTCACCCGGAACTAGATGACCGTGTATGTCAGACGAACGATCTTGAAGCCATCCGGCATGGAAAGTTTGGTCAGTGAGATGAATGCTCCGCAAGGTTGGCGTCCACCCAAGGGAAATAGGGTGTTCATTTTCAGGCAGTACGGGGTTCCCAGCGGCTATCAACCTAACCAGCAACCCGGCCCTGCAACCTGGCGCTACCGCCGCATCACACACGATAGCGGCTTCAACAGCACGCCCTCGCGGCAGGCAGCCTGGGAGAAGCACTACCCAATCGGCTGCTGCATCAGCGCCACTGAGTTTGTGACGCTGGACGAGATCGCCGCCAGCGTGCGCGCGTACTGTGCCATCCAGCGCATCAAGATCGTGCCCGTCGAGTCCGACATCCGCGCCGCCCTCACAGACCTGGAGGCCGAGAAGCTGATCGAATCGAAGTATGGAGATGCTACGCCATGACCAGCATTTCATCACACAGGCGAGCTGAGGACATTGTTGACCTAATGCTCTTCCTAATCCACTGGGGCCAGTCAGACACAAGTGGCGAGTTTGCAGAGACCAGACACGAGATGCTGGTCAGTCGCATTGCATTTGCCATCGAGCGCCATGCCAAGCAGATGGTCGAAAATCCAGATGAGCCATTGGTGGTGAGATGAATCAGCGCGAGTATAACGACATGAGCCGCAACAGTCAGTGGCTGGTTGAAGGTGACTGCCGAGTGCTGGTCGGGGGCGTATTGTGGCGCTACCTATATGACGGGTACGGCCACCGGATAGTCGCATTACCAGTGTTCCCAGAGCCACCCACAATTGTATGGCCATACGGCAAGGATGGGCCCTGGCCCGAGATTACAGAGAACACCGTGTACTACTACAAACCTGTGTGCGTGAAAACCATGGGCGGTGACTGGCCCGGCTACGAGGTGACGGTTCGCAGAGGGAATAAGTAATGAAGACTGAGTGGAGATGTCGGCTGCTGTACTTATTGGCCGTGGCCACGCTCAAACGCAAGTATCGTTAGTGGAGTGTCTGCGTCGGTAGGTAGTCCTAAAACGATACTTGCGCAGGGGCAGAACAGAAATCGTGTAAACTAGAGGCGCATGAACATTCTAACAAAGGGCGAGAAACAAGTGTTACAACGACTGGCTGCCGGTGGGGAACTTGACGAGTTTATCCCTGGCGGTTGGTGGATTGATCTTGACCAGATTGATGGACGTATTGGCTGGAACCTCTTGAGAAAAATGGCACTGCACCAGGAAACGTATTGCGGTGCCGACCACTACATCTACACGATCAACGAGACGGGCCGCAAGTTGTTGGCACTGTCTGTCCCCTAGTGCACTGGCCTCAAACGCCCGTCCCCAACGTACATCTCCTCATCCCCCATCACCAAACTGATCTTGCCCTCGCGGGCATAGATAGTCGGCACGGCTTCGCTAATGATCTGGCGGAGCTCTGGCGGCGGCAGGTCCCACACCGCCTCATCCCCCGTCAGCCGCATGGCTTGGGCCACGATCTGATCAGCGTCCAGGTTGTTGCCGGCCTCGTAGTCACGGATCCGCTGCCGCAACGTCTCGGCGGATGCTTGCTCAGTCGCCAGGGAACCGTCCAATAGCTTCTTGGTCGTCATCGAAACCACGCGCTCAAGATCGCTGGAGATTGCGTCAATCCTGCCCTCAACCTGTGCAAGCTCCTCCCGCAACTGGTCCAGGCGCTGCCGCACAAAGGCGGGTCTCTCCTCACCCATGGCCATGATGAAGGCATACATCTCATCGGCGGTCACGCCGGACAGCATCATACGCAGCAGCTTCAGGACCCGCTTCTCACCGATCATGTTGGGCCCATGCGGCTGCCCGCGTCTGTACGTCGCGCACCCGTAACTGCGGTAAGAGCCAGTGTGGTTCTTGTTCGGGCGGTTGCTCTCGACGATCATAGGCTCACCACACAGCCCGCAGCGCAGGATGCCGGTGAAGATCGCCTGCCCGCGCATGCGCACGGTGTAGGGATACGCCTGCTTGCGGCGCTCCAGCTCGGTCTCGATCTGAACGCAGACCGCATCCTCCCACATCTTGGGTTGCCGACCCGGGATAAGCTCGCCACGATAGCGCACATAGCCACGGTAGAAGGGATTGCGCACGTAGCGGCGCAGTCGTTGCCAGTGGCAGGCCTGTCCATCTGGGGATGTGGGCACAGCTACAGTCATAGCATGGTAGGACAGCTTCTGTAGGAACGCCTCTGCAAGCCCAGCAAACCATGTCTGCCACTCGGGCAATATGCGGTAAGAGGTGTGCCCGGAATCGTCCTTCAGCGCCTCATAGCCCGCTGTCAGAGAGGCTCCATGATGGAGGCCCTTCTGCGCGCGGCCCCTCTGTCCCATGCGTGTGCGCTCCCGGATACTGTCCAGCTCGATCTTGCCGATGGCCGCCTTCAGGTACAACATCTTCATGTCAAAGGTCTCGCGGGCCAGGATCACGCGCACACCGGCCTTCTCCAGCATCTCACCGAAGGGAACGGCAGCCTTGACACCGCGGTACAGCCGATCTTCCTTCCAGGCGCCGATGTAGTCGTACTGGCCACTGTAGCCGTCAGCGATCAGTCGAAGGAATGCGGGACGGTCGGCTCGCTCACCGCTGGGCTCGACCATACGCTGGCCGGCGCGGTAGGACTTGTCGTCGACGTAGGGGTCCAGGAAGTGAACCTGCTCGCCGAGGGCCTCAATGACTTTGGCGCGGCTATCGGAGATCTGGCTGGGGATGGAGACCTTGTCCTCGCCGGCCTGGAGGACGGTGAGCGACACGCGGGCATACAGGGCAACGCGGATCATGCCCCGATTATACCTCACCACAAAATCACTGCACTTTTGTGGAAGTGTAGTGAAGAAGCAAACGGCCCGGTGATCAGCCGGGCCGCCGCCAAAGTCCAATGGACTTCCACCTCCACCTACGACATATTCATGCTTTCAGTGGATTGCCATCATTATACCACAAAGGGCCATCTGGGTTCACCTTGAATAAAAGCAGCCCTCAGACTGAGGGCTGCCGATCTCCATCATGGAGGTCTCTCCCATCACGGGATTGTGTACTATTGTACTACGGGCATATTGGCTGCCGCAAGGTCAATTTGACGCCACTGGCCGCGCCCAACCCTCACCCACACTGCTTCCCCATCCACGCGCAGGGCTTGAGACAGCAGGTCTATGTCCGATTCGACATCGGCGCCCGTGTAACGCAGGCCGTCGCGCAATCCCGCCATCTTCAGGACGGCGTTGGCCACATTCCACTCGGGCTGGGTCATCAAGTTCTCTGCGACCACGGCCTCACGGGTGTACTTCTTGCCAGCGTGAGCGCGGCGAACGATGATGCCCAGCGTCTCTTGCAGCCTGTCGGGCTGTACAACGGGGGCAGGCTCCACGGGAGCTTCCTCCAACGTTGGAGGCTCAGGCGCCCAGCGCAGCACCGCGGCCTCGGACCTTGTCTTGAACTCGTAGACTGCCGCACCTACCACGAGTCCCACCACCCCTCCCAGTGGCCGCAGCCAGGGCGCCATCATCACCATCCCGCTCATGGCAATCAAGGACAGACAGATCCCGGTGAAGAGCACCATGAGCAATGTCGCGTCGTGACCAGGCGCGAAGTAGCGAGCCAGGAGGAACAGGGCACCGTTGCCGAACCCAAGCGTGATCACCAGACCCTTCATCTGCTCGGAGAGTTGCGCCATGACATAAAAACGGCTTGCCACAGGGCAAACCGTCTGCTACAATCACAACGAGCTGCCCTCACAGCTCAGCAGCCAGGGTTTCGGCCCTGGCTGTCTTATTGTAACCCCATTGATTCGGTTGTCAAGGCCTAGCGCTTTGTACCCTCGATTGCGCGGACGATCCGGGCACCAATGACACACAGGAGAACCGAGTGAGCCACGAAGGCCACTGTCCAGAAGAAAACGTAGTCGATAACTGACATTGTCGATTCCCTGTCAGGGCCTGCACTTCCAGAATATGGATGTGCACTCAGCGTTGGCCCGCTCATACCTCTGTATGGCCAGCGCCCAGTCGGCGTTGTGCGGGTACAGGGCGCCACTGATAGCAAGGCGAGGCATCCAGTAGACGAAGCCCGCCTCGATCAGCGAGTTCAGTTGCCCGACCACGTCGGCGTCAACATTCAGGGAGCGCAGGATCGCACCGTCTATCAGGACTGCCATCGCCAGGCTTGCCGTATAATGCGGCCCGGCGTCCAGCGTATCCACCTTCTCTATCACGGCGTAGAGAAGTGACACGAATTGCCACGGATACACCTGAAGGCACTTTACCAGGACCTCGTGTGAGGCCTCAAAGGCGTCGTCGGTGGAGTCCGGGGAGACTACCAGGGATAGAACCAAGCTGTCAGGCACTGCACCCTTCTGGTACCCAAGAACGGTGAAGGTTGGGGTGCCCTCGCGCACACATGCTGGCAGAGCCTGCATCGCGCGCAGGTGCGGGTCGTCGTTAGCAAAGCCATATCCGGCGCCGCCGAGTCCCCCGGCCACAATCACGGCCACAGACACAATCCACAGTAGTAGTTTGTTCATGTTTCCTCCATCATGGAGTCAGCAGATTCATCAGCCAGGCCAGGGGGCCCAGGAGGTCGTAGGTATCGTCAAAATAAAGGTTGAGGTACTTGTACGTGTTCTCATCCACATGCACTGGCACACCCGTATTGAGCGGCCGACCGTACTTCATGGCAGAGAGAACGTGGCCTTCCCAGGGATCGACGCTGTACTTGAGCATGATGTCGTACAGCTCGGCCTGGTGGGCGCTCCAGAAGCGGTTGTTCTTGCGTGCCTCCCGCTCTTCGGCACCATCACGCAGGAATATGTTTGAGAACAGGTCATACAGCCAGGGGGCCTCACGCAAGCGGTAGCGCAGGGTTACGCGCGCCATGCTCTCGATCTCGGCCCAGAATGCCTTGCAGGCCAGCTCGTTCCTCTTGTTGCACCACGCCGCCAGCACCTCGATTGTCGCCGCAGAGGTCTTGCTCTCCAGATGCGCGCTCTTGGTATCCCAGTCTGTCACGTCAGGATCATCCAGGAAGCGGCCGCCCTGGTCGTGGATAATTTCGTGGACCAGCGTGGCCAGAAGACCACGCATATCGCTCCAGCCCGGGTCCAGCACAAGCCGCTCGTTGAGCATGACCCAGCAGGTGATGGGGGCGTCCGGGGCACTCTGTTCACAGTTCGTGGAACCAGACACGTGGAAGGAGCGGTTGCCCCGATACGGTGCAAAGAAGACCTCCACCGGATAGCGGCCTCCACCCACGCCCTCGTAGACCAGGAGCGGCACGATCATCGTTGTCTGCCTGACAAGCCACAGGCTGTTGGTCAGAATGCCCCAAGTTGAGTCCAGGTAATACGTTGTGCCTCCGGCATAGTCCACGTCCGTGATCGGGATGTCGTCGCCAGCCCTCGCGTGCGCCACGAGCACGATCACCGCATCCCGAAGCACCTGCGGCAGTTGCGTGTTGTGGTAGGCCCACACCTGCGCCGCTGCAGAGGTCAGACTGAACACGGCCACGACCAGCACGAGCACGCCAAAGCGGATCTGCGGCAAGAACTTGCGCCATCCAGTCAGCTTCTTTTTTCTTGTCGTTTTGGTGGGCTTGCGTACTCGTGCCTTCATGGTCAGTTCCTCTAAGTCCTAAAACAGGCGGGCGGTCCCA
>Ga0209109_10000961_pt1 | contig 15885 bp, 15 predicted proteins | sample Rifsed10ft2_FD_184004 | JGI IMG/M metagenome (GOLD analysis project Ga0209109, IMG submission 184004) | Soil microbial communities from Rifle, Colorado, USA - sediment 10ft 2 (version 2) | ecosystem: Environmental > Terrestrial > Deep subsurface > Rock core/Sediment | place: Rifle, Colorado... | reverse complement strand
GGTGCCCCAAACGGGGGCCGAGTTGTTTGCCGAGTTGGGCGGGATGCAACCGTCGGCCAGCGAACTGGGACGCTTGCCGAAGGGCTTGTCGGACCGGTGGGAAGCCCACCGGGAAGAGTGGGAAGCCGACTTGCGCACGTTGGAAAGCGTCCCCGCGGCGGCGGTCACCCTGGCGGTTTCGCTGGATGGGGTGCTGGCACCCATGCGCGGGGTGGCTTCGCAGCCGCCCGAGCCGACCGCCGAACCCAAACAACCCAAAGGGCCGAAAGGCTACCAGGAAGTCGGCTGTGGGACGGTCAGCCTGTATGAGGCCGAAGGGGAACGCCTGCAGACCGTGCGCTACGGCCGGATGCCAGAGAAGAACAAGGTCACGCTGGGCCAGCAGTTGCAGGCCGAGTGCCAGGCGATCCTCGCGGTACGACCCCGCCTGCGCGTAGTGAAGTTGTCCGATGGTGCTCGGGCCAACTGGCGCTACCTGTCGGCTCTGGACCTGGGCCTCCCCGGCGACCAGGTGGAGACCTGGGATATTGTGGACTTCTATCATGCCTGTGATCATCTCCACCACGCCACGACGCTCATCTGGGGCGAGTTCACGCCCAAAGGCCGGGCCGAATTCGAGCGGCTCAAAACCCTGCTCAAGGAAGCCGACGGCGGCGTGGAGGTCGTCATTCGTGCTTTGCGCTACCGCCGTGACCAAGCCCGGGGCGCCAAGCGGGCCTGCCTGACCAAAGAGTTGACGTACTTCCGCAACCAGCGCCCACGCATGAATTACGCCCTTTACCTCCGCGAGCACTTGCCCATCGCCAGTGGGGTGGTCGAAGCCGCCTGCAAGACTCTGGTGGCTCAGCGCCTCAAGCAATCCGGCATGCGCTGGTCGGCGGCCGGGGGACAAGCGATTGTGACCCTGCGCAGTCTGATCCAGAGTGGCCGCTGGGAACGGGCCTGGGCCTTACTGCGCCAAAGCTATCAACAGCCCGTCGCCATCGGGTCGGCTCGTGCGTATGCCGCGCTGCCCCTGGCGGCGTAGGCTCACTATTTGAGACGTACACCCAATGCCAATAGCACAACGTCCGTGTCAATTACGACCACGACCGCCCTCGGAGGCTACGCATCGTCTCGTCCAAAGAGCCGGTGACCGATTTGGCCAGTTCCGCCCGAACGGCCTTGGCCAGGCGGCGGCCACGCCGGACGGCGGCGGCCGTAGCTGCGGGGCGCACCACCTGGACGCCGACCATTTTCGCCAGTTCATCGCGCAGGCGGCGCTGATCGGCCAGTGACAGATCGTGTGCGGCTTCGAGAATTTCTTGATAAGCCGGTTTGGCTTTCTTTCGGGTCATCGTCGCCATAGGTATCTCCGTCGGTCAGCGGCTGAGGCATTTCAATTATACTCGTATCGCAGGAATCTGAATGAACATCCTTTGCAGATATGCGAAAGAGATCGGGGTGATATAATCGCGCCAATCCCATTAGCACAATTTCTCAGCATTAGGGGCACTGTCATCCTGAGGCGACAGCGGAGATCACAATATTGATTATGAAGAGCTACCATCTTGCCCTCCTCGGTTTCGGCAACGTGGGCCGCGCGCTGGCCGGCCTGCTGAAAACCAAGACCGCTGAACTGCGCGACCGCTACGGCATCGGCTGGAAGATCACGGGCGTGGCCTCGCGGCGCATCGGCTGGCTCGCCAACCCGGACGGCTTCGACGTGGACGCGCTCCTCGCAAACAATTACCAATCCCCAATTACCGCTGTCTCGATTCAAGAGTGGCTTTCCGCCTCCCGCGCCGACGTGCTGTTCGAGAACTCGTCGCTCAACCCGCTCACCGGCCAACCGGCGATTGACCACGTCAAAGCCGGGCTGGAGCACGGCGCGCACGTCGTGACGGCAATGGCGGTTGAGATGTTGAAGGCATCGGCGAGCAACCCTGCTGCCAGCGCGCCCACCGCCGAAGCCCGCCAGGCCGGGTGGGCCACTTCGGAGACCGCCGCGAGCAAGGTGGGGTAGACCAGGGAGGGTGATGACTGCGCCCTTCAGCGTCCGATGAGGGTGGTCACGCTCAACGGAGGCAGAACAGTCGTGGCCGAACCATCTTCGAGCGTGATGTCCGGCTGGCTTTGCCAGATGCCGCCTTCGCGGCTGGTCAAGACGGTCAATGCTGCCGAGGGCTGGTTCAGATTGGTGAAAACAATATTCGCCTGAATGGCGACGGGATTGTTGTTAAGCGCCACCATTACCAACGCGCCATCGGGCCGCTCAAAGGCCGTCACGCGCACGCGGGGATCGCCTGAGTCAACTTTCAGGCGCACCGAGCCGCGAGCGACGAACCGCGAGTAGTGGCCCAGCAGATAACCGTAGATCGAAATCTCATAACGGTCGAGCGCGCCATCGGGCCGGAAGTAGACGTGGACGAGTTCATCGCGCACGCCGGGGCGGTCAATGAAAAACAACTGCATCGCGTCGAACGCGGAAACATTGGCAATAGTTAACTCGTCGTGGACGTGGTTGAGACGGCCCCGCACCAAATCAAAATCGCTGGCGTTGCGAGGCGTGCAGTAGCAAATCTCGGTCATCCAGACGGGCAGGTTGTATTGTGCCGCCAAGTCGCGAATTTGTTCTCGCACCCCCACCGCGGCGTGCGGGGGTTGGCCTCGAGCGGAAGCGTTCAATAAGGTGACCGGGTCATCGTATCCATCCGCATAAGCGTGATACGCCAGCACGCTCACATATTGCCGGGCATCCGGGTCATCGAGCACGGCTTGCATGTAGCGCAGGGCGTTCTGCGGAATCCAACCATCGGAAACGATGATTTGGGTCGTCAGGCCCTCGGCGCGCATCCGAGCGCCCAGCCGTTTCACGATGGTCACGTAATCCTCGACCGAGATGGGCGGGCCATTCGGGCAACCCGGCCCGAGGTCAGGTTCGTTTTGCACCGCGAGGTAGGGCAACTCAAATCCGGCCTCACGGAAACGCAGTGCGCCCGCGAGCAACCATTCCACTTCTTCGTCAATCTTCGCGGGATCGAGGCGACAGGGGTCGCCGGGCAGCCGCAGCCAGTCCTCACTCTGGTTAAACGTCGTCATAAACGTCACCCACCAGGATTGCATCCCAGCAGGGCGGGCCAGGGCGAGGAAATCCGTGAGCCAATTGACACGCGTCCAATCGAAGCCCGCCGGGTTGAGCGTGAATGGATCGGCGTTGTCGTTGGTTGGCTCGAAACCGGAGACGAACAACCGCGCTTGAGCGATGCCCAGGTCGGTGAAGAGCAGTCGGGCAATGGCCTCGCGGTCGGCCTGCGAGGCTGTCACTTTCGCGGGCTGGGTTGGATCGTGCGCCCGGTAAATGCCATCCCATTCAAATGGGGTGAGCGCCGCGCCAAAGCCAGCAAAGGTTTGATAGCGGGTCGCGCCGTCCACTTGAATGGTCACGACGGCGGAAGGTGTGAATGCGGCCTCGGGGAGCGGTGTGGATGTAGCCTGTGGATGTGGAGTGTGCCCGGCGGGAGTGACGTGCGCGGCGGGTGTTTCATGCGCGCCGCCGGGAGAGGGTTGGGTGACGGCCGTAGGCGAAGACGGCGCAGGGGTGGACGTTTGGCCGACGCAGCCTACGAGGAGGATGGCAATCGCTAAGGCGACACGCGACACACCAGATCGTAGACGACGGCCCATACCACGCCTACGTCTTCTCCTGCCCCAGCCCGGCTTCCCGCGCCCGGACAATCGCCTCGGCCCGGTCGGCCACCTGCAACTTGTCGAGGATGTTGGAGACGTAGTTGCGGATGGTCTTGGGGCTGAGCGTCAGAAGTTGGGCGATCTCGGCGTTGTTGTGGCCTTGCGCAATCAGGTTGAGGATCTCGCGTTCGCGGTCCGTGAGTTCGGGAAAAACGGGCGGTAGCGCTGGCTGGATATGCGCGAAGAATTCCATCAGTCGCACGGCAATCGCCGGGCTGAAGACCGCCCCGCCGCTGCTGACGGCCTGGATCGCTTGCAACATCTCGGCGTGGGTCGCCCCTTTGAGAATATAGCCGCGTGCCCCGGCGCGCAGGGCGGCAAAGACCGAGCCATCGTCTTCAAACATCGTGAGCATGATCACGCCGATGTGCGGGCTGGTATAAACGATGCGGCGCGCGGCCTCGATGCCGTTGAGGCCCGGCGCGCCGTGTGCGCCCGGCATCTGGATATCCATCAAAATCACGTCGGGCTGAAGACGGTCCGCCAGCGCGACGGCTTCGTCACCCGTGGCCGCCTCACCGACTAATTCTATGTCGGGCTGTAAGCCGATGAGCGCCCTTAGCCCGTCGCGGAAAAGCGTGTGATCGTCGGCGATGAGAAGACGAATGGTGTCCATCGTATCGTGATATGAGTGACGTCAACTCAGTGGCAGGCGGGCCCGCACGCGCGTGCCGCCCGTGGTTGGGGACTCGATCACGCACATCCCACCCAGCTCCTCGGCCCGTTCCCGCATGGAGGCCAGGCCGACGCTGGCCCGGTGTTCGTTTCGAGTGGCCGATAAACCCACGCCGTCGTCGGTGATTTCCACCCACAAGCCGTCTTCCAGTTTCAAGCGAATCAAGCATGTGCGCGCCTGCGCATAGCGCACCACATTGGTCAGCGCTTCTTGGGTGATGCGAAAGGCCGCCACCTCGACCGCAGCCGGGAGCGACGGGAGGCGCTCCGGCGCGTCCACAGTGATGCGCAACGTATCCGGGTTGTGCGTCGTGGTCGGCGCATAGCGGGCGGCGCTCTCGCGAATGGCGGCGACCAGTCCCAATTCGTCGAGCGTGGGTGGACGCAGGTCATACACCAGTCGCCGAATATCGGCGAGCGCCGAGGCAATGTCACGCTCCAACTCTGCCAATACAGAGTCGGCTGTGGCAATATCTTGCCCTACAGACTCCATACGGGAGAGTACGGGCAGGTTGCGGGTAAGGAGTGATCGCACCGAGCCGACCTTCAGGGAATGGATCGCCAGCGCCGGGCCGAGGCCGTCGTGCAAATCGCGGCGGATGCGGCGGCGCTCTTCCTCCCGCGCGGTGACCAATCGTTCACGCGAACGTTGTAAGTCGGCGGTGAGGCGCATGGCGTGCACGGCCACCCCGGCCTGATGGGCAATATCGGTGAGTAAACGATGTTCAGCCGGGGTGAAGGCTTCATCGGGCGCGCGAGGCGCAATCCGCAATTCACCAACGTGCTCCGATTGATAGGTAAGAGGCAAGCGAACGGCCGAGCCAGTGGGCAGGCCGTAAGCCGCGGCGATTTCCGGTTCACTCCCATTCGCATGTTGTAGTGCAATAGCCACATAGGGAAGCTTGAGAGTCTGCGCGATGGTCTCCACGAGTGCGGGCAGCACCGCCTCGGGGGCTAATGTGGCTTCGAGCCGCTGGCCGAGGCGTGAGAGAACGGCGTACGGATCGTCGCGATCGCCGTAGAGGAGGCGGTTGACAGCACGTTGCAGTCGTTCGCGTAAGGGTTGAAACATCAGCGCAATGAGGCCGGTAGCCAACAACGAGACGAAGAGGTTGCCTCTCACTTGAAAGACGACACTCAGCCCGCCGACAATGATGACGTAGACGAGGATAACCGCGCCGGTCAACGCGCCGTAAATCACGGCGCGCCGGATAACGACTTCAATATCCCACAACCGGTAACGCAGAATGGAAAAGGCGGTAGATAGGGGCACAACCAATAAGGAGAATACGAAAATCGGCGCAAAGATTAGATTTAAAAGCACATTGGAAAGCCCAGGCGGAGCCAGTGCTAAAAGTAGCAGGTGGAGTAAGCCAGCCATCACGGCTATGGCCAGGCCGAGCACGGTCCTCTTGCTCTGCTGACGTTGGATTGAGTTGGAGACGCGCCGGTAACGATAGATTTGGGCCAAGACACCCGTGGCAATCCAGCCCAGTGTCATCACGTCCTGCTGGTTGACGCCCGGAGTAACCGATGGACGCTCAGGGAGGAGCGGCACAGTCACCAACCAGACGGCCCAGCCAATTGCCAGCCAGCGCGTCCAGCGTGGAACGAACTGCCCGTCGGGGAACAAATATAGAAATGCGAGGAAGCAGCCCGTGCCAAGCAACTGCCCGTAAGTGATAGGCAAACTCCACGCCGGCCGAAGGGCTGCCGCCAGCGCATCCATGAACGGAGTGAGCGTTGCTCCGATGCTCACCAGCGTGAACGCGACGAACATCACCCAGCCATCATTGGATCGCCGCCAGAAGATCACCAGGCCGATGGCGGCAAACACCACCGTAAAGATGGCTTCCAGGGTCGTAAAGTACGCCGCGTAAAAGTCTAGAGAAAGGCCCATTTGTCGAAGCGCGCGCCCTTCCTCTGGGTTGAGTTGTAAGAGTGCGCGATTGTTTTCGGACGAGAGGGTCAGGAGTTGGTTGTAGCGCGTGGGCGTACTGATGACAAAGAGCGCCAGGAGCAAGAGCACCAGTGCGATCCAGGCTACCCGGGCGATGGCCAGCCAATGGCCGCGCAAAGGGACGCTGGCGATTGCCGGAGACGCCATAGAGGGTTCCGCCGGCCTCGAGGGATAACTGGCGCGGTCAAACCGTTGCATCAATAGAGATTATAGAACTCCGCACGCAAACGGCAATTGCCAGCAGATCAGGGCTGTGATCGCTCACGTTTCACCTCCCAGCGTGATGATGAGAGTCACCGGTTGCGTACGCGCCTTCTGGCTCGTGATAGATGAGAAATTGCAGGGCCGTCAGCAGAATCAAGACGATCCAGCCGAGACCAACGACGCCAGCGCGGTCACCCAGTCCAACCTGAAGTCCGCGCGCCAGCCCGGCCAGGATCGCCGTGCCGCCGAGGAGGCGATGCGCGCGGACGGCGCTGGCCATGGCCTCGGAGGTGCCATGTTGGGTATGCGTCACAAAGCCCAAACCGATCAGGATGAGGGCCAGTGGCCAGGCATAGCCAAGGAGCCCTGGCAACACCCCTGCCACGCGCAGAGTCTCCGCCAGGCCTCCGCCGAAGATCACCCCAGATAGGATGAAGTGTTGCCGTTGTTGTGGGTCGGCCAGCACTTGCGGCAGCCGAACGTGGTGTCTGCGTGCCACTGCCCAAATAAACAGCGGGACGAACAACCCGACGACGAGTAATAACACAGGCCAGGCGTAAAGCCAAATCCCGCTCACCACGCCGAAGAACTCAAGCCCGGCCGATATCCCCACTGCGCCGAGGAGCACACCGACAACTTGATGCGCCAAATTGGAGTAAGCGACGCGCTGGGCCGCATCCGCAGGAGCAGCGTTTGAGTGGTTCATCATCATACCTTTCCCTTCTACCGTAAGCCAATCCAACCGAGCGCGGCTGCGGGGAGAACGAAAATCGCGTCTGACTCTTTTCACTCCACATGCACACGCCCGATGCCGAAGCCCATTACATGCGCCACGAGGCCGCTGACCACCGGCCAGCGCACGAAGCCAGGCACGGCGAACGGCTTGTCCGAGTCGAGCGCCGGTCTAAGGATCTGCTCCTGCATCGTGTTGACGATCCCTTGAATGATGCGGGTGGGCCACTCGCGCCGCCGCTGGACGCGGGCCAGGTCAGCCACGGAAACATTTCCCGCTTTGAGCGGGCCGCTCAGGAGGTTAGCCGCCGTGACCGCGTCGTGAATGGCGTAATTGATACCGTTGCCCCCGGCGGGCGACATGACGTGCGCGGCGTCGCCGATGAGCAGCAGGCCGGGACGATACCAGAGCGGCAAACGATCCGCCGCCACCGAGAGCAGGGAGACTTGCTTCCAATCGGTGAGCAACTCGACCCGGTCGGCAAGTTCGGGCGCGGTCTGGACGATTTCGCGGCGCAGCTCTTCGAGGCCTGCCGCCCGCAGTTGCGCGTACGAGTCTTTGCGGATGATGAAGGCGACCTGCCACTCCTCACCACGATCCAGCTCAATGAGGAGATGCCCGGCCCCGATGCGGCCCATCAGCCCGTGTGGGTCGTCGGCTTTGCGGGGCAGACGGAACCACAACACGTCCATCGGGGGCGAGGCCCGAATGGCGGCCTCGCCCAGGCCGGAGAGTTTCCGCAGTTTGGAGAAGCGCCCATCCGCACCAACAGTGAGCGTTGCCCGCAGTTCGTGTTCGCCGCCTTCGCCCCGGTAGCGCACGCCACGAACTGCGCCCCGGTCGGGGTCCTCGATCAATTCGTCCACCATCGCGCCCATCACGAGCTGAAAATTCGGGAAGCGTTTGGCCTCGCCGGTCAGGAAATCCAGAAAGCGGGCTTGGGGCATCAGGGCGATGAAGGGGAACTTGGTCTTAAGCCGGCCCAGGTCGGCTAGCGTGACCGGGCCAGCCTCCGTGGGCAAGGTCGCCTCGCTGATGCGGGTATGGGGCAGTTGCAACAGGCGCTCGGCTAACCCGAGTTCGTCCATGATTTCGAGGGTGGAGGGGTGCAAGGTGTCGCCGCGAAAGTCACGCTCGAAATCCTTGTGCATTTCCAATAGCGCCACCGGAATGCCCTGGCGCGCAAGCATGAATGACAACACCGCCCCCGCTGGGCCGCCGCCGACGATGACGCATGTGGTTTCGTGATGAGAGTGAGTTGAGTCGTTCATAGGATCAGAATAATCGCCTCGCCAACCAGGCCTGGCTCTCCACGAGCACCACCGCAGAGACGGCGATAATGATCACCAATAAGACAACGCCTTTGCCAACCGCAGGCGTGTTCCCAAGAAAAGGGATATTGTGCCCCGGCCCCAGCGCAAATATCAGACCTGCCAGCCCGGTGGCGAGAGCGGCCCGCCCCGTGTGCCCGAGCCACCACCCAGCCAGTCCGCCGACAAGGCTGGCTGTGAGCAGTAGTTCAATGACGAAGCGCGCGATCACACTCGCGGTGCTGCCGTTAATTATCGCCCCCGTGCTGATGTCGAGCGGCGGCGGGCGAAGTTGGGCGAGCAGAATGGCCGGAGTCAATGTCGCGCCGACCAAAACAAAGACCGCGAGGGATGCCCACGGGCGCGGCGGCAACCCCGCTTTGATTTCGGCATAAGACCAGCCCACAGCCAGCCCGCCCAGTGCGGCAATCACCAACCCCGGAGGCAGGATGAACCAGATGGGCCTGATCCAAAAGTGATGGATCGTCAGGAAAACTAAAAGGCCGGCGATACCTGAAATCGCGCCAGCGATGAGAGTCTCGCGCATATTATCCTCACCTCGCTCTTGGGATGTGGGCAAATGATAGCCTCAGCATGGTGGTCGCTCATGCCTTTCAAGATTCTAGCTCGGGAGCGTCAACTTGCGTAGCAGAAACGATCTCCCTATCCAAATAGCCCAGATTGGATAAAGAATAGCAAAACCAAACGTGCTAATCACAAATCCCGTAACAATGAACGGGTTGCTCAGACTCGCTGAAGGATCGTTGACTATTTCGGAGCCGCCTCCAACGACGTAAGTGACCGGCAACAAGCTCATGAGGACTCCGGTAATCATCCCCAGCCAACTCAAACCGCCTGCTAGATTGCCGCCACGGCGCCCCAACAGATTTACCATGGTCATCCAGACGCCGATGATTCCAATACTGAGAGTCAACCACGGGGATGATTGGGCTGAAGAAATCACTCGGGGGACGTATAACAACTGGACGATGGCACCGGCCAGCAACCCAAGGAGCCCGATCATCAACGTGACTCGGGCTAAAGTTGGAGTTTTCAATTGGAGCAACATGTGCAAAGCCAGTGCGGGGGGAATCATGAATAGTGCGACAAAGATAAAACTGGCGTCATTCAGGGTTCCAAACAGCGGGGGAGTGCTTGGCTCACCGCTTTGCAAAATCTGTGGAGCCTCTAGCGCATAAAATAGAATCAAGAACACCAGGCCGAGGAATTGAACTCCGCCACTTAGAATGGCCGACCAACCGACATAGGGTGAGTCCAGAAACTTTTTCATGATCAATCTCCTTATTGATTGAATACACCCGAACACCGGGCGGCCTAACGGTTCAGCTCAACGGCAGCGGCGGCGCGAGTCCAACAAGATTGAGAACCCAAACCCATGCGAGTCAGGTCGGCTATTTGCCTCAGCGGCGCCAGCCCTGCCCGAAGAGGCTGCAGCGAGGGGTTAGGCAGGCCTGTAGCAGTCGCGTTCACCGGGAGCGTATCTTTGGAATCCATCTTGGCACAGTCTTCAGATATTGCTCGTAATCAGCGCCGAAGCGTTTCTTGAGTTGGGGCTCCTCGAATATGACCAGTGCGATATGCAAGGCCGCCCATATCCCAAAGGCATAGAGCACTAGCCAGGCGGAGCGAAAATAAACGGCTTCGGCCAGGATGATGAGCAGAGCGCCGACGTACATTGGATTGCGGACGAAGCGATACAGGCCAGTAATCACCAGGCGAGTTGGGGGTTCGATGGGATTGGGCGTGCCCTGACCCTGGCGGACGAATGCGGTGGAGACCCAGATGATCATATACAGGCCGAGGGCAGCGACCAGGATTGCAGGGAGTTGTATGAGGTCACTGGGGATTGCCACCGAGACATGGGCGGCGCGGAGGATAAAGTAGGGGACAAGGACACAGGCCGTGCCTGGGACAGCAATGGTAGCGACAGAAGTCTTGAGCGACAACATGATCACATGTTCCTGTAAACGGCGCTGTGTCTCGGCGTATCCAGGCCTGCCTGACTTACGCTTCAAGGGCGCGTTCGAGTTCGGAAATCACTCGCGCTGGATCATCGAGCCAGGGGAGGTGGCCAGCATCGGGGATACGGACCAGGCGACCGCCAGCGGGTATGTGTGCCGCGATGCGCTCTCCGTGGGCGGGCGAGTCGAATGCATCTTTTTCTCCCCACAGAAAGACCACCGGCACCTGCAATGCCTTCCACCGCTCCCCGATGACAAGTTCCCGCCGAAACCCGCCAGCATCCACCATACATTCAAGCAGGCTGAACCAGCTCGAAACGTTTCGGCGCTGCGAACACACGACCGCATCCAGCAGTTCTTCGTCAAGGCGTTCGGGATGGGCAACGAGAATTTGCTTCCAAAAGTCCCGCGTGCTTTCACGAGTCGGCTTGCTCATGAATGACCGGATCAACGCCCCGACTAGCGGCCAGCGGATCATCCGCAACTGGAGGGGGATCGCCCGTTTCGTCCCGGCGGGTGTGCCGACCAGCACCAGGCGCGATACGCGGGCAGGCGCATCTATGGCGTAGAAGACCGACCAATAACCGCCCATTGAGTTGGCCACGATGGCAACCGTGTTCAGGCCGAGCGCGTCCAGGATCTCGCCCAGAAACTTTCGTCCGACAGTGGGAAAGTCTTTCTGGGTATAGTCGAACGGGTCGGCCAGACCGTGGCCGGGACGATCCACGGCGTAAACATGATAGCGGCGCGCGAGCGCGGGCATAATCGGCGCCCACTGGAACGCGTCTCCCATGCCGCCGTGGATGAGAACGACCGGCGGGCCGCCTGCGCCGAGCTCCAGTACCTGCGTCTCGCCTCCCGACCAGCGGACACGCCGCTGGTGAGTTCCCGGAGCGTGCTTGGCCAGAATCCGGACGTGTGCCTCCTGGAGCCGCTGGTCTAATTCGGTTTCAACAAGTGACGATAGAGATTGAGTGGCCATGGGGTCTCCTTAAGTAGTCAGCGCAATATTCATTTGAGCAGCAACAGAATGCCGATCAGGAACGGCACAATATGAATCAACAACGGAATCGCAAATCCAGACCCCCAGAGAATGATTGACGCTGCCCCGGCCAGGCCAACGCTGAGCGCCATCCAACCTGCCCAACTGGCAAGTAATCCCGTGTTCAATAGGGCGATACCATAGAAGGCAAGGGACGTATACGCCAGGATCATATAAATCAGCACGATGCGTTCCATCCATTTGGGCCAGGCCTCGAAAGTGACGAGCACGCTCCCTTGAGAAGGCGTCACCTCGGCGGCCCAAATCGCCATCGAGCCATTAAAGGTAAAGAGGACCAGCCAGAGGAGGGCGCCGATGAGAAAGCTTGTCCAACCTAATTCCGCAAAGACCCGGTCTCCGGCGTCGGTCAGCGCCAGTTTGAGAGCGGTCAGCCCGAAGGCCGTCATCACGATCCCTAAAGCAAAGCAGCGATTAACCCACCGCCACCATCCTGGATGCACGGCAATCGATTCGTAAAAATCCCTGGCCGGAACCGAGGCCCAATCTTTGAAGGGCAGTGAGCCGGTTCGCATCTGATACACAATCGCCGCTACGATAATGCTCCAAAAGGTCACTGCGCCACTGATGAGCAGAACCCCGCTCAGACGCACGACCGACGGATTGAGGTTTTCCATAGGGGCCTCCGATTGCTTGATATCTCGCTCAACTCGGCCCTCGACCAACGATTGGGTCAGCGCCCGGCAGATTCACCCGCAACTGCGGAAACCAACTTGGGTGATGGACGCCACAAGGCAACAGCCACAGCAAAGTTCAGGGCGACGACTCCTACCATGACGTGGAAGATAATGAGCGGAAGCGAAAATGGCATACCTGCCGCAACTAGGATGAACTGCACAAGCGGTAACAAGCCTGGCAGCACAAGCCATATAGCCAGCCAGCGCGGGAACCCCGGCAGCGAGAAGGCCGCCCACGCCACAAGCAGAAAACCCACGCCCTGGATTAAGTTCCCAGCGTGGAAGTGGGAGTTGATCACCGCCCACAGGTCAAGGTATGACCGAAGCACAATCGTTTGCTGGTCGGGCGAAGCGGCTGTGTAGAGTTTGGCTAGCTCACTGACACCGTTGAGGCGCATAAAGCCCCCCAGCACCCCTGTCAGTTGACCAATGGCACAGGCCGCGATAAAGACCGCCCGGATGGGAGCGCGTCGGCCCAGAACGGCTGCCCACGTCAGCAGGCTGCCGCCAATCATCATCCAGCCGAGCGCATCGAACGTCATGCCAAGACGATACATAGCGGGGCTACGGATGGCTTGCAGGAGCTCGGCGTACCGTTCCCCGAGGGCATTGTCGGAAGGTTGCTGGCCCACGCCGCCGAAAATCACAATCGGGAGCGCAAATAACACCAACGCAGCCACCAATGACAAGCGCGGCAAGAATCGTAGCCAGCGTGTAGGGACATCATTGAGTTGTTCAAGAGGCATGGCTTTCATTATTGTAAATTCTCCTCGCATGAATTGGAAGAGCGATTCGCTTTACAGCATAAGCAACGTGCGATGGATGCCCTTCAAGTTGAACGGCAGTTGCGCCCATGTATCGCCGTGATTGGTCGAGTGCCACACGTCGCCGTTGCTCAAGCCCGCATACAAATGGCCGGGCGCGGCAGGGTCGGTGAGGAGGGCATAGGCCATGTAGTTGAGCGGTTGCGGCAAACCTCCGCTAAGTTTCTGCCACGGCGCGCCGCCCGCCGAGCGGAAGATGTAGGCACTGGCTTCGCCGTCCACGTGTGCGGCAGGAACGAAAAACTGCGACCTGGCGAACATGGGCGAGGCGGAGACATACCAGACTTCAGGACGCGCGGGATCGGCGGCGCACGCCCAGCCGTAGTGCCGATCCAATCCTTCACGCGGCTGACGCCAGGTTTTGCCTGCATCGCGGCTAAAGGCAGCCCCGACTCCAGTGCCACCGGCTTCGTAAACCCAATCGCTGTTTGTCGCGTGGAAAGTGATCGAGTGACAATCGCGCAGTGCGCCGGGGCGGTGGCCCTCCCACGTCTGGCTGCCGTCTTCCGTTCGCACCACCGCGCCCGCTTCAATGCCAACCACAATCACTTTGGGGTCGGTCGGCGATAACGCGATGCCCTGTATGTACGCGCCTAAATCCGACTCGGTGGGCGAGCGCCACCACCAGGAACAAATGCGCCGGAACGGCTCAATCTCGTTCCAGTTCGCGCCGCCATCGTGCGCTTCGCGCAAGACGAACAGCGCCGGCGGTTTCGTCCCGGCGTACACCACGCCCGGTTCAACCTTGCTCACGGCCAGGGATTTGACGACGCGCCCGGCGAGGCCCGCCGATCCCCATGTGTGGCCCCTATCAGTAGAGCGTAGAACGCCGTTCCCCTGCGTCCCGGCGTAGACAACGTTCGGGTTGAGCGGGTCGGCAGCGAGGCAGCGCACGTCCTGATCGGCCAGCAGGAACTCAACTGACCATTGGCCATTGACGTTTGAAGCGCGGGCGAGGCTGTTGCCAGTGGTAGCGAGAAATGTCTTAATGATCATAGTGGTTTATGGCAAACCATGCAGGTATTCGTAGATCGCCGCCAGTTCGTCGTCTTCCAGATTTCGATAGGTCTTCCAAAACATCCTGGTCGAGTCGAGCTCGTGCACTGAAGGATCTACCCCAGTGCGAAGGGTGGTGATGAACTGATCGCGCGTCCATCCCTTTATGAGCCGCAAGGTCGGGCCTACGGGTTGAAGACCACCGGGCGTGCCGCCAGTGTAGTCAGGCCCGTGACAATAGTCGCAGTCGTTGTACGAAAGCACATATTTACCAAACTCGGCGGTGGGGCCTTTAAGTGGCGCGACGACGGCGCCCATGATCGGCCCTGGTGCTGGGGGCACGAGATTGGCGCCCACAAAAACGGCGAGGAGCAGATTCGGGTAGTCGCCCTGTTTGGGGGGATTGGACATAGTCGGCTGACTGCGCAGATAAGCGATCACGGCCAGGATGTCGTCGTCACTCAGATGTCGCACAGGCAGGTTGGACATAGTGATGAGGCGGCGACCGTCTCGATCTACGCCTTGACGAATGACGCGGAAAATCTCGCCGTCCGACCAATCCTTCAACGGCCCGCCGGGTGTCAGGTTGAAGGCGATAAGCTCGCCAATCGGCACAGGGCTGTCTTTACCCACATCGAAGCCGCCGTTGAGCGGCAACTCTCCGTTGGATGAGTGGCAGCCCGCGCAGAGCGAGAGCGACAAATGTTCGCCACGTGCAATTTGCTCCGGTGTCCTGGCAACGGTGATTTCGGCGACGGGGTAATTGCGTGGCATGTACAGGATGTACAGCCCGCGCCCGAGGACGACAGTAAGGAGGACGAGGACCAGTGTGAGCAGGCCCGATAGAGCGACCTTACCCCATTTGAGGAGCGCGTTCTTGACCCGCCACGCCCGCCGCGTGAGCCAGCCGAACAGGACAGCGAACGCGACAAACACCAGCCAGCCGAGGACATTACTGATCATGTTCACCTCCGGGACGAAGAGGACTGATTGCATCTACTTTACGTCCGAAGGTGTCCCATTGTCATGAGGCTAATGTCCCGATTTGGTTGGGACATATGATGGGGCAAAAAAAGAGCCTGACTCGTTGTGGTTGAAACGAGCAGGCTCACTGTATGCTGGCGATACCGCTATTGATTACTCAAAGCACCTTACACCGCGATCAGGATTGCCCCGGCGACCATCACGACCGAGGCCGGGAGGCGTTGCCGGAGGCCGGTCTCCCCCAAGAGCCACGTGCTCCAGACAACCGTGAACGCGGCGCTGAGTCGGAACAGCGTCGTCACGTACCCGACGAGACCGAGACTGAACGCAGTGTACCCCAGCGTCGGTGCGATCCCTGCAATGAGCGCCGCCAACAACCATTCGCGCCTGTGGCGGGCGAGCGAGGCCAGAGATGACCGACCACGCCAAAGGGTGAACGGAGTGAGCAGGATTACGAGCAACCCGTTGACCGCCAGCGCCGCGAATCGTGGACTTTCCGGGAATGTGTGCTGAATGGCAAGTTTCTCGAAGATCGGCGTAACCGCCCAGAGCAATCCGGCGAACAAGACTAATCCCACACCCGGCCTGGCTGAGACAGACTTGAAAGGAGTCAACCAACCTGACTCTGGCCCGCGATTCAGCCAGTACGCGCCGACCAACACGAGCATAATCCCGATGAGGCCGCGTGCCTCAGGCATCTCGTCGAGAAAGATGGCAGAAATGAGCAGGATAAAGACAGGGCTGAAGGTGA
>Ga0209109_10000958_pt1 | contig 15890 bp, 13 predicted proteins | sample Rifsed10ft2_FD_184004 | JGI IMG/M metagenome (GOLD analysis project Ga0209109, IMG submission 184004) | Soil microbial communities from Rifle, Colorado, USA - sediment 10ft 2 (version 2) | ecosystem: Environmental > Terrestrial > Deep subsurface > Rock core/Sediment | place: Rifle, Colorado... | reverse complement strand
CCAGCGGCCAGCGGCCGTCGGCGACGCGCCGCAGGAAGCCCCGGTTCTCGTCGATCCCCGCGGAGGCGCGCTCGGGGCCGTCGCGGTCGGTCACCTCGTAGGACAGGATCGACCGAATGCCGACGCCCTCGAACGCCTCGGCCAGCACGTCGAGCGAGCCGGGGATCGCGTTCGGGGACGCGTGATGGTCGACCAGGGTGGTCGTGCCGGCCAGCAGCGCCTCGCGCGCCGCGACGAGGCCGGAGGCGCGGATCGAGGCCAGGTCGAGGGCCCGGTCGAGGCGCCACCAGACGCGCTGCAGGATCTCCAGGAACGAGGTCGGCGGCGGCAGGTTGTAGGGCATCCCGCGCGCCAGCGCCGCGTATGCGTGCGTGTGAGCGCAGACGCTGCCCGGCACGATCAGGCACCCGCTGCAGTCGATGCGCTCGTGGCCGGCAGCCGGATCGGCGCTGCGGCCGAGGGCCGTCACCCGGCCGCCCGACACTTCGACGTCGCCGTGGGTCACCGAGATCGGGTGCAGCGAGTGGACGACGGTCGCGCCGGCGAGCAGCAGGCTCATCGGGGCGCTCCCACGGGCCGCGGGTCGATATGCCCGCGTCGGACGAGGCGAGGGACGGCGGCCCGCGCGGCCGCCGAATCGACCATCGGCAGCCGTGTGCGGCGAACGCCGTCGTAGGCGTACAGCGCGCTCGCCACGGCGGCGGCGGTCGGGACCAGCACCGCCTCGCCCGCGCCCTTGGCGCCGTACGGGCCCTCGGCCTGCGGCTCCTCGATGAGGATGCACTCGACCGGCGGCATGCCGGCGGCGGGGATGATGTTGAGGGACTTGAGCGTATCGGCCACCGGCACGCCGCCCTCGACCACGTAGTCTTCCGAGAGCGCGTATCCCAGCCCCATGTGGACGCCGCCCTCGATCTGGCCCTCGACCGCCAGCGGGTTGATGGCGCGACCGACGTCCTGGGCGGCGACGACGCTGGCGAGGCGCCCCTCGTCGTCGAGGATGACGACCTGGGTGGCCCAGCTGTAGGCAAGGTGCGTCCTCGGCTCGGCGTCGCCCTCGCGCAGCTCGGTCGTCCAGTCGACGACGAATTCGCCGGCGAACTCGAGCCCGGCCAGCTCGGCCATCTCGCGGCCGTCGCGCGCGAGGTTCAAGCGCCGGGCGGCGTCGAGCACGGCCTGGCCGCCCAGCACGGTGGCACGCGACGCGGTCGTCTCGCCGGTGTCGAGCTCGCGCTCGGTGTCGACCACGACCCGGACCCGCTCGACCGGGATGCGCAGCTCCTCGGCGGCGATCTGCGCCATCGCGGTGTGGATCCCCTGGCCCATCTCGGTCCAGGAGTGGAAGAGCGTCAGCGTCCCGTCGGCCTCGGGTCGCAGGATCGCCCGCCCGCGCTCGACCATCCCGTTGCCGATGCCGGTGTTCTTCGCGCCGCAGGCGATGCCGGCGAAGCGCGCCGATCGATAGGCGTCGCGGACGGCGAGCAGCGTCCGCTGGAGACCGACGCCGGACGTCATCCGCTGCCCGGTCCCGAACCGATCGCCGACGGCTACCGCGTTGCGCCATCTGATCTCCCAGCCGTCGATCCCGACGCGCTCGGCGAGGACGTCGAGCAGCCCCTCCAGCGCGAAGGTGACCTGCGGCACGCCGAAGCCGCGCATCGCCCCCGCCGGCGGGTTGTTGGTGGAGACCGCGCACGCCTCCACGTCGACGTTCGGGACGCGATACGCCCCACAGGCATGGCCCGCCGCGCGCTCGAGGACCTTGGCTCCCACGCTGGCGTAGGCGCCGGTGTCGCCGATGATCCGCGCCCGGACGGCCAGCAGCCGGCCCTCGGCATCGCAGCCGACGGTGTAGGCCAGCGTCATCGGGTGGCGCTTGGGGTGCAAGCGCAGGCTTTCGGGTCGGGACAGTGCCAGCAGCACCGGGCGGGCGCTCACCACGGCGAGGAGCGACGCCTGGGCCTGGACCGAGAGGTCCTCCTTCCCGCCGAACGCGCCGCCGGTGGGAACCTGGGTGACGCGGATGGACGCCTCGGGCAGGGCGAGAAACGCGGCAAGCTGCCGCCGGTCTTCCCACGCCCCCTGCCCCTGGGAGAAGACCTGGAGCCGCGGGCCGTCCCCGTTCGCGGACGCCGGGATGACGAGCGCCGCCTCCGGCTCCAGGAAGGCGTGCTCGATGCGCTGAGTCGTGAAGTTGTCCGAGGCGACGTGCGCGGCGGTCGCCAGCGCCGCATCCACGTCGCCGCGGCGAACAGTCGAGGTCGACAGCAGGTTGCCGCCTGGATGGAGCAACGGCGCACCGGGCGCCAGCGCCGCGTTGACATCGACCAGGGGAGTCAGGACCCGGTACTCGACCTGGATCAGCGCCGCGGCCTCCCGTGCGGCGGTGCGCGTCTCGGCGGCGACCGCCGCAAGCACGTCGCCGACGTAGCGTGTCTCCTCGCCCTCCGCCACGAACGGCGGCCAGTCGCGCTCGATGAGGCCGACCGACCGCTCGCCCGGCACGTCGCGCCACGTCACCACGCGCACCACCCCCGCATGCGCCTCAGCTGCGGCGGTGTCGATGCGCAGCACCGCGGCCCGCGGGTGATCCGAGAAGCGCAGCGCACCATGCAGCATGCCGGGGACGCGCAGGTCGGCGACGAACGGCTGCTCGCCGAGGACCTGCTCGCGCCCGGAAACCTTCGGGACACGACCCCCCACCGCCATGTTGTCGCCATCAGTGCCGATGCGCGGCACCCCCCTCCGTCGCGCGGCCACGTCCTGGATGGCATCGACCACCTTGACGTAGCCGGTGCAGCGGCAGAGGTTGCCGGCAAGCGCTCGCGCGACCTCATCGCGTGACGGATCCGGCGAGCGGGCGAGCAGCGCCTCCGCCTTCATGACGATGCCCGGCGAGCAGAAGCCGCACTGCGACGCGCCGCCGCGCACGAAGGCATCGGCCCAGTCGCTGCGGCGATCGGCGGAGAGCCCTTCGAGGGTGCGGACCTCGCGGTCGGCGAACCGGGCGGCCGGCTGGGCGCACGAGACCACCGCCCTGCCGTCGACGATCACGGTGCATGCACCGCACGAGCCTTCCGGGGCGCAGCCATCCTTCATCGAGCGCAGGCCGCACTGCTCGCGGAGCAGCATGAGCAGGCTCTCGCCAGGTCGCTCCTCGACCGTGACGCGCGCTCCGTTGATCGTCAGCTGCATTCGGTCGCCTCAGCCCACCGTGGGCGGGCCATGTGGCCCTATGCCCCGCGGCCATCGCGTCCCGACTGTATGAGGGCGGCACGGAACAGGCGTGTGCCGTTGGTCCTCCGATAGAGGGCCGTCGGTCCCCATTCGCGAAGGGGATGCATGGAGCGTTCTGGAGTCGCGACCGAGCTCGTCGACCGGGCGGTCTACGAGCGTGCGCTCGCGCGCTTCCGCGAGAACGGCATCGTGATGCCTACCTTCGCGCAGCTCGCCGATCCGTTCAGCGTCCCGCCGGCGCTGCCCGCCGGGCTGGCAGGGGTCGACCCCGACGCGCCGGACCCGCGCAACCTGTTCCGGGTGCACTGGCACAACGGCGCGGATCGCCGGGCGCGCGTGCCGTTGCCCGACCACCTCGTGCTGCCGACCGAGCTCACGGGTGTCGAGGCCCCGATCGTGGTGGCCCTGGCCGATCGCTTCCCGATGATCGCCTCTCACAAGGTGCTGGCGGCGTATGCCTGCCTCGCGCCCCGCCTGGTGACCGGCCAGTTCGACCCGACCTCGCAGCGCGCCGTCTGGCCCTCGACCGGCAACTACTGCCGCGGCGGCGTGGCCATCTCACGGATCATGGGCTGCCGGGGCGTGGCGGTCCTCCCCGAGGGGATGAGCACCGAGCGCTTCGACTGGCTGGCCCGATGGGTGGCCGATCCGGCGGACGTCATCCGCACGCCGGGCACCGAGAGCAACGTCAAGGAGATCTACGACCGCTGCGCCGAACTGGCGCGCGACGACCGCAACGTCATCCTCAACCAGTTCTCCGAGTTCGGGAACCACGCCGTCCACTACCTGGCCACCGGGCAGGCCCTCGAGCGGCTCGCCCTGGCCCTGGCGGGGGAGCGGGCCGGGATCCGCCCGTGGGGCTTCGTGTCGGCCAGCGGCTCGGCCGGGACCCTGGGCGCGGGCGACTACCTGAAGGAGCGGCACGGCACCCGCATCGTCGCGGTGGAGGCGCTCGAATGCCCGACCATGCTCGAGAACGGCTTCGGCGAGCACAACATCCAGGGCATCGGCGACAAGCACATCCCGCTGATCCACAACGTCATGAACACCGACTACGTCGTGGGCGTCAGCGACCGCGCCACCGACCAGCTGAACGTGGCCTTCAACACGGCCGCGGGGCGCGCCTTCCTGGCCGACCGGCGTGGTGTCCCGCAGGCGCTGCTCGCGGCGCTCGGATCGCTGGGCCTGTCGAGCATCTGCAACGTGGTCGCGGCCATCAAGGTCGCCCGCCAGGCGCGGCTCGGGCCGGACGACCTGCTCCTCACCGTCGCCACCGACGGTGCGCCGATGTACGCCTCGGAGCTGCACAAGGTCGTGTGGCGCGACTTCCCCGACGGGTTCGACGAGATCGCCGTCGGGCAGGTCCACGGCGAGCACCTCCTCGGCGCCGGCCCGGAGCACGTCCTGGAGCTCACCGAGCTGGAGCGCCGCCGCATCTTCAACCTGGGCTACTACACCTGGGTCGAGCAGCAGGGCGTCCCGCTGGCCGACTTCGAGGCGCGCCGGCGGCAGGAGACCTGGACCGAGATCCGCGCAGCGCTCCCGGCGTGGGACGCGCTGATCGACGAGTTCAACGCGCGCGCTGGCGTGGCGAGGGTGGCATGAGCCCGCTCGCCGCCGCGCTGACCGAGCCCGACCTGGACGCCATCCCCGGTCGGCTCCCGACCGGCTTCGCGTGCTCCGGCTGCGGGTACCGGCTTCCACCCGAAGAGCCGGTGCGACTGGCCTGCCCGATGGCGCGGCCGGAGCAGGACATCGACCACGTCCTCGTCCGCGTTCTGGAGCCGTCGCGGCTGGCGTTCCCGTCCGGCGCCGACCCCAACCCGTTCGTGCGCTACCGCACGCTCCTGCACGGGTATCACGTCGCTCGGGCCGGCGGATCGTCCGATGGCGACGTGACGCGCCTCATCCGCCGCCTCGACCGCGACGTGGCACGCGTCGACGGGCACGGCTTCCGGACCACGCCCTTCGCCCGCGCCGACGAGCTCGGCGCAGCGCTTGGGCTCCCCGAGCTGTGGATCAAGGACGAGACGGGCAACGTGTCCGGCTCCCATAAGGCGCGTCACCTGTTCGGGACGCTGCTCGAGCTTGAGCTGGGCGGCGGCGAGCGGGTCTCGAGCGTGCACCGGCTGGCCATCGCCAGCTGCGGCAACGCGGCCCTGGCCGCCGCGATCGTCGCGCGCGCCGCGGGCCGGTCGCTGGAGGTCTTCATCCCGATCGACGCCGACCCAGCCGTGGTGGCGCGCCTGGAGGCGCTCGACGCGCAGGTCACCGTGTGCCCGCGCGAGACGGGGGCGGCGGGCGACCCGACCTTCCGCCGGCTGCGGGCGGCCGTGGCCGAGGGCGCGGTCGCGTTCACCTGCCAGGGCAGCCTCAACGGGCTCGCGGTGGAGGGCGGCGAGACGCTTGGCTGGGAGATGACGAGCGACCTCGTCGCGCGGGATGCCAACCTCGACCACATCGTCATCCAGGTCGGCGGCGGGGCGCTGGCGTCGGCCGTGATCCAGGCCTTCGGTGAGGCGTACCAGCTCGGCGCGCTGCGCAGCCTGCCTGCCTTCCACGCGGTCCAGACGCGGGGAGCCTTCCCGCTGGCACGCGCCTATGAGCGGCTCGCGGGCCGGCTGGCTGGCAGCCGGCTCGAGGAGGATCTCGAGCGCGAGCTGGCATGGGCCGCCACCCATCGGTCCGAGTTCATGTGGCCATGGGAGACCGAGCCACACTCGGTGGCCGGCGGCATCCTGGACGACGAGACCTACGACTGGCTGGCGGTCGCCGGCGGGATGCTGAGGACCGGAGGCGTGCCGGTCATCGTCGACGAGGCCGCCCTCCGCGCCGCGAACGACCTCGCCGTCAGGCACACCGGCGTCGACGTGGACCACACCGGATCCGCCGGCCTGGCCGGCGCGATCGAGCTGCTGCGGCGCGGGACGATCGGTCCCGACGACCGTGTCGCCGTCATCTTCACCGGCATCCGCCGCCGTTCGGCATCACTTGGAGAACCGACATGAGGAGCTTTCTTGGCCGCGACATCCTCACGCTGAAGGACTTCAGCCGCGAGGACTTCTTCCGCGTCTTCGAGGTCGCCAACGAGCTGCGGCCGCACGCGCGCGACCGCCGCAACGGCGACCTGCTCAAGGACAAGACGCTGCTGACGGCCTTCTACCAGCCGAGCACCCGTACGCGCCTCTCGACCGAGGCCGCCATGCATCGGCTCGGGGGTCACGTGCTCGGCTTCAGCGACGCGAAGATGACCCGCGCCGGCGACTTCTACCAGGAGTCGCTGAAGGACACCTTCCGCATGCTCGAGTCGTACGCCGACGTCATCGCCATCCGCCACTTCACCGAGGGCGCACCGGCCGAGGCGGCGAGGTGGTCGTCCGTCCCGATCATCAACTGCGGCGACGGCTGGGGGCAGCACCCGACCCAGGTGATGACCGACCTGTACACCATCCTCCTCGAGCGCGGCACGCTCGACGGGCTGACCTACCTGCTGGTCGGCGACATGCGGATGCGGACGATGCACTCGATCCTGCATGCGCTCTCACAGTTTGACGCGGAGGCGATCGTCGTCTCCCCGCCCGAGATGTCTCTGCTTCCCGAGTTCAAGGCCGAGCTCGACACCATGAGCGTGGCGTACCGCGAGGCGGAGGCCGTCGCCGACGTCATCGGCGAGGCGGACATCATCTACATGGAGCCGGTGGTCCAGGCCGACTACACGCAGTCGCGCGTCGAGCGAGGCTCCGAGGTCGGGCTGACGCCGGTCGCGTACCAGGTCACCGCCGAGCTGCTGCGGACGAAGGCGAGGCGCAGCTCGATCGTGCTGCACTCGCTGCCGCGCATGGACGAGCTCACGGCGGACGTCGACGAGACGCGCCACCAGCGTTACTGGGTCGAGGCGGCGAACGGCGTCGTGCTGCGCATGGCGCTGCTCTCTCTCGTCCTGGGCGCGGCCGAGTAGCGGACGAAGGAGGCAGACCGATGCAGACCGGGCTTCGCGGGCGCGACCTGATCAGCCTCTCCGAGTGGACGACCGAGGAGATCGACACCATCCTCGAGGTCGCCGCCCAGCTGAAGCGCGAGCGCGCCCTGGGGATCCCCCATCCGCTGCTGCGCGACCGCGTGCTGGCGATGCTCTTCTTCTTCAGCTCGACACGCACGCGCGCCAGCTTCGAGGCCGGCATGGCGCAGCTCGGTGGGCACGCCCAGTTCATCGAGAGCCGGACGACCCAGATTGCGCACGGCGACACGGCGAAGGAGATCGGCGAGATCCTGGGTCGCTACAACGACGGGATCGCCATCCGCCACGTCGACTGGGGGATCGGCAACGCCTACCTCCGCGAGGTGGCTGCGGCGTCCCGCGTGCCGGTCCTCAACATGCAGTGCGACATCTATCACCCGCACCAGGTCCTGGCCGACCTGATGACCATTCGCGAGAAGATCGGCGACCCGCGCGGCAGGACGATCACGGTCTCGTGGGCCTGCGCGGCCTCCTACCAGAAGCCGATCAGCGTGCCGCAGGACCTGATCCTGCTCGCCACCCGCTACGGCATGAACGTGCGCCTGGTCCACCCGCCCGAGTTCAGGCTGATGCCGGAGATCGTCGACGAGGCGGCCGACAACGCACGCCGCTCGGGCGGCTCGCTCGAGCTGATGGACGACTTCGACGCGGGCTTCCGCGGCAGCCACGTGGTGTACGCCAAGTCCTGGGGCGCCCTGCTGACCGCGAAGGACGAGGCCGATGGCGCCGCCATCGCGGCGCGCTACACCGACTGGATCACCGATGAGCGGCGCATGGCGCTCGCCGCCGACGGATCGCTGTACATGCACCCGCTGCCGGCCGATCGCAACGTCGAGGTGACCGATGCGGTGATCGATGGCCCGCACTCGGTGGTCTACGACGAGGCGGAGAACCGGCTGCACGCCCAGAAGGCCGTGATGGCCCTGACCATGGGCTGAGGAGACGACCGCGATGGCAAAGTCAACCCTGGTGGTCGCGATCGGCGGCAACTCGCTGATCAGGGATGCGCAGCACATGACCGTCCCCGACCAGTACATGGCGCTCGGCGAGACGAGCGGCCACATCGCCCGCATCATCAAAGACGGCTGGCACGTCGCCATCGGCCACGGCAACGGGCCGCAGGTGGGGTTCATCCTGCGCCGCTCCGAGCTGGCCGCCCACGAGCTGCACGAAGTCCCGCTCGACGTGTGCGACGCCGATACGCAGGGCGCCATCGGCTACGAGCTGCAGCAGAACCTGGGCCACGATTTCCGCCTGCTGCGCATCGACCGCCAGGCCGTCACGGTCGTCACACAGGTGGAGGTCGACCCCGCCGATCCAGCCTTCCAGCACCCCAGCAAGCCCATCGGGTCATTCATGGACGAGCCGCAGGCTCGGCAGCGCGCCGAGCACGACGGCTGGGTCGTGCGCGAAGACGCCGGCCGCGGTTGGCGCCGCGTGGTTGCCTCGCCGCGGCCGCTGCGCATCGTCGAAGAGCGCGCCGTCAAGGCGCTGCTGCGCGACGATTTCGTGGTCATCACGGTCGGTGGCGGGGGCATCCCGGTCGTGACCGACGAGCACGGTGACCTGCGCGGCGTCGCCGCCGTGATCGACAAGGACTTCGCGTCGGCGCTGCTGGCGATCACCATCCGTGCCGACGTGTTCATGATCACGACCGCCGTCGACCGCGTCGCGCTCGACTGGGGCCGCCCGGAGCAGCGCTGGGTCGACCATCTGACCCTGGCGGAGGCAAAGGGCCACCTCGCGGATGGCGCGCATTTCGCGGCCGGCAGCATGGCGCCCAAGATCGAGGCCTGCATCGAGTTCCTCGAGCATGGTGGGGGAGAGGCCATCATCACCAGCCCCGAGAACATGGAGCGGGCGCTGGCCGGCGAGGCGGGGACGCGGATCGTCGCCTGAGGGCCGGGCGAGGCACCTTTCCACCGACCATGGGTGGCATGTCCACCCGCGGCTTCGCGTGTGGAAACGAATGTGGATAAGTTGGTGGACAGACCCCCTTCGCAATGGGGTGCGAGGCCCGTACCATTCGGCGCCGACGCGTATCCTCGGTCGACTCGAACTCATCGGTCCCATCTCGGAATCATCTCGTCCACGCGCTTCGGAGGCACCTGCATCCATGTCGCAGCGGTCACTGCCGCCCTCCGCGCGACCCTTCCCCGAAGGCCTGCCCGGCGAGCCGCCCCCACCGGACGTGGCGGAGTTCATCCGCTTCTGCCACCACCGCAAGCACGTCGGCTGGCCGGAGCTGTACGACGAGATGTGCGCCGTCGCCGCTCGCCGCGAGTTCAACGGCTGGGATCACGAGGCGTTCGCGGCGCGCGGCCTCACCTTCTCGCTGTTCGAGATGCCACGCCTCTCCGGCTGGGTCCGGGCCGTGCTGGCCGCGCCGGCAGAGGCGGTCGATGTGGTCCCGGCGCCCTCCGGCATCGGCTAGCTCAGGCGGCTGGCGTCCGGCCAGTCGCGCCCTCTTCGCTCAACCCGCATCTGCCCGGCGGGCCGAGAGTCACGCGCTCATCCGGGCCCTACGGCACTCCCTGACTTGTCCACACCCGGCCGCGCCGGGACGCCGGATTTCCACATCGGCCCTGCGCCCGCCTGCCTGGGCCGGCCAGGCGGCGCCCTGGTCGGCGCCCTAGTAGGTGTGGCGGCGTGCCATCTCCCGCTCGATCATCCGCTCCATGACCATGTACTTCTCGATCCTTCTGCGCAGCTCGTTCGCCTCGGGGGTGTAGAGGTGCACGAACTGCTGGAGCTCGAGCGAGAGCTTGCGGCTGAACATGCGCGCGTGGTCGAGGTTGCGACGCAGCAGGACCTGGTCCATCCGACGCAGGTGCTCCTCGTTGAGCAGGTCCTCGTCGCGCAGCAGCTGCTGGTCGATCTCGATCTGGGTCGGCTGCAGCTGGACGGGGGCGATGATGCGGTCGTCGGCCATACGCCGGGCAGTCTACCAACGGCATGACCGATGGCGCACACCGTCGACCAAACGCCACCTGGCCCGGGGTCCGAACTACCCCTGTAAAGGGGCCGTTCGGCGGGCGCTCGCGAGGGGGTCGATCCGCCACAGTCCCGGCATTGGAACTGCCACCTTGTGGAGGAACCCCTGACATGGCATCCCGGATTCGGATCCTTGGGATCATCATCGCAGTCGTCGGCGTGCTGTTCGTGGCGGCCGGCGCATTCGCATACATCAAGGCCCAGGAAGGCGTGGCGTCGCTGCAGGCCTACAGCGCCGAGCAGAACGTGATGCTGTCCTACAACGACGAGGGCATCCTCGTCGATGGGGGCGAGACGGCCGAGGCCGAAGCCATCATGTCGCTCCTGGTCAACGACTGGAAGTACCCGGTCAACCAGGCCGACCTCGACCCGAATGATCCGCTGGTGAACACCGCCAGCGAGTACATGTACCAGATGGCCACCATCAACTACCACATCCTCTCCGGGACCCAGACCGTCATCCTGACCGAGGACAAGGAGTTCAACGGCGAGGTCATCCCGGCCGGCACCTACGAATTCCTGGTGGATGGTCGCTACTACGCCGACTTCAACCGCGCGAACCCGATCGAGGGTGCGGCACGCGGCCAGGCATGGAGCGCGACGGCGCTTGGGCTGATCGCGAACCTCGGCATCGGAACCACCACCGCCTCTGCGCTGCAGCTGGCCCTGGCCGTTGCCGGCCTGTTCGCGGCGATCGGCGCGCTGGTGTTCTTCACCGGGATCGGCCTGGTCTGGGCCAGCCGCGCTCCGGTGAGGGTCCCGGCCGAGTCGCTTCGGACCACGATCGCCACGCCCGGCGTCGCGCCGGCCCCGGTGGCCAGCCGCTGAAACCAGCCCCGGTCGGGGCAGTGGCGCTCCGAGCATTCCAGGACGGCCCCCGTCGCCAGACGGGGGCCGTCCGCATCTTCTTCGTCCCATCGGCACGGATGTGATCGATCGTGCCTAGACTGACGCGCTGACGGGTCCCCGTAGCTCAGTGGACCAGAGCGGCTGCCTTCTAAGCAGCGGGTCGCAGGTTCGAATCCTGCCGGGGACGCCATAACAAACCGTTCTGGCAGCACCACCGTGAGCCCAAGCTCGCGGGCGTCAGGGGTCAGATGCGCGGCCAGGAACAGACACGGCTAGCGATGGGTGACTCTGGATGCAACGATTGCGGCAATGGAGTTCAAGGTCGTGGGACCGCTCGAAGCCATCGGACCAAGCGGCCCGATCAAGATTGGCAGCGGTCTGCAGCGGGCGATCCTCGGAACCCATCGTCTCGCCCGGTGGAATTCTTGGGCGCTTCGCGGGGCCTCCCACCCCTCAGGGCAAGCCGGGGACGGATTCAGGCGTCACGTAGGAGCTCTGCGTAGCAACCACAACCTCACCATTGAGCGAGACGAACACCCACGAATACGTGCTCAGGACCTCGACCGAGGGAGCGGTGATGGGGCCATACAGATGCCCCGGTACGTCGGTGGACAACACGACCCGCCCCGTAAAGCCGTCTAGCGGCGAGCCAGGAGCGCGGGCGGTGGTGGAAACGAGTTGCGCCCTGGGCGACTGACCCACCAAGTGGCTCGCATTTGCACGCGCAATCGCGATGGCCTGATCCCCGCTGATAGTCGGCGCGAATGACGCCACATCCAGCACCGTCGAATCGATGTCGGCGTTGGGCATCGGAAGGGCTGCGTCAATGTTCGCCTGTGCCTGGCTGCTGGCGAGTCCAGGTCCGGGTTTCCCGCCCCCGCTCGTCAACGGCCGAAAGGTCGAACCCGCAATGACGGATGCAATGAGCGTCAATGCGATGGCGACGCCCACGATGAGCACGCCGCCCCATGATGGGCGCACGGATTCCTGCCTAGAAGCCATCTGTCCAGACCTCGAAGGTATTGCCGTCAATCCAATTCGTGTTGTACGGGCCGGACCCTCCGCACAGCTGGCAAAACCGCTCGGCACCCTGCATGTTTAGGTTGACGACTGTGAAGTCGCTCTGCCACCAGTACCCGGCATCGAACGTCAGGCGCGACGAATTACCACCGCCGGACTGGTCGCGAGCGTCGTTGAAAACCTCTGAGCTGATCTCGGCATCATCGGGGGACCACGCGAGTGAGGTTGGATCGCTGGGCGCGCTCCACTGAGTTGACCCGTTCGAATCGAGCTTGACATATGACGACCAGTAGTCGTCCGGCGTTGCATCCTCATGCCGTATCGTGAAGCGATACCACGTGATCGATGCCGAGCAGGATGTCGAATAGTCAGTAGTGATGGAGCCCCCCGTGCCGGGGTTGTACTGCATCTACCACACCGGGCAGGTGCTGCCCGGTAACTTCACATGGCCTATCTGATACCAGCGGCCGTACGTCCCCTGATCAAACTCTCTGGTGAGCATGACGTAAGCCGTAGACGCGCTGTCGCCCATGATTGGGTTGTTGCAGAGATCGTAATTCTTCGTGTAGACACGCGACACAACGCCCCTAGACGTGCCCACTACAGCCGACTCATAGCCGCCCTGATGCGGCTGGAGAGGAGTGTAGGGCGCGCAGTTGCCGAGGTCGGCAATGGACCGCTGGCGGGACGGCGTAACAATAGGCGAGGCGATCGCTGGCGCCTGGACTGTCGCTAACATGACGGCCGCAAGAGTCGCTACAGCCAGTTCCTTCCCCACCAAGACTCCTCTCGTCTCGGGGCGAGTATACGTCCGGCTAACCGGCGGTCAATGTCCAGAGTGTCCTGAAATCGCGCAGGTTACGGACCACGGTGCGCGGCTCCCCGGGGCGTGGCGCGGATGGCGCCTCATGCCCATCCTGATCGCGTAGGCGCGCGACGGCCGCCACGCCCGTCAGACAGAAGGTCTCGGGGGTCCGGCGTGAGGTGCGCGGCTACGAACCCGGGGCCTTCGACCTCGACTCGCTCGGAGACCGACCGCATCATCTTGGCGCGTTGCGCCTCGGACCGAGATGCCGACCCAGCCATGCCGAACGGCCCTTGTGCCGACGGAGGGGTCTACGGATGCTCACCTCATGGCGATGTTCGGCGCTCGCCAGGGTGCTGGGAGGGCTATCGCCCATCGCGTACTGCGGCGACTGTTCCCCGCGGCGATCCTCGGTCTGCTCGTTGCGGCGTTGCTGATCCCGGCAGCAGGCGTTACCGCGCAGTCGCTCGAGTGGCAGCGCAACCCTGCAACGGGTCATTGGTACGCGATCGTCGAGGGCCTGACGTGGGCTGATGGCGAGGCATATGCCATCCAGATGGGAGGCCACCTCGCCACCATCAACGATCGGGCCGAGGACCTCTGGATCTCTGTGACGTTCCCGGACGGGGTGGTCATCGGCTTCAACGACATTGAACAGGAGGGGCTCTGGGTCTGGGCGTCGGGGGAGCCGGTGACGTACACGAACTGGGCGCCAGACGAGCCGACAGACGACGACAGCTCGGGCCACTCCGAGGACATCGGCTTGGCCAGCTTCGATAACCCTAACGGCAAGTGGGCCTGGAACGATGGGTACATCGGCAACGTGGATCGTGTCTTCATCGAGGTGGTCTCGCCCGTCGCTCCGCCCGCCGAGATGGCCACTCCGACGCCCGCCGCCACGCCGACCGAGCCGCCACCGAGCCTGCTTCCCTCACCGAGTCCGGCTGCTTCGGCAAGCCCGCAAGCCTCGACCGGACCAGGCGGGATCGGATCGGGCGGCCCGACGTCGGGGGGCGGCGGCTATCGGCAGCCGGGCACGCTGGTCCCGGGGATCACCACGACCATCCCGGGGCCGGCGGACGTCTCGGCCGACCCGTCGATCGTCGGGGCGAACCTGTTGCTCGCGGCGCTCGTCATGGTCATGCTCACGATCGCCACGGAGCTCCTGAACCGAAGCCTCGGCGATCTCGAACCGATGCTGTCCGGCCGGTTCGCCATCGTCGGCAGACTGCAGCGTGCCATCGCGCGCCTTGATGCGGTCACCATCCAGCGACTCGCTGCGCGGCGTCACCGCCTCGTGGACGCCGCCCGGCTCGCCGGAATCGCGGCATTCTACGGGTTCGCTTTCGCCTTCCTCGACCCGACATGGGACCCCTTGACGGTCCCAGGCGCGTGGCTCGTGGTGATGATGGCGATCGCCGTCGGCGTCGTCGGGCTCGGCGGTGACATCGCCGCTTGGGCCGTCGGCCGGCGGTGGGGCGTCGTCGGCGACCTCGAGATCCGGGCCGGCAGCCTGCTCGCGGCGGTCGGCTCGACGCTCGTCTCGCGGGCCATGGTGCTGGTCCCAGGCATCATGATCGGCAGCCCGGAGGTGATCGAAGTCGATCCGGATCGGGTGGACCGGAGGCGACTTGGAACGATCGCCGCGGTCGGCGTGGGAACCGTCCTGCTGATCGGGCTCGCTTCATGGGGGCTGTTGGTAGCGATCTCGTCACTGCGGGGGACCGGCGCGGGCCTCGACCCGGCGCTCGGCGGCGTGGAGGCCTTCCTGCTGCTCGTCTTCGCCTTCGCGGTCCAGAACGGCTTCGTCCAGCTCCTCTCGCTCCGGCAGAGCGGCGGGCTCGCGCTGCGGCGAACGCATCCCATCTGGTGGGGCGTCGCCCTGCTGCTCGTCACGTTCACGCTCTGGCACACGCTCGTGAATCCGACGGGCGACCTGGCGTCCGCCGTGCGGACCAGGAACGTCCTCGCGTTCCTGGTGGCCGCCGGTCTTGTCCTGTTCGCGAGCCTTGCGGTCTGGGTCGGGACGCGGCTGGCCTGGCTGCGCCTCGCTCAGCCCGTTGACACCGCGGCCGTCCGAGCGATCGACCTGCAACATACGTTCAGGCTCGGACCGAAAGCGCTCGCCGAGAAGCTGGGCGTCGACACCGGGCTGGCGAAGGCGCTCCGATGGTATCTGGGGATTGAGGCCGACCCGGCGTGCCGCCACGATTTCGTGTTCGGCAGCACGAAGCTACCGATGTACTCCGATAAGGCCCTCGAGCGGATGCGCGAGGCCATCGCGGGCGGGACGAACCTCAATGACGTGCGTCGGGCCTACCAGGCTGCAGGTCGTCCCTGACAAGTGAGGATCCCAAGTGAACGCCACGCTGCGGTCACGATCCTCTGAACTCGGCTGAGACGCACGAGACGCCTACTTGGCGTCCGGTAGGCGGTAGCAGCTTGCCAGGACACCCTCGGACTCAGGCGGCTCGGGCGTAGCCCCCAGTTCTCCGCGGCCCACTATGGGTATGGTTGTAAGTACGGCCCCGAGACCTGCCGGGGACGCCAGACCCAGGTGGCGCCCGGGGGTTCAGGCCGGCGTGCCCACCAGGTGCGGCATCACCCGAGCCGGCTCTTCGCTGCGCACCCGCTCGCGGGGCTCGCGCACGACCAGCACCGAGCAGCGCGTGTGGAGCAGGACCTTGCGCGCCACGCTGCCGAGCGCGAGGCGCGGCAGGGCGGAGAGGCCGCGCGATCCGGTCACGATGAGATCGGCGTCGTCCTCCAGCGCAGCGCGCAGGAGCTCCTCGGCCGGATCGCCCTCGCGCAGCTCGACCGTCGGTCGCAGGCCGACACCCGCCAGATCCTCGCAGGCTCGCTCCGCGACCTGCTCGAGGTGGCCGCGCCGCGCATCAAGCGTGGAGTCGCGCAGCTCCACCCAGGCCGGGTAGAAGGCGGCGCCCATCGAGACCGCCCAGCCGGGTG
>Ga0209109_10000957_pt1 | contig 15892 bp, 15 predicted proteins | sample Rifsed10ft2_FD_184004 | JGI IMG/M metagenome (GOLD analysis project Ga0209109, IMG submission 184004) | Soil microbial communities from Rifle, Colorado, USA - sediment 10ft 2 (version 2) | ecosystem: Environmental > Terrestrial > Deep subsurface > Rock core/Sediment | place: Rifle, Colorado... | reverse complement strand
AAGGGCCTCGTTCTCTTTCTATAATACCAAAGAGGAAATTGATGCCATGGTAGAAGCCATTAAGAGAGCAAAAACAATGTTATCCTAATACTTAAAATATGAAAATACTATCCTTATTGTTCCTAACCCTTTTTCTGGGAAAAGGTTGCGATGACCAACAAAAGCAGGACATCGATACCGCCGTGATTGAATATGTGGCCAACTCGAGGGGGTTTTACCAAAAAATCACCGTGGAAAAACAAACGGTTACCGTTTCCTCAGACCGAAGCGGGAGAGAGAAAACCGTTCCGACAAAAATTTCGGATGACGACTGGAAAGATTTGGTGAACTGTTTCAAAAAGGTAGAATTGGATAGTTTGCCAAAACTAAAGGCGCCTACAGAAAAACGTTTTTATGACGGCGCGGCAATCGCTAATTTGAAAATTACCTATAAAGACACAGTCTACGAAACCACCAGTTTTGATCACGGTTTTCCGCCAAAAGAGATCAAGAAATTCGTAAACAGAATAACATCATTTGCAAAAAAAAATAATGAAAATTAAGGACATACAAGAAGAAATCGTAGGCGAATTCTCCATGTTTGACGACTGGATGGAACGTTACGAATACATCATCGAATTAGGGAAGAATCTGCCCTTGATAAAAGAAGAATTCAAAACAGAAGACAACTTGATCAAAGGCTGTCAGTCGAAAGTGTGGCTGCAAGGCGAGCAAAACGATGACAAAATAGTCTTCACGGCCGATAGCGATGCGATATTGACCAAAGGGATTATCGCGATATTGATTCGGACATTTTCCAATCAAAGCGCAGCGGATATCCTAGAGGCCGACATGGGTTTTATCGACGAAATCGGACTGAAAGAACATTTGTCACCGACTCGCGCAAACGGATTGGTTTCGATGATAAAGAACATTAAAATGTATGCTTTGGCATTCAATGCGAAAAATTAAATTCAACATATAAGTCATATAAGCAAATTAAAAACTTACATGACTTATATGGTTAAAAAAATGCAATAATCATTAAAACAGAATAAAACTAGAATAAAAATGACACAAGAAATAGACACCAACGAATTAGGGGAAGCAATCGTAAAAAAATTAAAAACAATTTATGATCCTGAAATCCCAGTTGACATTTACGAATTAGGATTGATATATGACGTCATGGTCAACACGGAATACGAAGTAAAAATTCTGATGACCCTAACCTCCCCTAACTGTCCCGTGGCAGAAAGTTTGCCGAGAGAAGTCGAAGAAAAAGTAAAATCAATCGAGCACGTAAAAGACGCTGAAGTGGAAATCACTTTTGACCCGCCATGGAGCAAAGACTTGATGAGCGAGGAAGCGAAATTAGAATTGGGAATGCTTTAAAAAAAGTGTTCAGTGTTCAGTATTCAGTGCACAACTGATCACTGAACACTGATTACTGATTACTGATTACTAAAAATATGGAAGAAATTGTAAATAAAGTGGCCAATAGTGCCCTGGAAGTATTCGATCTTGAAGATTACTATCCAACGGGTACGCGTGCTCAAATAGACATTTCGCAATGGCTGTTAGAGGGTTTTTTGCTGAAAGAAAAAGACTTTAGGGAACACCTCAAAAATCACGACTGGACGCAATACCAAGATCAATTTGTAGCCATCAATTGCAGTACGGATGCCATAGTTCCTGCCTGGGCTTCCATATTGGTCGCCATTCAAGTAGCGCCGTTTGCGAAGAAAGTTGTTAACGGGAACATAGAAGATCTGGACGCTGCCCTTTATGAAGAGATACTGGCCAAAATCGATTATTCAGTCTACGCCAATAAAGCGATTATTATCAAAGGCTGCTCCAGAAAACCTGTGCCTATGCGCGCCTATGTTCTGGCGGCGCATAATTTGCAACCCTTTGCCAGAAGCATCATGTATGGCGAGGCTTGTTCCGCGGTTCCCTTGTACAAGGCGAAAAAATAGATTCCCTAAAAACACAAGAACATGAAAAAAACTTTACTTTCTTTCGTATTCCTATTGACCATAGTCTCCTTAAGCGCTCAGGAGATTGCAAATGACACCACGAAATTGTGGACTAAAGAAGGAAACATATCCTTGCTTTTTAACCAATCCGCCTACAACAAGCAATGGCTTGGCGGCGGAACATCAAACATCGCGGGGAATTTCAGCCTGAATTATGACTTCAACTATAAAAAGGACGATGTCGTTTGGGACAACAAATTCATTGCGGCCTACGGTTTGACAAAAATAAAAGGGGACAACAAAATAGCCAAAACGGACGACCGACTGGAACTGAATTCGCTTTGGGGTAAAAAGGCCAAAGGCGATTGGTACTATTCGTTGTTTTTCAATTTTAAAACCCAAATGGATTCCGGTTATGATAAAGACGACGTAAAAATTTCGCATTTTTTCTCCCCTGCTTATACTCAATTTGGACCGGGAATGCTATGGAAAAAAAGCAATAACCTAAGTGTCAACTTTTCTCCAGCTACCGCTAAACTGATTCTCGTTCACGAACATTTTACTGATTTCGGACCATCGTTTGGCGTATTGCAGGGCGACAGTTCGCGTTTCGAGTTTGGAGCCAGCATTTCGGCTAATTATAAGTTTAGCGTGATCGCTAACGTAACCATTGAGAACCGTTTGAATTTGTATTCTAACTATCTGGACGATCCGCAAAATGTGGATATCGATTACCAAATGAATTTGGTGATGAAAATCAACAAATACCTTTCGGCAAACGTGGCATTGAGAACGATATACGATGACAACTCCGTGCAAGCCGTTCAGGTAAGTGAAGTTTTCGGAATTGGAGTGAATTATGGTTTCTAAAAACCAACCAAAATTTGAAATTCATCAAAAGGGCTTTTTATTTATTATGCAACTCTTAAAATCTTTTCCATCTTTCTGCCTTTCGCCAATTCGTCTACCAACTTGTCCAGATACCTGACTTTTTTGGTTAATGGGTTTTCAATTTCTTCTATCCTGTAGCCGCAAATGGCTCCTGTTATCAAGTTACTGTTGGGGTTCAATTTGGCTTTGTTGAAGAACGTTTCAAAAGTTACTTTCCCCTCAATCAGTTCTCGGATTTTTTTGTCATTAAAGCCCGTCAGCCACTCAATTACTTGATGCAACTCTTCCCTTGTCCTCCCTTTGCGCTCGACTTTCGCCAGATAGTGCGGGTAAACTGACGCAAAGGTCATTTTTGCCATTCGCTCATCATGTTCGGGTGTTGTCTTCATGCTATTATATTCTTTCTAATTTAAAATGAAATAAAAAATGGTGCATCGCTAGTTTAAATTTGTCTTTTAAAGGTGTCAACCGCAAGTGCTGCATTTGTCCTACCTCTGGTGCTCGTCTGCGACGAGTACCTACTTACTTGTGTGAACAAAACGAAGCGTTTGCAACGCGGCTCATAGAGACAGCTTACCATAAAGGTTCGATATGCACATTACAAAAAACAGCATTATCTTCTTCGTAATTCCTATAACTACTATTTACATAATCTCTTTCGTGATAAACAATTTCTGCTTCAACAGGATTATAATGTATATAGTTTACACGCTGCTCAATTTTTTCCAAAGTATCTAATAAAATGGGATGAAAACCATCTTGCCATAATTTATAATTTGTAGCCCTTCCTGATTTTTGAGCTTCATAACTAAATTTTCGTAATAACCATTCTCGTCTGCTCTCAGGATGTTCCTTAATAGCTTCTACTAATTTTTTTGATGTGAATTTTTTAAAATCTCGAATCACATTTTGCAATTCACCATCAAATGCAGTTACAATCAAATGAATATGACTGGTCATATATACATAGGCATGTACACTCAAACCTTTTTCCTTGATGCAAAAATTTAAGGATTCATCTAAGATATTATAATAAATAGGTCGTGTGAATAAATCTACCCAGTCGACAATTGTTATCGTAATAAAAGTTGGTACGGTACTATCGATAACTTTGTATTTCTCAGACATTTTTTTTTAATAAATTGATTTTAAGAAACTATACTATAAATCAGACGTATGCTTGTCTAAGATACTACTGTTTTGGTCATCCGCGTTGCAAACGCTACAATTTGTCTTTTCAGTTTAAGTAGGTACTCGTCGCAGACGAGCACCAGAGGAATTAAGCCAATTGCCCAAATCCGTTGTAGTAGCTGTTACCAGCAGTAACTATGGATTAGTAAATTTTATTTTAGTCTTGTTAGGTTTTGGAATTGCTCTTTCGAGTGTGTCTTTATTTATGCAAAAATCAGCATATCCATTTCTTTTCAATTTAATTTTTGACGATGCTATAATTGAATGATTTTTATCTTTCGATTTTCTAATTAATTCTTTGAACAGATTAATTGAAGCAGAATATTTCTTGTTTTTTTCTATTTCATTAAAATAGAAAGATAATACCTTGCCATTTCTATATTCAATTTTGATTCTTATAATTGGATAATCATCAATAGAAATTTTTGTTGAATCTCTTATGTGTTTAAAGTATTGCTCGTCAAAATTTTTTGTCTGATTTGATAATTCTTTTATGTAATCAGTTTCAATTTCCGTTTTATAGTAAGTGAATATTTCCTCTTGTTTTTCAATCAGAACATTTTCATTTTTGTTTATTTCCGCATATAGTATGGGATTTATTTTTATGTTAGGTTCTTCTTCAAGCCACCAATATTGATATGACATTATTTCGATCTTATCAATTTCATCTTGCTTTGGAGAACAACTCAAAAATATAAAAGTCACTAAGATAATGAGTCGTTTCATCTTCACATTTTTGGTTGTTATTGCTGGTAACTAGCATATATGTATGACAAAATCATACAAAGCCACCCAACTGAGGGTAGATAGGTCTGACAAAGGTCAGACTTTGTTTATTCTCAAATATATTGCTTTTTTTCTTACAAATTGTGCGGAAAAGCACATAAACCATTAATCCCCAAGTCTCGCATGAAGGGTGGCAGCGGAAATCCTCCCGATTTTTCTTCGGGAGATGGCAGCGTACAGCCTGACGCGGCCGCAACGCAGTGGAGGCTGGGGCATGCCCAAAAAAAATCCCTGATGACAATATCAAAAGGGATTGGGTATTATATGTTTTAGGGGAACTTAGAATTAATCTATCGTTTCCTCTTCCTTGTCTTCTTTCTCCACGGCGTCCTTGTAATCAGGATAGAGAAACTTGTTGTAAGGGAAACGGGTGATGTGAATGTGCCTCACCGCTTCGTACAATCGCTCCCTGAATTCCTCGAAATTCTCCTTGTTTGTTGCCGAAATGAACAGGGCGTTTTGTTCTCCCACACGGCTCATCCAGGTTGATTTCCACTCTTCGAGCGTGAAATGTCTTGGCGTTTTTTCGGTCATCAGATCGTCGTCGTCAATGGTCAGAGGCTTGTAGGCGTCAATTTTATTGAAAACCATGATAACAGGTTTGTCGTTGGCCTTGATGTCCAGTAAAGTCTGGTTTACCGATGCGATATGATCCTCGAACTCGGGATGCGAAATATCAACCACGTGCAACAGCAAATCGGCTTCACGAACCTCATCGAGTGTACTCTTGAAGGAATCCACCAGTTGCGTTGGCAGTTTCCTGATAAAACCTACGGTGTCAGAAAGCAAGAAAGGCAGGTTTTTGATCACCACTTTTCGAACGGTGGTGTCCAAGGTCGCAAAAAGTTTGTTTTCGACAAAAACGTCGCTTTTCCCGATGGCGTTCATCAATGTCGATTTCCCAACATTGGTATAACCCACCAAAGCAACACGAACCATCGCGCCACGGTTGCCGCGTTGCGTGCCCATTTGCTTGTCAATGGCTTTGATTTTGTCTTTTAATAAGGCGATCCTGTCGCGAACGATACGTCTGTCCGTTTCGATCTCGGTTTCCCCAGGTCCACGCATTCCGATTCCCCCTTTTTGACGCTCGAGGTGAGTCCACAATCCAGAAAGTCGAGGCAGCAAATATTGGCACTGGGCCAGTTCTACCTGCGTTCTTGCATAGGAAGTTTCGGCACGTTGCGCAAAAATATCAAGGATAAGGTTTGTTCTGTCGAGGATTTTACACTCTTCGATTATTTTGGAGATATTTTTTTGTTGTGAAGGGGATAGCTCATCATCAAAAATTAAAGTCGAAATACCGTTTTCTTTTACGAATTGGTGAATCTCCTCAATTTTTCCTGTTCCAACAAAAGTTTTGGGATTAGGGCGTTCCATTTTTTGAGAAAAACGTTTTACCACTTCTCCGCCCGCCGTGTAAGTCAAAAATTCCAGCTCATCGAGATACTCTTTTAATTTCTCTTCGCTTTGATTTTGGGTCACAATGCCGACGATGGCCGTTTTTTCGAAATTTATTGTTTCTTTTTCTAACATAACTTTGAATAAGTCACAAATTTAATCAATTGTGGGCGACTTATGTAATTTCTCCCTTCCTAAAAAACGATAGCCGTGAAAATTGATGCTCTTTCACCCAGTATCCCAAATCAACTATTTTGATTTTGACTCTTGCTTTACCGAGTTAATTTATATTTTTACCTGAATTTAATCCCTTTTGAATGACTCGATTCTTGACATTAATTATTGCAGCGCTATTTCCCGTTCTTCTTTTGGCGCAGGATGATTTTGGCACTTTGCTCAAAGAGTTGGATAATACTGTCGATAATTACCAAGTGTATTCCAATCGCAAAGAGAACGAAATAAATAAACTCAAAGATCTACTGGCACATTCTTCCACCGATCTTCAAAAATATGATATTGGCCAAAAGCTATTTGATGAGTACAAACTCTATCAGTCGGATTCCGCATTAGCTTACGCACGAAAGAATTTACGGATAGCAACCATTCTAAGGGATGTAACAAAAATCAATTCGGCCAAATTAAACCTAGCTTCCATAATGGGAACACTGGGGATGTACAAGGAAGCCACTGACGTTCTCGATAAAATTGACATTAAAGCCACGCCTAGTCTTTATGGCAACTTTTACCGCGTCAATACCACCATTTATCTTTCGATGTCAGATTATGCGGCATCAGCCCAGGAAAAAAAGAAATATGATGCGCTGACCAGACAGTATCGGGACTCGACGATGCAGTCCTATCCATCGAGTTCAAACCTAAAATTTGTTGACCAAGCGAGTAAACTCCTTCAGGACCAAAAATACGATCAAACACTCGGTTTACTGCTTGATTATTTCCCGAAAATAGCCAACAATAATCCCGATCAGGCAGTTGTCGCCTTTCTGATTTCGCAGTCCTATCATGGAAAAAAGGATCAAGAACAGGAAAAAAAATGGTTGACCATCTCCGCCATATCCGACTTGCAGTTGGCCAAGAAAGAATACATTTCGCTGCGGTCTCTGGCGTTTATGATGTATGAAGACGGCGATATCGACCGAGCCTACAAATACATGAAACGCTCTCTCGAGGATGCGCTCTTTTGCAATGCGCGTTTAAGGACTTATGAGATTTCGAAGATGATGCCTATCATCAGTGAAGCGTACCAAAAACAAAACGAAACGAACCGTTTTCAACTGGTGCTGTTTCTAGTCAGCGCCTCTGTTCTCTCTGCAATTTTGTTGGTGATTTTATTGCTGCTCTTTAAACAAATGAAGAAACTGAACAAGGCGAAACAGGATATCGATTTGGCCAATATTCAGCTTTCTGAATTGAATAAAGAACTCTATACTTTCAACGAAAAATTGAATGAAAGCAATTTTGCACTGTCCGAAACCAACCTTTTAAAGGAAATATACATCGGTCGCTATATGGACCAATGTTCTGATTACATAGGCAAACTGGAGGGTTACCGCCGCAAACTAAACGTCATGGCGACCACGGGAAAAATGAATGATTTGGTAACTGCCGTCAAGTCAAAACAGTTTATTGAAAACGAGCTGAAAGAATTCTACACCAACTTTGACAAGACTTTTTTGCAACTCTTTCCCAACTTTATCGAAGAATTTTCAGCGCTATTGGTCGATGAAGATGCCGTTCAATTGAAGGAAGGGGAACTGCTCAATACGGAACTGCGAATCTTTGCGCTGATTCGATTGGGTATCAAGGACAGCGCGAAAATATCCGTTTTCCTCCGTTATTCCGTGTCGACTATCTACAATTACAGATCCCAAATAAAAAACAAAGCCGTCGGTCCCCGCGATGACTTTGAATCGGCCGTGATGCGGATAGGAAAGGAGATGAAATAATTTTTTAGATGAAATTTTTTCGGGTATTTCATCCTCAATAAACTCTTTTTTATCAAAATAACCACCACTTTTTTTTATTTAAAAAGAATACTCAATCTGCTGTAAAACAAAACTTTAAATATTTATCACTATATTTAAATCTACTTTTTTGTTATGGCAAAAATTTACGGGACTTAAAGGGTTTATATTTACCTCCACAAAATTCTGAAAGTCGATTAAATCCTTGGGGGTTTGAAAAAATCGATTTCGTGAAAAGTCAAGATTACCGCATTCTATTATCAAACCTGAAATTAATATTAAATTCTATTTTAAAAATGAAGCATTTTCTTATCACCTCTTTATTGTGCCTGGCATTATTTAATTATGCCGCTGCGCAAGAATTAAAATCACCCAATGAAAAACTGCAAATGGAGTTTTCATTACAAAATGACGGTACGCCAACCTACAGTTTAAATTATAAAGGAAAGGCAGTCATAAAAACAAGTAAACTGGGCCTTGAACTGAAAAAGGATGAAAAATCATTGCTGAACGATTTTACAGTTTTAAACACACAAACATCCACTTTTGATGAAACTTGGAAACCTGTTTGGGGTGAAGAAGACAAAATCCGCAATCATTATAACGAACTAGCGGTTACACTAAACCAAAACGGGACAGACAGACAAATTGTGATTCGTTTCCGTTTGTTCGATGATGGCCTTGGTTTCCGATATGAGTTTCCTGCGCAAAAAAACCTTACCTATTTTGTAATCAAAGAAGAAAGAACCCAGTTCGCCATGGCGGGTGACCATACCGCATTTTGGATTCCTGGCGATTACGACACACAAGAATACGATTTCACCACATCAAAATTGTCCGAAATCAGGGGCTTCTCCGAAAAAGCGAAAACCGCCAACGTATCTCAGACTTCTTTTTCTCCTACTGGAGTTCAGACTTCCTTGATGATGAAAACAAACGACGGTTTGTATATCAATTTACATGAAGCGGCATTAATCAATTATTCCTGCATGCACCTGAATCTGGATGACAAAAACATGATTTTTGAGTCATGGTTGACACCAGACGCAAAAGGTGACAAAGGTTATATGCAAGCTCCAAACCATTCTCCATGGCGTACGATTATGGTAAGCGATGACGCTCGTGAAATTCTTGCATCAAAAATAACCTTGAATTTGAATGACCCCTGTAAAATTGAAGATACCTCTTGGATCAAACCGGTTAAATATGTTGGCGTTTGGTGGGAAATGATTACAGGAAAAAGCTCTTGGTCTTATACGAATGACTTCCCTACAATACAATTGGGCATTACCGATTATTCGAAAGCAAAACCAAACGGTACACATGGGGCCACAACTGCCAACGTAAAAAAATACATAGATTTTGCAGCAGCAAATGGTTTTGATGGCGTTTTGGTTGAAGGTTGGAATGAAGGTTGGGAAGATTGGTTTGGACATTCTAAAGATTATGTTTTTGATTTCCTGACTCCGTATCCTGATTTTGATGTCAAAGGAATACATGAATATGCTAAGTCAAAAGGAGTGAAAATGATCATGCATCATGAAACTTCGGGTTCTGTGCGTAACTACGAACGTCATATGGACAAGGCGTATCAATTCATGAAAGACAACGGATACGATGCTGTAAAAAGCGGTTATGTAGGTGACATCATGCCTCGAGGTGAAAACCATTACAGCCAATGGATCATAAACCATTACCAATATGCCATCGAGAAAGCGGCCGAGTATAAAATCATGGTTAATGCGCATGAGGCTGTTCGCCCAACGGGAATATCTAGAACATACCCAAATTTAATTGGTAATGAATCAGCAAGAGGAACGGAATATCAGTCTTTCGGAGGATCTAAACCAAATCATGTTACGCTTCTTCCTTTTACTCGTTTGATGGGTGGACCGATGGATTATACGCCTGGAATTTTTGAAATGGATTTGTCAAAATTGAATCCCGACAATCATTCACATGTGAACAGTACGATTGCGAATCAATTGGCTTTATATGTAACGATGTACAGCCCTTTGCAAATGGCGGCAGATTTACCTGAAAACTACAACCGTTTTTCTGATGCATTCCAGTTTATCAAGGATGTGGCTATAGATTGGACAGTGAGTAAATACCTAGAAGCAGAACCGGGACAGTACATCACTGTTGCCCGAAAAGCAAAAGGAACCAACAACTGGTTTGTGGGCAATGTAAACGGGGAAACTCCGCGTACCTCAAACATCAAGTTTGACTTCTTGGAAAAAGGGAAAAAATATGTGGCTACGATTTATGCAGATGCAAAGGATGCACATTACAAAACGAACCCCCAAGCGTATACCATCCGTAAAATGACGGTAACGAGCAAATCAAAGTTATCACAGGTGTCAGCTCCTGGTGGAGGTTATGCCATCAGCATAATTGAAATCAAAAAATAATTTATGATAGAAATAAAAAAGGCTGTCTAGAAATAGACAGCCTTTTTGCATTTTATAAGGTTTTAAAACTAATTTACTTTGATCAGCTTAACATCGAAAACAAGCACGGAACCTCCGGGAATGGGACCGCTGTCATTACTTCCGTAACCTAAGTGAGCAGGAACCAAAAGAATCCCGCTTCCGCCCTCTTTAAAATAAGGAATTCCTTCTGTCCAGCCTTTTATAACTTGATTCAATCCGAAGGTAAGACCACCCGGTTTACCTGCATCAAAAACAGATCCGTCAGTGAAGTACCCTTTGTATTCTACAGTTACGGTCGATGAAGCAGTGGGCTGTGCACCAGTACCGGGCTCATCAATCACATAATATAAACCCGAATCGCTTCTTTGGGCAGATAAATTATTTTTTGCTACGTAAGCACTGATTTCTTGCTCGTTTTGGGCAACGTAATCGGTTTCTTTGTCTTTTGAACAAGACATAAAAATAGTTAACACAAGTGCAGATAAGATGTATTTCATGTTGAGATTTATTTAGAAGCGCCAAATATACTAAAATTAGACAACGAAATAGTGTCAAAAATCATGACAACAGCTGGTTAAAAGAGTTTGTTTTTGAATAAAAATCACTAATCCCCAAATACCTGCACATCATCTATTTGGAAAGCGCCATCCAATGCCAGGTTTTTGCCAGAGCCAATGTATTTGAAAGCGATATTAATTTTTCCTGTATAAGATGACAGGTCGACTCCGCCGCTGCCCACAAACTGATACCATGGCGTTTCCTGTTTGGGCAAAATTACCGAAACCGGAATCCAAGTCGCTGTCTTCACATTCAGGCCGTCAAAATTATTGGAAACATAAACCTCTATTGTGTTTAAGGATGAGTCCACGTCCAGATGGTGCTGGGCGGTTCTAAAAGTCAGTATCTCATTGGTATGCGAATCCATATCTATTTTTGGCGTAATCAACCAAGCGATATTAGAGTTAACCTTTGTTCCGCTAATTACAAATTCCGCATAGCCGTTGCCCGAACGCACTCCTCCTTTCCAAAATAAGGTTCCGCTCTGTACGATGTTTGCCCAGCCCGGAAGGCTCAGGTTAGACTTGTCAACAACGTTTTTAAAATCCTCAGAAAAGAACGGAATAGCCCTCTCACCCGAAATCATAACATCGCTTTCGGAGCGCGCAAGCAATTGGTAATCGGAGGCAAATTTGGTTAAAATCCCTCTGACTTTTCCGCTTCCGTTGGGCACTAGCTTACCGGAAAAATCCGCATAACTGCTGGTTCTGAAAATGACTTGGTTCCCTTTTTTGTCAATCAAGTTCCAATTCGTCGCTCCGCCAACATTGTTCGTTTCTTCAAAATAATGGCGTCCGATGGCGTCTTCCGAAAACTGCACCTCCGACAACTCAACGAGCGTATTCAAATTGGAGTCGTTCAGCAAATCCGGAATGGAGATTGGCCGAACCAGTTGGTCTTCGGTTAAAGTGGTACAAGAGGCATGCAATACGTTTTTGTAGTCAGTTTGGGAAAGTCTACCCACGGCTCCTTCGTTATAGGAATTAACGTAAATCCCTCCTATTTGTAAACTTCCGTAGTTGATATCGGTATATTGATCTTTCAATTTCACGTACACTTTATTTCCAAATCTAAAATCGACATAGGTATTGGTTGCATCCAAGGGAACGCTAAATCCTATAGCCGGTGTTGTGGCTGTAGCCAAAGTTTGAAAGGAGATGCTCTTGAAAAAATTACCGTATTCATCCGTTGAAACAACATAGGCCTCGATAACATCATCATACACGTATTGTGAAACTATCGCTCCCGCTGTGGCATGAACGTCGCCCACCGTTTTATTTACGACCAAATCAGGTTGATTGCATATCAATTTAGGAACAGCAACCTCATCATTGACGCAACCGGAAAAAACGGTAACCAAAATCAGCAATGAAAAAATAGTATGGAAAGTAGCTCTCATAATAAATGGTTTTAAAAATTGAAACTGAGGTTTACGAAATAAGTCCTTCCGTAGCCATAAAAATATTTGTTGCCAAAAGAAGGAGTTCCACTGGATACGTCTTGATTGAGTTGCCTGAAATTTGCGTTTCTTGCCTGTTCATATCCTCCTGTTTTATATATTTTATCTAATGCATTATTAATGCTAACGAAAAGTCCTAAGTTTTTTCCGTTGATGCGCCATGATTTTCCTCCAGTGAAATTCAATAATGCGACCGGATCGAACTTTTCCTGTTTTAGCAATTCCGACGCACGCTCTTCCGACGCTTCGGGAAATGGGAATCCGCTGGCGGGGTTTGTATAAAAACTGTTCGTTCTGGAAATGGGAGACACGTCAATATAGGTTTCAGCCAGATAGTTTATGTTTGAGCCAATCCACCAGTATTTGGGGTCACGATATTCTATCCCTAAAGCATACGCTTGCTGCGGCATCCCGGCTTGTTTGTAATTCTTTAGCAAGGTCTTTCCGAAATCAAATGACGGATTGCTCTTTTCGACAGTGGCAACGGCATCATTTGTTACACTTAAGCTGGGATTGCTGTCGTAGGTGTATTTTCCATAAGCGGCAGAAAAACTGCTTTTGATCGTGGCGGTCAATTGGTATTCAAAACTGAATTCGGCGCCCATGTTCTTTTTGTCCAACTGGGTTAGTGTTTGGCTCACAAATGCGTTCGTGTTTGTGTATCCCGCGCCATTATCAAAAATCCCCTCGGCATAAAAAAAGGAAGTTTTCGTCGCGTCTTTTATCGTGGCGTAGTAGGCCGTCAACCGCGATTTGAGTTTTGGGGAACGGAATACGTAGGTAGCATCCAGACTATTTATGTTCTCGCTTTGCAGTCCGCCAGCTATCAAGTTGTTCAAACGCGAATTCGGGAAACTGCTCCGAATCGTAGGCGCCCTGGTCAAATGGGCTCCGTTAAAAGTCAACAGCCGCTTTCCCGACAGTTTATAGGTCAACCCGCCCTTGAAACCGAAATTTTCGAATTGCAGTTTCTCGCTTTTGCCAAAAGAAATCGTTTCATAAATTCCGTTTTTATATAATCCTTCTCTTTGATAATTCGTACTGCAGAAGGATTGTGCCAAGTAAAAATCGATTTTGTCGTACGAAAACTTGAACTGGCTGAAGACATCGAGAGTATTCGCCACATAATTGTAATTGTAGCCGTAAGCATCGCCCTCCAGCACTTGCCGATTGGGGTTATTCAAATCAGATTGTGCCTGGTTTCCGGTGTAAAAACCGTCGATATCCTCAAAATAGGCGCCGCCCAATAAGTCCAGCAGTTTCTGGTAATTGTGCGATTTCAAATTCCGAAAAGAACCTCCGGCATTCACTAGTAGATTCTCGTTCAGTTGCGTATTGAAAATCGAAGTCGCCACGATTGTTTTGTCATCGGTGCGGTCTTCATATAGAACATAATGGCTTTTGGCTGCTTCATATCCTGATATGTTTCCGTCAGCATCCAAAATTGGGTTTTGATTGGCTTGATACATTGCCTGCCAATCGATTTGCCGGTTGGCCAGAAACTGAATCCCGCTTTTCTCCGCGTTTTCATAATCGGGCGTGAACTCGCCCGAGTATTCCCCATTGTCCTTTGCGTACATCGAAGTGTAATAAGAGGGCAATTTCCTGAAATAAGTCGGGTCAGGGCTATTTGCACTTTGGTAGTCGATGTTGCTGTTCCCGATTTTACCGAATTGATACATCACACCCGAATTCAGGTTGGTATGGTCATTTATTTTGAAAAAGTGGTTCAGCATCAAGACGGGCTCCTCGATAGTCTTGGTTCTGGCATTCCTCTTTTTTCCGTCCTGAAAGCCCCAATAGGAATTGTACTTTTCAGAAGTCAGCTGCGTCATCTCAGCCGTATTCGGGGAGTTTTTACCACGGGAGTTTGGCGTGTAAAATCCGGTGAAATTCAGTGAGTGGCTTTCATTCAACTTCTTTTCGACACTTATGAAAAGAGAATTTGCATCATAAGTTGTTCCTTCAAAATGACCTTCTTGCGCTAACCTTTTACCCGCTGAAACGACAAAAGCCCAACCGTCACTGCCCATTCCCGACGCATAGATTCCCATAGCTCGCCAACTATAATTAGTGTTCGTTCCCGAAAAAGTAATTCTGGAACCCGTTCTGTAGGTGGAAGCACGGGTATTAATTTCTTGGGTCCCAAGTATGCCCCCGAAAGTATAATCGGAAGGGGCCGTCCCTACTGAAAATTCCTGGTTCCGGGTGGCGTCGTTGAGCCCGCCCCAGTTGCCCCATTGCGGTCTTCCGTCATACAGTTTGTTCATGGCGACGCCATTAATCATTGTTGTCGCATTTTCACTGTCCAATCCTCGGATCCTGAATCTCGCCTGCCCCCAACTGAAAGCGGCGGCTTGTTGAAAAGCATCTTTGGAGGATTGCAACAGTCCAGAAGTGCTTTCGGAACCGCTATTGTCGTCACTTAAATCGTTGTCGAAAAGTCGGATTATGCTGGCTTGCACTTCCGAGATTTGGTCCTCTTCCAGAACAACGGTTCCCAAGTCCAGCAGCTGGCCGGAAACTACGGTCACCGGAATCAAAGCGTCCTTGAAGCCCTGACTGTGGAACAGGAGCAGATGCTCGCCTTCAGCAACGTCTCGAAAAATGAATTCCCCATCAGTCGTAGTCAATTGCATAAAAGCGGTATTCTGGATCGAAACGACAACGTAGGCTATCGGTTTCTGGTTTTTGGAATCCAAAACCGTTCCGGTGATTCCTGTTTCATTTTGCGCAAAAACCAATCCCAATTGGAATATGAAGAAAAGAGTCAGGAAAAGGTTTTTCATAGTTGTATTCTAAATAAATTCAAAATTTTTCATTTTTTAGACCATCAAAAAACATCCCCGAGGGAGAATTAATGGAATGTCACAGGAAAATGTTTTTGGGAAAATTTAGAGAAAGCTATAAAACGTGGTATTGAGAAAGCCGAGCAATTTTATTGTCGAAAATATTAATTAAATATAATTAAAATACCGTTAAGTTGTTGATTGTCAGTAAAAAATAACTTTTGTATTGCAGGTTTTCCTAACTATTGCTTCGCAGTTGTTTGGGCTTACTATAAGAAATGAAAACCGCAAAAAATTACGATGGCAGCAAGCATCCTTTATTGCCGGGGTTCGGCAGTAAAGATGCTGCGCACAGCGGGAGTAGTTTTATTATGGAAACGGAACTTGTGCTCCTAAATAAGCAATTAACGGATCGCTTTGATCCTGGAAACCATAACGGCGA
>Ga0209109_10000955_pt1 | contig 15903 bp, 11 predicted proteins | sample Rifsed10ft2_FD_184004 | JGI IMG/M metagenome (GOLD analysis project Ga0209109, IMG submission 184004) | Soil microbial communities from Rifle, Colorado, USA - sediment 10ft 2 (version 2) | ecosystem: Environmental > Terrestrial > Deep subsurface > Rock core/Sediment | place: Rifle, Colorado... | reverse complement strand
CCTCATTCGGCAGCCTCAAAGTTTACCGGGAGCCAGACCTCAAAGCGAGTGTTTCCCGGCTGTGAGCTGAGTCGAATGTTCCCGCGGTGCTTGTCCACCACGATCCGGTAGGAGATATCGAGGCCCAGCCCGGTTCCCTTGCCCGGCTCCTTGGTGGTGAAGAATTGGTCAAAAACCCGCCCCTGGAGCTCTTCCGGAATTCCAGGACCGTTGTCGTTGACCTCTACGACGATCCAATCGCCCTCGTTGCGAGTACGCAGCACGATCTCGCCAGCGCCGTCCACCGCGTCCAGCGCGTTGTCGATCAGGTTTGTCCAGACCTGGTTAAGTTCGCTGCCATAGCCTTGAATCCGCGCCAGATCCTCGGCATACTCACGCCGGACGCTGATCCCCGGCTTCAGTTTCCCGCGCAAGATCATGAGGGTGTCCTCCAGTCCTTGATGGACGTCGACCGGCTGGACCGGTCCTTGGTCCAGGTAAGAGTACCCCTTGAGGGCGCGGACCAATTCGGAGATGCGTCCCGCGGCCTGGCCGATTTCGGTCGAGAGCCGCTGGATCAGGTAACTGGCGTTGAGGGCCTGGATCACCGTCCCGAATTGTTCGGGTCCGAACTCTCGAGCAAGGTCTTCCAGCCGTGCCGCATCGTAAGCCAGATCAACCAGGGCGGGGGCGAGCTGCCAGGGGTCAGAGACACCGTGGGACTCCAGCCAGGTTTCCAGAGCGCTCTCCCGATCGCTGCGGGCCAGCGGGTCGAGTTCCGGTGGGCGCCCGGCCTGTTCTTCAGCCTGTCGAATCTCGGCATTGAGCTTACTTCGTTGGCCGGCAGTGAGGCTGAGCAGCTGGAGCGCGAGTTGAGCCTGCTTGAACCGAGGCAGTTCCTCCCGTAGCTGATCTGCGGCCCGCCGAACGGCGGAGGCCGGGTTGTTCAACTCATGGGCCACACCGGCGGTGAGAGTGCCAAGCTGGGCCATCCGCTCACTGTGCTGGAGCATGGCCTGGGTCTCGCGCAGACGGAAGAGGACGGTGTGCAGCATGTTCTTTAGAGCCGCCGGGCTGGAACCAAAAAGCTGGTCGAACTGCTGCTTGCCGATGGCGTACAGCAGACTATCCTGGCGGGCCCGCACCTCGGCGCTGCGGGGGGCCTGCTCCAGCAGCGCCATCTCCCCGATCAGTTCGCCGGGTTTGCGGACCGCGATCAGCACCTCCCGACCTCCGGAGGCATTCAAAATCTCGAGCTGTCCCTCTTGAATGAAGTAGGCCTTGTCCCCTGGGCTGCCTTGGGCGAAGAGGGTCTCCCCTGCCGCCAATCGAACGTACTCGATATTCAGACAGAGACGCTGCAGGTCATCGTCGGACAGCTCGCCAAACAGCTCGGATCTGCGCAGCGCGTCGAACATCAGACCGTTTGCAGATATTGGTGGACGAAGCTGACCACCATTGCCCCCTCGCCAACCGCCGAGGCGACCCGCCGGACCGCGCCCTGGCGCACATCTCCAGCCGCGAAGATCCCCGGAACATTCGTTTCGAGCAGGAACGGGTCCCGTTTCAGGGTCCAGCCACTCGGCCGCTTGCCATCATGAAACAGGTCCTGTCCGGTGACGATAAAGCCGGCAGGATTGCGCTCCACTATACCGGCCACCAAGTTGGTGTGCGGCACCGCGCCGATGAAAATGAACATCGCGGCTGCCCTCAGAGTCTCAATCGCTCCGGAGGGTTCGTCCCTGATCGTGATCTGTTCGAGCCTGCCCTCGCCGCCGACTTCCGTAACGGTGGTGCCGGTCCGGACCGCGATGTTGGGTTGTCCCTTGATCTGGTCGACCAGATACTGAGACATGCCCGACTCCAGCGAGCTACCCCGAAGCAGCATGGTGACCTGGCTGGCGAACTCCGCGAAAAACATTGCCCCCTGGCCGGCTGAGTTGGCACCTCCGACGACAACGACGTGCTGGTCTTTGTAGTAGGCAGCCTCCGTCAATGAGGCACCATAGTAGACGCCACGGCCGGTCAGCTCGGCAGCGCCTGGGGCCTCCAGCATCCGGACAGTCACCCCGGTCGCAATGAGCAGCGCCCGGCAACTGAGTTCGGCTCCTCCGGAACAGGTCACATAGCGATACGTCTGGTCGGTCCGGACCTTCTCGGCCTCGACCGCCGAGATGATTTCGGCCCCAAATCGTTTGGCCTGGGCGCTGGCCCGCCGGGCGAGGTCCGCCCCGCTCAGGCCCTTGGGGAATCCGAGGTAATTCTCAATGCGGGAGCTGGTCCCGGCCTGGCCGCCTGGCGCTTCCCTTTCGATCATTGCAGTGCGCAGGCCTTCCGAGGCCGAGTAGACGGCGGCTCCCAGACCGGCCGGGCCGCCACCCACAATAATGAAGTCATAGAATTTCTCTCGAGCTTCAGTCTGCAGCCCGACCTTCGCCGCCAGGGCTAGGTTGTCCGGCTCGACCAGATAGCTGCCGTCCGGGAAGAAAACCACCGGCAGCCGGTGTTGCTCCTGGTCGGTCGTCTGAACCAGCTCCCTCGCCTGCAGGTCGGTTTCGACATTCAGCCACTGGTAGGGGACCTGATTGCGGGCGAGGAAATCTTTTACGGCATGGCTGCCAGGAGACCAGAGGGTACCCGCGACCCGAATGCCGTCGAATGGCATAACGACATTCGCCTGCCAATCGCTGAGTAAGTCATCCAGTACCGGGAACAGATTGTGCTCTGGCGGCTCCCAGGGCTTCATCAAGTAGTGGTCGAGCCCGATGGAGTTGATGCTCTGAATGGCGGCCTCGGTATCCGCGTAGGCCGTCAACAAGACCTTGCGCGCCTCGGGATACAACTTGATGGCCTGAGCGAGGAACTCGGTGCCGGTCATCTCCGGCATGCGTTGGTCGACGAGAAAGAGCGCCAGAGGGTCGTTGCGGCGCTTCAGTTCCTGGGCGGCCTGCAGGGCTTGGGATCCTGAGCCGGCCTTGACGATCCGGTACTCTCCGCGGAAGTGCTGCCGCAGGTCTCGCTCGACGGAATTGAGCACCTGCGGGTCGTCGTCGACCGTCAGGATGACGGGTTTGGCCACAGCTGGCCGATTCTAATCCAGGCCATCCGGGGCACTGCTACCAGGGGTAGCCTTTGGCGCCCTGTATACCCTTGAGAACGGCGGACTCGCCGATCATGTTGTTCATATGGGAGATCACCAGCGCGCTCAGCGCCCAGGCGGCCGTCTTTGGGCCAAAGCCTAGCTTTGACAGGTCAAGCACCCGGTCCAGGGCCGCCGGCTCGAGCGAGGCCAGATAGTGATCGGTTGCGGCGTAGACCGCTTTGGCGTATTCCCGAGCGGCCGGCAGGTCCACCCGCACGCTCCGGGCCCACTCGAAATCGGAGCCGAACTGCGGCTCGCTGATGCCGGTCCGGCCTTTCCACGCCGACTCCATCAACGGCACCGCACCCTGCAGCCAATGCTGGACGATCACGTCCTCGCTGGTGAGGGCGTGGGCGTAGGTGGCTCCCAATGGATTGGCCCGGCCAGGCGGAGCCCAGTCGAGCTGCTCCTGAGTGGCGTCCCGCATGACCAGCACCAGGAGTTCATGCGCCCAATGCATGTCCTCACGCAGATAAGAAATGGCATCCATAAAAGGTCCTCCGGGCGGCGGTGAGCGCGCTCGCGGCGCAATGATACTTGAGTAGGGTCAAGCCGCAGTTGGCGCTGCGCCGACCTATCCGGCAAGCGCCTCGCGGGCATCCGGAAGGGCTACGAACGATCGGCGCAGCTCGGGGTCGTTGATGGAGTCGGCCAGCTCTGTGATCGCGGAGCCGGCCCGAGCTCGCAGCTGCTCCGCTTCAGCGGGATTCCCAGACTCGGCCTCGAGCCGGCTCTGTTCGAGCAGGATCCGCCAGAGGATCCGCCCCGAGCCGAGCTCTTCAGCTTCATTCAAGGCGCGCTGAAGAGCCTCGTGGGCAAGCTCGAGCTCACCCAAGGCGCGCAGGCTCCGGCCCCGCAGGAGCAGTGCTTCGGGCACCGCGGGCCGCCGGCGGGCTGCTGCCGCGAGCTCCAGCATCTGATCCAGGAGCTCAACGGCCCGTTTTGGATTGCCCTCTTCCAGGCTGATTTCGGCGTCGGCCAGCAAGACGGAGTCAGCCACGTTGAGACTGCCCACCGGTTTCAACCCAATATAGCTCTCTTCAGAGGCGCGCCGGGCTTCTCCGAGTTGTCCGTTCCACAGCAGGAGCCTTGCCGACACTGCCGGGACGATGGGCCACACGTGCGCGAATTGGGCCCGAGCGGCCGAAGTGGCTTGCTCGATTGCAGTCAAGCTCTGCTGATGGGCGCCCAGGGTGCCATAGGTTAGGGCGAGGAAAGAGCCGCCAATCAGGATCGCCAACCGAGCGTCGACTTCTCTGGACAACTTCACACACTCGGTCAGCGTTTCGATCGCCAGTTCCAAACGGCCGAGCTCGAAATAGCTCAACCCAATCCAGATCCAACTGGTGGCCTGGCCCCAGATATTGCCGATCGACTTCGTGATCCGATAAGATTCCTGCGCCTCGGTGATCGCCTGGTCGTATTGGCCCAGCCAATAGGCGGCCATGGCTCCCACGGCAATGTTGTCGCCGAGCATCGGTAGATTCTCAAGCTCGCGCCAGAGCAGCCTCGCTTGCGCTATGACCTGTTGGGCCCGATCCAGCTGACCCAGCATCATTAGCGGCCGGCTCAGGTCGTTCAAGGTGAAGGCCATTTGCTCCCGCAGGTTGAATTGCTTCGCAAGTTCTAGCGACCGGTCTCCGTACTCAACTGCCCGCGCAACCTCGCCGGCGAACATTTCGCTGTTCGCCCGGTTCCACAGGATCCGGGCTTCCGCCTCCGGGTTCCTCAGCCGGCGGGCGAGCTCCACTGCCTGATCGGTGAAGGCTCGTCCTTTGTCCGGGTTATATAAAGCATTGGGGGTCGAGTGGATCTTGGCGCTTTCGGTCAGCGCTATCAGTTCCAGCTCCGCGTCGGAGGTTTGCTGGCCGGCGGAGCGCATCTCCTCATAGAGATCCAATGCGGATTCGAATTGATTGACCAGCTCGTAGGATCTCCCCAGCCGGGTAAACAGGTGCCGCACAGCCTCCGGGTCATCCATGGGTGTCTTCCGCTCCAGCTCTAACGCCTTCCGATAATGCTGGATCGCTGACTCGACGGCGTACATCCGGAAAGCCTGATCCCCGGCCAGCACTGCGTAGTTTAGGGCCCGCGGGTCTCCAGCTTCGAAGAAGTGATGGGCCAACAGCGGGGCCAGGTCCGCCTGGCGGTCGGGGAAGAGCCGCTCGAGGGCGTCTCCCACTCGGAGATGGTACAGCCGCCGCTCCTTGCGCAGGATCGAGCTGTAGGCCGCCTCTTGAGTCAGCGCGTGCCGGAAGGCATACTCCAACTCCGGATCTCTGGCAGCCTCCCGGATGAGTTCGGAGCGCTGCAGATCGCTCAAACGGCTATCGAGTTCATCGGCCGCCTCCGAGATGGCCTGCAGCACGCGGTAGTAAAAGGTCCGCCCGACCACCGAGGCGAGCTGCAAGGTGCGGCGGGTCTCTTCGGCCAGCCGATCGATCCGCGCTACGAGCAGACCCTGTAAGTTATCTGGAATGGCAATTTCGTCGATGTCCGTCCCCGCTTTCCAATGGGCGCCGCTCGCATCGCGCAGCACCGCCCCGCGATCGATCAGGGTCCGGACTACTTCCTCCACGAAGAAAGGATTTCCCTCCGCCTTCTCTTCGATCAGCGCATGCAGCTTCGGAGGCAGTTCCGAGATGGACAGCAGGTGGTCCACCAGCTCGCGGCTGCTTATTGCAGAAAGTGGCTGCAACATAACCTCCCGATAGCGGTGAGGGTAGTCCTGCTCGGCCGCCTGTTTGACCTGCCAGGCCGGGGCCAGCCGATCGGGGCGAAAGGCGCACAAGAACAGGATCGGGCCGGCATCTGTCAGACGGAAGAGATGGATCAGCAGCTCGGTGGAGGCAGGGTCGGACCAGTGGAGGTCGTCAAACACCAGGACCGTGGGCTGTCGGGCTGCCTGCCGGCGCCAAACCGCCGCGCACGTACGGTAAAGTTCTCGCCGGAGGGCTTCGCCCTCAAGCGCGCCGCCACCCTCAGGATCTTCCGCGCCCATAAGCGTCTGCAGCGCCAGACCGGCCCGAGCTTGCTCATCCGGCGGAAAGTCAGCGAGCAGTCGAGCCACTTCATGCCGGATCTCACCGAGGTCGTCCGGCTGGACGACGCCGCACAGCTGCAGGAGCTGCTGTTGGAATTGGGCGTAGGGGCGAGTGGTCTCGTATGAGATCCCACGGCTCTCGCCCCAGTAGCCGTTCGGAATCTCGGATTTCCAACTGCTGCGGAGCTCGTCAATGATTCGGCTTTTGCCAAGGCCGGCCTCCCCGATCAAGCCGATGACGCCTCCATGGCCACGGCCCAAGCCATCCAGGGCTCCGCGGAGCAGGCTCATCTCGCTCACCCGCCCGACGAGTGGGGAGTACAGACCTTCGATTCCCCGCGTCCGCCGCGGTCGATCCTTTCGCCCGAGGACTCGGTAGGCAGGCACCGCCTCGGCCTTGCCTTTCACGGACAGCGGGCCGAGCGATTCCCATTCGAAGAGCGGGGCGGCGCGGCGATACGTCTCCTCAGCTACCTGCACCGTGCCGGGCGTGGCGGACTGCTCCATCCGAGCGGCCAGGTTGACCACGTCCCCCATCGCGGTGTACTCCAGGCGCAGATCGGAGCCGACTTCGCCCACCACGACCAAGCCGGTGTTGATCCCAACCCGCACATTGAAATCGAGCCCCCACTGGGCGTGCACCCGCTCTCGATAAGGGGCTATCCCGTTCACGATCTGCAGCCCGGCAAGCACTGCTCGTTCCGGGTCGTCCTCGTGGGCGATCGGTGCGCCGAAGAAGGCCAGGATCGCATCGCCCATCAAGCGGGCCAGGGTGCCCTCGAGGCGATAGATTGGAGCAATCAGGTGCTCGAAGGCCCCGTTCATCACCTCGGCCCAATCCTCCGGGTCCATGGTCTCGGCCGCCGCGGTTGAGCCTTTGACGTCGCAAAAGAGGATCGTCACCACCCGGCGCTCGCCTTCCATGCTGTGGCCCGCCTGGGCCGCCTCGAGTTTGGCGAGCAGTTCTTTGGGAATGTATTGGAGCAGCTTTTCTTGGGTGGTAATCTGAGCGTTACCCGCCAGCCGCTCCCCGCAGTTGCTGCAGAAATTGGCGGCGAGGTTGTTCTCTGTCCCACAATTGGGACAGGCCCTGGTAAGAGAATGGCCGCACTGACTGCAGAAGCGGGCCGCCTCAGGGTTTTCCGCCGAGCACTCTGGGCAATTCATCGATTGGCTGTCGGGGAGGGTAATTAGGCTGGGGCAGCGAGCGAGTGAATGTGGGGCAGCGCTAGGAAAGACTTCCGCAGCTCTTCCTCGTCAACATGATCGGCGATGAACGTGACGACCTCCCTGGCAGCCTCTCGGCTACTTTGGGTTTTCGGTTCGTCGCCAAGTTCACCGGCCAGCTCCGCCAGCTCCAACAGAACGGGCAATAAGGTCATCCGAAGGCCCATTTCCTCCGCCTCGCGGCGGGCCTGCTCTAACACGTTGAGGGCCTCGGTAGCCTTTCCGAGCTCGCGCAGCGCCCGCGCCCTGCGAAACCTGAACTGGGGCAGGAAGTAGCGCGCGTTCAAGGCCGCAAGCTGATCGAGTTTTTCGTCCACCAGCTCGAGCGCAGCTTGAAAATCCTGGATCGCCAGCAATACCTCGGCCCGCAGCAGGCCGCCAAAGCCAATGAACTCGGGATTCGTGACGGTGCTGTCCGCCGGCGTGCGAGCCAGGCGCTGAGCTTCAGCCAGATCGCCTTGTTCCGCCAGCACAACCGCCTTCAATGCGAGGGCAAAGCCCCGGGTCTGGTCCTGCTGGTCGGTGATCGCCAGCGCGTTCTCGAGCACCTCCAGGGCGCGTTCTTCCGCGCCGAGCCGGGCGTAGGTCAAGGCCAGGAAGCTTGGGACAAACATCCCTGCGCCGGCGAATGCCGCCTCTTTCCCCCGGGCGATGCTCTCTTCAAATGTGCGGATTGACTCGGATAGCTCACCGCGTTCGAACCGCGCCAGTCCAAGGCTCATCAGACTGTAAGCCTGCCCCCAAGTGTTCCCGGCCTTGCGGCTGAGCACCAAGGACCGCTCCGCCAGGGAAATCGCCTGGGGGAGATCTCCGAGAAGCGAGTAGTACACGGCGGAGGAGGTCAGGTTATCGGCAAGCATCTCAGTGTTCCCAAGTTGCTCCCAGAGGGCACGGGATTCCTCCAGGGCTTGATGGCTGTCTTCAAATCGGCCCGCCTGACCGTAGGCCCGCGCCAGGTCATGTTGTGCGAAAGCCTGCTCTTCGCTGAAACCATGCTGGCGGGCGATAGCGAGCGAGCGCTCGCCATAGTCGATGCCCGCGATCGGATCGCGTTCCGAGTAGACCTCGACCAGGAGCAGGTTCCACAAGGCTTTGGCTTCGCCCCGCCGGTCGCCGAGTTCCTGGGCAAGTGCGAGGGCCCGCTTGGCGACCAGCTCTGCATGATCAGGGTCCCATTTGCCGCTCGGGATGGCGTAGATCGTCGCCTGCGCGTTGAGCGCCGACAGCTCTAATGCAGGTTCGGCAAGTTTGTCGGCCAGATCTTGCATTTCGGTATAGTTCGTCAGGGCCTCGTCGAAGCGGCCGGCCAATTCGTACATCCGCCCCCTCCGGGTGTACAGGAAGCTGAGCTGCCCCGGGCTGGGGTCGGATTGCTTCGCAATGTCGAGTGCGTGGCTGTAGTGGCCGATCGCCTCCGAGTACGCCGAGAGCCGCCTGGCCATGTTGCCGGCCAGAGTGTAGTACTTGACGGCCTTCTCATCGTCCTTGGCTTCTTGATAGTGGTAGGCCAGACGATGGGACTCCTCTTCCAATCTGTCCGGGAACAACGCCTCGATCGCCTCGCCCACCTGCCGGTGGAACTGCGGGCGCTCTTTTCGAAGAATGGACTCGTAGGCGGCATCGCGGGTCAGGTCATGCTTGAAGATGTACTCCAGCTCCGGGATGCGGGCATGCTCGTGGATGAGCTCCACCCGCTGCAGCACGTTGAGGTGGTCGCGCAGACGTTCGCTGGCTTCGGCGATCCACTCCAGGACCCGGTAGTAGAACGCCCGGCCGATGACCGAAGCCAGTTGAACGGTGCGGCGAACTTCCTTGTCGAGCCGATCGACGCGGGAGACCAACAGCGCCTGGAGGTTGTCCGGAACCGCGATGGCCTCAACCTCTCCGATTGCCCGCCAGTGCAGGCCGCGCTCATCCCGAACAATCGCGCCATCATCGATGAGGGTGCGGATCAATTCCTCGACAAAGAAAGGATTGCCCTCCGCCTTCCCCCGGATGAGTTGACTTAGCGCCGGCGGAAGCTCGGATACGATCAACAGACTGTTGATCAGCTCACCGCTCTCGCGGTCCGAAAGCGGCTCCAGGCTAACCTGTGTGACGCGATGCGGGTAGGCGGTCTCGGCGTGCAGCTTGATTTCCCACCCGGGAGATTGGCGGTGAGGACGCATGGCGCATACGAACAGGATCGGGATTTCGTCCGCCAATTGAAAGAGATGCTTCAGTAGTTCGATCGAAGCTGGATCGGCCCAATGCAGATCGTCGAACACCATCACCAGGGGCAAAACCGCAGGCTTTCGCCAGGCGGCCAGCATCACCTCGAAGAGCTCACGTTTGAGCGCCTCGCCCTGCGGAATTGGCGAACTGGGCTCTTGGTGAAACGTCAGGATGAGTTCAGCGGCCCGGGCGGCCTGTTGCTCAACTTCGGGCTGAAAGTCTTGGCAGAGCTTCTCAATCAGCTCGCGGGCTGCCTTGGGTTCCTCGTGGGCGGAGATCCCACAGAGCTTGAGGAACAACTGCTGGAAAATGCTGTACGGGCGCGACATGTCGTAGGACACCCCGCCGCTTTGGATCCATTCTCCAGATTGGCTGGCCCATTCTCGTCGAAGCTCGTCAATGAGCCGGCTCTTTCCCAGGCCGGCTTCGCCAAGCAAGCACACGATTCCGCCACGCCCCTGGCGCAACTGCTCGAGTGTCCCTCTAAGTTGATCCAACTCCTTCGATCGGCCGATCAGCGTGGAGGTAAGCCCTTCGATTCCGCGCAACTTTCCGGGTTGGGCCTTGGGGCCGATTACCCGGTAGGCCGGGAGCGGATCCTTTCGTCCCTTGATTTCAATGCCCCCGAGCGGTTCGACCTCAAAAACCGGCGCGACTAACTTGTACGTCGCTTCAGCGATCTGGACCGTTCCCGGTTGAGCAATCTGCTCCATGCGGGAGGCCAAGTTGACCGCATCTCCCATAGCGGTGTACTCCATAGCGAGATCCGAGCCGATATCTCCCACCACGACGGGTCCGGTATTGATTCCCACCCGGACGCCGAAATCCAGGCCGCGTTCGGCCCGGATTCGCTCGCAGAAGGGCTTGATCCCCTCCAGGATTTCCAGTCCAGCCAGGATGGCCCGCTGTGGATCGTCTTCATGCGCCAACGGGGCTCCGAAGAAGGCCAGGATGGCATCGCCCATCAATCGGGCCAGCGTGCCCTCATACCGGTAAATGGGGGCGATCAGGTATTCGAAGGCCAAGCCCATGATCTCGGCCCAATCTTCGGGGTCCATATCCTCGGCCATCGCCGTGGACCCTTTGACGTCTGAGAACAAGATGGTGACTACCCGCCGCTCACCCTGCATCGTGCGGGTAGAGCGGGCCGCCTTGAGTTTCTCGGCGTATTCTTGGGGAATGGGAATTCTGGGCTCAGCCTCGGTCATGCATCACCGCGTGCATCCGAAAGGTTACCCTCAACTGCCTAGTGGGTAGCCTCTAGGGAGGTCTCCTGGCAGGCATAACCAATGCTCCACAATCATGATCAGCGCCGCAAGCCGCCGCGCAACGATTTCGGAGGAGCCAGCACGGCTTCGTCCGCGTAGCACCAGATCCAATCCTCCCCCAGCTCGAAGGATTGGATCAAGGGATGCCCGGTGGACTTGTAGTGTTTGAGCATGTGTTGATTCTTAGCCATGTCGCAGCAGCCAACGTACCCGCAGGTCAGGCAGATGCGCAGGTGCGGCCAGGTGTCCCCCAGTGCCACACACTCGGCGCAGGCATCGAGGCTGCTGGGGGTGGCGGGCTGAATCTGCTTCATGTGGCGACACTCCCGCAGTTCGGTCGTGCCGGTCCACATCTCGCGCAGCGTGCGGTAGGGCTCCTCCTGCTCTGGGTCTACTCTGCGGGGCATCGTCTGCCGGTTAGCCTCCCCGGCTCAGATGCTGCGGCGGCCGGTCGCTCGAAACGCACCGGCCAGGAGAATCAGCCCGATCAGGATCAGAATGACCGGCCACCCCACGGAAACCAGGTCCCGCACCGCCTGACTGCCTTCTTGCAGGCCTTGAATGACCAGGATCCCACCCGGGATCAGCGGCCACCAATGGGTGCGGCCCTCATACAGTGCGGCGATCACGAAGATCGCGATGAAGCCAAGGCCCAACGCGATGGAATCGAAATCCCCGAAGTTGCGGATTGAACCCTGGGCCAGATTGCCCAGGCCGATCCCCAACAGGATGCAGCCCGGGATGAGCAGCCCATAGGCCTTGCGATAGAAATAGCCGGCCACAAACGCGCCGCCAATCACCACCGGCCAGGCTCGATCGGCGAATCCCTCGACGAACTGACTGGCCAGAAGCATGAGGCCGAGGACGATCAACAGGGCCCCGACCGTGACCCGCCCCTGACCCTGGGTTGCTAGAGGTTTCACCTTAACTCCTTCCTTTCAGGTTCATTCCCGGTTGGACGGCCAGAGGGTCCAGACCAGCGCGTTGAATCCGGCGAAGAGCACCGAAACGATGCACAAGCTGGCAATGCTCTGCCTGACATAGAAGATAGGCCAGAGGAATCCAACCCAGTAGAGCGTAAACACCAACCAGGCGATCGTCGTAACGATCGTAAAGGCAATCCGCCTCTTGCCCGCCCGACCTTTGCGCTCTTCCATCCTATCCTCCATTGCCAACCATCGGCTCCTCAACCGGCTTCAGCTGCCTGGCAAGCCGGCAGCATACTACAGCTCATAGCGGAATCGTTTGATCCCAATGGCGAAGAGCGCGGCGGACATGCCAACAAGCACCAAGAGCGGGATCAGCACGTCTTGCAGATCCCCATTCCGAAACATGAGCGAAGTATAGCTGTCCATCGCCCAGGCGACGGGAGAAACATGCCCGACTGCCCGCATGAAATCCGGCACCAGTTCCAGCGGCCACCAGGCACCCCCCAGGGGTGCCAGTGTCAGTCCGAGCAGATTGGTCATACCGGCGGCTTGCTGCTCATTCTTGAGCAAGCTCCCCAAGGCAAAAGAGAGGGCGGTGCAGGTCAGGGTGAAGGCGAGGATTACCAAAACCAGCGCGACCAGATCCCGTCCGAAATTCAGCCCGGCCACAATCCCGATCGCGAAGACGACAATGTACTGCAGGGCGCCGAGCGAGAATCGGCTGAGGATCTTGCCGCCGAGCAGCTGGGCCCGAGAGATGGGCATCGTCGCCAGCCGCTGTAGGGTCCACTGTTTCTTTTCGCCCACCAGGGTGGCCATTCCTCCCAACACGGTGAACAACGCAAACATCGACCCCATGCCGGGGACCGACTGCCCGAATCCGCCAAGATCGGGACTGGCAGTGGGGTCGGGCGCCTCCCCGGTACTCAGCACGAAGTCCACCCTGGCCGGGCTCGCGTCCCACAACTCGGCAGCCCGGGAGTAGACCCGCTGGGGGTAACCAGGGTCGGTAATCGAGCTTGGCAGCACCGCCGAGCCGATTCGGGAGGCGATCACCGCACCGTTGACCCGGGTCAGGGCAGCCTCGACCGCCTGGCGAATGAAGCTCGGTGCGCTGAAACTCTCCAGCGACACGTAGCGGATTTGAACCGGCTCGAATGCCCGCACCTGCTCGCTGAACCCGGCCGGGATCTCGATCAGCGCCAAACTATCGCCCTCCCGCACCCGCCCCAGCGCCTGCTCGCTGCCAAGGGTCGGACTTCCTGCCAACTGGCAGAAGTCCTCCTCGTCATTGTCCAGTGGGCAGAGCACGATGCTGGTGTTGGCCTGCCGCAGACTCTGCAGGAACTGGGCGGCCACCTCCCCCGAATCGTGGTCGATTAGATCCACCCGAATCCGAGACGGCCCGTCGCCGCTGGGGATGAAGATCCCCAGGATGATTGTCATTCCCACCGGGATAGCCAATAATCCGATGAGATTGGCCCGGTTGACCATGAACAACCGCAGGTCGTTGACGGCAATCTGGAGAACTTTCACGTCTAGGCGACCTCGAATCGCCGATTGAAGAGCCACACCCCCAGCAGATACATCAGTCCGCCCTGGATCACCAAAACCAGCAGGTTGAGGCCGATGTCGGCGTCTCCCCCGGCGAGCTTCTGGAAAGCCTCGCGTCCCCAATACACCAGCGAGAACACCCCCGCAATCGGGGGGAGGGTGAATCCAAACGCGCCGCCCAGCACGCCCATCGCCATGTTGGTGATCGGGGCGAGGATGTTGCCTTGCTCGGGAGAACGCACGATGGCGGCCAGCAGGATGCCGAATCCGGAGACGGCCAGGGCCACCGAGAGCAGCAGGCCGGCGAGCAGCAGGAGGTTGTCGCCCCAAATGAAGTCGAACTTCCCCTGCAGCACGCTGCCGACCAAGGCCAGAGCGAGAATCAACACCAACAGCTGAAAGACCACGGTTAGAAAGACCCCGGCGAAGTTGCCGGCCAGAACCGCCGATCGGGGAGTGGGCGAGACCACCATCCGCTGCAGGGTCCCCTGCCGGCGCTCGTTGTGCAGTCCGAGTACCCCGAATTGGGCGGTAAACAGCGCGAAGAACATCGCCTGGGCGGAGCCGACAAAGACCAATATGCCCTGGGTTGCTCCGCCGTCCGAGGAGCCTGCTACGGTCTGTGAGTCCAGCTCGACGGTGTTGCCGGCCGGCGAGAACGCGCAGCCAAATGCAGATTCGAAATCGACCTGGCCCAGGCTGGCCGGGCCAAAGCTGGCTTGCAGCTCTTCAAAGCTGGAGGCCATGGCGATGTTGCCGGCGGCGATCTGATTGGTAATGCCCCCGGCAATGCTGCGCACCACCTCGGAAGCGATCGGGCTGCCGCTGTTTGCATAGACCGAGATCCTGGTCTGCTCCAGCTGAGGATGAACCATCGGCAAATAAGAAATTCGCTGGGTGAAGTCTTCCGGGATGATCAAGGCCGCCGTGTAGATCCCCTGCTCGACCGCGGCCCGGGCCACGCTGTCCAGGTAGGTCTGTTCGGCGACAATTCGACTTTGGAAATCCACCTCGCCCCGCTCTATGAGCGAGTTGGCCAGCGCCTCGTCGAACTCGACCGCCTCGGTCAGATCGAATAGGGTGACGGAAGGGGCGCCGCTCGGATCTGGTTCGAAGAGCTGGCAGGCAGGAAGCTCGAACTCGCTCCCCGAGCTCCCGGGTACCAGCAACGAGACAAAGACACTGCCGTAACTGAAGCCCAGCGGTCCGGGTTGATCGTGATTCACCACTGCGATCGGGATGTCAGCGATCGGGACATCGCTACTGCCCAGTCCACCGAAGGCCAGCGCAACGATGGTAGAGAGCACCAACGGCGAGGCCACCATGATCAACACCAGGTTGCGGTCGGTGAAGGTGGTGTAGATCTCTTTCCAGGCAATCGTCAGGATCTTGCGCACGCACGGCCCTCCGGCCGGAAGCTGAAGACCCGGGTCAATCGCGCAGGGCGCGCCCGGTCAGATTCAGAAAGACGGCCTCCAGGTCCGGCTCGCGGACTTCGACCGACTGGATCTCGACTCCGGCCCGGTTGGTGATCTGGATGATATCGGGAAGGGCCTTGCGGCCGCGCTTGGCGTGGATCACGATCAACCCGCTGGGGTTGGTGCTGGACTCCCCTTCGGGCCCAGGCGGGTCAAAGCTGGCCCGGGTGACCCCCTGCACTTCGTCCCGGATCTGCTGCAGCAGTTCGGGTGCTACCGCCTGGTTCCCGACGGTGAAGGCCAGCTGATCCTCTTCCCCGACCCGCTGGATGAGTTCACCCTGGGTACCGAGTGCAATCACTTCGCCGTGGTCAATGATTCCGACTCGGTCGCTCAGCTCCTGAGCCTCTTCCATAAGATGGGTGGTGTACAAGACCGTCATGCCCTGTTCATCACGGAGTTGCTTGACGGTGTCGAGAATCCGGCGCCGACTCTGCGGATCGATTCCAACCGTCGGTTCGTCCATGAAGACCAGCTCCGGTCGATGGAGCAGGCCCACGCCGACGTTGAGCCGCCGTTTCATGCCTCCGGAGAAGGTATCAACCTTGTCTTTTTGTCGGTCGGTGAGCTCGATGAAGGAAAGCACTTCATCCACCCGGCTGGACAATACACTTCCCCCCAGGTCGTACATTTTTCCGAAGAATTCCAGATTCTGGCGGGCATTCAGGCTGGGGTAGAGCGCGATCTCCTGCGGTACTACCCCGATCAGCCGCTTGGCCTGCAGGGGCTGTTTGCTGATCGAGTGCCCCCCGATCAGGGCGTCGCCCCGGGTAGGTTCCAAGAGCCCGCTGATCATCGAGATGGTGGTTGTCTTGCCGGCCCCGTTGGGACCCAACAGGCTGAAGATCTCCCCCTTGTGAATCTCGAGCTCGATACCTTTGACCGCCTGCACCTCGGAGCCATCCGGGCGGCGGAAAGTCTTGGCCAGGTCGTGGGTCTGTACCATGCTCTGCATGTCAACTCCCTTATTGGATGGCGACTTACTTCAGGAGAAGCGGTCTCAGCCGGCGGGCGCCCGAGGGGCCAACTCGCCCTCCAGGGGGTAGCCGGCCTGCTCCCAGTCGGAGAG
>Ga0209109_10000954_pt1 | contig 15909 bp, 16 predicted proteins | sample Rifsed10ft2_FD_184004 | JGI IMG/M metagenome (GOLD analysis project Ga0209109, IMG submission 184004) | Soil microbial communities from Rifle, Colorado, USA - sediment 10ft 2 (version 2) | ecosystem: Environmental > Terrestrial > Deep subsurface > Rock core/Sediment | place: Rifle, Colorado... | reverse complement strand
TGCTTCGCCACGCATTTGCTCGAAGACCTGACCGCGCGGGGGGAGAACGTGATGGCGGCGCTGGAGCAGGTGAGGGAATATCTGGGTCACGCGAACATCCGGACGACGATGGTGTACTTGCATTTGACGCAGAAGGCGAAGGCACGCGACAGGTGAAGGGAGTCCCCTCCCCTGTTCGGCGCGAAGCGTTCCGAACGGCGCGCAAGCGGGGCCAGGGTGGGGGCCTGCGGCGATCTCTACTTCCGCTTGTACGTCCCCATCAACTGGCCCTGCGCCAGGACGTGCCCCTCCATCGCGCGCAGGAGTTCTTTCTTCGTCGCGCCCGGCTTGAGGCTGAGTTCCGTGTCCAGCGCGCAGAGCTTGAAGAAGTAGCGATGCGGATTGCCCCTCGGCGGGCACGGCCCCCCGTACCCGAGGCGCTTGAAGTCGTTGGCGCCCTGCGCGGCCCCGTTGGAAATCGTCTCGGTGGTCGGGAGACCTTCCGGAAGCTCCGTGACCGTCGAAGGAATGTTGTAGATGACCCAGTGCACCCACGTGCCGGCGGGCGCGTCCGGGTCGTCGGCGACGAGGGCGAGGCTGCGCGCGCCCGGCGGGAGATTGCTCCACTTCAGCGGCGGCGAACTGTCCTGACCGTCGCAGGTGTGCCTGGCGGGGATGGAGGCCCCTTCTGTGAAGGCAGAACTGGTGAGTTGGATGGTCATAGAAGAACTCATTTCTGACTCGAGTCTAATATAACAACGAAAGACAGGTGACACCCCCATCCCGCTTCTCGAACTCGCCGATGGGGACGGGATGAAGATTGAACCCGGCGCGCGCGAGCAGCGCGGCGGTGAGGGGGTAGCCGTCCGGCAGGATGACATCTGCGCCGAGGGCCAATACGTTCGCGGCGGGCGCTTCGGATGCGGGGACGACGAGGCGCTCGAAGCCCGAGAGTTCGGGGAGGGCGGCGCACTCGGCGGTGGCGAGCAGTCGTCCATTCCCCAGATACGTGCATCCGGTGAGCAGGTGCAGATAACGCTCGGGGACGGGCACGGCGACGACGGGCCGCGCAAAGACCATGCGAAGCTGCTCGACCGCCTCCACATTCGTGCGCGCGGAGAGGCCGGCGAACAGTTTGTCTTCTGTGACCAGCACGTCGCCGCCTTCGAGGGTGGCGGGTGGGACGACGCTATACCTGGGCAGCTCCAGCGGGGCGAGCGCGGCCACGAGCGCGCGGGCCTCGCGCCTCCGGCTCTGCGCGCCGGGCCGCGCCACGACCAGAATGTCGTCCAACACAAACGCCGGGTCTTGCGCGAAACACGAGTCGGGATAGTCCGGGTCGGGAGGCAGCTCGGTGACGGCGAGGCCGATGCGGCGTAGGGCGGCGGCGTAGGCGGCGTGCTGCTCCCGGGCGAGATCCAAATCCACCGGGCGCGGGTCGGCGTCGCGCGTGAGGGCGCGCGCGTACGAGTCGGGCGGGGGGCAGACGAGGGCGCGGCGAGGGAGTTTCATGCAGCGGACTCACGGGGTGGCCGCCGTCGGCGGGCGCGGCATCCCCTCGACTGAGATGTCGTCGCAATAGACCGGCGAGAGGTTTCCCTGCGCGTCGCGATACTGCACGCTGACGTAATAGCCGATCCAGTTGATGGGGATGCCCCCGAACTGATACGTCTTCCCGGCGGCGAAAGGCTCCCACGGAAAAGCGTTCAGTTCCGCCTCGGTCCTACATCCGCCGCCGTTCGCGACGCGCATTTCGGTCACCTCCCCGGACAGGCTCTGCGCCTCAAAGGTCACTTTGATGTTCACGGTGCTGCCCTCGATGCCGCCCACACAACAGCGCCCGTCTTCGAGGAGCACCGAGCCGGTCACTTGAGACGTTTGTGTGGACGGCGTGATCGTCGGCCCAACCGGACCGGGGGTATCGGTGGGTGTCAATGGGATGGAGGTGAGGGTTGGCTTCGGCGATGGGGTCGGTATTGGAAGTGCCGTTGAGGGCTGGCACGCGCCGATCAGCACCAGGCACAGCCACGCGAGCGAAAGGCGGATTCTGTTCACGAGGACACCTTCAGGTCCAATGAAATCAGTCCTGCGGCGGCGAGTTGGAGCTGCGCTCGCCGGAGTCTTCGTCCACCTCGTCATTGGCCCAGCGGGCCTCATAGCCCTCGGGATCGTACTCGTCCAGCAGGGTGAAATCGGGCGCGAGGCCGAAGTGCCACTCGTCACCTTCGCTGCTCAACGCTTCATCCTGCATCATCCGGCAGAGCGGGCAGTCGTCGTCGAAAATCTCGTCGAGGTGATCGTGCGGGATGACGTTGGACTTCCCCTGCTCTTCGTTGCGGATGACCTGACGCGGGGTCAAGCCGTGCAATTCCGTTTGCGGCGTGAAGAACCAGGCACGGATGATTTCGTCAATGCGGGCGCTTTCTGCAGCAAACGAGGTCTCGTTGAACTGCGCTGCTTGCTCCGCCCACCGCTCGCGCAAATATTTGACGAGGTCGCCGTAGAGTGTGGCTTCAGCGATGGACATCGTGGCCTCCTTCCATCAATGCGCGGCGGCATCCGTTATTTGACCGCGACCAACCAGCGCTCGCTCAACTGGCTCACGTGGCTGAAACCGGCGTCGGTCAGCCAGCTCTGGTAGTGAGCGAAGGTGTGGGCCGCGCCGCCGCTGATGGCCCACAGGAGCGCCGTGACGAAGCTCGCCGACTCGGTGGGCGCATCGGAGTCGGAGGCCATGATGGCGTCAATCACAAACTTGCCGCCGGGCGCGAGGGTGCGGTGGATGCGCTGGAAGAGGCCGGCGTTTTGGGCCGGGGTCAGATAATACGAAATCTGCCCGAGCAGGATAGCGTTGAACCAGTTCTCGCCAAAGTCGTCTTTGAGCAGGTCGCCGGGCCGGAACGTCACCTGCGAGGTCACGTGCAGCCGGTCGGCGAGGTCGCGGGCCACCTCCAGCACCTCGGCGCGATCCACGCAGGTCACGCGCACGGCCGGATCGGCCTGGGCGAGCACGAGGCTCTTGACGGCGCATCCGCAGGCCAGGTCGAGGAGGCGCAGGCCGGGGCGGCGGCCCGGCTCAATCCCGGCTGCCCGCCACATCTCGAGGCTTTTCGCGGGCTGCCAGTGGCTGTAGCTCTCCAGCCACGCATCCTGCACCCAGTCCTCCGCGTGGCGCGTGGGCTGGCCGGTGCGGAAGGCCTGCAACGTGCGTTCCCACAGCTCGGGAGTCGTCTCGTTCATCACGACCCCGCCCGCGTACGTCTTCCGCCCGGGAACGAGAAACGCGTCGGCGGTGGGCGTGAGGGCATAGGCGTTGCCGCGCCGTTCGAGCAAATTCAAGCTGGTCAGGTAATCGAGCAAGGCGCGTATGCCGGTTGCGTCGCAGCTGCAGGCTTTCGCCACGGTTTCCGCGTCTGCCGGGCCGTGGGCCAGCGGGGTGAATACGTCGAGCCGCACGGCGATGCGCGCAAGCTGCACCTTGTAGTCCCCCGTGTACAGGCCGTATACTAGATCAGGATCGGGAACTGCAAGGATTTCCGTGGGCATCTCTCCTCCTGGAGAAGAACTCGTCGCCGGGTCGCCCCCATGTGGATTTCCGGGGATAATCATAACATGGAAGGTGAGGAATGAGCCTTCAACACTGGCGCGAACTAACGCCGGATGGCCGCCTGCTGTTCAGCACGAGGATCGCGCGCCTGTTCGCCTACGGGTTCCTGTCCGTGGTGCTGGTGCTCTATCTGGCGGAGGCAGGCCTCACCGAACCGCAGATTGGCGCGCTGCTGACGCTCACGCTGATCGGCGACACGCTGATCTCACTCTGGATCACGACGACGGCGGACCGGGTGGGCCGGAAGCGGATGCTGATCGCGGGCGCGGGCCTGATGCTGTTCGCCGGCGGGTTGTTCGCCGTGACGCGCAACTTCGGCCTGTTGCTGGTCGCCGCCATCGTCGGCGTGATCAGCCCGAGCGGCAACGAGGTCGGCCCGTTTCTGGCGATTGAGCAGGCGGCGCTCACGCAGATCATTCTAAGTGGACAGCGCACGCGGATCTTTGCGTGGTACAACCTCGTCGGCTCGCTTGCCACCGCGCTGGGCGCGCTGGCCGGGGGCGGGCTGGCGCAAAGTTTGCGCAGCGCGGGCGCGTCGCCGCTCGATAGTTATCGCGCGGTCGTCGTCGGTTACGCCATCATGGGGCTGGTGCTTGGGGCGATGTTCACCCGGCTGTCGCTCGCGGTGGAGGCGACCCCCCTCTCCTCGTCGGGGAGAGCACGGCCCCCGCAGCGCAGCGAATTGGATGGGGCTGGAGGCGAGGGGCGACTCGGCCTCCACCGCTCGCGCGGCGTGGTGTTCAAACTCTCGGCGCTGTTCGCGATGGATGCGTTCGGGGGCGGCTTCGTGGTGCAGAGCCTTGTGGCCTACTGGTTCCATCGGCGGTTCGGGGTGGAGCCGGCGGTGCTGGGGGGCATCTTCTTCGGCGCGAACCTGCTCGCGGGGCTCTCGGCGCTGGCCGCCGCGCGGGTCGCGGCGCGCATCGGGCTGATCAACACGATGGTGTTTTCTCACATACCCAGCAATATCCTGTTGATGCTGGTGCCGCTGATGCCTAACTTGCCGCTGGCGATTGCAGTCTTGCTCTTGCGCTTCAGCCTCTCGCAGATGGATGTGCCCACGCGCCAGTCGTACACGATGGCGGTGGTGGCCCCCGACGAGCGGTCGGCGGCGGCGGGTGTGACCGGCGTGGCGCGTACCCTCGGCGCGTCGCTCGCGCCCATCTTCACCGGCCCGCTGTTGGCCAATCCGGCGCTGATGGGCGTGCCCTTCTTGCTGTCCGGAGGGTTGAAGATCATTTACGATTTGACGCTGTACCGTGAATTCCGCGCGCTCAGGCCGCCAGAGGAAAGAGGGCTCTGAGCTCATTCTGAAAACCACGCCTCAATACCGGAACACCGCCGCGAGCGGCGCGTCGGCGGGCATGCTTTCTGGCGCAACACAGTAGACGGTGCCGCCCGTCAAAAGGGTCTGCGTCGCGGCCAAGTTCACCAAATCCTCGTCGCCGAATTGCATGGTCGGATGCACGGCGACGCGACTCGTCTGCGGATCGAACGTGCCCCACAGCTCAGACCCCGCGGCGACAAACAACGTTTCGACCCGTCCGCGATTCGCTTCCGGGATCACAGTCCGGATATAGGTGGAGGCGCGTTGGCTGCCGGCGAGCTGCCGGAACCGGGCGGCTGCCCCCGCCGACTGCTTCTGAAAATAAGGCTGCACCATCTCCCAGGCCCGCGCGTGCAAGTCTTCGGGGCTTAGCCGGTCAGGATTGCCGATGATCTCCGCCTCCATCAGATACGGGTATCGGCTCGCCTCTCTATAGATGTGGAGGAGATAATCAACCCCGGCCAGCACCAGAGGGACGGGCCTCTCTTTGATCAGTTCGCGCAGGCCTTGATCAATCTGATGGCAATAGCGGAGTATCCCGTCCTTCGTCTCACGCGAAACGTCTCCGCCTCCGTAAAAGATTGTGCTCCACTGGCCGGCCCCGACCGGCGCACCACTGCGAAACTGGAGTTCCTTCTCCGGCATCTCGTCCCTGAGCGCCTCGGCGAGATTGGCGGGGACGTGCTCGAGCCTCACCTCGCTGACGCTGAAGTGTGTTCCCTGAAGCAGCCGGATGGCATTCTGGCTCAGAGCCAAAATGTAAAACCGGCCATCGTCGCAGAGCAGAGGCAGGAGCGGCTTGACGTAGAAACGAGGTGCGATGACCAGGCGTTCCTGGAAAGCGAGCGGCAAACGGTAATAGTGAAACACGTTGGGGGACAGGAATATCGCCAGCCCATCGCTCAGGTGTCGCCAGAAGAAACCGTCGGCCAGGAGCTTTTGCGCCGGGGTCAGCAGCTTCCTCGCGTCCGGGACGCGCAGTCCTTCCGCGATCAAGCGTTCCTCGGCGTCCCGGAGCAGGTTCCGAAATCGGATGGGGTCCTGCTGAGTCTCCGGTCCCACGCGGTGCGCGGGCATGAAGATCGAAACGCATAATCCGGCCTGTTCCTCGGCGAGCCTCTTGAGTTCGTCTCTGGATAGCGTGTTCATCTGTTCTTTCCTCTCCGGCTTCAGCGGCGGCCGTTCGGCTCGCTCTTGCGCTGAAGCGTCTGCTTGACGCGCTTTAGACGAAAGTGGTCGGCTCGCTCGCGTTCGTCGAGGGCCATCTGGATGTAGTTGCGCTCGGCGCTCAGGCGCGGGATGAGCACGTGCTCCAGGGCGTTCACGCGGCGCGAGGTGCGCTGGATTTCGGCGGCCAGTCTGGTCAGGCGCAGTTCGCTTTCCGCGAGTTGGATGACGCTATCCACCTCCGCCTCAAAGGCGGCCGCCGCCTCGTCAATGGTAACGGATGTGCCCGTGATGGAATATCCACGTCCCAACGCCGACCGCGCGACCCGCTTTTGCTCGATGACAGGCACACGCACGCCCATCACGTTGGCCGCCCGCACCTCCAGCGCCAACTCCCCGCGCGTCGCCATCGCCGCCGAGCGGACGGCTTCCCTTCCGGCCACGGCTTCCGCCCGCGCCAGCGCCCGGCGCGCTTCAGCCGCCGACTGCTGCAACGCGTCGCTCCCGGCCATGACGCGGTCGGCCACCCGCAGGAATTCGCGCATGAGGGCCGTGCGTTTTTCTTCGAGCAGTTCCCGTCCCTGTCGCGCCAGCGCGATCTGCGCCTTCTTGGCGAGCAGCTCCATGCGGGTGGTTGAGACTTTTTGCATAGCAAGATCGGGAACAGAGGGGACTCAAGGAACTGAAGGAAACCGAGTTCCCTCAGTTCCCTCCTTTCCCTGAGTTCCTATGATATGTCTCAATATACTTCTGCGGGATCCGCTTGAGCGTTTCGGCGGGCATGGGCGCCAGCAAATCCCAGGCCAGCGCGAGCGTCTCCTCCACAGAGCGATTGACCCCTGCGGCCTGCCCGACGAACTCGGCCTCGAAGCGATCGGCGAAGGCGAGCACGCGGCGGTCGTCGGCGGAGAGCGCGGCCTCGCCGATGATGGCGACCAGTCGCCGCAGGTCGCGCCCCTGCGCGTACAGCGCGTACAGTTGGTCGGCCACGGCGCGGTGGTCGGCGCGCGTCTTCCCTTCGCCGATCCCGGCGTTCATCAACCGCGATAGCGAGGGCAGCACGTCAATCGGCGGATAGATGCCTTTGCGATGCAGGTCGCGGCTGAGCACGATCTGTCCCTCCGTGATGTAGCCGGTGAGGTCGGGGATGGGGTGCGTGATGTCGTCGTCGGGCATGGAGAGGATCGCTAACTGCGTGACGGACCCGGCCTTGCCCCGAATGCGACCCGCGCGCTCGTAGAGACTCGCCAGGTCGGAATACATGTAGCCTGGATAGCCGCGCCGCCCCGGCACTTCCTCGCGCGCGGCGGCGATCTCCCGCAGCGCCTCGCAATAGTTCGTCATGTCGGTGAGGATGACGAGCACGTGCCGATCGTGCGTGAAGGCCAGATACTCGGCCGCGGTGAGCGCGGCGCGCGGGGTGAGCAGGCGCTCAATGGTCGGGTCGTCGGCGCGGTTGATGAACAGCACGGTGCGATCCATCGCCCCGCCTGCCCGGAACTGATCCAGGAAGAACGACGTCTCGCGGTGCGTGATGCCGATGGCGGCGAAGACGACCGCAAATTGCGCCGGGGAGCCGGGGAGCGGAGGCGCAGGGGAGAGCTCACCGGTGCTCCCCTGCCTCCCGGCCCCCTCGCTGGCAACTTGGGCCTGCGAGGCAATCTGCGCCGCCAACTCATTCGCCGGGAGACCCGCGCCGGAGAAGATCGGGAGTTTCTGTCCGCGTGTGAGCGTGTTCAATCCGTCAATGGCCGAGATGCCGGTTTGGATGAACTCGCTGGGGTGGGTGCGGACAGAGGGATTGATGGGGAGACCATTGAGGTCCAGCGCGGCCTCTGGGACGATGGGCGGGCCGCCGTCCATGGGTTGGCCAGAGCCGTTGAGCGCGCGGCCGAGCATCGAAAGCGACACGTCCAGCCGGGCCACATCGCCTGTGAAGCGCACGCGCGTCCGCGCCAGGTCGAGGCCGCTCGTCCCGGCAAACACCTGCACCACGCCGAGCTGCCTGTCCACCTCGAGCACCTGCCCGAGGCGCACCTCGCCATCCGGCCCGGTGATCTCCACGATCTCGCCGTAGGCTACGCCTTGAATGCGCTCGATGAACACCAGCGGCCCGGCGATGCGCGAGAGGGTGCGGTATTCTTTGGTGATGAGGGCAGGCAGGGTGCGAGTCGGCATGGCGGACCGCCTCCTCTACGTGCAGTTCACAAACTCCGAGTTGATCTTCTCCATCAACCCTTTCAAACTGTCTTCCGCGTCCGCCACCGGCAATTCTTTCATACGCGCGATTTCGGCGACGACCGGCAGCGCCGTGAGGCGCTCGAGCGAGATCCCGGTCCCCACCGCAGCGGCGGCGCGGTGGTGAAACTCCAGAATCGTGCGGAGCATCCAGTAGGCTTTGGGCAGCGGGCAGAAGCGGTCAGTCTCGTGATAGGCCGATTGCTGCAAGAAGTCCTCGCGCAGCATCCGCGCGACGGCCAGCACTTCGCGCTGCGCCTCAGCCAGCGCATCCGGCCCCACCAGTTGCACGATCTCCAGTAACTCCACCTCGCGCTGGAGCAGCGCCATCGCCTCGCGGATCAGGTCGTTCCACTCCGGTGCGGCCGCCCGGCTGTACCACTCACGCAGGTTGTAGAGCGTGTAGCTGCGCGTCCAGTTGATCGAGGGGAAGTGGCGGCGGCGCGAGAGGTCGTAGTCCAACGCCCAGAACGTGCCGACCACGCGCAGCGAGTTCTGCGTCATCGGTTCGGAGAAATCGCCGCCGGGCGGCGAAACCGCGCCGACGACGGTCACCGACCCGGTGCGGGTAGGGGCCGACCCTTGTGTCTGCCCGCCATTCGCGCCCAAACACGTCACGCGCCCCGACCGCTCGTAAAATTCCGAGAGGCGTGCGGCCAGGTACGCGGGATAGCCCTCCTCCCCCGGCATCTCCTCCAATCGCCCGGAAATCTCGCGCAACGCTTCACCCCAGCGCGAGGTGCTGTCCGCGAGCAATACTACGTCGTAACCCATATCGCGGTAGTATTCGGCCATGGTGATGCCGGTGTAGATGCTGGCCTCGCGCGCGGCCACTGGCATGTTCGACGTATTGGCAATCAGAATGGTGCGTTCCATGAGCGGCGCGCCGTAGCGCGGGTCCTCGAGCGTGGGGAACTCTTCGAGCACCTCGGTCATCTCGTTGCCGCGCTCACCACAGCCCACGTACACCACCACGTCCGCTTCCGCCCAACGCGCAAGTGAATGCTCGGTGACCGTCTTGCCGGTGCCGAACCCGCCGGGGATGATGGCCGCACCGCCTTTGGCGACCGGGAAGAACGTGTCAATGACGCGCGTCCCAGTGAGGAGGGGCTGATTAGGATCGAGTTTGGCCTGATAGGGGCGCGGCTTGCGGACGGGCCACTTCTGAACCAGCGTGATTTCTCGCCGGCCCGACTGTCCATTCCCTTCGAGTTCAAGCACGACGACCGGCTCTGGCACCGTGAATTCACCGGCATGTGCGGTGACGACGCGCCCACACACATCCGGCGGGACGAGCACACGATGCTCGACCGTTCGGCTCTCCGGCACGACTCCGAGCACGTCACCCGGCCCAACTCGCTGCCCGACCTTCACGCGCGGGGTGAACGTCCAACGTTTCTCCAGCGGCAACGGCGAAGCCGCCACGCCGCGCTCGAGGAAGTTCCCCGTGGCCTCGGCCAAAGCTACCAGCGGTCGTTGCAACCCATCGTACACACGCCCGAGCAGGCCGGGGCCGAGTTCGGCGACGAGCGGCGCACCTGTGTTGATCACGGGTTCACCCGCCTTCAGCCCGCTCGTATCCTCGTACACCTGAATCGTCGTGAGATCGCCGTGGAGCCGGATCACTTCGCCGATCAGGCCCAACTCGCCCACGCGCACCACGTCGTACAGGCGCACGTCCTCCAGGCCGAGAGCCCCCACCACCGGCCCGGCAATGCGGATGACTTTCCCTGTGCGGCCCTTCGGCCAGTCGTTCATGCTCTCATCTCTCTTGGGCTGATCGCGCATCGCCTATCGCATCTTGCTGCCTGGCCTGCGATAAGCGATACGCTGCAAGCCACACGCGCTACACCATCAGCCAGCCTGCTCGCCTCGAAACGTGATGTGAAACCCTATCGCCTTTCGAATCAATTCGGCGATCTGCTGGCGGCGAAAGCCCGCCGGCCCCAACGGTCCGCCACCGGGGATGGCAAGGTGTGGCAGTTGGTCGGCGGCTTCCAGCCCTCGCCGAAAGGCGGGATCGAATCCGGCCAACAGCCCATCGTCCACTGCGAGTAATCCGGCCTCGTGTTTGTCAAGCCACTTGCCAATCAACCGCTGGGCCTCCTCCGCCTCCTCGGCGGGGAAGGCCTCTACCCCGGCGAGACGAAAGCCGGGGACGAGCGAGGGGCGGGTGACGACGAGAAGACGGCTCATAGCAAAACCTCAACCTCCAAATCCCAGACTCCTGTTCAGTCTGCGAACATCAACTCGGCGCGAATGCGATCAGATTTTTCCCCAAGCATCAGCCCTTGTGCGATCGCACGCAGGTTGGCGACCTCGTTCGTCTTCAACACAACGTAGCCCAGCAACACCCCAATACCGAGTGGGTCAGCGGCGAAGAAACCAACCGCTTGCTGAAGTTGCTGACGCATCAGTGCGCGCTCGAAGACACTCAAGCGGTTCGCCGTGGCATACTTTTCCATCGCGCCCTGTAGAGTCGCGCCGTAAAGCGTCCCGGCCAGCGCATTGACGGCTTGCGTCACCGACGGTTGGCGAGCGGCCTCCGCCAAAAGCCCAAGCGGGATGTGCCCGGGGCCGATAAAGAGCACCGTCGTCTCGCCCGTGCCGAAGTGCGCGCGCAGGGTCGTGGCCGCCTCAGGGACGCCGACGAGGCGCAGCGCGGTCATGATGTTTGCCGCATCGGCCTCCAGCCTCAGCGCCTCGAGGTACGTTTTCCCCTCGTCGCCTGCCTCGCGCGCCGCCCGCCTCGCCGTCTGCAGATGCCAGCGATCCAGAGTCAACTCCATTTCGGGCACGTCCGCACCGTCACCCCGCCGTCTCGCGCGCAGTTCAAGCAAAGGCCGCGACAACGGCACGGCCCAGGTCGTGAGCAGATCAACTGCGCCGCGGAAGTTTGCGGAACGCGCCAGTTCTGCCAGGTCCGCCGGGCGCAGGTCGCCAATCGGCAGTGTGCTGGCGAGAATCTCGTTCGCCGGGACGTGTTGCGCTAGTCCGCGCAGCACGGCTTTGACGTTGTGCAGGTCGTAGCGGCGCAGCACGAGCGCAGCCAGCTCACCGGCCTTGTCCCGGAAGAAAACGCGCGCCTTGCCGACCGTTGCCACCAGATCGTTCCGCAGCGCCTCGGCCAGGCATTCCAGGCCCGCCGGCTCCTCCAAAGACCGTGCCAATGCGGCTTCCACCGCCTCGCGGTAAGCCGTGTTCGTGAGCGCCGTAATCAGCCCAGGAACGCTTCTTGTCTCTGCCAACCCTTCCAGGGTCCGGCGAGAGAGCAGCCGCGCTTTCATCGCGTGCAGTCGGGCGTTGCCATAGTCAAAGTCGGACATGTCTCAAAGAACGCCGCCAGGTCACGGCGCAAAAACGGCGTGGCGCGTTCGAGGCGCGCTTCCAGCGTGTTGGTGGCGACGATCCTCCCGTCGCCGCTGCGGGCCACCAGGCCTCCCCAGCCATCGAGCGAGGGTCTGACCGCCACATCCAGACCAAGGTCATACACAATGCGGCGGAGCAGCGCCTCGTCGCGCGGGTCGGCCTCGAGCCAGGACGGGGAATCGCCTGTGCCCAGCGCTTCATCGCCGAGGACCCGGATCGCTTCCTCTGTCAGGCGGCGCAAGATGAGAGGGTAGTCCGGGTCGGCGCGCAGGCCAGCGAGTCGCTGGCGCGTTTCCGCCAGCGCCGTTTCCACCAGCCGGTCGCGAACCTCGCCCACCGCGCGCAGCGCTTCCAGTTTGGCGTGATGCAACAACCGCGCTCGTTCGCCAGGGACGGGAAGCAAAGCCGTGCGCCGGGCCGCCTCCCGCCTGGCGGATGCTTCTCGTTCGGCCCCGGCCAGGACTTGCCGCGCACGCGCCTCCGCCTCGGCCCGCAGGCTGACCACCTCGGCCTCGCCGGAGGCCTCGATTTCAGCCAGGATCGCTTCGAGGCTCATCCGCCGAATCCCCCGCCCATCAGCAGCACCATGGCCGCGACGGCAAAGCCGAGAATGACCATCGTCTCCGGGATGGCGATCAGCAAGATCACCAGGCCGACCAGGTCCGGCTTTTCGGCGATGGCGCCGACGCCCGCCGACCCGATGCGGCCCTGGGCCAACCCGGTGCCGATGGCGGCCAGGCCGACCGCCAGCCCGGCGCCGATTGCGATCAATCCGGTAGCGTCCATGTGTTCCTCCATAAGTATGTGCCGGGTGACGAGTGGCGCGTGACGCGGCTTACGTCATTCGTCACTCGCCGCCTGTCGCACTCCTGAACGGCTCATACGGCCTCCCGCCGCCCTCGTAAAACTTCCGAAAGAATTCGACGTAGTGCAAACGCAAACTGTGGATGGTGGGGCTGAACGCGCCCAGCACCAGGTTGAGCGCGTGAATGAGCACTGCGATGATGATCCCGACGACGATGTTGCCCAGACTCCCGGCCAGGTCGTTGGCGATGCGGGCGAGGTACACGGACGCCAACCCGATGGCGGCGATGCGCAGATAGGAGAGGATGTTCCCCACTACGCCGATGAACTCGATGGGGCCCATGAGCAGCCCCAGCCACCCCAGCGAAGCGCCCAGCAAGACGATGCCGACGATCAGCACCGCGATGCCGGGCGTCATGAACGCTTGCGGCAGCCACTTGACCAGCACCGTCACGATCAGGAACAGCCCGATCAACCCGACGAGCATTCCCCCGCGTTCCAGCAAGTGATTGCGGCTGCGCTCCCGCAGCGCCTCCCAGACGCCGAGGATCAGCCCCAGCGTGACGTGGCCGGCCCCCACGGCAACGGTGAACAGCAGCAATCCGGTCACTTGCTCCGGACTCGTGCGGTCGAGCCAAAGCGCGTGCATGCCAAAGTGCTCGCCGAGCGTGCCAAACGCCTCGCCGTACAGGAACCCGAAGACAATGCTCCACACTGAGCCGATCGCCAGCACTTGAATGATGTCGCGCGCGATGCCCGGCTTGCGGAAGCGGCGCAGTCGGGGCTGGTTTGAAACCAGCCCGGACAAGCACAACAGCAACAACAGCACGCCATAGCCCACATCGCCGAGGATCATCCCGAAGAAAATCGGCAGGAAGAACGCCATCAGCATCGTCGGGTCTATGCCCTCGTAGCGGGGGATGGCCAGCAGGCGCACCAGGCTTTCAAATGGCCGGGCCGGGCCGGGGTTCACCAATGCGACCGGGGCGCGCTTCTCGTCCGCGTGCGTGAACGGCAGCACCTGCAGCATGATGGTTTCGCCCACTTCGGTGACCAGCGCCTCGCGCACCCGCGGCACGTCGCGCTCCGGCGCCCATCCGACGAGCACAAAAGTCTGATCGGTCTCGCCGAGGCGAGTGAGGATGGCAAACTCCTCCAGCCGGTCGCGCAGGCACGCGCGCCAGCGCTCAAGGCGCGGTGCCCACGCCTCGGCCAGCGCCGAAAGCTCGGCGTTGATCCCCGCCAGTTCCCCGGGGATGGCGGCGAGCCGCTTGCCGAGCGCGGCCACGGCCGCGTCCGGCGGCTGATCGGCGAACGCTTCGGGCAGGCGCAGACGTGAGATGTCCTCGCGGCCCAGGAGCATTTCGACCTCCGTTGTAAATTCACGGGGAAATACGAGAAGCATGGCACGCGTCGCCGCATCCACGTCCTCCGCGACCACCTCCGCCCGGCCGCCGGAAAGATTCACGACCCGTTCGGCGATGGCATCCAGCACGGCGAGGTGCGCGCGGCTGACGAGTATGCCCACCGAAGCGTTGGCCGTGTCGCGGGCCGAGGCTGGCACAATGGGCAAGAGTCGGCGCAGCGTGGCCTCGTAGCGCGGGAGTGAAGCTCGCTCGGCTTCCAAAGATTCCCGTTTGGATACGAGTGCCTGCACCTGCGGGCTGAGCGCTTCCAGTCCGGCGCGCGCCTCGGTCTGGCAATCCACCTCAGGCGTCTCGCTTTCGGTGCGTGAAGCGCCAGTGGCTGCCGCCCGCGCCTCGACCCCGCTGGCGCCGAGAATGGACAGCAGCCCCTCTATCTTCGCCACCAGATAGCCGAGTTCTTCCTGTGTCCGCACCGTGTTGCGATCCAGATGCAGGGGACGCGCAGAAACGTCTCTCGTTTCAGAGAGGTCTTCAATCTGCACGCAGCCCAGGCGGTGCAGCGTATGCACGGTGGCCGCGAGGCGGGTCTTGAGGCCCACCATTTCAATCCGGGCCATCTTGAGTCTCATGTTACGTCTCGTAATAGAAAACTGCCGATGGTTGACCGCTGATTGAGATTCCAATCAGCCATCAGCGATCAACCATCAACTTGACTGCCCGTGCAATAGCCGCCTCCAAGTGTTCTTCCCCTCCACGTTGCAGCAGCTTCGCCCTGGCATGTGCCTGCGCGACGATAGCGGTGGCCTCGTGTTCGGCCTCAGAACGGGCTGCTTGCCGCTCGGCCTCGCCCTGGCATCGGCCCTCCGCCTCGGCCGCCACGACGAGTTCGCGGGCCTGTCGCTCCGCCTCTGCTTGCGCTGCCTGAGCCGCCTCACGTTCAGCCGCCAGCCGGCGCTTGACCTCCGCTTCCTTGCGGCGGATGACTTCAAGCAGTGGAAGCGGCGCGGGGGCCGGGTCATACGTGGCGATGGGTGAGGTCATCGTGGGCTATCTCTTCACGTCCAGACACGCAGCCTCTCCGAGACACCTCGTGTCTGTGCGCTGCGCGCTCGGGATTCTCATTTGTGCTCCCTATGCCTCTCGCCAGTCGGTCCCCCTGACTCCCGTTCTCGAAGCAGGCGGTAGGCCACCATGGGCGCTTCGACCGGCGCAGCCGGACCGCGCAGGGCCTTCAACAATGGTTGTAGCTCCCTTTGCGCCTCAGGCGATCCGAGGCGATGCAGCGCGTGGTGAGCGGCTTGATACGTGTCGTCCATCGGCGCATAACGCAAGAGACGTTCCAGGATTGGGGTCACGGCCGGCAAGCCGAGCCCGGCCAATGCATCGGCTGCCGCCCACCGCACGGTGTAGTCAGTATCGCCAAGCGCCTCGGCGACGCCCGCCACCGCCTGCCGGTCGTTGATCCCGCCCAGGGCGCGGATGGCGTGCCAGCGGACGTGCGGCTTGGAGGACTTGAGCGCGTCGAGCAGGGCCGGGAGCGCCTTCTCCCCCAATTCGCCCAGCGCGCGCGAGGCCTCCCAGTGCAGCCCCTCGTCATCACAGGCCAGCGCCTCCACCAAAGCCCAGCCCCCGCGCTCGTCTTTGAGTTTCCCCAGCGCGGTCACCGCCCGCAACTTGCACTCCGGATCGCCAGTGTGCACAGTTTCGACGAGCACCTCAAGGCCGCGTGCGTCCCCCCGTACACCTAGCAGCGCAGCGGCTGCGCTGCGGACGCGGCACTCCGCGTCGGTCAGGCCTTCGTGCAAGACGGCAAGTTTCACGGGCACGGACGCCATCCCCTCGCCATCTTCGACAAACAGGCGGGTGAGAGCCGCGTCAATGCGCTCGGAAGCCTCGTGGTCTGCCCGGCGTTGGCAATCCGGCGCCTCGCCCCAACGATGCAGCGCCAGAGAACTCAACAGCCGTTGCCACAATGTCCGGTCGGCGCTGTCTTGAATGGTCTCCCGCATGGTCTGCTGAAGCGACCGGTTGGCCGAACCCAACTGGCTGAG
>Ga0209109_10000949_pt1 | contig 15962 bp, 14 predicted proteins | sample Rifsed10ft2_FD_184004 | JGI IMG/M metagenome (GOLD analysis project Ga0209109, IMG submission 184004) | Soil microbial communities from Rifle, Colorado, USA - sediment 10ft 2 (version 2) | ecosystem: Environmental > Terrestrial > Deep subsurface > Rock core/Sediment | place: Rifle, Colorado... | reverse complement strand
GGTTGGGGGGCGGGACGCCATGATCGAAACCGGGGGATCGGCCCGGGCGGCGTGGGGCTGGCCCTTCTCGTTTTCCGACCTGACGGCCGGGCTGCGCAAGCATATCGACGATCCGACGTTGGCCATCGGCGATGTGCGGCCGATGACCCTGCCCTTCCAGAAGCCGGCCATCGGGCGGGTACGCGGCCTGGAGGTGCACTACCGAACGCGCACTTCGACCGACACACTGGCGTTGGTGGTCAAGGAGCCGGTCGGCTCGACCCGCATCGGCCTGGCCGGCGTCGGGCGGCGGGAAGTCGGGGTTTATCGCCACCTGGCCCCGCAGCTTCCCCTGGCGATGCCGAAGTTCGTGGCCGGGTCGCCCCACGGCGATTGGATCATCCTGGAGGCCATCTCGTTCGGCCGGTCCCCCTCCAAGTGGACGCAGGCGGTCTTCTTCCAGGCGCTCGACGATTTGATCCGTCTGCACGATCGCTTTTGGGGTTTGCGCGAGGATCTGGGCAACTTCGCCTGGCTGAGCCGGCCGCTGGAGGGCGATTTCGACGTCTACCTGGCGGCGGCGACGAATGCCATCGATCGCATCGTGCGCCAGGGGACGCCGGCCTCGCTGGCCCGGTCGTCCGAGCGCCTGGCCCTGCTGAAGCGGCTCACCGAGGAGGCGGGGGCCATCGCCGCCCCGCTTCGCCTGGAAACGGCCACGCTGCTGCACGGCGACTACTGGCCGGGCAACATCGCCCTCGACCGCCACGGCCGATTGGTGGTTTACGACTGGCAGCTGACCGGGATCGGCCCGCCGGTTCTCGACCTGCTGACCTTCGTCAAGAAGACGGAATGGTGGTTCCCCGGCGCAGCGGTGTCCACCGCCGAGATCATCGGGCGATACCGCGACGGGATCGCCGGGCTGCAAGGGCAGCGCTGGGACGACGACGCCTGGGATCGGCTGTGGGATCACGCGCTCTTGTGGCGGTTCCTGCAGGAGTGGCTCGACCTGCTGGCGGCCATTCCCGAGTCGCTGCTGGTGGCGTCGGCGGACCAGTTGCAGAAAGTCTGGCTCGATCCCGTGGCGCAGGCGGTGGCGCGCCGGCTCGGGTAGGGATCGAGCATGCGACGACTCGGCACGCCTCACCCTCTGCCCACTTTCCGCGGCGATGCCCGCACACGAACCGGGGCGCGCGGCGGAGAGGGCAAGGGCAGGGAGTCCGACCAGCACACATGGGCGTTCCAGCGCGGGGCAGCCTCTGGCAATATCCCGACGGCAAAGGACGGTGTTCTGAATGGCTGAAGAACGACTTCCTTCCCGGTCCGAGAATTTCTCCGAGTGGTACAACCAGCTCGTTCTGCGGGCGGAGTTGGCCGACTACGCGCCGGTGCGCGGCTGCATGGTCGTGCGGCCGTACGGCTGGGCGTTGTGGGAGAACATCTCGGCCGCCCTCGACCGGCGCTTCAAGGCGACCGGCCATCTCAACGCCGCCTTCCCCCTGCTCATCCCCAAGAGCTTCCTCGAGCGCGAAAAGGATCACGTCGAGGGCTTCTCGCCGCAGCTGGCGGTGGTGACCATCGGCGGCGGCGAAGTGTTGGAGGAGCCGCTGGTCGTCCGCCCGACGTCCGAAACGATCGTCGGCCACATGTACTCGAAGTGGATCAAGTCCTACCGCGATCTGCCGGTCCTGATCAATCAGTGGAACAGCGTCGTGCGCTGGGAGCTGCGCACGAAGTTGTTCCTGCGCACGTCCGAGTTCTTCTGGCAGGAAGGACACACGGCGCACGCCTCCGAGGCCGAGGCGCAGGCCGAGACGCGGCAGATGCTCGATATCTACGCCGAAGTGGCTGAGGACGAGGCCGCCATGCCGGTGGTGCGCGGCCGCAAGAGCGAGAGCGAGAAGTTCGCCGGCGCCGTCCAGTCCTACAGCATCGAGGCCATGATGGGGGATACGCGCGCCTTGCAGGCCGCCACCTCCCATAACCTGGGCCAGAATTTCGCGCGGGCCTTCGAGATCCGCTACCTCGACCAGCAGAATCAACAGCAGTACTGCTGGACGACGTCGTGGGGCTTCTCGACCCGCTTCATCGGCGCCATCATCATGGTCCATGGCGACGATCAGGGGCTGGTCCTGCCGCCGCGCCTGGCGCCCTATCAAGTGCTGATCGTGCCGATCTACAAGGACGAGGCCGAGCGGGCGCCGGTGATGGAAGCCGTCGACCGGATCCGCCGGCAGTTGAAAAACTTTCGCCTGCGCGTCGACGACCGGGAGGGGCTGACGCCCGGGTTCAAGTTCCACGACGGCGAAATGCGCGGCGTGCCGCTGCGCCTCGAGGTCGGGCCGAAGGACGTGGCCAAGGGGACGGTGGCGCTGGCGCGGCGCGACCGTCCGGGCAAGGACGGCCGCTCGTTCGTGCCTCAAGAAGGGCTGGAGCGCGCCGTGGCGGACCTGCTCGACGACATCCAGCGCGCCCTGCACCAGCGCGCCCTGGCCTTCCGCCAGGGGAACACACAGCGCCCTGGGGACTACGCCGCGTTCCAGAAGGCCGTCGAAGCGGGCTGGGCCGAAGCCTGGTGGTGCGGCGAGGCAGAATGCGAGGCCGCCATTCAACAGGACACCAAGGCGACCACGCGCAACATCCCGCTCGACCAACCCGGCGGGGAAGGCCGCTGCATCCGCTGTGGGAAGCCGGCAACCGAGATCGCCATCTTCGCCCGGTCGTATTGATGCCCCAGGTGTGCGTGCCCGGCTTTTTCCCATGTCGGTGTGCCTTACGCCTCACCCCCCTCGCCCCCCTCTCCGCCTTGAGGATTCAATCCCGATTGGGTGATCAAGGGCGGAGAGGGGGGTGGATGTTTCTGAAGGAAGGGGGCGGCTCTGCCGCCCCCTTCCTTCAGAGAATTCTCCCCTCCCCCGGCGTCACGCCCATGGGCAAGAGTGGTGCCCCTGCAGCGGGAGGGGCAGGGGTGGGGGCGAATTCACTTGTTGCCTTCCCCTCATGCCTACCCGGCAATGGACCTATCATTGGGAGGAAGCCGAATTCTCGGGGCGCAGCTCAGGACTTCGTCCGTCATGCCCGCCGTTGAGCTCTCCCGACTCGAACACCAGGTCGCACAGGTTGCCGAGGTTTTCGGCGAGCCGGCGCGCCTGCGAAGCCGATGCCTCGACCTGCTCGATTTCTACGCTGTTCGGGTGCGGCCGGGCTCGAGCGGCGGCCGCACGGGGACGGTGCGCTCGCTGGGCGTCCCGACGGCGGTGATGCGCGCCCTGGAGCAGGCCCTGGTGGGGCGGGCCGACTCCGACTCCTATGCCGGTGCGATGGCGGCCGAGGCCCTGTGGGCGACGCCGGTGATGGAATCCCGCTGGCTGGCGATTTCTCTGCTCGAGAGACAGCCCGTGGCCGGTCTGCCGGACTGGATCGCCGCCTGGAGCGAGACCGCCGAAGATCCCCACTTGCTGGAGCGCCTGGCCGCCGGCCCCGAGAGGCGAATCTGGCGCGACGACCCCGACCTCTTCTGGAGCACGGCGGCCGCCGACCTGGTGTCGGACGGCCCGGCGACGACGGTCGCCCTGCTTGCCCTGGAAAAGATCGTCCCCGACTTGAACCCGGACGACCTGCCGCGCGTCTTCGAAGTGCTGGAAGCGGCTCCGGTGCCCCCGGCCGGCGAAGCGTGGCGCGCCTATCTGGAAGTCGTGCGCGTCGCCGCCCGGCGCAGCCCGCACGAGACGGCGCGCTTCCTGGTGGACGCCATCGAGCACGCCCGTCCCGGCGCCACGCGGTCGGCGCGCCAGACCCTCGGCGATTTCCCCCCGCGGCAGCGCGAGGCGTTGCGGCAGGCGCTGCGCCTGAGCGAGTCGATCGGACCGCCGCGGGCGCGCTGAGCTCCCTTTTCAAAGAAGATTCCCCTCGCTGAGTAGTCGAAGGGCTCGGCGGAGCCCTACGGAGCGCGCTTCGATATCATCCCGAGCGAGGCGAGGGACTTCGGCCGGGCACGCCCCTGCGGCCCGGCCACCGCTCAGCGCGGAGGGTCTCCTGCAACTGGAGAATTCTCTCCCGATCCCATCGTGCCCGTGTGGTATACTGCCACGCGTTCCGACTAGACCCCCTGGCGGCCTGCGGGCTGCCGGCCGGGCGACCTGCCACAAGGAGCAGAGGTCATGCCTCTATCGAAGGAAGCGAAATCGCAAGTCATCATCGAGTTCCATCGCCACGGGACCGACACCGGCTCCCCCGAAGTCCAGATCGCCATCCTCACCCGGCGCATCGAGCAGTTGACCGATCACCTGCGGGCCAACGAGCACGACGAGTCGTCGCGGCGCGGCCTGTTGCGCCTGGTCGGCCAGCGGCGGCGCCACCTGGCCTACGTCCGTCGTACGGACGCCCCCGCCTACCTGGCGCTCACCGAACGACTGGGCATCCGCCGCAAGTAACGAGGCAGACGGTGACGGGGTTGGGCGCGACAGACGACCCGTCGCCGTGGGTCGACCATCGAAAGCGGATCGGGCGCTTCCGATCCGATGAACGTTCAAGGCGCGGACGCTTGGCGGGCGTTGGGAATTGGAGATCGTCCATCGGGGCCATCCGGATGGACGGCCTCCAGTCCCTGACCCTCGCAGGACGCCCTCGCGGAGGGTCTTTTCATGCAAGAGTCACATAAGTTCGAAGCGGTCGTCGGCGACAAGACGCTGACGATCGAGACCGGCAAGCTCGCCATGCAGGCGGGCGGGGCCGTCACCGTTCGGTTGGCCGACACGCTCATCTTCGCCGCGGCGACGATGAGCGAGACGCCGCGCGAGGGCATCGATTTCTTTCCGCTGACGGTCGACTATGAAGAGCGGTTGTACGCCGGCGGGCGCATCCCGGGATCGTTCTTCCGCCGCGAAGGTCGTCCGTCGGAGGCCGCCATCCTGACGGCGCGCCTGACCGACCGCCCGCTGCGGCCGCTGTTCCCCAAAGACATGCGCAACGACGTCCAGGTGCTGCTGTATGCCTTCTCGTCCGACGGCGAGAATCCGGTCGACATGCTGCTCATCAACGGCGCCTCGACGGCGCTCATGATCTCGGACGTCCCCTTCGGCGGACCGGTCGGCGCCGTGCGTGTCGGACGGATCGACGGCGCCTTCGTTTTCAATCCGACCTTCGCCGAGATCGACGCCTCCGACATCGACCTGCGCATCGCCGGGACGCGCGAGGCGATCCTGATGGTCGAGTGCGGCGCCAACGAGGTCGACGAGCAGGTCATGATCGCCGCCCTCGACGCCGGTCATCGCGCCATCCAGCCCGTCATCGCGCTGCAGGAAGAAATGCGCGCGGCGTTGGGCAAGCCCAAGGCGAGCTACAAGAGCCGCGGTCACGATGAGGCGGTCGAACGGGCGATTCGCGGGTGGGTCGGCGATCGGATGACGGCCGGGTTGGAACACGCCCGGACCCGAGGTGAACACGCAGATTTCCAACGGACGCTGGGCGATCAGGCCGTCGAGGCCCTCGCCGGCCAGGGGTCCTTCGAGGAGAACCAGGTCCGGGCGGTGCTCGACGACATCTACAAGGAAGAGGTCCGCCGGCGCATCCTGACCGCCGGCAAGCGGCCGGACGGGCGAGGGCTGAAGGACATCCGCCCGCTCAGCGCCGAGGTCGATCTCAGCCCGCGCGCCCACGGCTCCGGCCTGTTCACCCGCGGTGAAACGCAGGTGCTGACGCTGGCGACGCTGGGCACGCCGCGCGAACGCATGAAGCTCGATGGGCTCTCGCCGGCGGAAGAGAAGCGCTACATGCACCACTACAACTTCCCGCCGTTCTCGACCGGCGAGGTCCGCCCTCTGCGCGGCTCATCCCGGCGCGAGATCGGGCACGGCGCCCTGGCCGAGCGTGCGCTGCAGGCCGTCCTGCCGCCGGAGGAGGACTTCCCCTACACGCTGCGCCTGGTGTCGGAGGTCCTGTCGTCCAACGGCTCGACCTCCATGGCGTCGGTCTGCGGCTCGACCCTGGCGCTGCTCGATACCGGCGTCCCCATCAAGGCGCCGGTGGCCGGCATCGCCATGGGCCTGATCAAAGACGACGATGGCTATGCCGTCCTGACCGACATCCAGGGCGTCGAGGACCACCTGGGCGATATGGACTTCAAAGTGGCCGGCACCCGCGCCGGCATCACCGCCCTGCAGATGGACATCAAGATCAAGGGCCTGACCTCGGCCGTCATGGCTGAAGCCCTCGACCAGGCGCGTCAGGCGCGGCTGCAGGTGCTGGATGTGATCGAGCAGGCCATGCCACGGCCGCGGGCCGACCTCAAGGCCCACGCCCCGCGCATGACGGTGATCAAGATCGACCCGGAGAAGATCGGCGCCATCATCGGACCGGGGGGCAAGGTCATCCGCGGGATCCAGGAGGAGACCGGCGCCCGCATCGATATCGAGGACGACGGCACCGTGTTCGTCTCGGCCGTCGACGGCACCAGCGCCCAGAAGGCCGTCGAGCGCATCTCGGCCCTGATCGAGGAAGCCGTCATCGGGCGTATCTACACCGGCAAGGTCGTGCGCGTCACCGACTTCGGCGCCTTCATCCAGATCCTCCCCGGCACCGACGGACTGGTCCACATCTCGCAGCTCGACAGCACGCGGGTGGAGAAGGTGGAAGACATCGCCAAGGTCGGCGACGAACTGACGGTGATGGTGATCAACATCGACGGCGACGGCCGCATCCGCCTCTCGCGCCAGGCAGTGCTGGAAGGCTGGACGGCCGAGGAAGCGATGGAGCACGACAAGGGCGCCGTCCGGCGCCCGCGCCCCGGCGGCGATCGCGGCGGCGACCGCGGGCGCGGCGGCGACCGCGGGCGAGGCGGACCGCGGGCCGGAGGCAGCGGCCGCAGCGGCGGCGACCGCGGTCCACGTCGGGCCTAGCCGCGCGCGGCGCCGCCGCCTCGGATTGCGCCTCGTCCCGCTTCGCACCCCGGAGGATCCCGGACGGGATCCGGAAGAGGACGGCCTCCGCGGGGGCCGCGCATCTTACGAAATCGACGAGGGCCGGAAGTCTCCGGCCCCCGTTTGACGCTTCGACCCGATCCCCGAGCCGGCCGGGGACATCCCCGGGCGCGCCGCTTGACCGTCGCGCCCGGCTCGCATCCATCGACCCGTCCTGGCAGTGTAGAATCCGGCGAATGGACACGGACTCCGCGTCAACTCCGTGGTCGTCGACCACCAAGGCGATCGTGGTCATCGGCCTGGTGCTGTTGCTGCTGGCGATGGCGATCGTCCTGCACGAGATCGTCGCGCCTCTGCTCCTCGCCGGAATCCTGGCCTACCTGCTCACGCCGCTGTCGCGGGCGCTGGAACATCGGCTGCGGATCGGGCGCGGCTGGGCGATCGCCTTGGTCTACCTGCTCTTCCTGGCGGCGCTGGCCGCCGCGCTGGCGCTGTTGATTCCGCTGCTCGTCGAACAGCTGGCGAAGCTCCATCTGGACCTCCAGGCGACCCTGCTGGACGTCGAAGGTCTGCTCGGCCGGGAGGTGGTCCTGGCGGGAGTCCGCTTCGACATTGGCGAGTTCCTCGGCCAGTCGGCGCAAGCCTTGTCCGGGTTGCTGGAACCCGTCTTCGGCCGCACCCTCGGCATCGCCGTCGATGTCGCCTCTTCGGTCCTGTGGCTGGTCTTCATCGTCGTCGTCGCCTTCTATTTCGTGCGCGACCGGAGCCGTCTGGCGCAAGCCTTCGATTCGTTGTGGCCGGCCGCCCTGCGGCCCGAGGCCGTCAGCCTGAGGCAGGAAGTGGACGCGGTCTGGCGGGCGTTCTTCGTCGGGCAGATTCTCCTGGCATTCGTCGTGGCGCTCCTGTTCGCCGTCGTCGGCGCGATCGTCGGCCTGCCCTTCCCGCTGGCGATGGCCGCCCTGGCCGGCCTGCTGGAGTTCGTCCCCAGCCTTGGCCACGGGATTTGGATGGTGACGGCGGCGCTGCTCATGTTGATCCATGGGTCGACCTGGCTCCCCATTCCACCCTGGGCCGCCGCCATGTCGATCGTCGGCATCCACCTGGTCTTCCAGCAGGTCGACTTGAACTTCCTGATCCCGCGCCTGATCGGCCGGCGGGTGCGGCTGCACCCGGTGGTCGTGATCGTTGGGGTATTTGCCGGGGCGATCGCCGCCGGGGTCATGGGGGTCGTCCTGGCGGCGCCCACGATCGCCACCGCCCGCGTCGTCGGCCGCTTCCTGCGCACCCACCTGTATGATGGAGAGGCGGCGTCGGCCGCGGCCGAGGGTCACCCATGAAACGAAGCGCCGCCCGCACCAGCACCGCTCGAGGCTCCCCGCCGTCGCGCAAGCCGGTTTCCGAGCCCGCCCGCGCCGATCCGCCGGCGGGCCCGGCGCCGGCCGGCGGGGAGCTTTCCCCCAGTCCTAGACTCTCGCCTCGTTGGAGCCCCTCGGCCAAGCTCCTGGTCGGTTTGACGGGCATCGTCGTGGCCGGAGCCGTCGTCGTCCGATTCCGAGCGCTGATCCAGCTGCTGGTCATCGCCGGCATCGTCGCCTTCCTGCTGGTGCCGGTCGTCCGGTTGATTCACCGGCGGGGCCGTATCTCGTATCGCCTGGCGACTCACCTGGTCTTCCTGCTGTTGATACTGTTGTTGGTCGTCGGTTTCACCGCCACCGGACTGGCGCTGGCGCAAGAAGTCCAGTCGCTGGTGCAGACCGTGCAGAACATCCTTCTCGATTTGCCGGGCCTGCTGGAGAGCGTCAGCGACCTGGTGATCGTCGTCGGGCCGCTCCAGCTCGACCTGGCGCAGTTCGATCTGCCGTCACTGGCCGAGCAGGCCATGGTCTACATTCGCCCGTTCCTGGGCGAGGCCAGCGGGGTAGTGACCTCGTTGGCGGGCGGCGCCATCGAAACGGTCGCCCGGCTGGCATTCATCCTGGCCGCCGCCTACTTCTTCACGCTCGACCAGCCGATCTTCACCGAGCTCTGGAAACGCACGGTCTTGCCCGGCTATCAATACGACTGGTCGCGGCTGCAAGCGGCGCTGGACCGCATCTGGGCCGCCTTCCTGCGCGGACAGATCGTGCTCGGCCTGGTGATCGCCATCGTCGTCACCATCGGCTTGAGCATCATCGGCGTTCGCAACGCGCTGGTGTTGGGTCTGGTGTCGGGCCTGCTCGAGTTCATCCCGATCGTCGGGCCGTTCGTGGCCGGAGCCATCGCGGCGCTGGTCGCCTTCTTCCAGGGCTCGAACTGGTGGGGGCTCGACCCGCTGATGTTCACGCTGGTGGTGATCGCCTTCTTCATCATCATCCAGCAGCTCGAGAACAACCTGCTCGTGCCCCGCATCCTGGGGAAAGCCCTGAGCCTGCACCCGGTCGCCATCCTGGTGGCGGCCGTCATCGGGGCGACCCTGGCAGGCATCTTGGGGATCTTGCTGTCTGCCCCTACGGTGGCCACCATGATCCTGCTTGGCCGTTACGTCTACCGCAAAGTATTCGACCTTCCGCCGTGGGATCCGCCGATCGACGCGGTCCGGGAAGGCCAGGCACAACCGTCTCCTCGTCGCGAGCCGTGGTGGCGGCGGCGGGCCAAACCCGGGAGGGACCATGCCGGATGAACCGAACATCACCACGACGACGCTGGCCGAGACCGAGAACTACCTGGCCTGGAAATCGGATGAGCCGGACGGCGAGGCGATCTACCATGTCGAGGCCGGCGCCGTCACGCTCCATTTCTTCGCCGAGGAGTGGGAGGAGTTCGTCGACCTGGCGAGGCAGCTGCTCTCCGAGTGATCCCGGCTGACGGCCGGATGCGGTGCTCACGTCGGAATTGCTCGCCCGGCTGCAGTCGGACCAGGGCGAGCGCGCCCTGGAGGCGGCGGCTGCGGCGCTGGCGATCGAGCCCGATTTCCTGCGCGCCGCCCAGAGGCTGTCCCCGCCTTTCGCCGAGCCCCTCGCCCGCGCCGCCGTGGAGCAAGTCCAGCTTCGGCGGCGCGCGGCGCGCAAGTTCCCTGAAGCCAGCCGGCTGTTCTTCACCCGGGAAGGCCTCGAACAGGCTACCCCGGAAGCCGTCGCCCGCAACCGCGCCGCGCGTTTCGCCGCCTTCCCGCTCGTCTTCGATTTCGGGGCCGGCCTGGGCGGCGACGCGCTGGCGCTGGCACAGCACTCGCAGGTGATGGCCGTCGATCGCCACCGGCTGCCCTTGCAGGTGCTGCGAGCCAACGCCGAACGCCTCGGGCTGGCCGACCGTCTCGGGATCGTCGAGGGCGACCTACGTCGACTGCCTCTGCGATTTCCTCCGGGCGCCGGCGCCTTCTGCGATCCCGGCCGCCGCGCCGGAGGACGCCGCCTGCGCGGAGTGCAGGCAGCCGAACCGCCGCTCCACGTCGTGCTGGAGTGGCTCCCTTCCCTGGCCGGCCTGGCAGTCAAGGTGAGTCCGGCCGTGCGGCTCGATGAAGTCCGGCACCTGGCGTGCGAGGTCGAGTTCGTTTCTCTCGAAGGAGAGTTGAAGGAAGCCACGTTGTGGTTCGGCGCGCTGCGGCGAGGCGTGCGGCGGGCGACCGTGCTGCCGGCCGGAGCGACGCTGGAGGGCGACGTCGAGCCGTATCTGCCGACCGGCCCCGTCCGAGAGTATCTGCTAGAGCCGGATCCGGCGATCCTGCGCGCCGGGCTGGTGCTGCGGCTGGGGGCCTCGCTGGGAGCCCAACCGATCGCCGAAGATATTTCTTTCCTGAGTCTGGATGAAGCATGTCTCTCGCCGTTCGCCCGAACCTATCGGGTCCTGGAATCGGCGCCCTTCAGACTCAAGTCATTGCAGGCGATGCTCGACGAACGCGACATCGGCCGACTGACCGTCAAGCGCCGCGGGTCGGCGGTCGAGCCGGGGGAGATCGCCCGCAAGCTGCGACTCCGGGGGGAAGGGGAGGCGCTCGTCATCCTCACACGACACGGCGGCCGGCAGACGATGATCCTGGCCGAGCGCGTTCGAGACGAAACTTCCCGCAAGCCCTGAGCTTCCGGGAAGGTCGGTGCTATGATTCGGGCGGCATGACGATGCGTCGAGAGCGGCTCACCTGGGAGGACGTCGATCGGCTGATCGGCCACCTGACCCCGCAGTTCGATGCCAGCTTCGAGGCGATGGTGCTGATCACCCGGGGCGGGATTGTCCCCGGCGGACTCCTGGCCGAGACGCTGGGGATCGAGAGTGTCCTCACGGCCTCGGTCGATTTTCCTTACGAGGCTCGCCGAGAAGCGGCGAAGCTGCTCGTTTGGCCCCAATTCATCCAGTTCCCCGAGGAAACGCAGTTGGCCGGGAAAAGCGTGCTGGTGGTCGACGACGTTTGGGGTTCGGGCCGGACGATCACGGCCGTCAAGAACCGCGTTCAGGCTGCCCGTGGGCGTCCGTCGACGTGCGTGCTCCACTTCAATCCATACCGCAACCTGTTCGGCTCGGTCCGGCCGGATTACTACGCCGCCGAGACCGATGCGTACATCCTGTACCCGTGGGAGGGCGGTCGAGGGATCGAGAAGGTCCTGCTCGACCAGCCCGAATCGTAGCGCTCCCGCCCACGTTGCCCCCATATCTGGCGGTGAGGCCCCTGGGGTGGTCGGGTCTCTCCAGACTTGCCTTGGCGGCAGCGGACTATTCCCGGGGCGCTCTTCCCAGGTCCGAAGGTCGTCTTCCCTCCCCTTTCTTCGCCGCGGGGCGGCCTGGTTGCGGCCTTCGCGGCGGGCGGGCAGCCCGAGAATGTCGGCGGTGCGCGCGGGCCGAGACCGGGTTTGACTTCCGCTCTGGCGACGGCTATAATGTCCCCGCGCTTGCTGGCGTCCAGGTTTGCCCGCCCGGAAGAACTTGGAGGTGGTGCTCAGGTAAAACGACCGCTGGAAAGACTGTGTGTCGACCTGAATGCCTGGGCCTGGTCGGAGGCAAGCGACGATCAGGTCTATTGTTTTCCGGAGCTTTATGTCCGAACCTCGTGAAGACATGTCGGCGCTGCTCAACGAGTCCAGCGCCATTGCCCACCCCCGCCGCGGCGACGTGCTGCGAGGCCGCGTACTCACCGTCGACGGACGCGGGCTGGTCATCGATGTCGGCCTGAAACGCGAAGGCATCGTCCCGTCCGAAGACCTGCGCCGCCTGGGCAGCGGGGTGGTGGCGCCGCGCATCGACGACGAAGTCGAAGTGATGGTGGTTTCGCCCCTCGACTCGGAGGGAGACCTGATCGTCTCCCTGTCGCAGGCGCACGACAGCGGGGATTGGGCGCGCGCCGAGCAGCTGCTGGAAACGGGCGAAGTCTTTGAAGGCAGCGCCAGCGCCGCCAATCGCGGCGGGCTGGTGGTCCCGTTCGGCAAACTGCGCGGCTTCGTTCCGGTCTCCCAGCTGGCCGAGGCGCCGCGCGGCGTCGACGATGTCGAGCGGGTGCGGGCGCTGGAACGCCGCCTGGGCCGGCCCTTGCCGCTGCGCGTCATCGAAGTCGATCCGCAGCGCCGGCGCCTGGTGCTGTCCGAGCGCAAGGCGGTGCGCGCCTGGCGTCAGGAGCGCAAGGCGCAGGTCATCGAATCGCTCAAAGAGGGCGACCTGCGCAAAGGCATGGTGACGAGCGTGCGAGACTTCGGCGCCTTCGTGGATATCGGAGGCGCCGACGGTTTGATCCACATTTCCGAGTTGAGCTGGTCGCACGTGGTCAATCCGGGCGACGTCGTGCGGGAGGGCCAGGAGGTCGAGGCGATGGTCGTCCGTCTCGACCGCGAATCCAATCGTATCAGCCTGAGCCTGAAGCGGTTGCAGCCGAGTCCCTGGCTGGCGGCCGCCGGCCAACTGGCCGTCGGCCAGCGGATGACGGCGACGGTCGTACGCTTCGATCGCGGCGACGTGGTCGTCTCCGTCGAACCGGGCGTGGAAGGCCGGTTGCCGTGGTCGCACGGCGCAGCCGGTTCCGCACACCGGGGCGGTGATCGGGCCGCCGACCGCGAACGCGCACCCCTCGCGGCGGAGGCCGCCGCCGAGGCGGTGGGTGAGCCGGATGGGGACGGCGCGAAGGTTCGCGCTGGAGACCCCGGTGGGGATCCCCCAGCGGCCGGGACGCAGCTGACGGTGCGGGTGGTCTCTTTTGAACCGGAACGTGAGCGGCTGGGGCTGGCCATCGAACAGGGCCAGCCCGAGGCGATCGGTTCCTGACGAAGGGAGGTGATGCGCTTTGATGACGGTAATCCTGCGGCCGAATGAGAGCCAGGACATGCTGCTCAAGCGGTTCCGCAAGAAGGTGGCCAAGAGCGGCATCCTGAGCACGGTACGCCGCAAGCGCTGGTTCATCTCCAAGAGCGAACTGCGCAGAATCCAGAAGAAGAAGGCGATCCGGCGGCTCAAGCGCCGGCAGCGCAAGATGGCGTGGCAGCGGGGCGAGGGCTAGCCGGCCCCGAGCGGCGTGCGCCCTGCGGAGGCGTGGATGACGAAGACCGAGGAGAAGATCGAAGTGGAGGGGACCGTCGTCGAGGCCCTGCCGGCGACGCAGTTTCGCGTCCGGTTGGACAACGACCACACGGTCCTGGCCTATCTCTCCGGCAAGATGCGGCGCTATTACATCCGCATCCTGCTCGGCGATCGCGTCAAAGTGGAGCTTTCACCCTATGATCTGACGCGCGGGCGGATCACCTACCGCCACCGCCGACGCCCCACCGAGCCGGCCGTCTGAACCTGCCCTTCGGACTCATCCAGCCCTATCGACGCCGCCCCGTCACCGGGGCGGCGTCTTCTTATCCTCGGGGGACGTCTCTTCCGGCTGGCTCTTGGGCTGGGCGCGACGAAGCGCGATGCAGGTAGGTCAAGGTACACCAGTCCTGCTCGAAGGTCTTCTGTTCCAACATCAGGCCGGCCGCCGCGGCCTCCTCGTCGACACCGCCCTCCAGGCCGGCCAGGATGCCGGAAAGGACGAGACGACCCTGGTCTCGTACCAGGCCGGCCAGCCCTTCTCGCAGGAGCGATTGCAGCGTCGCGGCCAGGATGTTGGCGACGACGAGGTCGGCCGCCGGCCGACCCGCCAGTCGGGCCGCGGCTTCCGGCAGCGATCCCCGGAAGATCTCGACGTGGGAGGCGACCCGGTTGAGGTCGGCGCTGCGGCGCGTCGCCGCCACCGCTTCCTCCTCGATATCGCATGCCCACACGCGCCCGGCGCCCAACAGAAGGGAGGCCACGCTCAGGATCCCCGAGCCGCAGCCCAGGTCGATGACGAAGTCCCCGGGCTGAACCAGGTTCTCCAGGGCCACCAGGCACATGCGTGTGGTTGGGTGAGCGCCCGTCCCAAAGGCCATCCCCGGATCGAGCACCAGCCGTAAGCGAGTCGGATCCGAAGGTGCGATCCAGGGGGGCAGGACCAGGAGTCGCCGGCCGATGGCCAGCGGACGGAAGTTGACCTTCCAGCTTTCGGCCCAGTCCTCTTCCTCGATCAGGCGAAACGAGGGCTCCGGCAGGGCCACGATCTGCGACAAGTGCCAGATCGCCTCCCGGATCCGCTGCCGCACATCCTCCGTCGCCGTCTCGGCCGGCAGGAAGGCCTGCACCGTCAGGGGCGCCTCCGGTTGCAGCTCGCCGGAAATCGCCGTGCCATTCGGGGCGAACCCCGCCAGGACGTCGGCCACGGCTTCGGCCGCCTCCGCCGATGCCGGCAGCGAAACCTCCAGCCACTTCACTCGGCGGCGCCCCCGAGCAGCTCCTTGAGGCGATCGAGGAAACCGCGCTCCTGCGGCACGACCCCATCCCCCATCGTGGCCCCGAGCGCTTCGAACAGCTGGCGCTGTTGCGCGGTCAGGTCGCGGGGGATTTCGACCGAGATGACGACCAGCTGGTCGCCGCGGCCGCCGCGCTGTAAATGGGGGATGCCTTTGCCCTTGAGGTGCAGCACTTTGCCGGGCTGGGTCCCGGCCGGGATCGAAACGGCTTCTTCGCCGTCGACGGTCGGGACGGTGATGAGGGCGCCCAGGGTGACCTGCGCCACGTTGACGCCCACGTCGAGCAGGACGTCATCGCCGCGGCGGCGGAAATACTGGTGCGACCGGACGTGGACGACGATGTACAGGTTCCCGTGCGGGCCGCCGTTCACCCCCGGCTCTCCTTCCCCTGCCAGGCGGACCTGGGTTCCCTCGTCGACGCCGGCCGGGATGGGGACGACCCGCTGCACCGTCTTGCGCAGCAGCCCGCGCCCGCCGCAGGCCCGGCAGGCCGTGGCGATCGTCTCGCCGGCGCCGCCGCAGGCCGGACAGGTCGAGACATTGACCATCGACCCCAGGAACGTCTGGCGCACCTGGCGGACTTCACCGGCGCCGTTGCAGGTGGAGCAGCGGACGGGCGTCGTGCCGGGCTCGGCGCCGCTGCCGTGGCAGGCGGAACAGACTTCCTGCCGCGAGAACTCGATCGTCTTTTCGACTCCGGCGACGGCCTCCAGGAATTCGAGCGTCAAGTCGTAGCGCAGATCGGCCCCGCGGCGCGGCGCCCGCCGGTTTCGCCGTCCCCCGGAGCTGAATCCGAAAAACTCCTCGAAGATGTCGGCGAAGCCGAAGCCGAAGTCGGTGGGCATACCCTGAACGCCGGCATGGCCGAAACGGTCATACGAGGCGCGCCGCTCCTCGTCGGAAAGGACGGCGTAGGCCTCGTTGATCTCCTTGAAGCGCTCCTCCGAGCCGTCGTCCTTGTTGACGTCGGGGTGGAACTGCTTGGCCAGGCGCCGATAAGCGCGACGAAGCTCGTCCGGCGAGGCGCTCCGGCCGACTTCGAGGACTTCGTAGTAGTCGCGCTTGGTGGGCATTCGATCTATGCAGTTTCCGGCCGGGAAGACTCCGACCTCACCCCCTACCCCCTCTCCGCGGACCGCGCACGCAGGCGAGTCGGCGCGTGGCGGAGAGGGGGAGGATGACTATGGAGGGTGGGGGGAGCTCCGCTCCCCCCACCCTCCATAAGCCAATCCCCTCCCCCCGAAGAGTGCTCACTCTGGCAATGACGGACAAAGCGGGGGGAGGGGGGGGGGGGGGGGGG
>Ga0209109_10000946_pt1 | contig 15988 bp, 16 predicted proteins | sample Rifsed10ft2_FD_184004 | JGI IMG/M metagenome (GOLD analysis project Ga0209109, IMG submission 184004) | Soil microbial communities from Rifle, Colorado, USA - sediment 10ft 2 (version 2) | ecosystem: Environmental > Terrestrial > Deep subsurface > Rock core/Sediment | place: Rifle, Colorado... | reverse complement strand
TCCCCCTGGGACGGGTCCCGGCGATCGGACGGAGATGGATCCTGCCTCCTTCCAGTCGAACCAGCACCTCGGGCGAACTGCCGACCACCCGCAGATCGCCGAGTCGCAGATAGTACATATATGGCGATGGATTGATCACGCGCAGGGCGCGATAGATATCGAAGGGGTCCGCGGAGGTCCTGGCCGAGAGACGCTGGGAGATCACCGCCTGAACGATATCCCCAGCCCGCACATACTCCTTCGCGCTCTCCACCGCCTGTTTGAACTCCCCTCGGCTCATGGTCGAGGTGAGCTGGGGCGCCTCCCTGCCCCCGTTCGGCGTCAGGGAAGCACCCAGCGGACGCCGCAGCGAGCTGATGATCGCATCGATCTTCTTGGACGCCTCCTCGTACGCCTCCCGCAGGCGGTGAGGCGTTGCCTCGGGAACATGGGCGTTGGAAACCACCTTGATCCGGTGAGAGACATTGTCGAAGATCACGAGGGTGTCGGTAAGCAGGAACAGGGCATCCGGCAGGTCGAGATCATCTTTGGTCGTCGCCGGAAGCCGCTCGAATTGACGGACCACATCGTAGCCCAGGAACCCGACCATTCCCCCATAAAACCTTGGGAGGTCATCGGCTCGCACCGGCCGGTATCTGCTCAAGATCGCTTTGAGGGGTTCGAGTACGTCTGTGTTGATCTCGTGGAACTGGATCCCATCGCCGGTGATCACCTCCGCCCTGGACCCCTTTGCCTTGAAGACGAGGCCCGGGTTGCTGCCGAGAAAACTGTACCGCCCCCACTTCTCCCCACCTTCGATACTCTCCAGGAGGAAGGCATAATTGCCGCTATCGATCTTACGAAACGCGGAGACCGGTGTTTCCATATCGGCGAGGATCTCCCGATAGACCGGGATCAGGTTCCCGTCCCTGGCCTTCCGCGAGAATTCATCGAAGGATGGGCTGAGCATCTCCACCTGCTTTGCTATGATTCGACCGAAAAGGTTCAGCGTTCAAAACATCAGACCCCACGGTGTCACGAGGCGAAAGACCGGTCACCGGGAGGTTCGGCGTGGGAATGTCGCTGAGGGTCGTAGGATATCGTGGACGGGTTGCCCCGGGGAGCGGCGACCTAAAGATGCTGTTGGATTTTCGTTTTGATCGCCGATTTCGGCAGGGCGCCGATGACCTGCTCAACCTGTGACCCATCCTTGAAAAAGAGGATGGTCGGGATACTTCTGATGCCGAATCGGGCCGCCGTCTGGCGATTCTCGTCCACGTTCAGTTTTGTGACGGTCATCCGTCCCTCATATTCGACCGCGAGATCCTCGAGTATAGGAGCGACCATCCGGCAGGGACCGCACCACTCAGCCCAAAAATCGACGAGGATCAGCCCCTTCCCCTTGATGACCTGCTCCTCAAAGTCGCCGTCAGTGACGTGAACGGCTTTATCGGACGCCATGCGGCCCTCCCTCCGGCCCTTATGAAACAATGCCCTCGCCGGGCTCTCCGGCAAGGGCAATCCCTTGCTAACCAACCGTATACTAAAGGACGAAGCCTCGGCTGTCAAGCTGTTTGAAGCGGCCACAATCTCCAGCTACATTATGTCGATTGCAACTCATTGGCAACCCGGGCCAGCAGGTCCGTAAATGCTCGAGACAAACCGACGGGCTCGGCGAGCGCGTGCATCGCTCGGAGGGCAACCGGACCCGGACGCTGAATGACAAGCAGCCGCTCTGCGTCGATGAGATCCTGAGGGCCTCCGGCATAGAGCTTGAGCAGAACGAGGGACTGCCATGAGACAACAGGGACTGAACAGTCAAGAACACGGAGGGGCTGCGCCTGGTCGAAGAGCACAGGAGTCCAGCGGTGAGGCAGCAAGAGCAACTGGATCGGGATGGCCTGGCCTGAGACCTTGACGGAGAGGGTGATTACACCAGCTAACGGGTCGTCAGGGGCGCCGGCGCGGTACTGACCGCCGAGGGCGTCAGCCAGCGGAAAGGCATCCGTGCGACCGAGATCGAGCGCAAAGTCGATATCATCGGTAGCTCGTGGGAGGCCCCAAGCTGCAACGGCGAAGCCTCCGATCAAGACGTAGGCATGTAGCAGGCCGCCCTGCCTAGCCTGCTCCAGGCGGCGGACGATATCGATCAGGGCTTCGCGGAACATGCGCGCTTCAGCGCGAGGCACATTTCAGACAGGTCCAACGCGATCAGCAGACGTTCCTGGGGACTCATCTGCCGTGCCCGCTCGAGTTTCGCCTGGCGGAGCAAGTCTCCGAGGCGGCTCGGACGTCTACGGGCAGCCTGCTGCTGCATCTATTCAAACGCACGTCTGAAACGGCCCTGCGCCAATCCGACGCCATCTGCACCTCGCTGCAGCTCATCAACTTCTGGCAGGACGTCGCCATCGACTTCGCCAAGGGCCGCGTCTACCTGCCGCGCGATGAAATGCAGAGGCACGGCGTGACCGAGGGGCACATCGCCGCGCGGCGCTGCGACGCGGCCTGGCGATCGCTCATGGCCTTTCAGGTCGGGCGCACGCGCGAGCTCATGCTCGCGGGCGCGCCGCTCGGCCGCGTGCTGCCCGGGCGCCTCGGGCTCGAGATCCGCGCCACCGTGCACGGCGGGCTGCGCATCCTGGAGAAGATCGAGAAGGCGGATTTCGATGTCTTCCGGCGACGGCCGGTGCTGAAGTGGTTCGACTGGCCGCGGGTCGCCGCGCGCGCGCTATGACGCCCGACCAATACTGCCAGCGCAAGGCCGCCGCCAGCGGCTCGAGCTTCTACTACTCGTTCCTGTTCCTGCCGCGGGAGCGCCGGCGCGCCATCACCGCGCTGTATGCGTTCTGCCGCGAAGTGGACGACGTGGTCGACGAGACGTCGGACGCGCAGCTCGCGGCCACCAAGCTCGCCTGGTGGCGCCAGGAAGTGGGGTTGCTGTTCGCCGGCAAGCCGCAGCACCCGGTGTCGAAGGCGCTGCAGCCCGCGATCGCGGCGTACGGCATCAGCGCCGCGCGCCTCAACGAGATCATCGACGGCATGCAGATGGACCTGACGCAGACGCGCTACCTGGATTTCGCCGCGCTCGAGCGCTATTGCTACCACGTCGCGGGCGTGGTCGGCATGCTCGCCGCCGGCATCTTCGGCTACGGCGATGCGCGCACGCTCGACTATGCCCGCAGCCTCGGCACGGCGTTCCAGCTCACCAACATCATCCGCGACGTGGGCGAAGATGCGCGCAAGAACCGGATCTATCTGCCGATCGCCGACCTGCAGCAGTTCGGCGTCGGCGCCGCCGACCTGCTGCAGGCGCGCCACAGCGACGCGTTCGTGGCGCTGATGCGCTTCCAGGCCGCGCGCGCGCGCCGCTTCTATGACGAGGCGCGGGCGGCCTTGCCCCGCGCCGACCGCCGCGCGCAGCGCCCGGGGCTGATCATGGCGGCGATCTATTCGGCGCTGCTCGACGAGATCGAGCGCGACGGCTTCCAGGTGCTGCGCGGCCGCACCTCGCTCACGCCGCTGCGCAAGTTCTGGATCGCCTGGAAGACGTGGCTCGCCGCGTAGCCGTGGTCGGCGCCGGCTACGCCGGCATGGCCGCCGCCGTGACGCTCGCCGCGCGCGGCGCGCGCGTCACCGTGTTCGAGTCCGGCCCCGTGCCCGGGGGGCGCGCGCGCCGCGTCACCCTCCAGGGCCACACGCTGGACAACGGACAGCACATCCTCGTCGGCGCCTACGCGACGCTGTTTTCCCTGATGCGCGCCGTGGGCGTGCCCGCGGACGCGGTGCTGCGCCTGCCGCTCGAATTGCGCTACGCGGACGGCTTTCGCTTCAACGCCTTGGTCCTGCCTGCCCCGTTCGGGCTGCTGGGCGGGCTGTTGCTCGCGCGCGGCCTGCCCTGGCGCGAACGCGTGGGCGCGGTGCGCTTCATGCGGGCGCTGCGCCGGACGGGCTTTCGCCTGCACGAGGATTGCAGTGTGAGCGCGCTACTCGAGCGTTACGGCCAGGCCGGCCGCATCGGGCACTACCTGTGGGAACCGCTCTGCGTGTCTGCCCTGAACACCCTGCCGGCGTCCGCGTCTGCGAACGTGTTCCTCGCCGCGCTGCGCGATACGCTCGGCGGCGAGGCCGGGGCGAGCGACCTGATCCTGCCGCGCGTTGACCTCTCCAGGCTCTTTCCCGAGCCGGCGATGGCGTGGCTGCAATCGAAAGGCGCCGACGTGCGCTGCGAGTCGACGGTGCGGGATCTGAGCCGGCTGCGGTCGGAGCACGAGGCCGTGATCGTCGCGGTCGGACCGCACCAGCTGAAGACGCTGCTGCCGGAGCACGCCCCCGAGTTCGAATATCAGCCGATCACCACCTGCTACCTGCAGTACGACGCGCGCACCCGGCTGCCCTTCCCCATGCTCGGGCTGGCCGACGGCCTCGTGCAATGGGTATTCGATCGCGGCCGGCTCACCGGCGAGCAAGGCCTGCTCGCCGCGGTCATCAGCGCGCAGGGCGACCACCAGCAGATGACGCAGGACGAGCTCGCGCGCAGCTGCCATCTCGAGCTTGCCGCGGCGCTGCACAGTCTGCCCGAGCCGCAATGGTCGCGCGTCATCGCGGAAAAGCGTGCCACCATCGCGGTGGCGCCGGGGCTGCGGCGGCCGGCACTCGAAACGCCGCACCCCGGCGTCTTCCTGGCGGGCGACTATACGGACCCCGAGTATCCGCCGACGCTGGAAGCCGCGGCGCGCAGCGGCGTGCGCGCGGCCGAGCGCGCGCTGGCCTACGCATAGAGGAGCACATCGATGGAATACCGGCAATTGGGCGCTTGCGGCCTGAAAGTCCCGGCGCTGAGCCTCGGCACCGGCACCTTCGGCGGCGGCACCGAGTTCTTCAAGTCCTGGGGCGCGAGCGACGTCGCGGAGGCGACGCGGCTGGTGGACGTCTGCCTCGAGGCCGGCGTCAACATGTTCGACTCCGCCGACGGCTATTCCAACGGCCTCGCCGAGGAGATCCTCGGCCGCGCCCTCAAGGGCCGGCGCGACCAGGTGCTCGTGTCCACCAAGGGCAGCTTTCGCCGCGGCCCCGGCCCGAACCAGGTCGGCGCTTCGCGCCACCATCTGACCAACGCCGTCGAAGCGAGCCTGCGGCGCCTGGGCACCGACTACATCGATCTTTACCAGCTGCACGGCTTCGACGCCTTGACGCCCGTCGAGGAAACGCTGCAAACGCTCGACGGCCTGGTGCGCGCCGGAAAGATCCGCTACATCGGCTGCTCCAACTTCTCCGGCTGGCACCTGATGAAGTCGCTCGCGGTCGCGGAAAGATACGGCCTCGCGCGCCATGTCGCGCACCAGGCCTACTACTCGCTCGTCGGGCGCGACTACGAATGGGAGCTGATGCCGCTCGCGCTGGACCAGCGCGTCGGCACCGTGGTGTGGAGCCCGCTCGCCTGGGGCCGGCTCACCGGGAAATTTCGCCGCGGCAAGCCCGTGCCGCAGAGCACGCGGCTTGCATCCCCAGGCACCTCGGAGCGCGGCCCGCAGGTCGCGGACGAGTACCTCTACCGCGTGGTCGACGCGCTGGACGAGGCGGCGCGCGAGACCGGCAAGAGCATTCCGCAGGTGGCGCTCAACTGGCTGCTGCAGCGGCCCACGGTGGCCTCGATCATCATCGGCGCCCGCAACGAAGCCCAGCTGCGCGACAACCTCGGCGCCGCGGGCTGGGCGCTGACGCCGGCGCAGATCGCCAAGCTCGACGCCGCGAGCGCGGTGCCGCTCGCCTATCCCTACTGGCACCAGCGCGCGATCTACGGCGAGCGCAATCCGCCGCCGGTATGACGCGCTTCGCGGCGCTACGCGCCGACATCACCACCCTCGAGGTGGACGCGATCGTCAACGCGGCCAACGAGAGCCTGCTCGGCGGCGGCGGCGTCGACGGCGCCATCCACCGCGCCGCGGGGCCGCAGTTGCTCGAGGAATGCCGGGGCTTGAACGGCTGCGCCACGGGCGACGCCAAGATCACGCGCGGCTACCGGCTCAAGGCGAAGCACGTCATCCATACGGTGGGCCCCGTGTGGCGGGGCGGCAATCATGGGGAGCCGGAACTGCTCGCCTCGTGCTACCGGCGCTCGCTCGAGCTTGCCGCGCGGCACGCGCTCGCGAGCATCGCTTTCCCGGCGATCAGCACCGGCGTCTATGGCTATCCGAAGCGCGACGCGGCCCGCATCGCCGTGGCGAGCGTCGCGGCGAGCGCAGCACCGCCGTTGCAGCAGGTCATCTTCTGCTGCTTTTCCGCGGAGGACGAGCAGCTCTACCTTGATCTCCTCCGTAGGGTGGGCTGAAAAGCCCACCCTACGACGAAGACCGTACGCTGGGCCGCTGGCCCACCCTACAGCTCCCGCAGCAGCCGCACCGCCTGGTCCACGCGCTCCACCGCGATGACCTCGAGCCCCGCGATCTTCCCCTTGGGCGCGTTGGCCTTCGGTACGATCGCGCGCTCGAAGCCGAGCTTCGCGGCTTCCTTCAGCCGGTCCTGGCCGCGCGGCGCGGGCCGCACTTCGCCGGCGAGGCCCACTTCGCCGAACGCCAGCACCTTCCCCGGGATCGGCCGGTCGGCGAGCGAGGACACGATGGCGAGCGCCACGGCGAGGTCGGCCGCCGGCTCGCCGATGCGCACGCCGCCCACCGCGTTCACGAACACGTCCTGGTCCATGGTGGCGATGCCCGCGTGACGGTGCAGCACGGCGAGCAGCATCGCCAGGCGGTTCTGCTCGAGGCCGACGCCGAGCCGGCGCGGGTTGGGCGCGTGCGCGGCGTCCACCAGCGCCTGGATCTCCACGAGCAGCGGCCGGGTGCCCTCCAGCGTGGCGAGCACGCAGGAGCCGGCGACGTCCTTTTCGTGCCGCTGCAGGAACAGCGCCGACGGATTGCTCACCGCGCGCAGGCCCCTGTCGGTCATGGCGAACACGCCCAGCTCGTTCACCGCCCCGAAGCGGTTCTTGATCGCGCGCACCAGCCGGAAGGCGGAGTTCGGATCGCCTTCGAAGTAGAGCACCGTGTCCACGATGTGCTCGAGCACGCGCGGGCCCGCGATGGCGCCTTCCTTGGTGACGTGCCCCACGATGAACAGGGCGGTGCCCGCCTTCTTGGCGTGTCGCGTGAGCTGCGCGGCGCATTCGCGCACCTGCGCCACCGAGCCGGGCGCCGATTGCAGCGCCTCGGACCACAGCGTCTGGATCGAATCGATCACGGCCACCTCGGGGCGGGCCGCCTCCAGCGTGGCGAGGATGCGCTCGAGCTGGATCTCCGCCAGCAGGCCGACGCCCGTCGCATCCAGGCCGAGCCGCCGGGCGCGCAGCGCCACCTGCTCCGCCGATTCCTCCCCGGAGACGTAGATCACCTTGCGCGCGGCGCCGAGCGCGGCGAGCGACTGCAGCAGCAGCGTCGACTTGCCGATGCCGGGATCGCCGCCGATGAGCGCCACCTGCCCCACCACCAGGCCGCCGCCCAGGACGCGATCGAGCTCGGGCAGCCCGCTCTGCAGGCGCTCGGTCTCCCGTGCCTCGACCCGGGCGAGCGCCACCGGGCTCGCCGCCGGCCCCGCCGCGCGGGCGCCGCGCTCGGCCGCCTGCTCGCTCAGCGTGCCGGCGGCGCCGCACGAGGGGCACATGCCCATCCATTTCAGCGCCGTGGCGCCGCACTCGGCGCACACGTACACCGATTTCGGCTTCGCCACTACGCCTCCTCGTGCACCGGCACGCGCGGCGCGAGCGCGCACAGCAGCTCGTAGCTCACGGTGCCCGCCGCCGCCGCCACCTCGTCCGCGGGCAGGCCCTCGCCCCAGAGCGTGACCGGCGTGCCGATATAGGCCTCCTCGATGGCGGTGATGTCGACGCACATCATGTCCATCGACACGCGCCCGACGAGGCGCGTGCGCTGGCCCTTCACCAGCACCGGCGTGCCGGTGGGCGCGTGCCGCGGATAGCCGTCGGCGTAGCCGCAGGCCACGACGCCCAGCGTCATCGGCTCCTTCGCCTCGAACGTGAAGCCGTAGCCGACGCGCTCGCCGGCCGCGAGGTTCTGCACCGCGATCAGCTCGGAGCTGAGGGTCATGGCCGGCTGCAGCCCGATCTCCTCGGCGCTCCAGTCGGCAAACGGCGAGCAGCCGTAGAGCATGATCCCGGGGCGCACCCAGCCCGCGCGCGCCTCCTTGAACCTGAGCAGCGCCGCGGAGTTGGCGAGCGAGCGCGGCGCCTCGAGGCCGCGCACCAGCTCTTCGAACCAGCGCAGCTGGTCGTGCACGCCGCCCGGCCCCTCGGCATTGGCGAAATGCGTCATCAGCGTGATGCTGCCGACCCTGGGGTGCAGGCGCAGCGCGTTGTACATGACGCGCACCTCGTCCACGCCGAAGCCCAGCCGGTTCATGCCGCTGTTGACCTTGAGGTACAGGTCGAGCTCGGCGGGGAAGTCCATGTGCTTGAGCAGCTCGACCTGGTCGGGGTTGTGGATCACCGGGGTCAGCCGGTACTTGAACAGCAGGTTGACGTCGAGCGGCCGGAAGAACCCTTCCAGCATCAGGATCGGCTTGGTGACGCCGGCGAGCCGCAGCCGGACCGCCTCCTGGAAGTCGAGCAGCGCGAAACCGTCGGCGTCGGCGAGCGCGCGCGCCGCGCGCTCCAGGCCGTGGCCGTAGGCGTTCGCCTTCACCACCGCCCAGATTCTGGCCTCGCCGGCGGCCTCGCGCGCCGCCTGCAGGTTGTGGCGCAGGGCGGACGCCCTGACGACGGCGCGGATCGGGCGCGGCATGGGACGGTAAGCATAACTGAACGCCCGGGCGTGCTATAAGTGCGCGGCCATGAGCCTCGGCTTTTACATCATCATGGCGGCGCAATTCTTCTCGTCGCTCGCCGACAACGCGCTGCTGGTGGCGGCCATCGCGCTATTGATGCAGAGCCACTCGCCGACCTGGCTCACGCCCTACCTCAAGTTCTTCTTCGTCATCTCCTACGTGGCGCTCGCGCCCTACGTCGGCGCCTTCGCCGACCGGCTGCCCAAGGGCCACGTCATGTTCGTGTCCAACCTGATCAAGATCGTCGGCTGCGTGCTGATGCTGTTCGAGGTGAACCCGCTCGCCGCCTACGCGCTGGTCGGCCTGGGCGCCGCCGCGTACTCCCCGGCGAAGTACGGCATCCTCACGGAGTACCTGCCGCCCACCAAGCTGGTGATCGCCAACGGCTGGATCGAGGGCCTCACCGTCGGCTCGATCATCCTCGGCACGGTGCTCGGCGGCGTGCTGATCAGCGCGCGCGTCTCCGGGCATCTGCTGGGCTACGGCGCGCCGGGCATCGACACGCCGGCGCAGGCGGCGATCGCCCTCATCGTCTTCGTGTACGCGACCGCCGCCGTGTTCAACCTGTACGTGCCGCGCACCGGCGTCGCGCTGAAGCCGCTGCCCGCGCACCCCGCGGAGACGCTGCGCGACTTCTACAACTGCTGCCGCCGCCTGTGGACCGACCGGCTCGGCCAGATCTCGCTCGCCGTGACGACGCTGTTCTGGGGCGCGGGCGCGACGCTGCAGTTCATCGTCATCGAATGGGCGCGCGTCGCGCTCGACTACAACCTGTCGCGCGCCGCCATCCTGCAGGGCGTGGTGGCGCTCGGCATCGCGCTCGGGGCCGTGGTGGCGTCGCTGCGCGTGTCGCTCGCCCGCGCGGTGAACGTGATCCCGCTGGGCATCGGCATGGGGCTGGTGATCATCGTCATGAACTTCGTCGGCAACGTCGCCATCGCCATCCCGCTGCTCGTCGCCATGGGCGCGATGGCGGGCTACTTCGTCGTGCCGATGAACGCCCTGCTGCAGCACCGCGGCCACAACCTGATGGGCGCCGGACGCTCGATCGCCGTGCAGAACTTCAACGAGAACACCTCCATCCTGGTGATGATCGCCTCCTACTCCGCGCTGCTCGGCGCCGGGCTGTCGATCTACACGGTGATCGTCATCTTCGGCCTGTTCGTCGCCGGCACCATGACCCTGGTGCTCCTCTGGTACCAGCGCAACCGGCGCACGCACCGCGACGAGATCGAGGCGCTGCTGGAGATCGCGCGGTCGGAGAAACACTAGGCGGGCGACGAAGCGGAAATCGTCTCGGGTTTTGCGCTTTTAAAAACGGTCTCGGCTTTTTTCCGGCCGGGTGAATCTTCCGGCCGGAAAAAAACCGAGATCATGGAAAATCAAACCTGGCATTGCCTCAGCTACCGGCGATGGTTTTCCTCGCAAAAACCAGATCCGCCCACGCCTTCGCCTTGTCCGGCAGGTTCCTGAGCAAGTAAGCCGGGTGGTACGTCACCACGAGCGGCACGCCGTGATATGCGTGCACCTTGCCGCGCAGGCTGCCGATGGTGGCGCCGGTATCGAGCAGCGTCTGCACCGCGAAACGCCCCATCGCCACGATGAGCTTGGGCTGGATGAGCTCGATCTGGCGCCGCAGGTACGGCGAGCACGTCGCGACTTCGATCGGTTCCGGATTGCGGTTGCCCGGCGGCCGGCACTTGAGGACGTTGGCGATGTAGACGTTCTTGCCGCGCGCAAGTCCCAGGGAAGCGAGCATGGCGTCGAGGAGCTTCCCGGCCTGGCCGACGAAGGGCTCGCCGAGGCGGTCTTCTTCCGCGCCCGGGGCTTCGCCGACGAGCAGCCAGTCGGCGGCTTCGTCGCCCACGCCGAAGACGGTTTGGGTGCAGCCGGCGCGCAGTCCGCAGGCGGTGCAATCCTTGACCGTTGCCTTCAGCTCCGGCCACCCCATCCGCGCTATCCGCTCTTCCCTCGATCCCCTGGTTTCCGCCGCCTTTGCGGAAACCAGGGGATTCTTTTCCTGCCGCAATCGCCACACGGGCGCCAAGCCCATCTCCTCCAGGATCTGCAGCCGCCTGCTCACAGCGCCCTGCTGTATACCAGCGCGTCCTCGCGCCCGCCCGGCGCCGGGTAGTAGTTGCGCCGCTGCGCGATCTTCCTGAAGCCCTGGCGCTCGTAGAGCGCCTGCCCCGGCCGGTTGCTCGGCCGCACCTCGAGAAAGATGTGGCGCGCGCCCATGTCGCGGCCGATGCGCATCGCCTCGCCGAGCAGCGCCGTGCCGTGGCCGCGCCGCTGCCAGGCGGCGGCGACCGACAGGTTGAGCAGGTGCGCCTCGCCCGCCGCCGCCATCAGCACGAAGTAGCCGACGAGCGCGCCCTCGGCGCGCCAGGTGCGGCAGGCGTAGCCCGAGCGCAGCGAGTCGGTGAAGTTGCCGCGCGTCCACGGGTGCGTGTAGACGGCCTGCTCGATCGCCAGCACCGCGTCGAGGTCATCCTCGCGCATCGCCGCGAGCTGCGGCAGATCCTTCAGAACGGCGCTCATCGCTTGCGGCGCTCCTCGGTCGTCAGCGCGACCTTGTCGCGCAGGTAAACCGGCGCGATGCGCGCGGCATCGACGCCCTCGCCCGCCGCCAGCCGCGGCGCGGCGAGGCGCGCCACCGCCGCCGCGCCGGCATGAATTTCCGGATAGACCCGATCGAATCCCATGTCGCCGTACGCCGCGAAGCCGCTGCCGCACCCGACCCAGTCCGCGCCTGGCGGGCGCGGCGCCCGTTCCGGCGCCACGCACTGCGCGGGAATCACTTCGCGCCAGCGGCCGTCCCGCCGCTCCAGCGCCGAATAATACACTTCGCCCATGCGCGCATCGAGGCAGGCGACGACGCGCGGCGCGCCGCTTTCCTCCGCCAGCGCCTCGAGCGTCGACACCCCGCAGGCCGGCAGGCCGCGCGCGAAGGCAAGGCCCTGGGCGATGCCGCAGGCGATGCGCAGGCCGGTGAACGACCCGGGCCCGGCGCCGTAGGCGACGGCCTGCAGGTCGCGGATCGCGAGGCGCGCCTGCGCCAGCAGCGACTCGAGCATCGGCAGCACGAGCTCGCCGTGGCGCTGCCCGGCGCGCGCCTCGGCGGCGCGCACTTCGCCGTCGAGCCACAGCGCGACCGAGCACCATTCGCCCGCGGTCTCGAAGGCGGCGATTTTCATCGGCGGATTCTAGCTATACTCGCGCCCATGACCGCAACCAAGATCGCAGTGATCCCCGGCGACGGCATCGGCCGCGAAGTGATGCCCGAAGGCGTGCGCGTGCTGGAGGCCGTGGGCGCCAGGCACGGCCTGCGCTTCGAGTGGCAGGAGTTCCCCTGGAGCTGCGACTGGTACCAGGCGCACGGGCGCATGTGCCCGGAGGACGCGCCGCAGATCCTGCGCCGGTTCGACGCGGTCTATTTTGGTGCCGTGGGCAACCCGTCCCTCGTGCCCGACCACGTCTCCGCCTGGGGCCTGCTGATCAATTTCCGCCGCTGGTTCGACCTGTACGTGAACCTGCGCCCGGTGCGCCTGTTCGAGGGGCTGCCCTGCCCGCTCGCCGGCCGCAAGCCCGGCGATATCGACTACCTGGTGGTGCGCGAGAACACCGAGGGCGAGTACGGCAACGTCGGCGGACGCATGTTCGAGGGCACCGAGCGCGAGGTCGTGACGCAGCAGGCGGTGTTCTCGAGAAAAGGCGTGGACCGCATCATGCAGTACGCGTTCGAGCTGGCGCAGACGAGAAACAAGCACCTCACCTCCTGCACCAAGTCGAACGGCATCTCCATCACCATGCCGTACTGGGACGAGCGCTTCGCGGAGATGAAGAAGAAGTATCCGCAGGTTCGCACCGACCAGTTCCACGTCGACGGGCTTTGCATCCAGATGGTGCTGAACCCGGACCGCTTCGACGTCATCGTGGCGTCCAACCTGTTCGGCGACATCCTCTCCGACCTCGGCCCGGCGACCGCGGGCACCATCGGCATCGCGCCCTCGGGCAACGTCAATCCCGAGCGGAGCGCGCCGTCGATCTTCGAGCCGGTGCACGGCTCGGCGCCCGACATCGCCGGCAAGAGAATCGCCAATCCGATCGCGCAGATCTGGTCCGGGGCGCTGATGCTCGAGCACCTCGGGCACCCCGCCGCGGCGGCGGAGATCGTGCGCGCCATCGAGCGCGTGATCGTGGAAGGGCCGCACACCCCGGACATGAAGGGCAAGGCGTCCACCGCGGAAGTCGGCGCGGCGGTGGCCGAGGCGGTGAGGAGCGCTTCGCGCAAGGCGGCGTGAGTCAGGAGCCGGTCAGCCGGTAGAGCTGGCCGCCGTAGTGCACGACATAGAGCTCGCCGTCGTGGCCCTCGCCGAACGATGAGATGCTGAGCCCCGAGTCAAAGCCTTCGCTCATCACGGCTGTGGGCCGCGTATCGCCGGCAATGTGCCAGATGCGCCCGGTGACGTAGTCGCCGAACACGTATCTGCCGGCCAATCCGGCGAACCGCGTGCCCCGATAGACGTAGCCGCCCGTCACCGACCGACCTGCGCTGCGCCCGTACTCGGCGATCGGCGGCCGCAAGACCGGCTCCGATCCGCAGGCGAGGCCCGTGGCGCGCGTGCCCTCGAGGCAGCGCCAGCCGTAGTTGCCACCGCGCGTGACGCGGTCGATCTCCTCGAGCGCGTTCTGCCCGACGTCGCCGACCCACAATTCTCCCGTCACGCGGTCGAAGCTCCAGCGCCAGGGATTGCGCAGGCCGGAGGCGTAGATTTCCGGGCAATTCTGCGCGCCGCTGCCGATCAGCCCGCACTGCGGGTTCGCGGCAAACGCGTTGTCCGGCGGAATCCCGTAGCCGACGGCCGCACTGACGTCGATGCGCAGCATCTTGCCGAGCAGCGTGGTCATGAGCTGGCCGTTGCCGATGCTGCCGTGCCGGTCGTTGCCACCGCCGCCGTCGCCCATGCCGGCATACAGGTAGCCGTCCGGACCGAAAGCGATCTGCCCGCCGTTGTGATTGGACTCCGGCTGGGCGATGGCGAGCAGAATGCGCTCCGTGGACGGATCGAGGTTGTCGTCGGTCCCCAGCCGAAACTCGGAGAACCGCGACTGCCGTCCGGAATCATCGTTGGTGTACGAGAGATACACGCGCGGATTCGCCGGAAAGTCCGGGTGGAATGCCATTCCCAGCAGCCCCATTTCGCCGCCCGAGGCGACGCGCCCGGAGATGTCTGCGAAGGTTTGCGCCCCGGCGACCCCGGCCTGGTTGGCGAACATGCGCACGCGTCCCGCCTGCTCGACCACGAACCAGCGCGTGCCGTCGTTCGGCGCCTGCAGCATCGCGACCGGCGCGCTGAACTCGAGAGCCGGGAACACCCGTTCCACGCCGAGCACCGGCCGCGCCTGCGGCTGCGGCGCGCCCCCGGAATCCGCGCCGCAGGCGGCGAACAACAGCGCCGCGGCCGCAATCGCGCCGGGGTAAGATGCGCTTGATCGAAGACCCTTCATAGCAGGCGATGAAATCCTACCGAATTGCGTCCATTCCGGGCGACGGAATCGGCAACGAAGTCATTCCGGCCGGCATCGAGATCCTTCAGACCCTGGCTGCGAAGGAAGGGTTCCAGCTTGTGTTCGAGCATTTCGACTGGAGCTCCGAGAGGTACAAGCGCACGGGCGCCTATATTCCCGAAGGCGGCCTGGAGAAGCTCAGGATCTTCGACGCCATCTTCTTCGGCGCCGTCGGCGCGCCCGACGTGCCGGATCACATCTCGCTCTGGGGCCTCAGGCTCCCGATCTGCCAGGGCTTCGACCAGTACGCCAATGTTCGTCCCTCGCGCGTGCTGCCGGGCGTCACCAGCCCGCTCGCGAACGCGAAGGACATCGACTGGGTCATCGTCCGCGAGAATTCCGAAGGCGAGTACTCGGGCTCGGGCGGGCGCGTGCACCAGGGGCTGCCGGAAGAAATCGCCACCGAGACCTCCGTCTTCACGCGCGTCGGCGTGGAGCGCATCCACCGCTTCGCCTTCGAGCTGGCGCGCAAGCGCCCGCGCAAGCTCCTCACCCTGGTGACCAAGTCGAACGCCCAGCGCCACGGCATGGTGCTCTGGGACGAGATCTTCTACGCGGTCGCCAAACATTATCCCGAGGTGACGACCGACCGCATCCTGGTGGACGCCATGACCACGCGCATGGTGCTCAAGCCCGCCTCGCTCGACACGATCGTGGCCAGCAACCTGCACGCCGACATCCTGTCGGATCTCGCCGCGGCTTTGAGCGGCTCATTGGGGATCGCGCCGACCGCGAACCTCAATCCGGAAAGGAAGTTCCCGTCGATGTTCGAGCCGATCCACGGCTCGGCCTTCGACATCACCGGCAAGGGCATCGCCAACCCGATCGCCACCTTCTGGACCGCGTGCATGATGCTCGAGCACCTGGGCGAGCCGAAGGCCGCGGCGCGGCTCATGAAAGCGATCGAGCGCACGACCGAGGAGCAGGTGTTCACGCCCGACCTCGGCGGCGTGCACGACACGCGCGCGGTGACGAGCGCGGTGAAGCGCGCGCTATAGTGCTGCACGCCGACAGCGCGAGGAACCGCCTCACCGGCATCGGCCTGATCTCGCTCACCTACGTCCTGTTCACGCTGCTCGACGGCAGCGCGAAGTGGCTGGTGCAGAGCGTGCCGGTGCTGGTGGTGGTGTGGCTGCGCTTTCTCACGCACACGCTGCTCGCCTCGGCCCTGCTGTTTCCGATGCGCGGCCTGGCGCTGGTGCGCACGCGCCACCTGCGCTGGCACGTCGTGCGCGGCCTGATGTTCTGCGCCATGACCGGCATCAACTTCTGGGCGCTGCAGTACCTGCAGCTCACGCTCACGGCCTCGATCTTCTTCACGGTGCCGATCCTGATCGCCCTGATGAGCGCGCCGCTGCTGGGCGAGCGGATGGACGCGAAGCGCTGGGCGGCGATCCTCGTCGGCTTCGCCGGCGTGCTGGTCATCGTGCGCCCGGGCTCGGACGCGTTCCACCCGGCGATGCTGCTGTCGATGGTTAACGCAGTGCTCTATGCCGCGTTCAACCTGATGACGCGCAAGCTCGCCGCGTACGACCCGCCGGAGACCATCCAGTTCCTGCCCGCGGTGGTGGCGAGCGTGGTGCTCGCGCCGTTCGCGCTCGCC
>Ga0209109_10000943_pt1 | contig 15992 bp, 15 predicted proteins | sample Rifsed10ft2_FD_184004 | JGI IMG/M metagenome (GOLD analysis project Ga0209109, IMG submission 184004) | Soil microbial communities from Rifle, Colorado, USA - sediment 10ft 2 (version 2) | ecosystem: Environmental > Terrestrial > Deep subsurface > Rock core/Sediment | place: Rifle, Colorado... | reverse complement strand
CCCCCCGCCGCCGTCGCCGACCCGATCCAGGAAATGCTTGACGCCGATACGCTCTCCGATACCGACAATCCGGTTGCGGCGAGGTACTTCGTCGAACAGGGTTGGGGCGTCCTCACGAAGGAAATGGAGGATCGCGCAGTGGAGCAGCTGCGTGCCAGCCTCAAGCGACAGACCAATGTGATGGGCCGGGTCATGCAGGGAATGTCCGGGATGATGTCGGGTCCTGCCACGCAGAAGATGCAGCAGCAGGCGAGCGAGATGGCGAAACCGTCGAGCATCGCCAAGATGGTGATCGGCGGAGTTTTGGGAGTACCCCCGCCAACGCCGGGGGTGACTCAACGCCAGGGCGAATTGCTGCAGCAGGAAATGAGGCAGGGCTTCGCGGACCCCTGGATCCGCGGTATCGAGGCGGCGAAAGCGCTGGAGGGGATTGGCGAAGTGCAGGCAGCCGGCCAGTTTTACGTGAATTGCATCCAGCTGGTGATGGCCGACTGGATGAAGGATGGCTGTCTCGACGCGATTCTCGGCATGGGGCCGCGTCGCGCCTACGTGCTGCTCGGCTGGCTCGCGGAAAATGCCGAACAGGCGTCGTTCATGCACAACATGGGCGGCGAGACGAATGCTAAACAGGAGATTGATCCAAGCAGCGTGCAACTGCGTGGCGCGGCGTTACGCGGTCTCGGAGCGTTGATCGGATCAGAAGGCATCAAAGGCGATGAACGCGAGCGAGCGCTGGCGACGATCCTGCGCTACGCGGATGGCAAGGAGAATGCGCCGTTCTATGCGGATGCGGCCACGGGCCTCGGTCGCGCCGGGGATCCCCGCGGGCTTGCCTCGGTCAAACGCCTGGCCAAGTACCGCAAGGATGAAGCGGTAAAGGATGCGGCGCGGATGGCGCTGGCAACCGCCTTCAAGGATGGGGGCGCGATCAAGTCTCTCCGTGACGAACTTGACAGCGACAATGCGGATCGCGCCATGCGCATGGCCACAGCGCTCCTTGATGCTGGCGATGAAGAAACCTTTGAATGGGCGGTCGAAGTCGTCACCAAGCGCCGTGCGAGCGACAAGCAGGGCGTCGATCTGCGCCCGCGCGTCGTGCGCGAGCTCGCCGTGCTGCGCACGGATCGCGCGCGTCAGGCGCTGACACAGATTTCGAGCGATGGCGCCGGTAACGACTGGCTTCAGGCATGGACTTCAGTAGCGCTCCTGGAGCTCGGCGATGCCGACCAGTTGCCGGAGGTCAGCGCGGCCCTCGACAAGACCGACTGGACACTGGACCGTTCAGGCTTGCGCACTCTATGGAGCCGCATCAGCCCGATCCTGAACCTGGCCGCCGGCGTCCTGTTGACAGGTGGGGTCGACGTGCAGAAGACCATCCAGGTCGTCGGTGGAATGATCGCCGCGGAGCGCTCGCGCTTTCTGGCGAAGGCCACGGATCGCGAGCTGCTCAGCGTGCAGCTTCGCTGGCAGGCTGCCGACGCGCTGGCGCTCTCCAGCGATCCAGCGGCGGTGGGCGAACTGATGGCGCTGCTGGATGATCCGGAACTCGCAGTCAGGATGAGCGCGGCGCGCGCGCTTGCCGTGCACTCCGACCAACGGTCGCTGGACGGAATTGCCAAGGCTTTCGCGCTCGACTTCGGCGAGGAGAACGGAGTGTCCCGCGCACCGGAAGTCCGCGCCGCATTGCTGCGCTCGGCTCTGCTGCAGTTTCCAAACGATCCGCGCACACGTGCGCTGTGCGACACGGCACTCACGGATACGGATTCGGGCGTCCGTTTCATCGCCGCCGTGGCTCTCAAGCGCACCTGAAATAGTCCGCCGCGCAGAACGCAATCGAAGCCGGGGAGAATATCCAATGCGCCTCCTGATCTGTTGTGCCGTGATTCTGAATCTCTGTTTCACCTCTCTCGCTATTGCCGGCATGCAATACACGCAGGTCAACCGCAGCGGCGGTGAAGGCGGCAATACCACCAACGAGATCATGCTCGATGGCGCCAGGTTCAAGTCGGTCTACACGGAAAGCGACAGCCCGATGATGCGCGCCGGCTTCTACGTGCTCGCCACCGGGCCAAATGCGATCTACATGGTCAACCCGGCCACGCGCAAGTACGCGCGCTTCAACACCAAGGACATGCAGAAGATGCAGCAGGACGCCGAGCAGATGGGCGGTGGCGCGGACCAGATGGGGATGAAAGCCGAGGTCAAGGATTTCAAAGCGACGAAAGACATCGACGAGGCGGGACCGAGCATCGTCGGACTGCCGACGCGGCATTATCGATACACGATCAGCTACCAGGAAATTCGTCAGCCGCCGGGCGCTCCTATGGCAATGATCACGAACATCGCGGAGGTCAATGAATTCTGGACGTCAAAGGAATTGGGTGACCTGGCGACGCCTGAAGGGTGGACGGAACCCATCGCGAGTGCCGAGGACAGCTCGGGCGAACCAAATCCCCAGTTGCAGGAAGTGGAACGCCAGATGGCCGAGCACGGCTTTGTGCTCAAGCGTGTCGTCACGAGCAAGGCGGACCTGGGCGGGATGATGGGCGCAATGACCAGCATGATGTCGATGGGGGGAGGCGGCGGCAGCGACAAGAACTCGATGGAAGTCACCGCGCTCAACCGCAACGCGACCTTTGCCGCCGGCACATTCGATCTGCCGACGGGATTCACGGAAGTCGATCTGTTCAATCTCATGTCCGGCGGCGCGATGCCCGATCTCAAGTCCGTTCCGGGAAAGGACCCCGGTCAGGAGATGCCCGACTTGAGCAAGGAACCGCCACAATGACAGCGGCGCTCACGCGCTGCTCCACAGTTCTCGACTCCCCGTCGAATGGCTATACTGCGCGCCTTTCGGCCTGGCAGCGGTGATTCAGTGAGCAAACGGGACAGCCACTTCTTTAACTACTTCGGCCTGGTGATCGGCGTCCTGATTGTCGTTGCGATCCTGCTGATCGCCCTGGCCAAACTGGTCGGCGGCTCAAAGCAAGAGGAGCAGGTCAAGACCGACTCGCTCAATCTCGCGGCAGTTGATGAGCGCATGCGACCGTTCGCCCGCGTGGCCGTCGCGGGCCAGGACAACGCTGCGCTCGCGATCGTCGGGCAATCAGCCGGCGCAGCAGTCGCGACGGCTGCACCCGAGCCGCAGAGCGGGCAAGACGTATTCAATGCCGCGTGCACGGCCTGTCATGCACAAGGCATAGCCGGAGCGCCGCGCATGGGTGACAAGGCGGTGTGGGCACCGCGCATCGCACAGGGCAAGGACACTCTTTATAAGCACGCCATCGAAGGTTACCAAGGCGCGGCCGGCGTGATGCCGCCCAAGGGCGGCCGGGTTGACCTGTCGGACGATCTGATCCGCCTCGGCGTCGACTATATGATTGACGGCTCGCGTTGACGCGAGACGATTGACGGCTCGCGCTGACGCGAGACGGTCGATCGCTCGCATCGATCAGCGCCCGGCCGCGCCTGCCGCAGCTGTACCGGTACTTTCGAATCTTCTGAGCTGAATTGCCTCGCCCAGGTGATGCACTTCGATGGCCTCCGATCCGCTGAGATCCGCGATCGTGCGCGCGACCTTCAGCAGTCGATGATGTGCGCGCGCTGAAAGTCCCAACTGCCGCATCGCCTGTTCGAGCATCGCCCTCGACGATCGATCGAGCGCGCACACCGCTTTGAGCTGGCGATTCGTCATCGCCGAGTTGGCGCAATCGTTGCGGCTCACCTGAATCGCGCGTGCACTTGCCACACGAGCTGCGACCGCAGCACTGCTTTCCGCCCGCTCGTCTTCGCCCAGAAGCTGTCGCGCCTCGAGACGCGAAACTTCCACGTGCAGATCGATGCGATCGAGCAGCGGCCCCGAAATGCGCGCGCGATAGCTTAAGACCTGCGTCGCGGAGCAGTGGCAACGCCCGTTGAGATCGCCCAGGTAGCCGCAGGGACAAGGATTCATCGCCGCGACGAGTTGAAACCGCGCGGGGAACTCGGCTTGTCGCGCCGCACGTGAAATCGTGATGGTTCCGGTCTCCATCGGCTCGCGCAGAACTTCGAGCACGCGGCGATCGAATTCCGGCAGCTCGTCCAGAAACAGCACGCCGTTGTGCGCGAGCGAGATTTCGCCGGGTCGCGGGTGCGATCCACCGCCGACCAGCGCGACACCCGACGCCGTGTGATGCGGCGCGCGAAACGGTCGCTGCCCCCACTCGCTCGGTCTGGCGCGCTGCGCGCTGATCGACGCAACGGTTGCCGTCTCCAGCGCCTCACTCTCCGTCATCGGCGGCAGGATTCCCGGAAGACGATGCGCGAGCATGCTCTTGCCCGTGCCCGGCGGGCCGGTGAACAACAAACTGTGTGCACCGGCGGCCGCGATCTCGAGTGCGCGCTTCGCGTGCGCTTGTCCGCGCACGTCGGCCAGGTCAGCGTAGTTCGATCGAGTCGATTTCACCCCCGTCGCGCGGATGAACTCGAAGGGCGTCGTGCCAATCGCGTGCGCGCAGACTTCGAGCAGGTGATTCGCGGTCGCAATCTCTGCCTTCTGCACCAGCGCGGCCTCTTCGAGGTCCGGACGCGGCAGAACGACGCGATGCCCGGCCTTCACGGCGTGGCAGACCGCAGGCAGCATGCCGTGGACCGAACGCAGTTCGCCGCCCAGGGAAAGCTCGCCGTAGAACTCGCAACCCGCGAGTGCGGTCGGCGGAATTTGCCCGGATGCGATGAGAATTCCCAGCGCAATCGGCAGATCGAAGCGGCCGCCTTCTTTGGGCAGTTCCGCAGGCGCGAGATTGACGGTGATGCGCCCGGCCGGAAATTCGAAGTTGGCGGTGGCCAGTGCCGAGCGAACGCGGTCTTTGCTCTCCTTCACGACCGCTTCGGGCAGGCCCACGATCGAAAACAGGGGCAAGCCGGCGCCCAGAAATACTTCGACGCACACCTGCGGCGCCTCCATGCCGAACTGGGCACGGCTCAACACCGTGGCAAGCACGCTTAAGCCCTCCGTGGCGGTTGACGCGGGTCAGCGCTTGAGGCTTTTCTTTTCGAGCTCGGTCTCGAGCTCTTGAACGCGCTTCTCCAGCGCCTCGATCATCTCGCGGGTGCGTTTGAGCACTCCAACCTGCACGTCGAAGTCGGTGCGCGTCACCAGGTCGAGCCGCGCGAGCCCCGACTGGAGAACCGACCTGAAGTTCTGTTCCAGGTCGCGGCCGAGCGCCGAGACGCTTTCCGGGACGGCAGCCGCCAGCCGGCGCGCCAGGTCATCGATGACTTTGGGATCCATGGGGCATCTCTTATAGATATGTCGGGCTGAAGCATCGAAGCAGCGCGCGAGTGCGTCAAGCGCACGCTCCCGATCAATGCATGCAGATACGGCTCGCGCGCCAAAACAGTGCGGCGATGTCGACCGCAGTTCTCACAACGCTCTAACTCACTGATTCCGGGCCTCGCCGGCCATGGCACGGAAGCTGCATTTTCGGTTGCGCGCAGGCTGTTTGACCCGGGACCCAAGCCATGAAGCTCGTGGCGGCGATCATCAAGCCGTTCAAGCTCGACGAGGTACGCCGCGCAGTCGCCGATCTGGGCCTCCAGGGACTGACGGTGACGGACGTACTCGGGTACGGGCAACAGGTCCAGCGTGAGCACTACCGCAGCGCCGAGTACGCGTTCGACTTTGCGCCGAGAACCAAGATCGAGCTGGCGGTGGACGACTCAATCGTCGAGCCCGTGGTGGAAGCGATCGGCAATGTCGCGCGCACCGGGCAAGGCGGGGATGGAAAGATCTTCGTGCTCGATCTCGCCGAGGTGATCCGTATCCGCACCGGTGAGATGGGCCGAGCCGCAATTTGATCAAGAGCGACTTATAGCTGAGGAGCAACCGTGCACAACGAATCCGCAGAATCCACAGTCAACAGGTCTCCCATCGGGCGCTGGCTCGCGATGCCGCAACTGCTGGCACTCGCCATGCTGCTCGCTCCCGCGCTAGGGATTGCGCAGGATGCCGCGCCGCCGGTCCCCGACAAGGGTGATACGGCATGGATGCTCACCTCCACCGCGTTCGTGCTGCTCATGTCGGTGCCGGCGCTGGCGTTGTTCTACGGCGGCATGGTGCGAGCGAAGAACATGCTGTCGGTGCTGATGCAGGTGTTCGTCGGGTTCTCGCTGATCATCGTTCTGTGGTGCGTTTACGGTTACTCCCTGGCATTCACGACCGGCAACGATTTCATCGGGAGCATCGCGACCCGGCTGTTCCTCGACGGAACGTTCGATTCCTCGGCGGGGACGTTTGCGCTCGGGGCAACGTTCAGCAAAGGCACGCCCATGTATGAACTGGTTTTCGTCGCATTTCAGGCGACGTTCGCGGCGATCACGTGTTGCCTGATCCTGGGGTCGCTGGTGGAGCGCATCAAGTTTTCGTCCGCGCTCGTGTTCCTGGTCATCTGGTTCACATTCGCCTATTGCCCGGTTGCGCACATGGTGTGGTTCTGGGCCGGTCCGGACGCTTACTCCTCGGCTGAGGTGGCCGCGGAAGCAACCGCGACGGCCGGTCTCATCTGGCAATGGGGCGCGCTCGACTTCGCCGGCGGTACGGTGGTGCACATCAATGCCGGTGTGGCGGGTCTCGTCGGGTCCTACTTCCTGGGCAAGCGCGTGGGCTTCGGCCGGGAGCCGATGCCGCCGCACAACCTGACCATGACCATGATCGGTGCCGCGCTGCTGTGGTTCGGCTGGTTCGGCTTCAATGCGGGCTCGGCTCTCGAGGCCAACGCATTCGCCGCGCTCGCGTTCATCAACACGTTCCTGGCCACGGCCTGCGCGGTCGTGTCGTGGACCTTCGTCGAGTGGCTGCTGAAGGGTAAGCCCTCGATGCTCGGCGCTGCATCGGGCGCCGTGGCGGGTTTGGTCGCGATCACGCCGGCCGCGGGCAACGTGGGTATCCCAGGCGCATTCGTCATCGGTCTTGCTGCCGGGGTCGTATGCCTCTGGGGCGTCACGGGACTCAAGAAGCTGCTCAAGGCTGACGACTCGCTGGACGTCTTCGGGGTCCATGCCATCGGCGGTACTCTCGGTGCGTTGCTGACGGGCGTATTCAATTCGCCCGCGTTGGGCGGCCCCGGACTGGTGACCGATTGGGTGACCGTCGCCATGGGCTACCCCGGCATCGGCGCACAGCTCCTGATCCAGGCGAAGGCGGTCGGACTGGTGGCGGTATGGTCGGCCGTGGTGGCCTTTATCGCCTTCGGACTCGTCAAGCTCGTGGTCGGGCTCAGGGTCGCGGAAGAGGTCGAGCGCGAAGGGCTCGACATCACCGAGCACGGCGAGCGAGCGTATACCTGAGGCGCGGCGCGCCAGCCGTATCAAGCTGACTTTCCTGGAGAATTTCGCGGAATTCGGTCTGCGCTTCCCGAGGCACCCCACCGGTGCCTCGGGGGCATTCTGTTAAACTGCCTGACGCCCGGGCCCGGAGGCCCAACTGCATGAAATTCGTGACAGCCATCATCAAGCCTTTCAAGCTCGACGACGTGCGGCAAAGCCTCGCAGAAATCGGCATTCAGGGGATCACTGTGACCGAGGTCAAGGGTTTCGGGCGGCAGAAAGGCCACACTGAGCTCTACCGGGGGGCCGAGTACGTCGTTGATTTCCTGCCGAAGGTGAAACTTGAGCTGGCCGTGCCTGACGATCGGGTCGACCAGGTGCTGGAAGCGATCACTTCCGTGGCACGCACCGGCAAGATCGGCGACGGCAAGATTTTCGTGATGGATCTTGGCCACGCGGTACGGATCCGGACCGGCGAAACGGACGCCAACGCGCTGTAGAACTCTGCGGTGCGCGCCGGGCGGTTGGAGGAGACCTATGTTGATGCGAATCGTTGCGGTGCTGGGGTTGATGGCGGTGTCGGTCGCTGCCCCCGCCGACGTCTACAAGTGGGTTGATTCGCAGGGCCGCGTGTATTACAGCGACCGCCCCGACGTCGACAACGCCGAACGTCTGGCCGTGGCTACGCGGCGGACCAATCCGGAGCAGGTCGCGCAGCGCAATGAGGCCGCCCGCGAGCAGCGCCAGGTAACCGACACGCAATCGTCGCAACAACGACGCGACCAGACTTCCGCGCAGGCCGTGCGCAACGACGTGTCGAAGACGCGCGATGAACAGTGCAAGGCAGCGAAAGAGCAGTATCGCGTCGCCATCGAATCGCAGAAGCTCTACCGGATCGGCAAGGACGGCGAGCGCTACTACCTGACGTCCGTCGAGATCGACGAAGCACGGTTGAATACCCGCAGAGCCATGGACCAGGTCTGCGGAACGACGAATTGACGCCCGCCGCGATCTTTCCTTAGCCGCCCGTCCTGATACAGTGGCGGCCGCCCGCGCGCCATTTCCCGGCGCGGCGCACATCTGAGGACCATTGCATGCGCGCAGGCTTTGTCGGGCTCGGCGCCATGGGCCAGCACATGGCCCGCAACCTTCACCAGCACGGCCTTCTCGCCGCCGTCTGGAACCGAACGCCTGCCAAAGCGCAGGCGTTGGCGACCGAGACCGGTTGTTTCCCTGCACCCCGATTGGACGAGCTGGCGTCGCGTTGCGATGCCATCGTCGTCTGCATTTCCGCCGATCGCGACGTCCTGGAGATCGTCGAATGCCTCGCGGGTCTGCTACCGGCCCGGGCTTTGGTGATCGATTGCTCGACGGTCAGTGCCGGGACCGCACGGAAGGCTGCCGAGCTGCTTAAATCAAGGGACAGCGACTTTCTCGATTGCCCGGTGAGCGGCGGTGTCGAGGGGGCGCGCGACGGGACGCTCGCGATCATGTGCGGCGGTGAAGTCGCAGCTTTCGAACGCGCGCAGCCGTTGCTCAAGGCGATGGGCCGAACGGTGACTCACTTCGGGCCGAGCGGTTGCGGGCAGGCCGCGAAAGCGACCAACCAGATCATGTGCGCCGGGATCATTCAGGCCGTCGCCGAGGCGATGGCATTTGCGCGCGCCGAAGGACTGCCACTCGACAAGCTCATCGATACGCTCGGCAAGGGCGCCGGGTCGAGCTGGTACTTCGTCAATCGCGCACCCAACATGCTGCGGGGCACGTTTCCGGCCGGGTTCCGCGTGAAGCTGCACCAGAAGGACCTCAACATCTGCCGCGACATGGCGGCACGACACGGTGTCCAGCTCCCGGTGATCGAGATGACGCTGGTCCACTATCGGCGTCTCATCGAGCAGGGGTATGGCGATGAGGACATTTCAAGCCTGTTTCGGCTCAAGTCCGCCCTGTTCGAGAACGCGCGCTCCCGGTCCGGTTCCGCCTCGCGCTGAATCATGAGCAGCCAGTTGAGCGACACGGCTCCTGCGCAACCGCCGGCGTTCTATCTGCCGGATTTCTGTGCGACCCCGACCGTGCTCGCGGTCGTGCTCATCTCGGAGCTGGTGGCAATTGTCTTGACGCTCGCGCGCCAGGAGCTCCAGCACGGTTTCTGGATCGACCTCGCGCGCACTTCGCTGTTTCTGCTCTGGATCGGACTGAGCAGTGCGACAGCGCTGTGTTATTCACGCCCTCATCTCGCTCGCCTGAGTGTCGCCCGGTCCTCGGCGATTTCGCTTGCCCTTCCCGTCGCGGTGACGCTGCTGATCTCGGAAGTCACCTACTGGCTCGGGAAGAGCTGGTTTGGCGGCCTCGAGACGGGCGTTGCCAGCCTCTTTCCCGCCGATCACGCCAGCTTCCTGCTGCGGAACCTCTTCATCGCCTTCATCGTCAGCGCGCTCACGTTGCGCTATTTCTTCGTCGCCCACGAATGGCGGCGCAACGTGGAGATGAAAGCCCGGCTGCGGATCGATGCCCTGCAGGCACGGATCCGCCCGCACTTTCTCTTCAACAGCATGAATACGATCGCGGCGCTGACGCGCTCGAATCCGGGTCAGGCGGAGGAGGCCGTGGAGGATCTGGCCGACCTCTTCCGGGCCAGTCTCAAGGAAACCCGCGGTCGTATCCCGCTCAAGGAGGAGCTCGAAGTGGCGCGCATCTATCAGCGCATCGAGCAGCTCAGGCTCGGAAATCGCCTCAAGGTGAGTTGGCAGATCGATGCGCTGCCGATGCGCACCCTGGTTCCGAGCCTGGTGGTCCAACCGCTGCTCGAGAACGCGATCTATCACGGCATCGAACCGCTGCCGGAAGGAGGCACCGTGGTCGTGAGCGGGGAGCGCAAGGACGACCTGATCGAACTCAGGGTCTCGAATCCGATTCGCACCCTGGAGGGCGGCACGATTCATTCTGGCAATCGCATCGCTCTCGACAACATCCGCGAGCGCCTTGAACTGGCCTATCCGGGCCGTGCGCGCGTGGATGTGGTCAGCAATTCGACTGAATATGTCGTGACGCTCACGTTCCCGCTGGTTGAGCCGGTCGCGGACGCTCTCGAATGAAGATCCTCATCGTCGACGACGAGCCGCCAGCCCGCGATCGCCTCAAGCGGTTGGTCGAAGAGCTGGAGGGCTGTGAATGTGCCGGTGAGGCGGGCAACGGAACAGAGGCGGTCACAATGGCCGGACGTCTGGCGCCGGACGTGGTGCTGATGGACATCCGCATGCCGGGGATGGACGGCGTGGAAGCCGCGCGCCACTTAAGCCGCCTCGATGAGCCGCCGGCCGTCATCTTCGTGACGGCCTACGACGAGTATGCCTTGCAAGCGTTCGAAACCCAGGCGGTGGGCTATCTCCTGAAACCCGTCCGCCGGGAGAAACTCGCCGACACCTTGCAGCGGGCCGCGCGTCTGACCAAGCCCCAGCTGGCCATGCTCGCCCGGGAAGTCGCCCCGAAGCAGCGGCGGACTCATCTATCGGTTCGCATGCGTGGCGAGCTGCGGTTGATTCCCGTCGAAGAGGTGCTGTTCTTCCTCGCCGACCAGAAGTACGTCACCGTACGCCATCTCGGCGGCGAAGAGCTGATCGAGGAATCGCTGCGTGCGCTGGAGGAGGAATTCGCGCCGGATTTTGTCCGCATCCACCGCAACGCGCTGGTCGCGGCGCGCCATATCGCCTCGATCGATCGCTCCGGCGAGGGGCAGTATGCCGTGCGGATGCGGGGCCACGCCGACGAACTTCCGGTGAGTCGCCGGCTTGCGACAGATGTGTTGCGTCGATTTCGCGGCTGACAATCACACCTGCGGAGCGGCATACTAGCGCTGCATCAAGTCCCTTCTGATCAGCCGCTCGAGATGGATCAACTGCCCGCTTCCTCTCCGGGCGAGCCTTCGGGGCCCGCCGCCGGCGACCGCCGTCACGCCGAACGCCGCATCGAAGATCGCAGCAAAATCGAGCGTATCTCGGTTCGCGGCCTCCTTGCCGTACTCCTTGCGGTCATTGCGCTGCTGTTCTCGGCGTTCGCATTGTGGCAACAGGCAGTGCTCAGAAGCGGTCTGGCGCAGGTCCGCGCCGAGCAGAGCACGCAAACCGAGTTGTCCGCGCGCCTGCGCGATGAACTCGTCAAGCTGAACGAGCACTCTCAGTCCAATTCCAGGCACATCGACGAACTGGGCAATCTGGCGCCGCGAATTGCGGAACTCAGGGACGCCCTGGAAGCCATGCGAGAGCGTGCCGACTTCGCGGAGCGCTCCTGGGTCAAGGCGGAAGCGCGCCATCTGATCGAGATCGCCAATCGGAGGCTCTCGCTCGAGCGCGATGTGCCATCGGCGCTGATCGCGCTTGAGATCGCCGACGAGCGCCTGCAAACGCTTCGCGATCCGGCATTGAACGGCGTCCGCCGCGCGCTCGCGCAGGAGATCCAGAGCCTCAAGGCCACTTCGCTGCCCGACATCGCCGGCATCAGTGCACGGCTCGCGAGCGCCGAAGAACTCGTGGCACGCTTGCCCCTGCTCGGTGCGATCGCCGCGCACTACCAGCCGGATGAACCGGTCTCCGCTTCCACGCCGGGCTTCGCACGCGCGTGGTACATCCTCAGAAACTCGTTTTTCGGCATGGTCAGGGTTCGCCGGGTCAGTGCCGACACGCTTGAACTGGTGTCACTCGAAGAACAGGGTGTGCGCCGGCATCATCTGCAGCTGCTGCTGTTTTCCGCACGCCTCGCGGCGCTGCGCGCGGACGAGGCCGAGTATCGCGCGAGCTTGAGCGGTGCACGCAGCTGGCTCGAGAAGATGTTCGATAGCCGTGACCCGGGCGTCACGAGCCTTCAGCAGGAACTCCGCGCGCTCGAGCAGCTTTCCATCGCCACTCCTCTGCCCGATGTCTCGCAGTCGCTGAAGCTACTCGACAAGGTTGCTCCACGCAGTGCGGGTGGCGCGTGAAGCGCAGCATCTACCTGATCCTGGCGCTCCTCGTCGGCGCTCTCATCGCTTCTGCGCTGCGCGTGGACGCGGGATACGTGGCGATCAGTTTTTTGGGTGTGCTCATCGAGATGTCGGTGGTCACGCTGGTCCTCCTGATGCTCGCGGCCTATTTCTCGTTGTGGCTGCTGATCCGCTTGATCCGCGCGCGCAAGCTCCGTCGGGAAGCACAGGCGCAACGACGCCAACAGCGGGCACGTGCCGACCTCACGCGAGGTTTGCTCGAGATGGCTGAGGGTAACTGGCCCACGGCGGAGATCACGTTGACACGCAGCGTGCGTGACAACGCGCAGCCGGCGGTGAACTATCTGCTCGCGGCCCGCGCCGCCGATCTGCAGGGCGCGCATGAACGCCGAACGGGGTGGCTGCGCATGGCGCGCGAGGCGGCTCCGGAAGAAGTCGCGCCGGTGCTGGTCATGCAGGCCGAATTCCAGCTCAAGCACAAGCAGCTCGATGCGGCGCGCGAAACGCTGCAGCAGCTCGACTCCTCGGGGCACCAGAACCCCCGTGGCCTGTTGCTGCTGGCGCGGCTCTATCGTCAGCTCGGCCAGCTCGACAAGCTGCGTGCGCTCGAGTCGAAGCTGCGTGGCGCACGCCGGATTCCCGCGGCTGCGGTCGACGAGCTGATGGATCAGGCCTACCTTGAGATGCTGAAGGCGGCCGCGGACAGCGGCGATCCGGACGCGCTCGAGCGCGTATGGAACCACGCGTCCAAGCCGGCGACGCGTCGTCCGGAGATCGTGCTGGCGTACGCCCGCGGCGCGATGAAGTGTCGCAACCACAAGAGTGCCGAGGAGATCCTGCGCAAGTTTCTCGACGATGAGTGGAACGATGCGCTGGCGGCCGCGTACGGGGAACTCGAGCTTCCCGATCCACTCGAGCCATTGGCCGTCTCTGAAAAATGGCTTCGAGCCAGGCGCGAAGATCCGATCCTGCTCGTGACCTGCGCGCGCCTGTCGATGCGTGCCGAGCTCTACGGCAAGGCGCGCAGCTACCTCGAAACGAGCTTAGGGCTCCGCCGGCACCCCGAGACGTACCAGATCCTCGGCAACCTTCTCGATCAGCTCGGCGAAAAAGATCGGGCTGCTCAGGTTCTGCACGAAGGGCTTGCGTTCGCCATCGGCCGCAAGGCGGACCTCCCGAAGATCAAGCTGCGACGATTCCAGCCGCGCGCGGACAGCGGCGGTTGGCGCCCGTAGCCCGCTCTATTTCTTCCCGCGCATCTTGGCGAGCGCATCGGGCGCATATTCGAATGAATCGAAGTGCAGCCGCTCGGGCTCGAGACCCTGGGAGGCGCCGTGGCGCCGGATTGCATCGATGAGTGCCGGCGGGCCGCTGGCATACACATCGATGCCTCGCAGGTCCGGATAGTCGGCGAATGCGGCCTCATGCACCGGGCCACGGCGGCCCGGCCACGGGTCAGCCGGCGGCAGATCCGACAGCACGGGCGTATAGCTGAAGTTCGGGTGCCGCGCCGCCCACTCGCTCGCGAGCCCGTGCTGGTACAGGTCAGGGGCCGTTCTCGCACCCCAATATAAGTGCAGCTCGCGCCGTAACCCCATTTCGAACACGTGACGCAGGATCGACTTGAGCGGCGCAAACCCGGTGCCGCCTCCGATTAAGATTGCCGGCACCGTGGAATCATGCCGGTAGCCGAACTGGCCCAGTGGCCCCTCGATCCTGAGCAGAGATTTCTCCCTGAGCTCGCCGAAGACGAGCTGCGAGAACTCACCACCCGGTGCGCGCCGCACGTGCAGCTCGAGTAAGGCGCTGTCGTGCGGCGGACTCGCGATGGAAAAACTGCGCCGGCGCTCGCCCGGCAGCATGACGTCGAGATATTGCCCCGCAATGAAATGGAACGTCTCGATCGCCGGCAACTGCAGGAAAAGCGCCATCACGTCCGGGGCCAGCAACTCTTTGCGCGCGATGCGACACGGGAGATCCTTGATCTCGACGTCGTCGGCCAGCCGGATCTCGCGGATCTGAACGCGGACGTTGCTCGCCGGGCGTGCCTCGCACAGCAATGCGAAGCCTTGCTGCTCTTCTTCCGGGGTGATCCCCGCGGGGCTTCCGAACGGGTACGTAATGCTGCCATTCACCACTCGCGCACGGCACGAGGAACAGCTGCCGCCTTTGCAGCTGTGTGGCAGGTTGATGCCGAGATGCAGTGCGGCGTCGAGGATCGATTCGTCCGAACGCACGCTGAAGGTGCGCCCCTCGGGAAGCAGTGTGACGTGGTACAGATCTTTAGAAGCGTCACTCACTCGGGCGCAACTGGGGACTCAGTGCGGCCGGCTGCGCTTGCTGTCGAGCCATTCGCAGATCGGCTCCCACTGTTGCCATTCGGGCCACGCCAGGTACTCGGGCAACTCGAACACGCTCAAGCCCCGCGTGAAGGCGCGCACATAGTTCTGCGCGTCGCGGAGCGACGCCAGATAGGGCACGCCGAGCTTCCGCAGATACTGCTCCAGCTGCTCGAAGATGAGCGTGTTCTCGCGCACGCGATTGGCCACGACGGCGATCCGCGCCTGATGCCGGGCGATCCGGCCGTTGGCCGAGAGCTCCTCCATGAACTTCGAGCAGGCGAAGATATCGATGGTCGACGGCAGGACCGGAACGAGGATGGTCTCGGCGCGGCGCACGATGTCGGTCAACTCGCTGCCGTGCACGCGCGCGGGTGAGTCGATGACGAGGATTTCCGTGTCGCGCGGCACGGAGCGCAGGCCGTCGCGCCACGCAGGAATGCCCACGATCGACGGCACATCGGCGCGTCGCACGCCGAGCCAGTCGAGGCTCGTGCTGTGTGGGTCGAAATCGGCGAGCGTGACGCGCTCACCCTCACGCGCAAAGTATGCGGCGATGTTCGTGGCAAGCGTGCTCTTGCCGCAGCCGCCCTTCGAATTCATCACCATGATGTGTCGCATGGGGACTCCTGGTGACAGGCTCCTGGCTGGTTGTCGAGCGCTTTAAAGGTACTCAGCGCACGCTCGAATGTCGAATGCCGCCGACCCATCAGGTATCCTCGCTGCATGCGGATCGAGTTCGTGAAGATGCATGGAACCGGCAACGACTTCATGGTCTTCGACGCCCCGCGCGGCGGCCCGCTCCCCGACCCCGGAACCTGGCGCAAGCTCTCGAACCGGCACACCGGCATCGGCTTCGACCAGGCTTTGGTGCTCGAGCCCGCTCGCCGGCCGGGAACGCGGGTCTTCTACCGCATTTTCAATGCCGACGGGCTCGAGGTCGAACAGTGCGGCAACGGCGCGCGCTGCATCGCGGCACTGATCGCCCGGCGCGCCGGAACCGGCGCCGGTGAGATCGTGATGGACAGTCCCGGCGGGCTGGTCAGGGCGCAGATCAGGGACGACGGCCTGGTCTCGGTGGACATGGGCGTCCCCAACTTCGATCCGCGCTCGCTGCCGTTTGAGGCTAGCGGTGAGTCCTATATCTATCCGCTTAAGGTCGGCGACACCGAGATCGAGATCGGCGCCGTATCGATCGGCAATCCCCATGCCGTCATTCGCGTGGCATCGGTGGACGCGGCACCCGTGGACAGGCTGGGGCCCGCCGTAGAGAATCACCCGCGATTTCCCAAGCGCACCAACGTCGAGTTCATGCAGGTCGTCAATCCCGAGCACATTCGACTGAGGGTTCACGAACGGGGAACGGGGGAAAC
>Ga0209109_10000941_pt1 | contig 15997 bp, 8 predicted proteins | sample Rifsed10ft2_FD_184004 | JGI IMG/M metagenome (GOLD analysis project Ga0209109, IMG submission 184004) | Soil microbial communities from Rifle, Colorado, USA - sediment 10ft 2 (version 2) | ecosystem: Environmental > Terrestrial > Deep subsurface > Rock core/Sediment | place: Rifle, Colorado... | reverse complement strand
CTCTTGCGCATCCGCTCTCTCGCCCAATCACTCAATCTCCAACTCCTCAACATTCAATACCAGGCCGCCGCTTACGGCCTCTCAGCGCCGATTCATTTTCTGCCAAACATCGCCGGAGTGAAGACAGTCGTTACTTTTCACGATTTGCGCATCCCGTATCTCTTCCCCAAAGCCGGGCGGCTGCGCGAGGCCGCCGTGACGCACCTCGCCCGCTCGGCCTCCGGCGTGATCGTCACCGACCCGGCAGACGAAAGCGAGTTGCAGCGGCGCGGGGGCGTGAAACGGCTGACGCAGATTCCCATCGGCAGCAACATCGCTCCGCTCGAAGATCCCCGAAGCGAAGCGGAGGGGAAGCCCCCGCCGGGCTACGACCGCGCGGCGTGGCGCGAGCAGATGGGCGTCTATCCCAACGAGTTTCTGCTCGGCTACTTCGGATTTCTCAACGAGTCGAAAGGCGGGGATACGTTGATCGGCGCGCTGTCGGCGCTCGTCAGCCGCAAGGCGAAAGTGAAGCTGGCCCTCATCGGCGGGCAGACGGGGACGAGCGATGCGACCAATGCAGCCTTCAGCGCCGAGATTGAAAAACTCATCGCCCGCTACGACTTGAGCGACCGCATCCTCCACACGGGCTTTGTGGACGCGCCGGAGGTCTCCGCGCACCTCATGGCCTGTGACGCCGTCGTTCTGCCATATCGGGATGGGGTGTCATTTCGGCGCGGGAGTTTCATGGCCGCACTCGCGCACGGCTGCCCCGTCATCACCACGCACCCGGCCACGCCGCTCCCGGAACTGCGCGATGGCGTGAACGTCCGCCTCGTCCCGCCGGAGTCGGCCACCGCCCTTGTGCTCGCCGTGACCGAACTGCTAGACGCGCCCGAACTCCGCGCCCGGCTGGGGCTTGGCGCACGCGAACTATCTGCGCTCTTCAGTTGGGAGACAATTGCGAAACGGACACTGGAGTTTTACCAATCGGTGTGAGTGCTTGCCGCAGAGATGGCTGAGTTCGCAGAGATTCGAGAAAATCGTTTATCATTGGGCGAATGTCTCCGACTCTGCCCATGCACATTCTCCGCGCTCTCCGCGTGCCCGGCGGTAGACAAATACTTTGGCTCCTCACCCCCTTCCTCCTCCTCGGCGCGATCTACGCCGTTGCCACGCCGCTCTTTGAGATCTCCGACGAGCTCTGGCATTACCCGATGGTCAAGCATCTGGCGGACGGCAACGGCCTGCCAGTGCAAGACCCGGCCATCCCCACCCCCTGGCGGCAGGAGGGCAGCCAGCCGCCGCTGTATTACGCGCTCATGGCGTTCGCCACGCGTTGGATAGACACCAGCGACGTGGATCAGGTGCGCTGGCTGAATCCGCACGTGGATAACGGCATCATCACCGCAGACCGCAACAACAACATTATCATCCACACCGACCGCGAACGCGCCGCGTGGCCGTGGCGCGGCACGGTGTTGGCTGTGCGGCTCATCCGCTTGCTTTCCGTGCTGCTCGGCGCGGGCACAGTTTACTTCACCTATCGCCTCGCGCTGGAACTCATGCCGGAGCAGACCGGGCTGGCGCTGGCCGCCGCGGGCTTTGCTGCGTTCACGCCGATGTTCCTGTTCATCAGCGCCTCGGTCAACAACGACAACCTCGCCATTTTCTTCTCGGCGTGGGCATTGTGGCTGATGGTGCGCTGGCTGCGAGAGCCGCCGCGCCTCGGATGGCAACCCATCCTCATGGGCGCAGTCTTGGGCGGCGCGGCCCTCAGCAAAGTTTCGGCCCTCGGCCTCTTCCCACTTGCGGGCGCGGCCCTGCTATTCTCGCATTTTCGTCGTGGGAGTTTCTCGGATCGCCAACAGTTGCCGATTGCTTTTTACTCTTTACTTCTTTGCTTCGGCCTGGCTGTCCTCCTCTGCGGCTGGTGGTACTGGCGCAACTATCAGTTGTATGGCGACTGGCTCGGCTGGAACAAGTTCATTGACATCGTCGGGCGCAGGCCGCATCCGGCCACACTCGCGCAATTGTGGGGCGAGCGGGTGGGGTTCGTGCAGGCCTACTGGGGCCTCTTTGGCGGCGTGAGCGTCCCGATGCCGGGCTGGACGTACACCGTGCTCAACGTGATCATGGGGTCAGCGCTCATCGGGCTGGGATGGGCGGCCCTGCGTGCATTGTGGTTAGCCCGCCCAGAGCCTGCCCTGAGCCCGCCGAAGGGTGGACTTCACTTCGTGTTGCCGCGACTCTGCGAAGCGCCCCAGGAGCAAAGCGAAGGGGGTCAGTCGCCGAGCACGTTGATGGGATTGTTCCTGGTGGCGTGGATTATCCTCATCTTCATCGGTCTGATCCGCTGGACGAGCCTCACCTGGGCCTCACAGGGCCGCCTCATCTTTCCGGCCATCTCTGCCATCAGCGTCCTCGTCGTCGCCGGTCTGTCGCAGCTCGCCCGCCTCGTCCGTCTTCATCCATCATCCTTCGTCCTTCCCGCCATTGCCTTCATGGCTCTCCTCTCCGCCGCCGTTCCCGTCGCCGTCATCGCTCCGCACTACGCGCCCCCGCCCGAGCTCACCCCCGAGCAAATCGCCGCTATCCCGCATCGTGTGGACGCCGATTTCAGCGGGGAGATGAAACTGCTCGGCTACGATCTGGAAACGGATACGGTGCTGCCCGGCGAGGCCGTGCGGCTCACGCTATACTGGCAGAGTCAGGTCCAAATGGATCGCAACTGGAGCGTCTTCGTGCACGTGGTGGACGATCAGCGCATCATCGTCGCCCAGCGAGATCGCTATCCCGGCGAGGGTACGCTGGCGACCACCCTCCTGCACCCCGGCCAGACCTTCGCCGACCGCTACGTGATTCCGCTCCCGGCGGCCACGTACTCGCCCGCCGCCGCGCAGATTCGAATGGGGCTGTACGATCTGCTCGACGGCCTGCGCCTGCCCGTCGTCGGTGATGGCGATGAAGTCACCCTCGCGCCCCTGTCCATTCGCGCCCGTCCGGGCAACATCCCCAATGCGGTGCGCCAGAACTTCGGTAACCTGGTTCAACTTGCCGGATACGATATGGGAACGCGCGTCCTGCGGCCCGGCGAGACCTTGCGCGTGACGCTCTACTGGCAGGCGCTCGCGCCCATCCATGTGAACTACTCCGTTTTCGTGCACGTGCGCGGGGAGGGGGAGAGTATCTGGGCCGGGCAGGATGCATGGCCGCAGAAAGGAGCCGCGCCCACCTCCACCTGGCGCGTCGGCGACCTCATCACCGACATGTACGAACTTACGTTCAAGCCCGATACCCCGCCCGGCATGTATGATGTCGAAGTGGGGCTATATGACTCGTCCACGCTCAAGCGCCTTCAGTTCATCACCGACGATGGCCGCCTGACCGATGCAGATTTCATTTATCTGAGTATAATCCGGGTCGTCCCGCCGTGATCAGACGCTATCAGAAGCTTCTCCCGTTCCTTACCCTGCTAGGGGCGTGGGCCTTATTCTTCTGGCGCTTCGCCGCGCCTGCCCCAGGCGACCGGGTGACGTATCCTGCCGGAGATTTCACACAGCAGTTCGGCGTCTTTCGAGATGTCGCTTATCGCGCCCTCATCGCCGGTCGGCTGCCGCTCTGGGCGGATTGTCTTTACTCCGGCTATCCCTTCCATGCCGACCCGCAGGCGCAGGTCTTCTATCCTCCCGCGTGGTTGACCTTTGGAGTCTTACGCTGGCAAGGGTGGGGGAATTTCCCCATCGAAGCCCTCGTGGCCGAAGTCAGCGCGCACTATCTCTTTCTTTCTCTTTTTCTTTATCTCTTTCTGCACGCTCTCTCCCTGCGCCGTTCGGCGGCGACCCTCGGCGCGCTCATCTTCACCTACGGGGGCTACCTCACCGGTTACCCACCGCTCCAGACCGCTGTGCTCGAAGTGAACCTATGGGTGCCGCTGGCCCTGCTGTTCGCGGGCCGCCTCGCGGAGACACGCCGCCTGCGCCACCTCGCGCTGACCGCGCTTGCGCTCGCGCTCGCCTTCTTCGCGGGTCATCCGCAGACCTTCCTGTTTGTGGCCCTGCTGACGCTCGCGTATTTTGCTTTTCGTGCGCATCAGGTGCGTTTGCGTCTTGCAGTTTTCCTCGGCCTCGCCCCGGCGCTGATCGGCCTCACGGCCGCGCTCACGGCGGTTCAACTCCTGCCTGCCATGCAATTTGTCTCGAACTCCACGCGCGCCTCGGTCGCCTTCGAGCAGGCTTCGGCGGGCTTCCCCTTTGCGGACGTGCTGCAATTCCTCATGACTGGATTCGTGAGCTACTGGCATCCGCTCTACGTCGGCATTTTGCCGCTGAGTCTGGTCGCTTTTGCCTTTACCCGGCCCGCGCCTCAAGTGCGTTTCTGGGCGGGGGTGGCGCTTGTGGGCCTCGTGCTCTCGTTCGGCACGCGCGCGGTGGCTTACGATGCGGCCTACTGGATCATTCCTGGGCTGAGACTCTTTCGCGGCGCCGAACGTTTCGCCGTCGTCGTCAGTTTCGCGCTCGCCGTGCTCGCGGCGCTTGGCGCGGACGTCTTCTTTGGCGCGTTCACGCGCCCGGCCCGCCGGACTCTGAACCGCTTCGTGCGCGTCGGCGGTATCCTGTTTGTGGTGAGTGTTGCCCTCCTCGCTGTGCTAACCTATCTCGCGCGACTGGGGTTTGACCCCAGCGACTGGAAACGGATCTCCGACCGCGCCGGGGTGATGACTCTGGGGATGGGCCTCGCCCTCGTGGCTTTCACCCTCCGCGCACAAGCGCCCGCCGTGCGTCGCTGGCTCCCAGCGCTCTGTGTGAGCGTTGTCGTCCTTGACCTGTTCGCCGCCAGCCGCCCCGTCAACGTGGTTCCGGCCTTCGACGCATTTCCTTACGACCCGGTGCTCGATCCGATCCTGGCCGAGCCGGGCTTCTTCCGAGTTCAGGATGATGCCCGGCTTGTCGGCCATGCGGGGTGTGCTTTTGGCTATCGGGCCATCGAAGGCGTGACGCCGTATCAAGTGGCGACTTATGCCCACTTCCTCGAGCGCGCTCCCGAACTCGTACGCTGGCAACTGCTCGGGGTCAAGTACGTCGTCACGTGGCGCGATCAGCTTTTCTCTCCAGACGGTCAACTCCTTCCAAGCGAAGTCGTCGTTCGCGGCACTGTGCCCGATTCCAAAGGCAATGTCACCCACACCCATCGCCTGAATCTCACCCCGCGCCGCGCCTTCCTCGTCCATCGCGTGGAGGCAACCCCGGACGACGACGCGCTTTACGCCCGCCTCGCCGACCCTGGCTTCAATCCGTTTTCAATCGCTCTCCTGCCGCATGCGGTTGACGTGAGTCCGGGTGGGGGTGGCGACCGCGTAGCTGTCACCCACGACACGCCCGGTCGGACCATCCTGTCCGCTACCCCAGACGGCGAGGCGGTGCTCGTCGTCAGCGAAGCCTATTTCCCCGGTTGGCGCGTGACGGTAGATGGCCGGCCCGCCCAATTGCTCCGCGCCGATGGCGCATTGCTGGCGGTGCGCGTGCCATCGGGCGCGCATCAAGTTGAGTTTGCCTATCGCCCCGACGTGCTGGCGCTCGGCGGCGTGATTTCGGGATTGGCTTTCTTACTCGTGCTCGGTCTCGCGGTGGCTGACTATCGCTTCGTCAGAAAGTCTGCCGCATGAGCTCGTCCCGCTCCTCGCGCTGGTTCTTGACTCTCCTGTTCGCCGCGCGGCTGGCGGTCGGCCTGACCTACAGTTTGATCACGCCGATCTGGGAAGCCTACGATGAAGATGGCCACTTTGCCTATGCCTACTACGTCGCCCGGCATGGGACTCTCTTGCAACCGGGCGACCCGGAGGCCGAACAGGTCTGGGAAAAATTTCAACCCCCGCTGTATTACATCCTGGCCGCTCTGCCGCTGACCGCCTTTGACTTCGACCAGCCTTTGCCCGCGCGCGCCCAGAATCCCTTTCTACGAGACGGCACCACCTATAATTACGCGCTTCATCCGGATCGTTTGCAGGGGCGTGATTATCAAATTGCTCTGGCCGTGCTCACGGTGCGCGCGGTCGGGGTGTTGCTCAGCACCCTGAGCGTGTTTTTTGTATACCGGGCTGCGCGCCTGATCTGGCCGATGGAAGCGACCACCGCCTGGACCGCCGCTCTGGTGTACGCCTTCTGGCCACAGTTTTTATTTGTGGGAAGTATGGTGACCAACGATGCGCTGGTGACGGTGCTTTCGGCGATGGCTTTCTACTTCGCCCTGCAGTTGATCTGCACGGGATTTCGCCTGCGTTATGCGCTGCCGCTCGGCGGTCTTCTCGGTTGTGCCCTGCTGACCAAGCTGAATGCCTTTGCTCTGGTCCCGATGGCAGGGTCAGCTCTGGTTGTGAGCCTCACTGCGCCTACGATCCGCCGCGCGGGTTGGAAATCGCCGCGCCTGTGGCTGGCCGTGACCATCGTGGGCCTGATCCTGCTGGCCGCGGTGTGGCTGCTTACGTCCCAGCGCTTTGTCGTCACCCACATTTTCCAGGTGCAGACGGTCTACGACTTCCTGGGCGCAACGGGCGAGGTGGCCGGACCCTCCGGCGCCAAATTTGTATGGGCATTTCTGCAGTATGGCTTCAGGACGTATCTTGCCTCGTTTGGCTGGGGTAATTTGGAAACGTACGCGTGGTTGTACTGGCTGTGGGGGCCAGGCGCTGGTTTGGCGGTGGTGGGCCTGCTCGTGCGCGTCGTCCGCCGCACGCCGAACGTGCGTTGGAGCGTGTTGGGGTTGTTGACTTTGCACGTTCTCAGCGTGATCACCCTTGATCTGGCGCTCGCCCTTGCCCTGGACAATATATTTATTGGAGCGGGGCGTTATCTATTGCTCAGCCTGCCCGCCGTGGTCGTCTTGCTCGTCAGCGGCTGGAGCGCGTTGCTTCCGCGCGCGTGGCGCGTTCCAACATGGAAAATCGTCGGCGCGGGGATCGTGTTGGTGGGCTGGTCCGTTCCGCTGTGGACATTGGCCCCGGCTTACGCCAAGCCGCGCCCGCAGACCGTCCCCGCCGACGTTCCCATGTCCCTTCGCTTTGGCGAGGCGATTGAACTGCTCGGATACGACCGGCCCGAACCCGTCCGCCCCGGCGACGAGGCGAAGGTGACGCTCTGCTGGCAAGCCACCGCGCCCATGTCTCAAAACTATACGGTCTTTTTGGAAATTGTCGGGCCGGACGGCCAGGGCTATGGACGGCTGATGACGTACCCAGGCCGGGGCAATTATGCGACCTCGCTGTGGGCGGTGCGCACTCCGTTCTGCGATCGTTATGCGGTCCCCCTTGGAGAGACCATCCCCGCGCCCGCGGCAGCTGAGATGCGCGTCTCGCTCCTGGTGACCACCGACGTGAACGGCGAACGCCTGCCGGTCACAGACGCTGCCGGTGGCCCGATTCAGGCCAATGCGGTCAGCATTCCGCTCAAAACCCGCGCGGTGAGTCCGGCCCCCGTGCTAGCTCAGCGCGTCGAATATCGCTTTGGGGATGAGCTGGTGTTGCGCGGCTATGAACTGAAGCCCGCATCGGAAGGACATACCGTGCGCGTGGTCCTGCGCTGGGAAGCGCTCAAAGACTCTTTAACAAACTACACCATCTTCGTTCACCTGCGTGATACGCCTGACCATGCGTATACGCTGGGCGACAGCCCGCCCCGGAACGGCTGGTATCCGACTTCGCTGTGGCAAAAGGGCGAGGTGGTATTGGACGAGCACACTCTGACTCTCCCGTCCGGCAACCTTCCGCCGCTTGCGCTCTACATCGGCGCATACGCGACTGACACAGGTGTGCGCCTTCCAGCCTTTGACGCCGAAGGCAAACCCATCCCGAATGGCGAAGTGATGCTGGAGCGGGACTTGACGTTTCCCGCCCGGTAACTTGGCCTGCCAGGTGATGATTCAGCCCGGGACGCAAGCGTGCGTGGACTATGAACCTTCGACGTTCACTATTTGAAAGGCGAGCGGGGGCTATCAAAAACCGGGACAGGATTTTCGCCGGGGTGGTGGTATTTCTCGCTTATGCCCTGCGAGCCTACGCGGTGAGCCGCCAGGCCCTGCGCGGGGATGAAGCCTTCAGCGTGACATTCTCGTCGCAGTCTATCGGCGAGATTATGCGGGCGATGGCATACACCGAACCTAACCCGCCACTTTACTGGTTACTGCTGAATGGCTGGATGCGTGCGGCCGGGCAGAGTGAACTGGCGGTCCGATGGCCCTCGGTGCTGGCCGGGGTGATCGCCGTTGCGTTGACGTATCGGCTGGGCCGGGCGATGGTGGGCGTCAGGACGGGCCTCAGCGCGGCCTTGCTCGTGGCCGTCAGCCCCTTCCTGATCTGGTATTCTCAGGATGCGCGAGTCTACTCCCTGCTGTCGGCGCTGGTGGTTGGGGCGGTGTGGCAGACCTGGGAGGCGGTGCGGCGCAACCCTACGGGCCGCTGGCTCGCCTCCGGCGTGCTGTGGTGGCTGGCGCTGTTCGCTCATTATTTTGCGGTGTTACCCTTTGTCTCGGTTGGGTTTGCACTGCTGCTCACGCCGCAAACGCGCTCACGGTGGCGGCCGGCTGGGGGTGTGGCGCTCGGGGTCGGTCTGGTGTACCTGCCGTGGGCGCTCTACGTGGGGCCTTTATTAGCCGGCCATACCAAAGCCTGGATTTCACCGCCGGGAGTGGGGGAGATGTTCTGGCGCACCCTGGCTGCCGCCAGCGCCGGAACGCAGGCTGCTGGGGCAACCAGTGAATTGCAGCTCCTCGGCGTGGGTTTGTTGACTCTGTTCACTGGAATTGGGATGTGGGCGGCGTTCCGGCGGGATCGGGGCGCGGCCATCTGGCTATTGGCGACTGGCCTCGGCCCTCCGCTTGCATTGTGGTTGCTGTCCCTCGTCCGCCCGGCGTTCACCGAACAGTACCTCATCAGCAGCTTACCGGTCATGCTGATCCTCGCCGCGTGGGGCGTCTCGGTGTTGGCACGCGTCGGGCGTGCGAGCGTGTGGTTGACCCGGATCGTATTCGCCGTGTGGCTGATTGCCGTGCTGCTCGCGCTGCGAAACTATTTCTTCAATCCCGACTACGCCAAAAGCCCGAATTGGCGCGGCGTGGTGGCCTACCTGGAGCAAACTGCGCGGCCCGAGGAGGTCGTGGTCATCAACCTGCCCGATCCGGCTTTCTTTTACTACTATCGCGCGCCCATGCCGGTGGAAACCTCGCCGCTCGCTCCCCTCGCCGAGGCCGGCATTCCGGCGACCGAGGCGCAGCTCCAACGTCTGCGAGACCGCTTCCATCACATCCGTTTCTTCTTTTCGCCCAGCGCGGGCTATGACCCGGACGGTTTTGTGGGAAAGTGGCTGGAAGCCTGCTGTGAAAAGATGGCGGATCGATTCGTGTATCGCTTCCGGGTGCAGACCTTTGACACACCCACCGGTTCGCTTGCGGCCCGGCAAGCGTACCCGGTCGAGTTCGAAGAGGACGTCACCCTCACTGGCTATCGGGTGGACAGCGCGGAGGTCCAGGCCGGGGACACACTTCATCTGACTCTGTATTGGACGGCGCGCGCACCAATCAATACCTCGTACACTGTCTTTGTTCACTTTCTGGCCGCGGATGGTTTTGATGTGGTCGACGCCGACAGCCTGCCCGCGAGTGGCCGCCGCCTCACCGATCAGTGGGGAGTGGGGGAGGCGGTGATTGACCCACATCTCATTCCCGTCCCGACGGATGCGCCGCCCGGCGAGTATGGGATCGAAGTGGGGCTGTATCAACTCTCCACGGGCGAGCGCCTCTCTCTGGTTGGGGCCGCGGGCGCAGTCGCCGATGCGGTGAAGCTCCCCGTAACCGTGCGGCTGACGAATCCGTGAACTCGGGATGGGGTGCTTGAACTCTTATTCACGTTGGCTCGCCGCCATCATCGGTCTGCATCTCGTCCTCGGCCTGCTCTACGATTGGGCCACGCCGATCCTCGAAGCCTCGGACGAGGGTGCGCACTATGCGGTGATTCATTGGCTGGCGCAGGGGCATTCGCTCCCCGTACAGCAACCGGAGAAGCCGGAGCGGCCGTGGGCGCAGGAGGGCAGCCAGCCACCGCTCTACTATTTCCTCGGCGCGGGCCTCACGGCCTGGGTGGACACGGGCGACTTTGAACAGGTCTTCGTCCGCAACCCGTTCTCGCGCGTCGGCATCCCCGGCACCACGCACAATGTCAATCTCTATCGCCACCCGATGCGGGCGACTCCCCTCACCGGCGCGGCCCTCGCCGTCAAGCTCGCACGCTGGTTGTCGCTCCTCCTGAGTTCTGTGACGATCGTCCTCACCGCGCAGCTCGCCCGCCGCCTCTTCCCGAACCGCGAGCGGCTGGCTCTCCTCGCCGCCGCGCTCGTGGCTTTCAACCCGATGGCCCTGTTTATCAACGCCTCGGTCAACAACGACAACCTGCTGATGTTGTTGAGCACAGCAGCTCTCATCGTGATAGTGGACTTCATGCAAGCCTCCCCAGCCTCGCCTGACAACGGCACCCTAAGAAGCCCTTCGGCTGCGCTCCTTGGTCTCCTGCTTGGGCTGGCTGCGCTGACCAAAGTGAGCGGCCTCGTCCTCTGGCCGATAGCTGCATTGGGACTGGGGTGGGGAGCATGGAAAGCACATGACTGGCGACGTTTCGTCCTCGGCGGCGCGATCATCGCGGGCGTGGCGTTAGTCGTCTGCGGCTGGTGGTTCTGGCGCAATCAGGTCTTGTACGACGAATGGCTGGGGCTGAACACGATGGTCGCCGTCGCCGGGCCGCGCATCCCGCCGATCACACTGGGGCAGCTGATCCGGGACGAGTGGGTGAGTTTCTGGCTGTCGTATTGGGGCATCTTCGGCGCGTTCACCATTCGGGCCGGAGACTGGGCCTACCTATTCTTTGACGCGCTCACTCTGTGGGCATTGGCGGGCGGCGCGTGGGCGCTGTTCCGGCTCCGGCGGTGGCCGCGCCCTGAGATGCTCGTCCTCGGCCTCTTCTGTGCGCTCACGCTCGTCGGCGTTGTGCGCTGGACGTTGCAGACGTTTGCCTCGCAGGGGCGCCTCATGTTTGGCGCCGTCGCGCCTCTTTCCATCTTCATGGCGGCCGGTCTTGTTGCTCCCTTCGAAGCTTGGCCGTCACAGCGCGTGAATTTGAAATTAGAGCTTGGAGCTTGGAAATTGGGAGTTTGGGATTTGGGATTTGGAGTTTTGACCTTTCTCCTGGCCCTTAGTGCCGCCATCCTCCCTGTGGCCGACATTGCTCCCCGCTACGCGCCTCCGCCGGTCATCGCCGAGTCCGGCCTTCCCACCAGCCTGCACCCAACGCAGGTGCGATTCGGCGACAGTATTGAGCTCATTGGATACACGTCAGACGACACGCCGCGGCACCGCGGCGAGACACAATCGGTCACGCTCTATTGGCGCGCGCTCAAACCGATGACGACTGATTATGCTCTGGCCCTGCACCTGTTGGGGCGCGGCGCGGCAGAAGTGGGCAAGATTGACACCTGGCCCGGCGGAGGCAACGCGCCCACTTCGCAGTGGACGCCCGGCGCAATCTTTGCCGATACCTATCTCATCCCGATTGACTCACAGGCGGAGGCGCCCTCGCTGCTCAATTTATATCTGACCATCGGAGGCAGCGATGCGGCGGGCGCGTTGCCGATGACCGCACAATCCGGCGTGTCGGTGTCGTCCGTGAAAATGGTGATGGGGCGCGTCGTCGCCGCGTCCACGCCGCGTTTCTCCCCGATGATCGTCGAGGGCAGCACGTTCGAGCATGGCATCAAACTCTTGGGCATGGATGTTGAACCTGATGGGCGGGTTACGCTATACTGGCAGACGGACAGGCGAATTCCAGACGACTACACGGTGTTCCTGCATTTGCTCGCGAACGGCACGCGGCTCACTCAGGCAGATGCGCCCCCGAGCGGCGGTGACTGGCCGACCTCTGCGTGGATTCCCGGCCAGCCGTTCGCGGACGTTCACCAGTTTGAGTTGCCGCCTGAGCTGCCCCCCGGCCCGTACAGCCTGCGCCTGGGGTTCTACGATCCGGCCACGGACGCGCGGCTCATAGCTTTCCGGGGGGATGGCGCGGAGTGGCCGGACGACATCGTTGTCATTGAGGAGGTTGAGATCAAGTAGGTCACGCTTTGAGCGTGACGATCTGAGCGGTCACGAACGTCGCGCTGCAAGCGTGACCTATCGGAATTGAAGCCAGGTGATGATACACGATATGCGATACACAATCCGCACTACGCCATACGCCCTCTGGCTCGGCCTCGCGCTGGCCCTCACCGCCGTTGCGCTCGGCGCGCTGCTGGGCTTTGTGGGGCCGCTGATCACGGTCGGGGCGCTGGCCGCGGTCGTCGTGGCGCTGTGGGCGCTCACCCGCCTCGAGGTCGGGCTGTGGGGCGTCATCGCCATCATCACGCTCCTGCCTTTCGGCGGGCTTCCGTTCAAGATCGTCTTCACACCCACGTTCCTCGACCTCGCCCTGCTCGCGGTGTTGACGGTCTATCTCTTTCAATGGATGACGGGGCGCCGCCGCCGGCTCACGCTGACGCCTGCCCATGCGCCTATAGCGCTGTTCTGGGTGCTGGCCGTCTTCAGCTTTGTGGCGGGGATGAACAACGGACCGCTGACGACCAATCTCCTGCGGCAATTCGGCGAGCTGCTCCTCGGCATAGGGTTCACTTTCATCATCGTGGACTACGTTGACAGCCGCAAGAAGCTCGGCCAGCTCGCAGGCGTCATTTTGGTCTGCGGCACGGCCGCGGCGGCCCTCGGCCTTGTTCTTTACTTTCTGCCGGAGACGCTTTCAGAGCGTTTGCTTTCGGCTTTGCGTGTGTTCAACTATCCCTCCGGCGGCGTGCTGCGCTACATCGAGGATAACCCGGCCAACTCGCAGCGCGCGATTTCGACCTCGGTGGACCCGAATGTGCTCGGCGGGCTGCTGGCGATGATGGGGGGGCTGCTCGCCCCGCAATTGCTCACCCCCGGACCCGTGCTGAGATCGCGCGAGTTGACGTATGCTGCCTTTGGCATCGTGCTCGCCTGCCTGATGCTGACGTTCTCCCGCGGCGCGATGGGGGCCTTGGCGGTCGCGCTGGCGGGCATTGCCCTCGTCCGCTACCGCCGGATGTTGTGGATCATGGCCGTGGTTGCGCTCGTGATCGTTTTCCTGCCGGTGACACAGGACTACGTGGCGCATTTTGTCGAAGGCCTGCAGGCGCAGGACCTGGCGACGCAGATGCGCTTTGGCGAATACAAGGATGCCTTCATCCTCATCGGCCGCTATCCGTGGCTGGGCGTGGGCTTCGCCGGCGCGCCCGAGATTGATATCTACCTCGGCGTATCGAATGCGTATCTGTTGATGACCTCGGAGATGGGGCTGGTGGGCCTGGCGGCGTTCCTGCTCGTCATCGGGACGGTGATGGTCTGGAGCTTTGCGCAGCGGCGGCGGGTGTACGCGGACAAGTCGTTGACGGCCCTCTGGCTGGGCGCGCACGCCGGGCTGGCCGCGGCGCTCGCGGTCGGCGTCGTGGACCACTACTTCTTCAACCTGGACTTCCCGCACGCCTCCACACTCTTCTGGATTTTCGTCGGCCTGTGCCTGTCGGCCACGCGGCTGGCGACCGTGGCCCCGGTTTCCGCTGAGAGAGTGGGGATGGACGTGGGTAATTAGTCATTGGTAATTGGAGATGGGCAGTTGGGATTTGGGATTTTAAATGCAACTTTGGTATAATCGCGCAACATACGCTTCAGGAGGCGTCACCCATGGAAATCTCGACCGAGGAACTCAAGCAGGTGTCTGTGATGGCCGTCACGGGCCGCGTGGACAGTGCGACAGCGCCGGAACTGGAAAACTCGCTGAAGAAACTGGTCGAAGCTGAGAAGACACAGATCGTGCTGGATCTCAAGAACGTGGAATACATGTCGTCGGCGGGTCTGCGGGCGATGGTATCCACGCTCAAAGCCGTCAAACGGGTCAACGGGGACCTGCGGCTGGCCAGCCCCTCGCCGCGCGTGGAGGAAGTCCTGCGCCTCGCCGGGCTGACCTCGATTTTCTCGATCCATCCGACGCGGGACGAGGCAGTGGCAAGCTTTTAGCGCCCGGTGGCAGCCTCGCTTCGGCATCGGCGTCCACGCGATGGAACGCAAGCTCACCGTCCCGGGGCGGTATGACCGCCTGGAGCAGATCTGCGATTTCGTCGCGCAGGCGGCGACGGAGGCGGGCCTGGCCGAGCGCGAGGCCTCGCGCTGCCAGCTGGCAGTGGACGAGGCCTGCACGAACATCATCGAGCATGGCTACGAGGGCGAAGACCGGGGCCTGATCGAGGTCGCCTGCGAAGGCGAAGAGGGCGAACTGGTCATCACCATTCAGGATTGGGCCAGACGCTTTGACCCCAGCGCAGTTCCCGAGCCAAAGCTGAACACGTCCGTTGAAGGCATAGGCATTGGCGGCCTGGGGATTTATTTCATGCGGCAGATCATGGACGCCGTGGAGTTCAGTTACGAAAACGGGGGCAACAAGCTCGTGCTGGTGAAGCGGAAAGAAACTTAGGCGCTGCTCTGCACACGGGGACACGAGAGAACGGGCATGTTGGCAGCCGCGCGCCTGCCCATGTGCCCGTTTTTATTTACGCCCGTTGCCGCGTTGTTGATCTGCGGGGCGTCCGGCGGCGCTTCACGTCCGCGCCGGGGCGGTTACGGAGCGGCCGGATTGAAGAAATTATAGATGGCCCGCGCCACCGAGATGATCATGCGGTTGGCCTCCTCGAACCCCATGGTCTCGGCGCGGTGCACGTAGATCGTCAGCACGTAATCCGCGCCGGGCGAGAAGACCAGAGCCGCGTCGGCGACGTTGTTGAGGGGCACGCGATCCCAGCCATGTTTGTGCGCCACCACCCCGCCCGGCGAGCCGCCCATCACGAAAATCGGCCCGACCTCGTTTTGGGTGAGCAAGTCAATCATCGTCTGGCATTCGCGCGGGGTGAACCGGCCGGAGAAGGCCGCCGGCAATGCGCCGCCCCCACGGGTGCATTGATAGATCATCGCCAGCAGCGACCCCATGTCCTCGGACGTCGTCTGGTTGTAAGGATCGGGGGTGGTCGTGATGTCCGCGCGGGAATTGGCGGGTGTTTGCAGCGGGGCCAGCACGGCCCCTTGCACGTCCAACAGCCCGCTGATGTACGTGTTGGCCAGCCCCAGCCGCTGCATATCCGTCGTCACCTGCCGCGCCCCGTCGAATCCGTCGCCCCGCCCGATGGTTTTCAACAGCAGGTCGGTCGCCGTGTTTTGCGACTCGTCAATGCTGCGCTGGAGCAGCAGCTTCTCGTCGTCGGTTAGCTCGCCCTCGTTCTGCGCGAAGAAGCCCGTCATGATCGGGATTTTGATCGTGCTCATGGCGGAGAAGGCGATGGGTCCGGGCGCTTCCTTCCCGGCGGACAGGTTGAGCACGAGTTCACGCCCGTTCTTGAGGTCGGCGAGGTAGAGGCTGAGGATGCCGTCAAACTGGAAGAGGCTCACGTCGGTGCGGAGGAGCTCGCCGAGCGTGTCCATCGAGGGGCGGATGGCGGTCTGCTCGTTCACGGGCAGCTCCACCACACGCTCGGAGGGGGAGCGCAACTGGGGGTCAATGGCGTTGAAGGCGGCCTCCGCGTCCAGGGTGTGGCCCGGTTCGCCCGGCACGAACCCGAGGCTGCCCACGTCGGCCCGGGGCGGGATGCCGGGGTCGTCGTAGCGTGCGGCCACCTCCTGCAGGAACACGCGCAGTCTCTCGGGCGAGTACGACGCTCGCAGTGGGACGTCCTGGACCTGCCCCGGCCGCATCCAGAGATAATCCCAGAAGCCGTTCCAGAAGCCCGCGCTCGTGCGGTATTGATTCGCTTCCGGGAGCATCAGGCCGGTGTTGACCTGAAAGCCGACCGTGTCCGGGTCGAGCAGGATCACGCTGTCGCGATAGCGCAGTTCGAGCGGCGTGCGGTACGCCGTCACCAGCTGCTCGAGCGCC
>Ga0209109_10000935_pt1 | contig 16039 bp, 10 predicted proteins | sample Rifsed10ft2_FD_184004 | JGI IMG/M metagenome (GOLD analysis project Ga0209109, IMG submission 184004) | Soil microbial communities from Rifle, Colorado, USA - sediment 10ft 2 (version 2) | ecosystem: Environmental > Terrestrial > Deep subsurface > Rock core/Sediment | place: Rifle, Colorado... | reverse complement strand
GATGGAGCATTTGCGTTCGCTCGGGGCGCATGTCGTTGGGATTGTGTTCAACGATAGCCGCCGCACCCCCGTACACGTTGCGCGCCCGGTCAAGAGCAATCGCGGGGTCGTGGAGTGGGTGGGTCATTTTCTGGAGAACGTGCGCGCACTCGGCGCGCGTCTACGCACCCAGATCCGTCACACCAGCCGCCAGGGGGCGGTAGCCATTGCCCCTCCACAGACGATTGTGCCTGCCCCGACAGCGGACGGCGGGGGGGGGTATGATGGCTCGTTGTCTGACAGTGATAAGGACACTGAAGGGCCTCTCGATGCACGACTTGTTGCTGACACTGTTCAAAGATCTTGAGCGGGAGGGCCTCTCCTATTGTCTGATGCGAGACGCGGACCGGCTGGATCAACTCCTTGATCATGCTGAAGTTGACCTGCTCGTCGAGAAGAGTCAGTTCACGCACCTGTGCCGCCTGTTCGCGCGATTGGGATTCCTCAGCTTGCCCAGTTGGGGGTACGCGCCCCATCACTTCTTCATCGCGTATGACCGGGGCTCGGACAGCTGGATCAAGCTTGACGTCGTCACCGAAGTAGCGTTTGGGAAACCGATCCACGCCCTACGCACGCCGCTGGCGGCGAATTGCCTTCGCAATCGGCGCCGCTGTGGAGCGGTCTTTGGCCTGGCGCCAGAAGACGAATTGGTGACGCTGTTGCTGCATTGTGTGTTAGACAAGGGCCGCTTTGCGCCAGCGCGGAGTCAGCGCCTCAAAGCGCTCTGCGACCAGGTGACCGAGGGCTCGTATCTCTCTAGCTTGTTGATGGCCTATTGGTCGCCGACGACGACTTGGCCACAGCTGGCTGCTCTGATCGAAGCCGAGAACTGGGAAGCATTGCTGGCTGAACGTGAAAGCGTGGCCGCGTACCTGGCCAGCCGTGACCGACGGGGTACGCTGGCGCGACGGGTCACTTATCCAGCACTCCGCAAGTTGAACCGCGGGACGGGCTTATGGCGGCCTCAAGCACTCACGGTGGCGCTGCTCGCGCCCGATGGGGCTGGAAAATCAACCCTAGCGAAAGGTGTCCAGGCCTCGTTCTACTTCCCGGTCCGGTCAGTGTACATGGGACTTTATCAGAAAGGCACCCGCGCTGTCCGGCGACGGATCCCGGGCCTGGGTTTTGTGAGCCAACTGATCAGGCAGTGGTGGCGTTATCTGGCCGCCCGCTATCATCAGGCCCACGGACGACTGGTCATCTTCGACCGCTATACCTTTGACGCATTGCTGCCGCCACCTCAGCGCCTGAGCTGGCTGGGGCGGTTGCGGCGGTGGTTGCTGGCGCATGCGTGTCCGGCGCCGGACCTCGTGTTGGTGTTAGACGCTCCAGGTGAAGTGCTGTACGCCCGCAAAGGCGAGCATAGCGTGGCCTTTCTTGAGCGACAGCGTCAGAGTTACCTCGAACTGCGGTCTTATGTGCCGCAGACAATCGTGGTTGACGCAACGCGTGATGCTGAGGACGTACGCCGTGAAGCCACGGCTCTGATTTGGAGTGGCTACCTCAATCGATTGAGCAGGAATTGATAGGACTGACAGCATGCCTCAAGCGGTGGCAACCCCAGAACAACAACACCAGGTGCGCGCCTCAGCGATCCTCAATGGGCGTCTCAAGGCCGCGTACATCATGTCGCGTTTCCCCAAGCTGACAGAGACCTTTATTCTTTACGAGATTCTCGCGCTGGAGCAGCAAGGGATACCGGTGGAGCTTTACCCGCTCCTGCGCGCGCGTAATACGGCAACGCACCCGGAGGGAGCGTCGGTATGGGCAAAACTGGTGGAGCGGATCAGTCAGCCACAGGGCACGCCGGTCATGCACCCCGAGGCGGCACCGCTCGTTGAGCGCGCCCATTATTTGCCGTTCGTCTCCTGGCCCATCCTGCGTGCCCACCTGCACTTTTTGCGACGAAAACCCCGGGTTTACCTCAGCACACTCTGGACCCTGCTGCGGGCGACATGCGGCAGCCTCAACTACCTCATCGGTGGATTGGGGATCTTTCCAAAGACTGTGTACTTCGCTTACCGAATGGCAGCTGAGGGTGTCACGCATGTGCACGCGCACTTCGCCAATCACCCCGCTGCGGCCGCTTTCATTGTCCATCGCTTGGTCGGCATTCCCTATAGTTTCACGGCCCACGGCGCCGACCTCCAAGTGGATCAGCACATGCTGCGTGAAAAGGTGGCCGAGGCCGCCTTCGTCGTGACGATTTCGAACTATAACCGGGACTTGATCCTCTCCGTGTGCGGTGAGCAGTCCCAGGGCAAAGTGGTCGTCATCCGGTGCGGGGTGGATACGCAGCTCTTCCAGACGCGCCCGGCGAACAATCGGCGCGAATCGCCGACGAAGCCGTTCACCGTCTTGTGTATCGGGACCATGTACGAGGTCAAGGGCCACACCTACTTGATCGAGGCTTGCCGCCTGCTTCAGGAACGCGGGGTTCATTTCATCTGCAATTTGGTGGGCGATGGGCCTTTTCGCACCGCTCTGACTGAGCAGGTGGCGCAGGCAGGGCTAGTGGAACGCGTACATTTCCTCGGGCAGCGGACGCGTGGAGAGGTCATCAAGCTATTGCAGGGCGCGGAGGTCCTGGTAGTTCCGAGTATCCCCACGCGCAGCGGGCGCCGAGAGGGAATCCCGGTTGTGCTTATGGAGGCGATGGCCAGCGGTTTGCCGGTGGTCGCCAGCGGGATCTCCGGCATTCCTGAGTTGGTCGAGGACGGGCAGAGCGGATTGCTGGTAAAGCCGCGCGATCCACAGGCCATCGCCGACGCACTGGAGCGTCTGTACGATGACCCACAGTTGGGGCAGCGCCTCGGGCAGGTAGGCCGGGAGAAAGTCCAGCGCGCGTTCGACCTCAATGCCAACGCGGCCGCGCTTGCCCAGCGCTTTAGTGCGGAGGCTCAGCCATGAGTATTTGGCTGTTCTGGGGCGCTGTGGGGCTGCTAATCTACACTTATGCCCTCTTCCCGGTGCTTGTTTTCGTGCGCAGGTTGCTGAAACGTCAACCTTACAAGAGCGCCGACATCACACCACGCGTAAGTATCATTATCGCGGCGCACAACGAGGCCGCCAGCATCGAGGCCAGACTGGATAACCTCCTCTCGCTGGACTACCCTGGTGATCTCCTGGAGGCAGTCATCGCCTCGGATGGTTCAACCGACGGAACCGATGCGCTCGTGAGCCGCTATGCCGACCGGGGCATCCGGCTGCTGTCGCTCCCACGCCAGGGCAAGATCCCGGCGCTCAATGCGGCCGTGGCCGCCTCGTCCGGTGAGATCCTGGTATTCTCGGATGCCAATAGCATTTACGCGCCCGATGCTGTCCGTGCTCTGGTGCGCCCGTTCGCCGATCCGGAAGTCGGCGGCGTTGCCGGTGACCAACGTTACCTGACCGATCGGCAGGCCGGTATCACCAATGATGGCGAACGCAGCTACTGGAACTTTGACCGGAAGCTCAAGCAACTCCAGAGCCAGGCAGGTAACGCGATCTCGGCGACGGGCGCTATCTACGCAGTCCGCCGCTCGCTGTTCCGCCCGATCCCGGTGGGCGTGACCGACGACTTTGTGGCCTCGACCAACGTCATTGCTCAAGGATACCGACTAATCTTCGCACCTGATGCGGTCGCTTACGAACCGGCTGCAGAATCCGGCCGAGGGGAGTTCCGCCGCAAAGTACGGGTGATTACCCAGGGCTGGCGCAGCGTGCTGGTTATGCACGAGCTGCTCAATCCCGTTCGCCATGGTTTCTATGCCATCCAGGTCTTCTCGCACAAGGTCCTGCGGCGCCTGATGGTCTTCCCGCTTTTCGTGCTGTTGTTGACCAGCCCGTGGCTGTGGCCACATGGACACTTCTACCAGGCGGCGACACTCCTGCAGGTCGCCTTCTACGGCTGTGGCCTGCTGGGGATGTTGCTTGTCAACACCCGGTTCGGGCGGCTGAAAGTCCTTACGCTGCCATTTTTCTTCTGTATGGTCAACGTGGCTGCGCTGCTGGCCGTCTGGAATGTCGTGCGAGGCCACCGGATAGACCGTTGGGAGACGCTACGCCAGGCCGCCGAGGCGCGTTCCGACCGGGGTGTCGGCTCCGTGTCTTCAGAGAGAGGACCGGCATGACATTCCTGGAATCAATCTTTGAATCGAACCCCTGGCTCCGGCGTGGGCTGATGCTCGTGCTGCTCATCGGGCTGGGCGTCGGCAGCGCCGCGGGGCTGGGGTTCATCATAGCCTCTCAACCATGGCTGGGGATTGGCGCCGTGGCGGCGGTCCTGCTGGCGTTGGGTAGCCTCGTCTGGCCCAATCCCCTCGTCCTTACGGTGCTCTTGATCCTGTACACCAACGCAGCGGTCGTCGTCGTGCGTTTCCACCATGTGCCCTTTGTGGTCGGTGCTTCGGTTCCTTTGCTGCTGATCGTCCCCTTCACCTATTACTTGATCATCCGCCGCGAGAAATTGATCGTCACCCCGGTGACGCTGCTGCTGGCCCTCTTCCTGGTTATCCAACTCGTCGGGACGCTGCTCTCAGGCTTTCAATATGTGGCCCTGAGCGCCAATGCGCTGACGACCTTTGCGGTCGAGGGTTTCGGACTTTTCTTCCTGATTACGAATGTCGTTCGAACGCCGACGATGTTGCGGCAAGCGATTGTGGCGCTGCTGCTGGCCGGCGCTTTCTTGGGTTTCCTCTCCTTCTACCAGCAGCTCACCGGTACCTACAACAATGACTACGGCGGCTTCGCACAGATGAGCAACGCCGCTTTTGATACCGGGGTCGAAGAACTCCAGGGTGCCGTCCAGCAGAGACGCCTGGCCGGGCCCATCGGCGACCAGAACTATTATGCGCAATTCATGCTGATGCTCATGCCGGTTGGATTGTTCCAGTTCTGGGGGGCGCGGTCCAAATTGCTGCGGGTTGTGGCCGCCATGGCAACTCTGCTGATTACCATCGGCGTTGCGCTCACCTTTTCGCGCGGCGCGGCGCTCGGGTTTGCGCTCATGCTTGTGATCATGGCCTTTATGCGTTACATCAAACCCTACCAGGTGGTGCTGATCTTGTTGGGGATCATCCTGGTCCTTCAGGCCTTTCCGCAGTACGGTATGCGCCTGATGTCGCTGGAACAGTTGTCGGGGGTGACGCAGCAAGATACGGGTGGAATCACCAATGCGGATTCCGCAGTCCAGAGCCGCATGGTCGAGACGCTGGCTGCCGGGCTGGTGGCGCTGGACTACCCCGTGTTCGGGGTAGGACCCGGCTTGTTCAAATACTATTACCAACAATATGCCGGAATAGTCGGGGGCCAGGTGCAATCAACGGCCAGGGCGGCGCACAATCTATATCTTGAAATGGCCGCAGAGACTGGAATCTTTGGCCTGATCTGCTTTCTGCTCATCGTGTTTGTGACCCTGCGCAATCTCGCCCGCAATCGCAAGCGTTGCCTCCAGAGCTCCCCAGAGTTTGCCAACATCGCCACAGGGTTTACTCTGGCCATCGTCAGTTATTTGACGACAGGCATGTTCCTGAGCCTGGCGTACGAACGTTATTTCTGGTTAATGCTGGCGCTGGCCGCGGCGACCAGCCGGATTGTCGAGGCGGCGTTGGCTGCTCCGCAGGCCTCCTTCGACTACGCTGTGCTTCGCTCAGGTACGTTCGGAGCGAAGCCGAGGAAATGAAAAAACATGGCAGAGATGTTCCGGTAGAACGTATCTACGGCAGCGGCAATCGGGAAGGAGCTGAGACCAATGAAAGTCTCTGTAGTGATACCCTGCTTCAATGAAGTACAAACTATTGGGGATGTTGTCCAAAAGATTTTGACGGTTAAGTTAGCGCTTGAGCGAGAGATAATTGTCGTTGATGATTACTCCGCGGACGGCACCCGCGATAATTTGAGGACGCTCAACTGTCACAATGAAGTCAAAGTTATTTTTCATGATATCAATCGAGGCAAAGGAGCCGCTCTACGGACAGGTTTTGCGCATGCGACGGGAGATATCATTATTATTCAAGATGCTGACCTCGAATATGATCCGAGTGAATATCTTAAATTGTTGAAACCGATTCTGGACGGCAAGGCAGAGGTGGTCTATGGCTCTAGATTCACCGGCGGAGACTCTCACCGTGTGCTCTACTTCTGGCATTCGATTGGCAACAGATTTCTGACGCTTCTTTCCAATATGTTCACCAACTTAAATTTGACGGATATGGAAGTATGTTACAAAGTTTTCAAGAGGTCCATCCTTGAGAGAATTACATTGAGGGAAGACCGCTTCGGGTTTGAACCGGAATTTACTGCAAAAATGTCACGGCTTGGCGTGCCTATTTATGAGGTGGGTATCTCATATTATGGTCGCACCTATCAAGAGGGTAAGAAGATCAATTGGAAAGATGGCGTCAGAGCCATTTATGTGATTTTGAAGTATGGCCTTTTTGGCATATAGCGCTTCTATAGATGTTAAGATTTGCTTTTTGAGTCGGGATATCAACGGATGCTCAACAGATAGTGCGCGCGTGCCATACTTAAGTCGGGAGGGGTTTCTGATGCAACCGTCATTGACATCACACACGTGGATTGAGAGGCGCGGGCTGTGGCTGATTTTGGCCACCGCCTTCATCAGCCGTGCCCTGGTCTTCACTTATATCATGCATGAACCGCTCAAGTTCTACACGTATGACTCGGATGAGTATGACCAGCGAGCCCTGAACCTGCTGCGCTATCACGTGTTTGCCGGCCAGACCCAGCCGCCATTCACCCCCGACCTGATACGCACGCCGACCTATCCCCTTTTCCTGGCCGCCATCTACGCCGTGGTTGGACACATACCAGCTATCGCTGTGCTGGTACAGATTGTTCTTGGTAGTCTAACCGCCGGGCTGACCTTTGTGTTAGCGCACTTGTTAGATTTGCCGATCCCGGCGGGTTTGCTGGCCGCACTGGCGGTGGCCCTGGATCCGGTGTCTGCCCTGACGAGCAACCGCCTGCTCACTGAAACCCTGTTCACCACACTATTGGTCACCAGTCTTGTCCTGCTGGTGCTTTACTGGCGCACTTCCCGGTGGCGCTGGCTGTTGCTGTCAGCGGCGATTATAGCCCTGAGTGTTCTAGCGCGGCCTATCGCTCAGTTTTTTCCATTCATGCTGTGGCTACTGTTTGCCGTGGCAGCCAGGCAGGCCCGCTGGCGCGCACTCGTCACGGCGGGGCTGGTGTTCGCGGGCCTCAGCCTAGCGCTGATTAATCTCTGGGCCTATCGCAACTATCGCGCCGCGGGCAGTTGGACTCTATCTACCATAAGCGACACCAACCTGATTTATTACCGTGCCCGGGCCGTGCTCGCCGAAGCGCAGGGACTCAGCCAAGACGAGGCCTGGGATCGGCTCAAGGCGCACATCGAGGAGGTCGCCGCCCAGCGCCAGATGACGCCGATTGAACAATATGCCTTTGCCCGCACAGAGGCGCTGGCTATCTTTGCCCGGTATCCGGGTTTGACGGTCAAGATGACGCTAAAGGGTCTGGGACGCCTTCTGACGGATCCCGGTTACACCATCGTTTGCACCCTGCTGGATCGGTACAGCACTGCGTTCGGTTGCTTTCCGGGCAAGTCCACCATGAACGAGCCGGGTGTGCTGGGCAAGGCCTTTGGCCGATTCAGCGATTTCACCCTCGTTCAACAAACCGCCTTGATCTGGAGCACCCTGCTGCTGGGCGTAGTCTATGTCAGCGCCGCCGTCGGCACAGTCCACTTGGCTCGTGAACGTCACTGGCTGGTGTTAGCAGTGCTGTTCGCCGTCATCATCTACTTCGGTGGCCTGGCCTCCGGTGCGGAGGCCAACAGCCGCTTTCGGGTTACGATCTTTCCTTGCTTGGCTATCCTGTCGGGGGTAGGCCTATATGTCTCATTCATCTGGTACGCACACTTGAGGCAGAAAACATCGTGGCTGTATCAACCCTCCCTAAAGCCAACGACTAAGGATGCCCTACCATGAGACATTTACATAGGTACTTGATCGCATCTGCCGAGGAATGAGGGATGTCACCCCGCATTTCTGCTCATGTTTCTTTGCCGGCTCTTTCGTGTCGTCGTCTGGCCTCAACCCGCGTTTACGATTATCAAGTACAGCGAGTGGCCGGAACTCTGCCTCGCCTTCGGACTATTTGCCTTTGCCTGGTTAAACTATCGGCGCTTGGCGGCAGCCTATCAAGCCTCTTCTGTGAAGGAACAGGGATAACATTTATGAATTCAATGACCACGCCACCGGTTGAGGCGGCGTCGGCTGCCGCCGTGTCGAGCAAGAAAGACACTGCGCGGCGCCAGATCCGCGGCTCCAGCCTATTGCTGGTCGGTCAGCTGCTCGCCAAAGGCGTGAACTTCGGCGTGCAGGTGATGATCGTCCGCTACCTGTCGCAGAGCGACTACGGCGCGTTTGCCTACGGTCTTTCCATCGTCGCCCTGGGTCAGAGCATCGCCACCTTCGGGTTGGACCGGGCGATCACCCGGTACGTGACGATTTATCATGAGCAGCGCGATTACAACAAGCTGTTCGGCACACTCCTCATGGTTGTGACCCTGATTGCGTCCCTGGGATTGACCATGGCCCTGCTCCTCCGGGGAGCCCCGGGACTTGCCGCTCGAGTCCTCGGCAGTGAGCCGGAGGCGTTCTCGCTGCTACTCATCTTGATCTTTCTTTCGCCCGTCCAGGCGCTGGATAGCGTGCTGGTGGGGATGTTTGCCGTCTTTGCCAGTTCGCGCTCAATCTTCTTCCGCAAATACGTCCTGGGGCCGAGCCTGAAGTTGAGCGTGGTCTTGCTGCTCATCTTGTTGCGTAGCGACGTGTACTTCCTTGCCGGTGGCTACCTGGCTGCCAGCATTCTAGGCGTCGCCATCTACACGACGGTCCTGATCCGCGTGATGCGTGCGCAGGGGGTATTCGACCATTTCAACCGGAAGGCCATCGAAATCCCGTGGCGCGAGATCTTGTCTTTCACGATTCCGCTGCTGACTTCCGACGTGTTGTACGCAGTGATGAACACGATGGACGTGATCGTGCTGGAGCGGTCCCGCGGTAGCCTGGACGTGGCGGCTCTCCGCGCCGTGCACTCCACCGCAGTGCTCAACTCGCTGGTCATGACGAGCTTCGCTTTGCTCTTCACGCCGTTCGCCGCGCGCCTGTTCGCCCGGAACGACCGGGAAGGCATCAACAACCTGTACTGGCAAACGGCGATTTGGATCGCGGTCATCTCCTTTCCCATCTTTGCCTTGACCTTTTCCGTCGCCCAGCCCATCACGCTGTTGTTATACGGACAACGCTACGCGCAATCGGGGATTATCTTGGCGCTGCTCTCACTCGGCTACTACTTCAACGCGGCGCTCGGATTCAATGGGCTGACTCTCAAGGTCTACGGCAGGGTGCGCTACAGCGTCGTCATTAATGTCCTGGCCGGGGTGTTCAATCTGGGCGCGATCCTGCTGCTCATTCCGCGTTACGGCGCGCTGGGGGCGGCGATCGGGACTACCAGCGCGCTGATCGTCCACAATATTTTGAAGCAGGCGGGCCTGCGGCTCGGCACCGGCATCAACCTGTTCGAGTGGCGCTATTTCCGCGTCTACCTCGTCATCCTGCTCTGCGCCCTGGGGCTGCTGCTGGTTCAGGTCGTCACTTCCGCGCCGGTCTACGTCAGCATCGCGCTCGCGGCGCTCGCGTCTACGGTGGTCATCGGGCTTAACCGCAAACTGCTCAAGGTCGGGCAAAACTTCCCCGAACTGTTGCGCCTGCCGTTCGTCCGACGTCTGTTTGGTGAATAGAGGAACTTCGTCACAATGCTCGACACTACGCTGGCTACTACGTTTGTTCCCGGCACCAACGTAAAAGGTGACGTGACCGGCGCCAACTGGTCGTATGGGCTGCCTCGTCTCGCGCTGGAACAAACCCTGTGCCTCGGGGCGCCTCTGCCCACCACGCTGATTACCCTCGCGCGTCTGAGCGAAGCCGTGGTGGTGATCTGCGCGAACCCGCGGCAGATGCGTAAGCTCCATAAGGCCAGCCAGCGAGCCGGCCTGACCAACGTCCACCTCCTGACCGCGGATCGGCACGGCACATTGCCCGTCACCGGGGGCAGTGTGGACCTCGTGCTGATCGCGGATCAGAGCGGCGTCAGGCGACTACGCCACGACCGTGCCCTGCTGGCGCAGATCCAGCGGTGGCTGAAGCCCGAGGGGTTGATTTACTTCGAATTTGGCGGACCATTTGACGGATTACGGGACGGCATGGCATTGAATGGCCTCGCCGATGGACTGCCGGCGCCGCAGCTCTTCTGGCTCACGCCCGGGAGCGGCGAGATGCAAACCGCTGTGCCGTTGGACGATGCGGAAACGATCCGCTACTTCTGGCGGCATTCTCTGTATAGCCCCTCGATCCGCCTGCGGGGGCTCGGGCGCGTTGGGCGCTTTCTCAGCCGGCATCCGGTGGTAGGCCAGTTGACGCGGCGCTATGGCGTGTTGGCCGGGGACGCTGCGGCCCGACCGGCGGGCGCTCCGCCGCAATACCTGCGGACCATCGCGCAGGCGGCAGGCGTGGACATCAGCACGCATCGTTGGGGGCTGGCCGCGCACGGGATATTCGCATCTCGAAAAGTGCTCGTGTATCTGTTTCCCCGAACGAGCGCTTCGCCGGAGTACGTAGTCAAGATGACGCGCGACCCGGCTAATAACTACCGCCTCGAGAACGCGCACCGTGCGCTCTTGCTGCTGCACGAAAAGGGGATCGGTGACCGCGAGACTCTGCCGCAGGCGGCGTTTTTCGGCCTCCACGGTGGCCTGGCGATCCTGGGCGAGAAGGTGATTGACGGAGTGCCATTCCGCCAGCAAACCACGGCGGCGGCGGATTGCCCCTATGCCCGCAACGCAATTGACTGGCTCGTCGAATTGGGCGCGGCCACAGCCAACAGTAGCGCGGTCGCGCCCCATCTGGTGGCCAAGGGACTCGAGGCCCTGTTTCAGCGGTTCACACAGATCTACCGGCTTGCGCCCGCACACCGCGATTTTCTGGTTGGCCAGCTGGCCACCATCGCGCGCAGCGACGCCGCGTTTCCGCTCGTGTTCCAGCATGGCGATCCGGGCACGTGGAACGTTCTGGTCACACCCAGTGGGCGGGCGGCCTTTCTGGACTGGGAGGCCGCCGAGCCGGAAGGCATGCCCCTGTGGGATCTGTTCTACTTCATCCGATCTCATGGCGTGTGGGTTTCGCGCGCCCGTGGAGAGCGCGACTCCCTCAGGGGCTTCTCACAGCACTTTCTGGCCAGGTCTGCGCTGAGTCCGATTTTGATTGAAGTGACCCAGCGTTACTGTGATCAGACGGGTCTCTCCAGAGATCTGGTCGAGCCGTTGTTCTACACCTGTTGGATGCACCGCGCGCTAAAAGAAGCGACGCGCCTGACATCATCCCGGCTGGAGCGTGGGCCCTACGTCAGCCTGCTGCGGCTGTGCATTGACCAACGCGAGGCGCCCACGCTTCGGCGCTTATTCTCACTTTAGAGCGAGGACTAACGAGTGACGAAACCGATCCGATCTATCCCCCCCCACGGCGGCACATTGATTGACCGCATGCTGCGTGGCGCGCTGCGCGAAGCCGCTATCGAGCGGGCTGCCCATCTGCCGCGCCTGACCCTCAGCGCGGTGGCGCTGTCAGACCTGGAACTCATCGGCAACGGGGCCTTCAGCCCGTTGACCGGGTTCATGGGCGAGGCGGACTATCGAAGTGTCGTAGACGAGATGTATCTGCAGAATGGCCTGCCCTGGACGATCCCCATTGTCCTCCCGGTGACGCGGGAGCAGGCCGGCCAATTCGAGGCTGGGCAGGAGGTGGCCCTGTACGATGATGGGGGGCGTCTGATGGGGCTGCTGGAATTGGCGGAGAAGTACACCTACGACAAAGAGCACGAAGCCCAGAAGGTCTACCGGACCACCGAGGCAAAACACCCCGGCGTCGCGCGGCTCTATGCCGCGGGCGACGTCTACCTGAGCGGCGAGGTGTGGGTCGTCAACGGCCCAGCCAATCCGCCCTTCGCCGAGTTCCGCCACACACCCGTTCAGACGCGCCGCATGTTTGCGGCCAACGGCTGGCGGCGGAGCGTCGGTTTCCAGACGCGCAATCCTATCCATCGTGCGCACGAGTATATCCAGAAGGCGGCGCTGGAGATCGTGGATGGCCTGTTCCTGCACCCGCTGGTCGGCGAGACCAAAGCGGACGACATCCCTGCCGATGTGCGGATGCGCTCCTATCAAAGCCTGCTGCGCGACTACTATCCGCCCGACCGGACGCTCCTGGGGGTTTATCCGGCGGCCATGCGTTATGCGGGGCCGCGCGAGGCAATCTTCCATGCTATCGCCCGCAAGAATTATGGGTGTACCCACTTCATTGTCGGGCGCGACCACGCCGGGGTGGGCAACTACTATGGCACTTACGATGCCCAATTGATCTTTGACGAATTCGCGCCACACGAACTCGTGATCACCCCCTTGTTCTTCGAGCACACGTTCTACTGCAAGAAGTGTGGCGCGATGGCATCCTACAAGACCTGCCCGCACGGGCCGGAGGATCATCTCATCCTCAGCGGCTCGAAGGTGCGCGAGATGCTGGGGCGCGGCGAGATGCCGCCGCCCGAGTATAGCCGGCCGGAGGTGGCGCAAATCCTGATCGAGGCGTACCGTCAGGAGCTTCGCGTCGAGGAGCCAGCGGCAGCACCCCCAGAGGAGCGCTCGACGAAGGAGGTCCCCAAGATGGAAACAGCGATGAGAGGCAATTCCAATGGCCGGGGGCGGCGAATGCTGGTCATCGGGTTGGACTGCGCCGCGCCCGAGCTCGTCTTCGACGCCTGGCGCGCAGACCTGCCGACGATCAATCGTCTGATGTCGCAGGGCGCTTACGGGAAGCTCGAAAGCACTATCCCGGCGATCACTGTCCCGGCCTGGTCGTGCATGATGACGGGGCGCGACCCGGGGCAGCTCGGCTTCTACGGCTTCCGCAACCGCGCCGACTACTCGTACGAGCGGATGTCCATCGCCAATGCCAAAGCCGTGACTGTTCCGCGAGTCTGGAACGTGCTCAGTGAGGCGGGCAAGCGCGTGGCCACTATCGGCGTGCCGCAGACGTATCCGGTTCAGCCAATCAACGGTCAGATGGTGAGCTGCTTCCTGACCCCTAGCGCCAAGAGCCAGTTCACCTATCCCGCCGAACTGAAAGAGGAGATCGCCGGCTGGATTGACGGCGAGTTCCTGGTAGATGTGCCCAACTTTCGCTCGGAGGACAAAGATCAGATTCTCAAAGATATCTATCGCCTGGCGGATCAGCATTTCGCTGTCTGCCGGCGGCTGCTCGAACGCGAGCGCTACGACTACTTCATGACCGTAGACATGGGTGTGGATCGCATCCACCACGCTTTTTGGAAGTTCATGGATCCGGCGCATCCCAAGCACGAACCGGGCAACCGCTTCCAGCAGGTGATTCACGACTACTACGTATACATTGACGGCCGGATTGCCGAGCTGCTGGAGTGCGTGGACGACGACACGATTGTGCTGGTCGTCTCCGACCACGGTGGCAAGGCCATGGTCGGCGGCCTGTGCATCAACGAGTGGCTGATCCGCGAGGGGTATCTGGTGCTCAAGGATTATCCCTCACAGGTTGTGCCGATGGAGAAGTGCGAGATTGACTGGTCGAAGACGCAAGCGTGGGGCGCGGGTGGCTACTACGGGCGGCTGTTCATGAACGTCAAAGGCCGCGAGCCGAACGGCGTGATCCCGCCGGAGGATTACGAGCGCGAGCGCGCAACGCTGATGAACAAGCTCGCCGCCATCACCGATCCAGAGGGTCGCAACATCGGCACGGTGGCCTTCAAGCCGGAAGAGATCTACGCCGAAATCAACAACGTCCCGCCCGATCTCATCATCTACTTCGGCAACCTGGATTGGCGTTCGGTCGGCAGCGTGGGGCTGAAGACGGTGTGGACGTTCGAAAACGACACCGGCCCGGACGACGCCAACCACGCCCAGCACGGCATCTTCATTCTCTACGACCCGCACAACCCCGGCGGCGGGAAGCAGCTGGCCGGGTTGAAGATCTACGATGTCGCACCCACGCTGCTGAAGATGCTCGACCAGCCCGTGCCGGAAGGGATCCGCGGCAAAGTCATCGAACTGTAAAATCCACAGACCTCACAGGTCTCGCCTGAGGAGAGATGCCATGACGACTGGTTTCACCATTTGGTTCACCGGGCTTTCGGGCGCGGGCAAGTCCACGATCTCGGCGATTGTGGAACAGGCGCTGCGCGCGCGCGGCTGCCAGGTCGAGGTGCTCGACGGGGATGTGGTGCGCACCCACTTGAGCAAAGGGCTGGGATTTTCGAAGGAGGATCGCGATACCAACATCCGTCGCATCGGCTGGGTGTGCGAGGTGCTCACCCGCAATGACGTGGTCGCAATTGCGGCGGCGATCTCGCCCTACCGCGCCATCCGCGACGAGGTGCGCGAGAAGATTGGGCGCTTTGTCGAGGTCTACGTCGAGTGCCCAATTGATGTCCTGGCCGAACGCGATATCAAAGGACTTTACAAGCAGGCGCTCGCGGGCCAGATTGCCAACTTCACTGGCGTCACCGATCCGTACGAGCCTCCTTTGAATCCGGAAGTCATCTGCTACAGCGATGGCCGCGAAACGCCGGAGCAGAGCGCGGCCAAGGTGATCACCCAGCTCGAGGAGCTCGGCTACATCGAGCGCCGGACGTCCGTGGCGATGCCCGCCGGGGGCGACGGAGTTTACACGCAGGAAGAAGAGAGCGAAGTCACCGAGCGCCTGCGGGACCTGGGGTATCTGTAATGCCGAATCGCGGGCCTGTCGGGTCCGTAAGACCTGACAGATCTCGGAATGGATGGAGGAGACTCGATGGACTTCCTGAAAAAACTATGCGGCGGCAAGCCGCGCAAGAAGCGCGTGGTGGTGATTGGGCTGGACGGCGTGCCCTTCACCTACGTCCAGCGGCTGTTCCAGGCCGGTGAGCTGCCAAACTTCCGCGCCATCGTCGGCGATGGGGCGCTGATGCAGATGGATACCACGCTGCCCAACGTCTCGTCGGTGGCATGGGCGTCGTTCATGACCGGCCAGAATCCGGGCCGGCACAACATTTACGGCTTTGTGGATCGCCAACCCGGTTCGCTCAAGACGTTTATCCCGACCTCCCGCAACATGCGCACCCCGGCGCTGTGGGAGATTCTCAGCGCTGCGGGCAAACGGGTCTTCGCGATGAACGTCCCGGTCACCTATCCCCCGCGCCAGGTCAACGGGATCGTCGTCGGCTGCTTCCTGAGCCCGAGCGTCGAGAAAGCCGCGCCGAACGAGGAAGTCGCAAAGGCGCTCAAGCGGCTGAATTACTGCGTGGACGCGGACCCGTGGCGGGCGCGCGAAAACAAGGATGCCTTTCTGCCCCACCTCGACGAGGTCTTTGAGCATCGCATCGAGGCCATGCGCTATTTTTGGCGGCAAGAGCCGTGGGATTTCTTCATGGCGCACATCATGGAGACCGACCGGCTGCATCATTTTTTTTGGGAAGAGATGGAGCAGGGCCACGCCAAGTACGCGCCCGCGTTCCTCGACTTCTACAGGCAGGTAGATCACGTGCTCGGCGAAGTCCGCAGCTGGCTCGACGAGGACACGGCCTTGATCGTCCTCTCCGATCACGGGTTCTGCACGATCAAGCAGGAAGTCTACGTGAACACCTGGCTCCACGATGCCGGGTATCTCCAGTATGCGAAGCCAGAGCCGAAGGGCCTCGAGGACATGGCCCCGTCGAGCGCGGCCTACAGCCTCGACCCGGGCCGGATTTTCCTGAACGTGCGCGGGCGCGAGCCGCGCTTGGAGCTCCGCGAGACACCCCGCGACCGTCGCCACCTTGAGCAGGTCGCCGGCGGCGAGCCCGCTCTCGGGTCGCGCGAGCTCAGCTATGCCCGCGCGGGTCAGCGTGACCGGGA
>Ga0209109_10000930_pt1 | contig 16071 bp, 12 predicted proteins | sample Rifsed10ft2_FD_184004 | JGI IMG/M metagenome (GOLD analysis project Ga0209109, IMG submission 184004) | Soil microbial communities from Rifle, Colorado, USA - sediment 10ft 2 (version 2) | ecosystem: Environmental > Terrestrial > Deep subsurface > Rock core/Sediment | place: Rifle, Colorado... | reverse complement strand
CCCCAGGCTGTTCCGGATGATCTGCTGATGGCCGGGGTCCGATTTCCAGAGCGTGGGGTCCTTGGCCCAAATCCTCGCCACCGCGTCCCTTTTCGCGAGGTCGGCTAAGGTCGCCGCTACCTGAGAGGCGTATGCGGCCAGCCCGCCCGCCCGATCATCCTGGAGATTCCCGCTTGCCATTCGCCGCCTCCCCGCTCAACGGCAACTGGGCAATTTAGCAACTAGGCAATCAGGAATCAAGGAGGCCGCACTCCCAGGTTGCCTAGTTGCCGGATTGCCAGATTGCCAGCCCTATCGCCCGAGAAGGGCGAGGGCCCGGGCCGCCACGTTTTCGGGCGTGAAGCCGAACTTCTCGAAATTCACCTTGCCGGGCGCCGAGGCGCCGAAGCGGGTCATCCCGACGACGTCCCCACCCGTCCCCACGTACTTGTACCAGCCCAGGGGACTCCCGGCCTCGACCGCGACCCGCGCCGTGACCTTCGGGGGGAGGACGCTGGCGCGGTACTCCGGCGGCTGCCGCTCGAACATCTCCCAGGACGGCATGCTGACGACGCGGGCAGTAACCCCCTTCGCCGCCAGAAGTGTCTGCGCCCCCATCGCCACCGACACCTCGGAACCCGTGGCGATCAGGATCACCTGGGGCCTCCCGTCCGGTGCATCCGCCACGATGTACGCGCCTCGTGCGACCCCGCCGTCAGGGTGCACGCCGGATCGCTCCAGGATCGGGACATTCTGCCGGGTGAGGATCAGGCACGTCGGCCCATGCTGCGCCAGGGCCACGCGCCAGGCCTCGACCGTCTCGTTGGCGTCCGCCGGACGGATCACCGTGAGATTGGGGATGGCCCGCAGCGCCATCAGGTGCTCGATGGGCTGGTGGGTCGGGCCGTCCTCGCCCAGGCCGATGCTGTCGTGGGTGAAGATGAAGATCACCGGGATTTCCATCAGCGCCGCCAGCCGCACGGCCGGCCGCATGTAGTCGGAGAAGATCAGGAACGTCGCCGTGAACGGGCGGAGGCCGCCGTGCAGGGCCATGCCGTTGGCGATGGCGCCCATGGCGTGCTCTCGAACGCCGAAGCGGAGATTGCGTCCGCCATGGGACCCCGCCTGAAACTCCCCGAACTCCTGCATGTAGGTGTTGGTGGACGGCGCCAAATCCGCCGACCCTCCCATGAGGTTCGGGACGCTGGAGAAGAGCACCTGCAGCGCCTTCCCCGAAGCCGCCCGGGTGGCGATGGCCGGATCGCTCGGGGCAAATGCCGGGAGACTTGTGTCCCACCCGTCCGGCAGTTTGCCGTCCATCAGCGTGTCCCGGCGCGCCGCCTCCTGGGGGAATGCAGCCGCGTAGACACCCAGATGCTCGCGCCACTCCGCCTCCCATCTGCGCCCCCGGTCCAGGGCCTTGCGGAATTCATGCCGGACCTCCTCCGGGATCAGGAACGTCGGCTCGAGCGGCCAGCCCAGCTTCTGCTTGGTGAGCCGCACCTCCTCCTCTCCCAGCGGCTCCCCGTGGGCCTTGTGCGAGTCCTGCTTGTTGGGGCTCCCATAGCCGATGTGGGTCCGCGCCGCGATGAGGGACGGGCGGGTCGTCTCTGCCTGGGCGGCGCGGATGGCCGCCTCCACCGCGCCGAGGTCGTTGCCGTCGGCCAGGCGCTGCACGTGCCACCCGTAGGCCTCGAACCGGCGGCCGACATCCTCGGTGAAGGCCAGGTCCGTATGGCCCTCGATGGAAACACGGTTGTCGTCGTAGAGATAGATCAGCTTGCCCAGCTTCAGGTGTCCGGCTAACGATGCCGCCTCGGACGCCACCCCCTCCATCAGATCCCCGTCGCTCACGATGGCGTAGGTGTAGTGATCCACGATGGTGTGTCCCGGCCGGTTGAACTCTGCCGCCAACCATCGTTCGGCGATGGCCATGCCGATCCCATTTCCAACCCCCTGCCCCAATGGACCGGTGCTGGTCTCCACCCCGGGGGTGAGGCCGTATTCCGGATGGCCCGGCGTCTTGCTCTCCCACTGGCGGAATCGTTGGAGGTCCTCCAGGCTCAGGTCATAGCCGGTGAGGTGGAGCAGCGCGTACTGGAGCATGCACCCGTGTCCGGCCGACAACACGAAACGGTCCCGGTCCGGCCACTTGGGGTTCGCAGGATTGTGCTCGAGGAAGCGGGTCCACAGGACGTAGGCCATGGCCGCCGCCCCCATGGGCATCCCCGGGTGCCCCGACTTCGCCTTCTGCACGGCATCCGCCGCCAGCATCCGGACCGTATTGATGCAGGTCTGATCCAAGCGTTCCTGCTGTGTCATTCCCAAGCTCCCTTTGTTCGGCAGGCGAATCGTGCCGGGACCGGCCCTCGCGCGCCTGGTACCCTAACACATCGGCCCTGGCGTTGTCAGGCAGGATTCTGCCGAGGCTTTGCAAAGAGGAACCGATGCCCGCCCCCGTTCTGGTCAACCTTGAGGTGGAGGTCCGGCGCCAGCACGCGCGGCGGCAACTGGGCATGGTTGGTGTAGCTGAATTCCTTCGACCTCACGCCCGACGCTGTCGCCAACCGCTGGGAGACCCTCAGCGATCTCGCCGGCGCGCCAGTTCCCGATCGTAGGCTCGAAGCACGTGCAGCCGGGAGATGATCCCCACCAGTCTCCGCGGATTCCCTGGATCCACGACCGGGAGGTGTCCCAGGTCCCGCATACCGAAGCGTCGAATCACTTCCTGCAGGCTGTCCAGCGGAGTCACCGACAGGATGTCCCGGGTCATGTAGCGATCGACGGGAACATCATCCTCCCCCCGCTCCGTGGCCTGGTCGGCATCCTGGGCGGTCATGACCCCGACCAATTCACCGGTTCCGTTCACGACGGGAAACCAATCGTGTTCCTCGCGCTCCACCGCAAGCTGGAAGTCCCGAATCGGCATTTCTGGCGGCACGGCCAGCAGCCGATGAGTCAGAGCGGTCGCCACTGGCGTCGAGGCCATGATATCCATATCTCGACCGGCGGCGACGGTCACCCCCCAGCGCTTCAGCTTCCGGGTGTAGATGGATTCCGGATCCAAGGCCCGATAGAGGACAGTGCTCAAGATCGTGGCCAGCATCAGGGGGAGGATGATCCGGTAGTCGTTGGTCATCTCGAAGAGTAGCAGGATGCCCGTGAGGGGCGCCTGGGCTGCTGCCCCAAAGGTGGCTCCCATCCCGACCAACGCATAGGCGCCGGAGAATGCGGTGAAGCTGGGGAAGAAGTGATGCACAATGGTCCCCCACGATCCCCCGACCATCCCCCCGATGAAGAGACTCGGCGCGAAGACGCCTCCCGAGCCGCCGGAGCCGAGCGTCAGGGACGTGCCAAGAATCTTTCCCAGCCCGAGGAACAGGAGCAGGAGCAGGGAAAGTCGCATCTCCAGGGCCGCCTCCATCGCGGGGAACCCTGTCCCGTACACCTGAGGGAGAAAATAGCCCAACCCCCCGACGAAGAGACCCCCCATGGCCGGCTTGACCCAGTCGGGAGCGCGCCATCCCTCGAAGAATTCTTCCAGGGCATACATGATCCGAACGAAGGCCGTGGCCGCGCCCGCCGCCAGGAGGCCCAGACCGGCGTAGAAGATCAACTCTTTCTCGCTGATCAGGTCGTACGGGGGGACGGCGAAGGAGGGGAAGTTGCCGAGAGCCGCCCGCGAGATTACTGCAGAGCTGACCGAGGCCAGGACCACGAGGGCGAAATCTCCGGAGAAATGTCCAATGAGCACCTCCAGGGAAAATATCGCGCCCGCGATCGGGGCATTCAGGGTCGCGGCCAGCCCGGCCGCCGCCCCGCAGGCCACGAAGGTCCGGATGCGGTCATCCGAGGCCTTGAGGAACTGCCCCACCGCGGAGCCGAGCCCGGCGCCGACCTGTACCATGGGCCCGACGGTGCCGGCCGATCCCCCCGATCCCACCGTGATGGCCGATGCCACAAGTTTGCCCGGCGCCACGCGGGCCCGCATCCGCCCGCCATGCAGGACGATAGCCCGCATGACTTGGGGGACGCCGCTACCCTTGGCCTCGTGGACGAATCGTGAGATCAGGGGACCGACGACGAGCCCTCCCAGCGCAGGCAGAAGAATGACATGGTAAGGACCGAGGACGGCGAGTGCCCGCCGGCCCCCCTCAAAGGCGACCCAGGTCGTCATCTGGAGAAGGCGAACGAAGACAATGAAGGCCGCTCCCGTCCCCAGCCCGATGAGAACCGCCAAGACGATCAGGGCTACCTTGTCGGGAATTCGTGGATGAGAGGTGGCTCGAAGGAAAAATACCTGAAGGCGGCGCCCCAGCCGCCTGCCCCTGGCTCGCCATGCGGTCAAGAGTATGCCCACCCGTTCCGCCCCTGGATGTCCCTCGTCTCAGCCCTGACCTGCCTCCCGGCATCCGAGCGGTGCCGGCGCCACGGGCGGGGGAGCATTACCGCAAACGGGCACCGGCGTCAAGTACGCTGGCCCGAACGAGCGGCCCCCTTTCACCCCCCGGACATCCCCCTCAGTCCTTCGCGCTGGTGAAGGCCCGGATGCGGGCGTCGGCCCCCACCAGCAGGAGGACGTCTCCGGCCATCAGGGCGAAGTCCGGATCGGGCATCACCGCGACCGACTCCGTGCCATCGGGCCGTGCCCGCTTGACCGCCACCAGGTTCAGACCCCAGCGCGAGCGCAGCTCCGTCTCGCTCAGCGTCTTGCCCACCACCCGCTCGTCCGCCGTCCAGTAGATCAGGGAGATTCCCTCGGCGATCTCGACGTGGTCCACCACCTGGGTGGCCACCAGCGTCTTGGCCAGGCGGCGGCCCATCTCCAACTCCACGAACAGGACCCGGGTGGCTCCCACCAGCTCCAGGATCGTACGCTCCCGCTCGGTTTGAGCCCGGGCCACGATCTCCTTGATGTCCAACTCTTTCAGGACCGCGACCGTCAGAATCTCCGCCTCGAAGTTTTCGCCGATGGCGACCACGGCCGCGTCCACTTCGGTGGCCCCCACGGCCTTGAGGGCTTCAGGGTCCACGCTGTCCACCTGGGCGGCCACGGCGATGCGATCCCGGACCGCCTCCACCAGGGTCATGTTCTCGTCCAGACCGATGACCTCGGCGCCCGCCTCGGTCAGCCCCTCGGCCACGGCGCGGCCGAACCGCCCCAGCCCGATGACCAGAAAGCGCTTCATCGCCCCCCTCACCCGATCATGATCTTCTCGGCAGGATAGATGACCCGGCTGCGTCGCTCCCGGGTCGCCAGGGCGAACCCCAGGGTGAGCGGCCCCGTCCGCCCCACGAACATCAGTCCCATGATCAAGAGCTTGCCCCAGGCGGTGAGCCCGGGGGTGACCCCGGTGGAGAGCCCCACGGTCCCAAAGGCCGAGACGGCCTCGAAGGTGAGCCCCAAGGTGTCCCCGTCCTGACCTGCCAGCAGGACCAGGATCCCCAGGGCCACGGTCCCCAGGGAGATTCCCACCAGTGCCAAGGCTTTCGCCACCTGCTCTCCCGGGATCGTCCGGCCGAAAGCCTCCACCCGGTCCTTTCCCTGCACCGTTGCCCAGAGGGTGATCAGCATGGTGGCGGCCGTGGTCGTCTTGATGCCCCCCGTCGTGGAGCCGGGGCAACCCCCAATGAACATGAGCAACATGAGAATCCAGAGGCTGGCGGGACGCAGCAGGCCCACCTCCAGCGTGCTGAAACCGGCCGTGCGAGCCGTCACCGATTGGAAGCCCGCCGTCAGGAGCCGCTCCGGCCAGGACAGTCCGGCCAAGATCCCGTTCCCCTCCAGCACCAGGACCGTCACGATCCCACCGACCAGCAGGGCTCCCGTCGTGATCAGCGCCAGACGGGTGTGAAGGCTGAGGCGCCCACTTCCCTCCCCCCGGACCCGCCGACCGATAGCGCGCCCCAACCCGTACAGGACCGGAAACCCCAGGCCCCCCGCCACGATCAGGGTCGCCATGACCAGGTTGGTGGGCCAGTGGTCCCGGAAGGGGAGAAGCCCCTGCGGCATGGTGGAGAAGCCGGCGTTGCAGAAGGCCGAGACGGCATGGAACAGCGCCCCGAAGGCGACATTCCCCGCGGCCGGGTGATCCCACCAGGCCAGGAGGAGCAGGAAGGTCCCGATCCCCTCGGCAATCAGGGTGACCAGAAGGATGGTCCAGATCTGACTGCGCACCTGTCCCAGGGTCATGACGTCCATGCTCTCCTGCAGGGCCGCGGCGCTTCTGAGGCGCAGCCGCCGGCCCGCCAGGACCACCAAGCTGGCGCTCGCCGCCATCGTACCCACTCCCCCCAACTGGATGAGTCCCAGGATCACCGCCTGGCCCAAAGGGGTGTGGAATGTCCCGATATCGTACACGGTCAGGCCGGTCACCGTCACGGCCGAGGTCGCGATGAACAGCGCATTCAGCATGGAAACCGATTCCAGGCGGCTCACGGCCGGGGGCAGGGAGAGGAGGAAGGTCCCCGTGAGGATGGTCAGGGCGAAGCCCACGGCCACGGTCTGGGCGGGGCGGAGCTCCAGGCGGTGGAGGATGCGGCGCACCGGGAACTCCCCCACAACCAGGCGCAGGCCGGCCACGACGATGAACATCGCGGCGTACTGGCGATAGACCGGCTCCAGAACCGGCCTGGCCGCGAGGTCCGGGAGAAAGCGGACCCAGACATACACCTTGGACAGGAGAAACGCCAGGGCCGCCGTCGTGAGGGCCAGCTCCAGGAACCGGGCGCGTAGGACTGTCCGCAGGTGGGTCGCCCGTCGAAGCTGGCGGGCCGAATCCCACAGGAACTGCCCCGTCAGCAGGGCCGCCAGGAGCACCGCCGCGCCTCGGCCGGCGGCGCGCCAGGGGGCCAGGTACTCGGCCGCGGCGATGGCCGCAAGGACCAGGGCGGGGCGCCAGTGCGGCCGCCAGGAAAGAAGCAGCTTCCCCCGCATCATGCGCGTCTCATGGGCTCACGTTGGCCGAGGGCGTTCATGAGCCACACCTGCGACGGCTCCGGGAGCACGAGGTGCCCATCTCCGCCCGTCCCATCCCACGACGGGTGCCGCCTCACCCGGCCTTCTCTCCGGCGATGGGCGCCGGCTCCTCCACGGGATCAACCAAGCTGATCAGTGCCTGCCTGGGCCGCCACGCCCAGCACGATGATGCCCGACAGTTCGATCAGGAGGCGCTCAGGCATGAACAGGGCACCTCTGCGCCACGGCACGGGGTCCCGTTGCCCGCCGCCCTCTCCAGGCTATTCGCCCTGGACGTGGACGGTGAGAACGAAGGCCTCCACGCGGCCTTCGCCGACCTCGACTGACCCGCGGACCATTAGACGGTACGGAATCCAACAGGTCTTATCGACCCCGGACCCCGACCACTCCTGCGGGCGTGAGGCTCAGTTCATCGAGGTTCGCCACGATCCAGTCGGCCCGGTCCAACCCCACGGCCCCGCGTCCCCGGTCCACCGCCACCACCCGCATCCCCGCCGCGCGGGCGGCCGTGACGCCGGCGAGGCTGTCCTCGATGACCAGACACGACGCGGGCGGGAGGTCCAGCCGGCGAGCCGCGGCGAGGAACGGGTCCGGGGCCGGCTTGGCGCGCGCATAGTCCTCGGCCGTCACGATGGCGCGAAATCTCGATAACAACCTGAGCCGGGTCAGGATACGATCCACCTCCATCCTGCGCGACCCTGTGGCCACTGCCAGCTTCGTCCCATCGGGAACACGTTCCATAAGACGCACCGTGTCCGGGAACGCCGGCACCTCGTCCAGCCGCTCTTCGTACAGCGCGTTGCGGCGGGTCACGACGCGCTGCCCGTCCGCCTCGAAGCGATCGCCCAGCAGGTCCCGGAGGCCGGCAGCGTCCGTGCGTCCGAGCCAGAACCGCATGAAGCGGTCCCAGGTCAGGGAGACACCGATCTCCTCCAGGGCCCGGGCCCCGGTCTTGAACCGGATCGGCTCGCTGTCCACCAGCACACCGTCGAAGTCGAAGAGGACGGCCTGGATGGTAAGAGGATTCATGCCCGCGCCCGGCCGCGAGAGCCGAAAACCGCCCGGCGCAGTGCCCGCTCCGCGTCCCCGCCCCGGTAGACGATCCGGTGCAGCGCCGCCAAGAGCGGGAGGTCCGGGAGCCGGCGCTGCCGGGCATACGTCTGCCCCATCCGGATGGCGGCGTAGCCCTCGGTCAGTTCATCCCTGGCAGACAGCTCGGCCACGACCTGGTGGGTGGGCATCCCGGATCCCCGCATCTCGCCGAAGGTGCGGTTGCGCCCGGCCACCCCGGTGACGAAGAGATCGCCCACGCCGGGAAGGCCCGTGACGGTGGCGAGCTTTCCCCGGACGCTCCGCACCAGGATCTCCATCTCCCCAATCGCCTGGGCGAAGAGCGCGGCCTTCGTGTTGGTGCTCGCCTCCCACCGCCCGGCCTTCACCAGCCCGTCGCAGAGTCCGGCGGCGATGGCGTAGGCGTTCTTGAAGGCCGAGCAGACCTCCAGGCCCCGGACGTCTGCCATCTCCCGGATGGCGTAGTACGGCGTCTGGAACAGACGGCGCGCGAGGCGGCGCGGCGCGGCGTCAGCCGAGGCGTAGCAGACCGCGGTCGGGACCCGCCGGGCCAATTCCATGGCCTTGGACGGACCGCCCACGACCACCAGGCGGAACCCGCGACGCAGGGAACGGGGCAGCCCTTCCCGGATGGCCGCGGAGATGGTGTCCACGCGGCCGTCCTGGCGGCGCAGCAGCCCCTTCGACACGCTCATCAAAGGCGTCCCAGGGGCAAGAAGCGGGAATGCACGCCTGAGGACGGGGAGCGTCCCCTCCGACGTCACGGCGTTGACCACCAGGTCCGCCCCGGAGAGTGCCTCGGCTAACTGCGCGTGGTGACAGACCCGGACACCGGGGGACAGGTGCAGCCGGAGCTTCGGATGGGCTTCCCCCCGCCGGACCGCCTCGATGAGATGATCGTCCAGCCACGTTCCCCACAACGTTACCCGGTGTCCGTTATCCGACGCCGGGAAGGTCAGGGCGCTCCCCATGAACCCGGCACCCAGGATCGTGATGCGCGCCACGGAATCCTCCTGGACAGATCCCTTCAGGCCTCCAGGTCGCCAGCGGCGATCCCTCCGTGTCTCGACCATGTCGCGCCGCTCCTTGCGACCCCTCGGACCGGGCCCGGCCTATTGCTGGGCCTTACACTGCTCCGCGGCATCCCGGATCGTCACCTTGGCGTTGGCGGGATCTGTGAAGATCTTGTCCAGGCACTGCACGTACTTCCACGGGTCACCCCCCAGCTCCCGCGAGAGGATATTCGCCACCTGGATCTTCTGCGGGGACCGCGCCTGCACCCAGAGCGCCCCGGAATCCGCATCAGTGAGGGCCCAGGCCAGCCCGGCCACCAAGACCAGACCGACGGTCAACGCACCGAATCCTCGTCTTGCCATCTCGCCTCCTGGGTTCCCTCGCCCCATCCGACGTTGCGGGATCTCCCCGATCCCAGGGCTCGTGATGGTGCCATGCTTCCCCTCGCCGGTCAACGGCCGGAGGTGCGGGGCGCGCGTTGGCGTCCATCCGCCGACGCTGGCGCGATGCCCCGGGCCCGGCTCGATCCCACCTGACAAATGTTCCTCCTTGACGCCGTCGCGGGGGAAGGGGTATGGTCCGGATAAAGAGACGATCTTTCACTATGCGGAACACTCCAGACCGGCAACGCGGAACCGTCGCCTCCCTGCGGAAGGGGGTTGATCTCCTCTTCCTCTTCTCCGAGGCGGAGCCCGTGCTGGGCGTCCAGGAAATCGCCTCCCGTCTGCGACTCCCCAAGAGCACGGCCTACCGGTTCGTCAGCACCCTGCGCCAGCTCGGTCTGCTGGTCCAGGACACCGAGTCCCGGCGCTACCGCCTGGGGGCGCGGCTCCTCTCGCTCCAGCCGGCCGTCATCCGGCCGGTGGACCTGCGGACGCTGGCCCTCCCGTTTCTGCAGGGCCTGATGCAGCGCTCGGGCGAGACCGCGCACCTCACGGAGCGGCGCGGCGCCCTCGCCGCCATCACCGAGGTGGTGGAGGGCCCGTCCATGCTCCGCATGGCCCCCAAGCGCGGGCAGACCTTTCCGCTGCATTCGGGCGCGCTGAGCCGGGCGATCCTGGCCTATCTTCCGCCCCGCGAGATCAATCAGATCCTCCAGGCCAGGAAACTCAAACGGTTCACCCCGAACACCCCGACCAGCGCGGCGGCGGTCAAGCGGACACTCCAGGAGGTCCGCAGGGCGGGTTATGCCCTGAGTCTGCAGGAGGTCACGGTCGGGGCCTGCGGCATCTCGGCCCCGATCCTTGGCCCGAACGGGCGGGTCATCGGCAGCATCGGGGTATCGGGCCCGATGCAGCGACTGACCGAGCAGAAGCGTCAGGCGCTGGTCGAACCGATCCGCAAGGCGGCGGCTGAGGTCGGGGGGCTGGCCCGGCAGCAGCTCACGGGGGCAGCGCCGGCGCCCTCGGCGGCCCAACCCAAACAGAGCCGGTGACGCAGGGGACCGACGCCCGCGGGCGGCCCGAATACATGGGGCCGCCGTCACCCGACGAGCTGACCATCCAGGCACCTGAGACGGTCAGGCCGTGGTCAACGCCCCGGTGAGATGGCCCCAGGAACGCGCATTCCGGCCAGCCCTTCCGTGCCGACTCCATCCCTGGCGAAGGCCCGCGGCCGCGCCGAACCTTGCGCAGATGCGGCCGGCTCCCCTCCCCCGGTGGCCGGTCGCAGGCTGGATCCCCCCGGGCTGCTGTTGCCCGGGGGGATCCTTCTCACTTGGTGGGTGGCGGTCCACCTCGGCCTGATGAGCAACGTTTGGCTCTCCAGCCTGGGTGCGGTGGCCTGGACCGAGCTTGGACTGGGCCTCCAACGTCTCCGGGAGGTCGAACCCGTCTCGTGATCAAGCACGGCCGGACACCGACGGTCATGTTCGGTCCCGGCGTCACTTCCGAGAAGCACGCCGTGAACGTGTTCGTCCCCATCGACAACCTGCTCACCGCCGCCAAGACCCTGGCCCTGGCCATCCTCGAGTGGTGCGGGTTCGGCTGAGCCGCTCCCCCTGTCCGTTCCGGGGCGGCTCACCCACCATCGCCGACGAGCGCGAAGGGCGCCCAGAACAGTGGGTGGGCGAGGCTGTAGAGCGGTCGCCCGGTCCCGGGATCCAGGACGCCGGGCCCATCGATCAAATCCAGCATGGTCTGGCGGAGGGCCTCGGCCCGGGTGAGCTGCGGGTTGTCGCGCTGCCGCTGGAACACCCCCGTCGTTAATACCTTCGCGGACGACGACTCCACGGCCCAGTGGCTCACCAGGAGCGCTCGCGCGCCGGCATAGAAGGCGGCCCGGCCCAGCCCGGACACCGCTTCCCCGCCCTCGCCGGACCCCGCCGCCGTGTTGCACGCCGAGAGGACGATCCAGTCGGCGTCGAGCCGCAGGGGGAGGATCTCCCCGAGGGTGAGCAGCCCATCCCCCGGCACCTGCGCGACCCCCGGCGCGCTGAGCGCGAACCCGGGCTCGTCGAGTCCCTCAAGCTCGCCGGTGACGAGGGCGTGGGTCGCGAAGGCGATGACCCGGTAGCGGGAGAGGTCCATCTGCTTGACCCGACCCTCGTTCGCGTCGCGGCCGAGAAACACGTCGCGAGCGGGGTCGGCGCCGAGGGACCGGGCGATGGACAAGAGTTCGTCGGCGGTGTCCGGCAACGGGGATAGACCCGCCAGTTGTTCCGCCAGCGTCGGCGTGCCGGGAACCGTTCCGCGCGGGCCGAGACGGCGTACGGCTATCGGCCCGATCCCGCGTGCCGCCACGTCTCGGGCGGCGCCGGCCGACGCGTGCGGCCGCCGGTCGAAGACCGGATCGCCGAAGCCCACGAAGGGCTGTCGGACCGGATCGCCTGGCCGCAGGCGCCGTACGGAGACGAGGGAGGCCACGGAGGGTACGCTGGTCATGGCATGGCTCCGGGCGAGCCAGGGGATCGCCCGGTAGTTGCTGAAGGGCACCCCCTGCCGGAGGTCCTGCCCTGACGGCCGGGCCGTGACAAGCACCGACAGCGGCAGGAAGCCGAGCGGCCCGTGCGCCGCCACTACGAGGGTGCGCGCGCTTTGCCAGGCCGGCGCGACCGGCGCAAGCAGCGCCTGGTACAGCGCGTGGGCGGCGCCGACGTCGAACGCCGGCACGTCCTCGACCGTCGCGCCGCCCAGGGTCACCCCGTTCCGCAGCCGCGTGACCAGCTCGGTGAGACCACGCTGCCCGATCGGCGCGGAGGCGAATGCCAGGGCGCCCTCGCGTGACACCGCCCACACGAAGGTCCGCTCGTCTCCGACCAGAAAGGCGACCAGCACCTCGCCGGGCCGGAGGGCCGCCCGCGCTTCCGCCAGCGGAACCGGCTTGGGATTCACGAGACTCGCGTAGTCGGGGAACCGGCGCTCGATCTCGGCCCGCAGCGCCCCGCGAGCGCGCGTCAGCGCCTCGATCTGCTGCTTCAGCTCGGCGATCCGCTTCGTGCGCGCCTCCTCCGCCTTCTTCTTCTCGGCTGCCTGCTCCCCGGTCACCCGGGTGAGCGTCGTGTCGGCCAGTGATCCGAGCAGGGCGAGAGACTGCTGGTGCGCGTCCTGCTCGCGCCGGGCCAGGTCGGCCAGCTCCGGGTTCCGGGATGCCGCCCGGGCCGCGTTGGCGGTCAAGGCGCGCTGGACCGACCCGGCGCGGGCGAGGTCGCTCACCCGGAAGGCCTCGGCGGCGGCATCTATTCCCGCCTCGCGCTCGACCGGCGTGCCTGCCACCTGCGCCAGCACGCCCACGTAGCCCTCGATGAGCACGGGCAGCCGCCAGTCGGCCCCCTGCCCCGTGGGCACGTCGCCGACGGGGGGCGCCTCCCGGGCAAGCAGGACCGGCAGGGCCTGGCGGAAGGCGGCCAGGGCATCCCGGTGACGACCGGTCGCTCCGAGCGCGAGGGCGCGGACCGCCTGCATCTCTGCCGTCTCGGGGTGGGAGGCGCCGAAGGCCGCCGCGAGCTGCTGATGGCTTGCGGCCGCCAGGTCGAGCGCTTGCTCCGCCCGGCCGGCCTTGAGCAGGGCGAGGGGTACGTCCGCCTCGAGGGCCAGCGACCGATCGAAGATGACGCCGTTCTCACCCAGGGCATCGCGGAGGGCGACGAGCTCGCGGCCCGCCCGGGCCCACTCGCGCCGTGGCAGGAGCGTCTTGACGAGCGTGAGCCGCACCGGCCCGTTGACCGGAGCATCCGTGGGCGTGCCGATCTTCTGGAGGAGGTTCAGCGACGTGCGGGCCAGCTCCTCCGCATCGGTGTGGCGGCCCTGGTCGAGGATCGCCCGCGCCAGCAGGTTGACCGCCTCCGCCGTTTCGAGGTTCGTCGGCCCGAACACGGCCAGCATGGCCTGGAGCGCCTCTCGCGCCTGCACCTCCGCCTCCAGTGCGCGCCCCTGCCTTCGGAGCGCCTCGGCGATCCGGAGCCGGAAGCGAGCCCGCTCGGCGTCCTCGGACCGGCCCAGCTCGATGGCTCGCTGCGCTTGCGGGCTGAAATCCAGCGTGTACAACTCGATGGCTTTGCGCCAGTAGACCTCGGCCTCCACCCACTGGCCGGCGGCCCCCGCCGCCAAGGCCTCGGTCATGGCGCCTGAATAGGGAGCCCGGAGATCCTCCGGGTTGGGCCGCTCCATGAACAACCCCCGGGACCGGCCAGCCGCTTGCCTCCCCTCCTCGTAGTTGCCGACCTGGAAGAGGAGATCGGCGAGGATGATATTGTTCATCACGGATCTCGTCTGGAGCCGGGCCGCCCGCCCAATCGCGTCTATGGAGGCCATGAATCGACCGGCCCGCGACTCGGCCCTCGCCAGCTCACGCAGGATGTCCCGGGCGTCAGTCCGGGCGATGTTGGTCGCCTGCTCCAGGTGTGTGTCGGCCAGCCGGATGTCCTGGAGGTACTGGTTGATCCGTCCGGTGAGGTACGCCGCCCGCCCCCGCCGCAGGTGGAAGACCGCCAGCTCGTTGTTCTTGGCGCCGGCCCGCGGCGCCTGGGCCGCCACGGTGCGCAGGCGCTCCACCTCCGGAAGGGTTGCCTGGGCCTGAAGCCGCTCGACGACGTCCTTGACGCTGCGCGGCGGCGGCGTGAAGGACTCGGTCCGGAGCTCCGTGGTCACCTGTTTGGCCTGCTCCACCGTCGGTCCACAGGCGGCGACGAGCAGTGCCGCCCCTGCGACGCCCCACAACAGGCCGACGCCGAACGGGGAAGGGATGCGAAGGGGACGCTGACGCATCATGGTCTCCATGAGAATCCCTCCCTCTTCTGGGCCTTCGTCTCGTTCGAAGCCGACCTTTCGCCCTCCAGCGGGCACCTCAGGGCCGGTCGGGCGTTGCAGCGACCGCCGCGCTCGGAACGAGGAGGCCGGAAACCACATCGCTGAATGGACAGGGAAGGCGACACACCGGGAACGGGGGCTCGAACTGTCGCGCAGGACCTCTCGGCCGGCGACGGCAGGGGACGGTACCAGCGGCCTAAACGGAAGTCAAGGGCGATAGGCCGTTTGTGCCCCAGTCCGGGAGCCGTCCCGTCCCGCCGCCGCTATCCCAGGGGAACAATCACCCGCGACATGGCACGCCTGAAGCACACACAAGCGACGAGCAGGCGCAGGTCGGGAACCCCGGGAGAGCGCAGGCCTCCGGGCTGTGCCAGAGAGGTCCGACCCCGAATGCAGCTCAGACCAGATGCCAGATGCTCTACATGCCAGCGAGGACAACTCTCGCCAGGGTGATCTTGACAGAGTTCTGCGCTCTGTGAGCAGAATCCGCACCCGGCCAGGGACCGGAGACCCGGCATGGGATGAAATCCCGAACCTCTCTCTTTTCGGAACGGGAGGCGCTTCTGCTTTCTTAGGAGGAGCCATGCAACGCATCGGCGTTATCGGACTCGGCTTGATGGGACAGCCCATCTCCCGGCGCCTGCTGGAGGCCGGGCACCCTTTGACCGTCTGGAATCGAACGGCGGACAAGGCCAAGGACCTGCGGGCCGCAGGTGCCGCCTGGGCTCCCTCCGCCAGGGCCGTGGCTGAAACCTCGGACATCGTCATCACGATGGTCACTGATTCGATGGCGTCCGAGGAGGTTATCTGCGGAACGGGTGGTGTCCTGGAAGGCGCCCGCCCGGGCCTGATCCTGATTGACATGAGCAGCATCGCGCCGGAGATGTCCCGATCCATCGCGGGGCGGGCGGGCGCCAGGGGCGTCCCCATGCTGGATGCCCCGGTCACCGGCGCGCCCCGGGTGGCCGCCGAGGGGAAGCTCGGGATCATGGTGGGGGGGCCTCGGGAGACCTTCGAGGCCTGCCGCCCGGTCTTCGAAAAGCTCGCGGCCAAGATCGTCTATGCCGGCGGGAACGGGATGGGGACCACCTTGAAGCTCGTCAACAACCTCATCCTGGGCGTGGCCATCCATGCGGCGGCGGAAGCCCTGGTCCTCGCGACCAAGGCCGGACTCGACCCGCAGTCGGTCATCGAGATCACCTCGGTGGGCGGCGCCCGCACCGGGGCCATGGAGACCCGCGGTCCCCGGATGGTGCGGCGCGACTTCACCCCGCACTTCTCCGCCAACAACATGTACAAGGACATGTCCACGGCCCTCACGCTTGCCGAGGAGTGCGGCGTGCCCCTGCCGGTGGCCAGCACAGTCCGGGAGATCCTGCGCGCCGTGAGGGCACAGGGCAAGGGTGACCTGGACTCCTGCGTCGTCATGACCATCCTGGAGGCCATGGCCGACACCATCGTGCAGTCCGGTAGGGGGAAATCTGCGTAATCTGCGAAATCTGCGGATAGACCGTGGGTAGGAGCTCTTAGGCTCGCAACTCGACCCAGCGTCGCTCCCGGGCCGCGTGCTCGACGGCGTCGACCGCCTTCTGGACCTCGGCGCCGTCGCGGAAGGTCGGATAGTCCTGCGTCTCCCCGCGGATCCCGAGGAGGAAGGCGACCCCTTGATCCAGCTTGTAGCCTACCAGCGGATCATCCAGCCTGGGGTTCCGGGGAGAACCCGGGTACTTCCGGAGGTCGAAGGGGACCTCGGCCCGGGCCCACTGCTGCGTGCTGGTCATG
>Ga0209109_10000928_pt1 | contig 16101 bp, 18 predicted proteins | sample Rifsed10ft2_FD_184004 | JGI IMG/M metagenome (GOLD analysis project Ga0209109, IMG submission 184004) | Soil microbial communities from Rifle, Colorado, USA - sediment 10ft 2 (version 2) | ecosystem: Environmental > Terrestrial > Deep subsurface > Rock core/Sediment | place: Rifle, Colorado... | reverse complement strand
CGGAGGCGCGGCCAGCTGACGGCCACCGTGACCGTCAGCGTCGGCGGCCCCAGCGCCACGCCCACTAGCACGCCGCCGCGGGCGCCCTAGCAGGCCTAAGGCAGCTCGGCGAGGGCGCGGTCCAGCCCGGCGACGCTTGTCAGGCCGCCGGCGATGCGGACGAACTCCCGCAGGGAGCCGGTGCGCCGCCTCAGCTCGTCGACCTTCGGGCCGATCGGGTTGGTCGCGGCGGGGTTGCCGGCGGCGCCGGCGTAGAGGTTGACGAAGGCAAAGTAGGCCTGGTTCAGCTTGCGGATGGTGAAGCCCTGCGCCGCCAGCTCCCTGCGGCGTTGCTCCATAAGCGCCTCCGCGGCCTCGACCTGGCCCTGCGCCAAGAGGGCGTCGACCTCGCCGCGCAGGCGGCGCAGCTCGGCGCCGACGTCGACGCCGGGCGTCGGCGCCCGGGGCGCCGAGGTCGCCCCGGGCAGCGGCCAGGCGGCGACGACCGCCTCCGCCAGCTCGCGGCCGACGAGGTCGGCGACGGTCTCGTTCATCGCCCGCAGGTCGTAGCTGTCGTAGTAGCTGAAGCCCAGGGGCCGGAAGAAGAGGTAGTTATGCGTCCACTCGTGGGCCGCGGTCTCGACGGCGGCGCGATAGTCAGCGGCGTAGTCGACGATGGTCGGGTAGGCGCCGATGCCGCTGGTGGGGAAGGCGAGGGCGGAGAGCCCCTCCGCTCCCTTGCCCGCCTCGATGGCCTCGATCTGCGCCAGGCTCAGGTCCTCGCGCAGTAGGGAGGTGCCCTTGAGCTCGATGCGTTCGCGCGGCGAGACGGCCAGCGTGCGGGGCGCGTCCGTGAACTCGAAGTCGACGGGCGGCCAGACGACGGCGGGCAGGAAGAGGAACGAGCGCTCGATTCGTTGTTGCTCCAGGACCCTCGTCAGGCGCCCCTCGATGGCCGCCTCCACCTGGTTCTCGATGCGGTCACGCTCGCGGCGCTTCTCCGCCAGCGAGGCGGTGCGCTGGGGGTCGGGTGACAGGCCGCGTTGCTCGGCGTCGCTCGTCGCGCGTTCCAGCGCGTCGATCTCGCGCGTGAGCTCGAAGAAGCGGACGAGCGCCTCGTTCTCCTCGGCCAGGCTGGGCTTGCCACGGAACAGCTGGCCGAAGAGGAAGAGCCACTTGCCGGGGAGGTTGCGCACCTCCCAGGCGGCGATGTTGTACTCGTCGGGAGCGGTGCGGAGGTCGAGGCTTTCGTAGATCAGCGCCGAGCCGGCGCCGCTGGTGGCGAGGAGCAGGAGGGCCAGAACGAGCGCCAGCACGCGGCCTGCCGGCCAGGCGCGACGAACGGTGAGCGCCTCCACTGCACCACCGTACAGGCGGCCGGATCGACTCCGCAAGGCTGGCCTGCCTGCCGGCAGGCAGGGCGCCCGGGCCCCGATGCTATAATCGCGGGGCAATGGCGGAGAGGCTCGCGGCGTCCGGGCTCGCGGCGAACGGCAGGGCGCGAGCCAACGACGCGCTCGGCGGCCGTGGCGTTTCGATGTCAAACGAGCAGGCCAGCCTGCGTACCCGCCTCCTCGCCTACCTGCTGGACAGCGTCGTCCTCTTCGCCTTCACGATGCTCTTCGCGACGGCGTCGTTCCTCAACATCTTCCTGCGCAGCGACTACGGCGAAGGCCACGTCAGCGACGGCGCCGGCTGGACGTCGGTGGCCATCCTCATGGCCGCGATCCCGGCCTGGCTGGCCGCCAACCTGGCGCTGCTGAGCGGGCGCGGCCAGACCGTGGGCCAGTACGTCCTCGGCCTCGGCGTCGTGACGGAGGCGGGCGTGCCGCCGCGCCTCGGGCGGCTCGTCCTCTACTGGCTGGCGCTGCACCCGCTGCTCTACCACCCCGTGTTCAGCGGCTTCTGGCTGCTGTTCGCCTTCGCCGCTCTCGGCCTCTCCGAGAACGCATTCGCCGTGGCGGCGAGCCTGGCCATTGCGCTGCTCTGCCTGCTGGCGCCGCTCGGCGGGCTGCTCTTCGCCTCGCTCGACCGGCGCCACCGCGCCATCCACGACCGCCTCGCCGGGATCAGGGTCGTCCACCTCGCCTGAGATGAAGGGCGGCTACGGCGGCGTCCTGGCCGCCCTCCTGAGCGCGCTCGCCCTCTTCGCGCTCGCCGGCTACCAGGTGACGAGCGAGACGGCGGCGACGCGTCTCCTCGGCCGGCTGGGCGCCGCGCTGGTCGAGATCGACCGCTGGCTGCCGGCGCACCGGGAGGACATCGACCTGCTGGCGCGCGACCGGCCGCAGGGAGTCGCGCGCCTGGCAGACCTGCCCGTCGAGGTGACGCTGCCGGCCTCGGCGGTCATCGACGCCGACGACGCGACGTTGCGCGAGCGCATCGTGGCGGCGATGGGCGAGGCGCTGTATCGAGACGGCCGCGACGCCTTCGTCGGCGAGGACGGCGACGCCAACCTGGCCGTCGACGAGCCTGTGCGCTGGACGGCGAGCCTCCTGAGCCGGGGCGCGCACGGCTTCTGGCAGGCGGCGCTGGCGCTGTCGCTCCTGGCGCTCGTCGCCGTCGTGGCGAGCTTCCTCATGGGCGGCCGCTCGCCCCTGCTGCCGCTTATCTTCGGCGCCGGGGCTGGCGCCGCCGCCTCGTTCGCCGCCTGGCTGCTGGCGCAGGCCGGGAACGCTGCCCTCGACAGCGCCGTCGACCGCGAGATCATGCTCATCCTGCGCGACGGCGCCTGGATCGGCCTGCGCGACTGCCTGGCGGTGGCCGTCGCGGGTGTTGCCGTGCGCGTGCTGCTGACGCTGGGCCGTCAGGCGTCGGCCGCCTCTCCGGAGGCGCCGTCTGCCTGACGTCTCGGTCGCCTGGCCGCGGCGGCTGGCAGGCTGGCTTCAGGCGGCGCACGCCTTTCCTGTCCTCGCGGTGATGTGCCTGACGGCGCTCGTCGGCTTTGCTTCCGCGGCGGGCGAGCCGGACGCGGGGCGCCTGGGCCTCACCCTCGCCGCGATGCTGGCGTCGCAGCTCGCCATCGGCTGGACGAATGACTACCGCGACCGCGAGCACGACCGCGTCTTCCAGCCGTCGAAGCCGGTGCCGGCGGGCCTCGTGGAGGCGCGGCTGCTGCCCTGGGCTTCGGTCGCGGCGGTGACGGCGGCGCTGGGGCTGGGCGCGGCGCTAGGGCTGCTGCCGCTCACGTTCTTGATCGTCGGGACGGGGGCCGGCCTTGCCTACGACTTCGGCCTCAAAGACGCGCGCCTGAGCTGGCTGCCGCTGGTCGTCGGCCTGGCGGTGCTGCCGCCCTTCGTCTGGGCGTCGCTCGACGTCTTTCGGGAGGAGTTCTTGTGGCTCTACCCGGTCGCGTCGCCGCTGGCGGTCGCGGTGCATCTCGCCAACGCCCTGCCGGACCTGGAAGGCGACGCGAGAGCCGGGCGGGGCGGCGTCGTCGTGCGGCTGGGCCGCGCCGGGGCGCTGCGGCTGCTCGGCGCCTGCCTGGCGGCGCCGGTGGCGCTCCTCGGCCTCTCGCTCCTCCGGCTTGAGTACGAGGCGGCGGTGCTCCTGCCCGCCGCGGCGGGCTACGGGCTGCTGCTGGCGGCTGCCGGCTTCGCCTATCGTCGGCCCGGCCGCGAGGCCGCCGTTTGGGCGTTCCGCCTCGTGGTGGCGGCGTCCGTCATCTTCGCCGGCGGCTGGCTTGCCGCCGTCTGACGTACAATTCCCGCGTTAGGCGAGGTGATGTCGTTGCGAGGCTCGCCGCCGGCGAGCCGTGGCAATCTTGGGCGGATCGTCAAAGGTTGCTTCGCCTTTCAGGCTCGCAACGACGGGTCAGAGGGAGACGCGAGGCGTGGAGATAGGCATCGGGCTGGACGGGACGCTGGGGCTGTCTTACGAGGACCAGGCACGGCTCTCGGTGGAGGCGGCGCGGCTGGGCTACACGAGCGTCTGGACGCCGGAGGGCGCCGGCGAGGACTCGTTCCTGGTCTGCGCCGTCCGCTGGGCGGCGACGCGCGAAGTCCTGCCGGGTGGGCTCACGACCGGCATCGGCGTGTCGCCGGTGGGGTTGCGTACGCCTATGGGCTTCGCCATGAGCGCCGGCACGATGAGCAAGCTGACGGGCGGCCGCTTCATCCTCGGCATCGGCGCCGGCGGCGCTTACACGCCCCAGTACCGCCGCACCTGGAACGTCCGCGGCCCCTCGACGCTCGCCCTGATGCGCGACTACCTGACGACTATCCGCGCCCTCCTCGCCGGCGAGACGGTGACCTACGAGGGGCAGTCCGCGGCGCTGCGCGGCGCCCGCCTGGCCATCGACCCGCCGCCGCGGACGCCCGTCTACCTGGCGGCGCTGGGGCCGGAGATGCTGCGCCTGGGCGGCGAGCTGGCGGACGGGCTCTCGCTGAACTGGTGCACGGCCGGGCAGGTGGCCTGGAGCCGGGAGCGCGTCGCCGAGGGCGCGGCGCGGGCCGGCCGCGACCCGGCGTCGATCACGATCGCCGAGTACATCCGCGTCTGCGTCGACGAGGACGTCGACGTCGCCAGGCGGGCGTTCACGCGCGCCGTCATGGGCTACGCCCTCGGCTTCGGGCCGCCGGGCGGCCGGCCGCAGGGCTACCGCGCCCACTTCGAGCGCATGGGATTCGCTGCCGACATGGCGCGCATCGACGAGCTGCGGCGGCGCAGCGCGCCCCAGGACGAGGTGATCGACGCCTTCCCGGAGTCGCTGCTGCGCGGCGTGGGCTACTACGGTCCGGCGGCGGGCGCGGCCGCGGCGTTCCGGCGCATTGCTGAAGGGCTGGACACGGCCATCGCGCGCGTCGTCGCGGCGCGGCCGGGCATCGAGTCGGTCCGGGCCGTGATGGCGGCCTGCGCGCCGGGCAGCGGGAAGGGATAGGGTAGGGGCGCAGCATGCTGCGCCCCTAACGTGTGTGAACGCGTGTTGAATCCCGCCCTGACCGACGAAGCCCAGCTCCTGCAGCGCGCCCGGCGCGCCGACCTCGCCGCCTTCAACGAGCTGGTGACGGCCTACGAGAGCCTCGTCTACAACCTCTGCTACCGGCTGCTGGGCCAGCGGCAGGCGGCGGAGGACGCGGCGCAGGAGGCGTTCATCGCCGCCTGGCGCGGCATCGGCGGCCTGCGCGGCGACGCCTTCCGGCCCTGGCTGCTGCGCATCGCCGCCAACGCCTGCCGCGACGAGCAGCGTCGGCGAGCCCGCCGGCCTACCGCGTCGCTGGACGTCGCTCTTGAGGCGGGGCTGCCGGAGCCGGCCGACCCGGCGCCGCTGCCGGAGGCGAGCGCCCTCCAGGGCGAGCTGCGGTGGCGGCTGGAGCGGGCGCTGGCTGGGCTGCCGGCGGAGCAGCGCCTCGCCCTCGTCCTCTGCGACGTCGAGGGCTTGGATTACTCTGAGATCGCGACGGTCATGAAGACATCGCTGGGCACCGTCAAGTCACGCATCGCCCGCGGCCGCGGCCGCCTGCGCCAGGCGCTGGCGGCCGAGCGGGAACTTCTGCCGGGCCGGTTCCGTCCTGAGGAGTAGAGGCGCGATGTTCTGGCGACGGCGAGATGAACACCCCCGTGTTGACGACCTCTCCGCCTACCTCGACGGCGAGCTGCGCGGCCGCAGGCAGGGCGAGGTCGCGGTGCACCTGGACGCCTGCGAGTGGTGCCGCGTGCTATTCGAGGAGCTGCGGGGCGCGAAGGCGGCCCTCGCGGGCCTGCCGCGCGTCGGGGCGCCGCGCTCGTTCCGGCTGGCGCCGGAGCGCGCCTACGTGCCGGGCGGACGGCCGCCGCAGCGACGCTCCGTCCTTGCCTACGCGCCGGCCGTGGCGCTGAGCCTGTTCGTTGCCCTCCTCGCCGTCGACCTGGCGACGCTGCCGCGCGACGACGCGGGCGCCGGCGGCGCCGCGCTGAGCAGCGACGCCGCGGCCGAGAAGCAGGCGGCCGAGGCCTTCCGGGGCGAGGGGCGGTCGGCGGCGGATGAGAGCGCGCCGGGCCTGGCAATCACGCCGCCTGCCACGGGCCAGACCAGACCGGAGGCCGCCGGCGCCCCGCTGCCGACCGAGATGCCGGCGCCGAACACCGGCCCGGGCCCCGAAGCATCGGCGCCGTCCGAACGAGCAGTGCATCAGCTCGGCGAAGAGGGGTCGTCTCGACTCTGGCTGCGCCTGCTGGAGGCGGCGGCTGCGGCGGCGTTCGTCGGCTCCCTCACGATCCTAGTCTGGCCACGCATCAAGGGAGGAGTGAAGAGATGAAGCGTTCGATAACGGCCATCCTGGCGTTTGCCGTCGCGAGCCTGGCCCTCGTCGCCTGCAGCGAGGGCGACACGATCATCCAGCCCGGCGGCGCGACTACCACCGGCATTAGCGTCGCGGGCGTCGGCCGCGTCTTCGCCGCGCCGGACGTCGTCGTCCTGCGGCTGGGCGTGGACGTGGAGCGCGCCGTCGTGGCGGACGCGCGCGAGGCCGCCGCGGCGGCGATGCAGAAGGTGGTCGACTCGCTGAAGGCGAACGGAATCGCCGAGAAGGACATCCAGACGGCGCAGTTCTCGGTCTTCCCGGAGTACGACTACGACACGGATGACGAGCGGCCGAGGCTGCGCGGCTATCGCGTCACCAACGTCGTCACGGTGCGCCTGCGTCAGATCGACAGCGCTGGCAAGGCGATCGACGACGCGGTGCAGGCCGGCGGCAACGACGCCGTAGTGCAGGGCATCAGCTTCGACATCGACGACCGGACGGAGCAAGAGGCGCAGGCGCGCGAGAAGGCGATGCAGCAGGCGAAGAAGCGCGCGCAGGAGCTGGCGCGTCAGGGGGGCGTCAGCCTCGGCGACGTGGTCTCGATCAGCGAGTCGACGCAGGCGGTGCCGTTCTACGGCCGCGGCTACCTGCCGGCGCCGGCCACGGGCGGCGGCCCGGTGACGGAGATCGAGCCGGGCGAGCTGGAGGTCGTCGTCGTCGTGCAGGTCCTCTACGCCATCAAGTAGGGGCGGCAGTCGCGGGTCATTCTGAACGCCGTTCGTCCTGAGCTTGTCGAAGGACGCTCCGCTTGACTAGGAGGCGTGGGTTCGACAGGCTCACCACGAACGTGAGGGCGTAAGGGCTGGCCAGGATGACCATTACCGAGGCGGCGCAGTTTGCTCAGGCTCCGGCAGGCGGTTAGAATCGCCTCAATCCCTGCCACGCGGCAGGCTCGTCCGGGAGAGCAGACAACGTCCGTCCTCAGCGACCGTGACATCCGCGCCGAGATCGAATCGGGCCGGCTCGTCATCGACCCCTGGGAGGAGCGCTACCTCCAGCCGGCCAGCGTCGACCTGCGCCTGGGCCGCGAGTTCCGCGTCTTCCGCAACTACCGCCTGCCCTACATCGACGTCAAGCAGGAGATGTCGCATCTCACCGACCTCGAGCAGATCGACGAGGTAAACCCGTTCATCCTCCACCCCGGCGAGTTCGTCCTGGCCGTGACGCTGGAGCGCGTGGAGCTGCCGGCTGACCTCGTCGGGCGGCTGGACGGGAAGAGCTCCCTGGGACGCCTGGGGCTCATCGTCCACTCCACCGCCGGCTTCGTCGACCCGGGCTTCCAAGGTCGCCTGACGCTGGAGCTGACGAACATCGCCAACCTGCCCATCACCCTCTACTACGAGATGCCGGTCTCGCAGATTTCCTTCGTGCGGCTGTCGTCGCCGGCGGAGAGGCCCTACGGCGGCAAGGGGTCGAACGCGAAGTACCAGGGGCAGGAGGGGCCGGAGCCGAGCCGCTACTACCTCAACTTCCGCCAACCGATGCTGTCGCGGCCGACGCGCCGCCAACCGCGGCCCGAGCGCCGGCACCGCCGCAAGCCGCCGGGCCCGGCCTAGCCACCGACCGGCGGGCCTTCGAACGATGACCGCTCCGCCCCTTCGGCAGGCTCAGGGCGGCGCCTCCGAGCCGATGCAGCGAGCGCTGGCGCTGGCGGCGCAGGGCCTCGGCCGCGCCAGCCCCGGCGCCGCCGTCGGCTGCGTTATCGTCAAGGACGGCCGCGTCATCGGCGAGGGCTACTACGCCGGGCCGCCGGGCGCGCCGCACGCGGAGGTCGTCGCCTTGCGCCAGGCAGGAGAGGCGGCGCGAGGCTCAACGGTCTACGTAACGCTGGAGCCCTGCAGCCACCACGGCCGCACGCCGCCCTGCGTTGAGGCGCTCGTCGCGGCGGCCGTCGGCCTCGTCGTCTTCGCGATCATCGACCCGGACGACCGCGTGGCCGGTCGCGGCAAGGCAGCGCTGGCGGCGGCCGGCATCGGCGTCGAGCAGGGTGACGGCGCTGCCGAGTCGGCCCGCCTGCTGGAGGGCTACGTCAAGCAGCGCCGGACGGGCCTGCCCTTCGTCATCGTCAAGTACGCCGCCAGCCTCGATGGGCGCATCGCTGCCGCCTCCGGCGACTCGCGCTGGGTGAGCGGGCCGGAGACGCTGCGCTGGTCGCACGACCTGCGCACGAAGATCGACGCCATCATGGTCGGCGTCTCGACCGTGCTCGTCGACGACCCGCTGCTGACGGCGCGGCCAGGCCCTTCGACAGGCTCAGGGCGAGCGGCCGATGCCGAGCGCCAGCCGCTGCGCGTAGTCGTCGACAGCGACGGCCGCACGCCGCTTGAGGCGAAGGTGCTCACCGGCCCGGCGAAGACGCTGATCGCGACGACGGAACGCTCGCCCTACTCCTGGCGCGACCTCGTGTTCCTGCGCCACGCCGAGGTCCTTGTGCTGCCGGAGGGGCCGGACGGCCGCGTGTCGCTGCCGGCGCTCCTCGCCGAGCTGGGGAAGCGCGGCGTGCAGCTCCTGCTCGTCGAGGGCGGCGGCGTGCTCCACGGCTCGTTCTTCGACCAGCGCCTCGTCGACAAGGTGCACGCCGTCATCGCGCCGATGATCATCGGCGCGGCGCCGGCGCCGGCGGCGGTTTCGGGCCGCGGCGCCGAGCGCATGGCGGACGCCGTGCGCCTGCGCGACGTAACCGTGGAGCGCTTGGGCGAGGACGTGGTCGTCACGGGGTATCCGGTTTGGGCCCACTAGCGTGGGGGCCCTTCGATAGGCTCAGGACAGGCATTAGGCTGGCGCGCGTCCTGAAGCCTCGCGGCTGCGCATCCTGCCCCTTCGCCCTTCGACAAGCTCAGGGCTCAGGGTTGTCTGCTCCGCCGCTTAGTAGAGGAGTCTTCTGAGGGGACACCCCTCAGACTCCTCGTCAGGGGCTGCGCCCCTGTACCCCGCTTGCGTCTTCTTTCGCGGCAGCGGTTTGCCCGTTTGCCCGTTTGCCCGTTTGCCCCGTAGACTCCCTTCACGAGGAGCGAAGGCGGGGCGTCTTGTTCACGGGCATCGTCGAAGAGGTGGGGAGCGTGCGCGAGGTTGCGCCGGGGCGACTCGTCATCGACGCGAAGAAGGTCACCAGGGGCACCAACCTCGGCGACTCCATCGCCGTCAACGGCTGCGACCTCACCGCCGTCTACATCGACGAGGACGGCTTCACGGCCAACGTCATCGAGGAGACCTACAAACGCACCAACCTGGGCGACCTGCAGTCCGGCGACGCGGTGAACCTGGAGCGCGCCCTGACGCTGGCCGGGCGGATCGGCGGCCACCTCATGCGCGGCGTCGTCGAGCACACGGGGCGGCTCGTCTCCTTCGCGCCGGCCGAGCACTCGGTCGTCGCCCGGTACGAGGCGCCGCCGGAGATACTGCGCTACGTCATCGTCAAGGGGCCCATCGCCGTCAACGGCGTCTCGCTCACCGTCATCGCCCGCGACGCGGAGACGTTCTCGGTCGGCCTCATCCCCTTCACGCAGCAGAACACGAACCTGATGAGTCTGCGCGCCGGTGATCGGGTAAACTTGGAATCGGACATCATCGCCCGTTACGTCGAGCAGCTACTGGACGAGCGGTATCTGGATGGAGGCTCGTCCTGAGTCCTTCGACGGGCTCAGGACAGGCTTGACGAAGGGCCCCGCCGGAGAAGTGAGGCGCCAAGGATGACGACGACAGCGGAGCCGGGTGGAGCGGTAGGGCTCGCTAAGACGACGAGACGGCGTCGCGAGAGCGTCATGGCGACGATCGAAGAGGCGATAGAGGAGTACCGCGCCGGCCGCTTCGTGGTCATCGTCGACGACGAGGACCGCGAGAACGAGGGCGACCTGACCATCCCGGCCGAGTTTGTCACGGCGGAGCACATCAACTTCATGGCCCGCTACGGCCGCGGCCTCATCTGCATGCCGATGACCGGCGAGCGCATCGAGCAGCTGGGCATCCCGATGATGGTGAGCTCGGTCTCCAACAACTCCCGCTTCGGCACGCCGTTCACGGTCTCGGTCGAGGCGCGCACGGGCGTGACCACCGGCATCTCCGCCCACGACCGCGCCCGCACCGTGCAGGTGCTCATCGACCCGCGGTCGACGAACGACGACCTGGTGATGCCGGGGCACCTCTTCCCGTTGCGGGCGCGCGAGGGTGGCGTCCTGGTGCGCGCCGGCCAGACCGAGGCGGTGGTCGATCTGTGCCGCTTGGCGGGATTGCATCCGGCCGGTGTGCTCTGCGAGATCATGCGCGCCGACGGGACGATGGCGCGCATGCCCGACCTCAAGCGCTTCGCCCAGCGCCACCGCCTCAAGGTCATCAGCGTCGACCAACTCATCGCCTACCGGCAGCGCCACGAGCGGCTGGTGCAGCGCGTGGCGGAGACGCTCATCCCGACGATCCACGGCAAGTGGCGCGCCATCGCCTATCGCAGTTCCATCGACGCCGACGAGCACGTCGCGCTGGTCATGGGCGACGTGGACGGCGACGAGCCGGTCCTCGTGCGCATGCACAGCCAGTGCGTCACCGGTGACGTCTTCCACAGCATACGCTGCGACTGCGGCGAGCAGCTGCAGCGCTCGTTGCAGATGATCGCGGAGGAGGGCCGCGGCGTCATCGTTTACATGCGGCAGGAGGGGCGCGGCATCGGCCTGCACAATAAGCTGCGCGCCTACGAGTTGCAGGACAACGGCCTCGACACGGTGGAGGCGAACGAGGCGCTGGGCTTCGAGGCGGACCGGCGCGACTACGGCATCGGTATGCAGATCCTCGTCGACCTGGGATTGCAGAAGGTGCGCTTCCTGACCAACAACCCGAAGAAGCGCGCCGGGCTGGAGGGCTTCGGCCTGCAGATGGTGGAGCGCGTGCCGATCATCGTCGAGCCGAACGAGTTCAATGCCCGCTACCTGGAGACGAAGCGGGAGAAGCTCGGTCACCGCTTCGACGACGACCCGATGAACATCGTCTAGGGGGATGAAGCTCTCCTTCTGTCTTTGCGAGCGAAGCGAAGCAATCTTTGGCGGAACGTCAAAGATTGCCACGGCTTGCCTGCGGCGAGCCTCGCAATGACAGACCGGCACATCCACTGAAATGGCTCGCACCAACGCCGAAGACCTGGACGGAAGCAGCCTTTCGATCGCCGTCGCCGTCGCGCGCTTCAACAGCCTGGTGACGGAGCGACTCCTCGCCGGCGCGCTGGAGGGCCTGGCGGCGCTCGGTGTCAGCGAGGAGCGGACGGACGTCGTCTGGGTGCCGGGCTCCTTCGAGCTGCCATACGCCGCCCAGCGCCTCGCCGAGAGCGGCCGCTACGACGCCGTCGTCTGCCTGGGCTGCGTGATCAAGGGCGAGACGGAGCACAACGAGTACATCAACCACGCGACGGCGCAGGGCCTGCAGGAGGTCAGCCTGAAGACCGGCGTGCCGGCGATCTTCGGCGTGCTGACGCCGAACAGCCTGGAGCAGGCGCTGGCGCGCGCCGGCGAGGGCTCGGCGAACAAGGGCTACGAGGCGGCGCAGGCGGCCGTCGTCATGGCGAACCTGCGGCGTAAGATCGAGGCTGAAGGCGAGGCTTAACCGCAACGTAATCTGGTAGTGGCTCAGTTTGATCAAAATGAGCCACTACCCGTAATCGGGCGGCCTGTGGCTGGCTTGGCGCCCTGTGCTATAATCTGGCGTTCCCTGGAGGTGCCTTTGACGGAGCTTGACCTGCCACCCGAGGTGGAGTTGGAAGACGGCGAGTGGCAGCACAACCACCAGGGCGAGGCGCCCGACCACAGCGCCCTTACCGCCCTCCAGCTCGCTCACAGAGCCGCCGCCAAGTTCCCGGAGCTGACGCGGCGCTACCAGAAGTTCATCGGCACGGCGGCGGTAGTCTCCTCCGCCCTGATCGTCCTGGCGAGCATCGCCATCAGCCGGAGGCTCCACCGCGGCGAGTCGGCGGAGGACATCCTCGCCTCGATCACCTCGGACGAGATCGAGAACGCCGGCAAGCACAAGCCCCCCAAGCCGAAGAAGAGCGCCAAGAAGGGCCGCATCCAACACTAACGAGCCCGTCGTCAGCTCCGCATCCTGCCCTTTCGCTGACGCTCAGGATTGTCTGCTCCGCTGTGAAACAGGAGTTGTTTCTGAGGGGACACTCCTCAGACTCCCCGTCAGGCGCTGCGCCCTGAACCCGCCGCCTTTGCTCCACCGAGCCCGAAGGGCGAAGCAATCTCACGTGGACGGAGGCGTCTGCCTGTAGCCGTTAGATTGCCTCATCGCGAAACGGAGCCCAAGGGCTCGTTGCAAAGACGTTGACGCCGCGGGTTGAACCCCAGCGTGGGGTTCGCATCCAGAACACATTTGCTATGATTGGGCGCGGTGGTTCGGACATGACGGCAATCCCTAGTTCGCCAGCGCATCGAGCGCCCGCGCGGCAGCCCTTGCCGTTGCGCCAGCGACCGGCGCGAAGCATCCTTCACGTAGACCTCGACGCCTTCTTCGTCGCTGTCGAGCAGGCGCGCGACGCTTCGCTGCGCGGCAAGGCGGTCATCGTCGGCGGCGACCCCAACGGCCGCGGCGTTGTCGCGACGGCCTCTTACGAGGCGCGCGCCTTCGGCGTCCACTCGGCGATGCCGCTGCGCACCGCCAAGCGGCTGGCGCCGCACGCTGTCTTCCTGCGCGGCGACTTCCCCGAGTACGAGCGCGTCTCGCGCGCCTTTCATGCCATCGTCGCCAACTATAGCCCGCTGGTGGAGGCGGGCGGCCTGGACGAGGCGTACATCGACGTCACGGGCTGCGAGCCGGTGGTCGGCAGCGCCGAGGAGGCCGCGGCCAGCCTGCGTGCTCGCGTTCGGAGCGAGCTCGGCCTGGCGGCATCGGTCGGCATCGCGACGAGCAAGCTCGTCGCCAAGGTCGCCTCGGACCGGGCGAAGCCGGACGGCGTGCTCGTCGTGCCGGAAGGCGAGGAGGCGGCGTTCCTGGCGCCGCTGCCGCTGCGCGCCCTGCCGATGCTCGGCCCCAGCCAGGAGAAGCGCCTGGCGCAGCTCGGCATCTCGATCATCGGCCAGCTGCAGGCGCTGTCGGAGCCGGCGCTGGAAGGGCTGTTCGGCCGCCACGGCGGCGTCCTCAGCCGGCGCAGCCACGGCATCGACCCGACGCCGGTCGACGGCGACCCCGATTCGTCGGGGAAGTCGATTAGCCGGGAGGGCACCTTCGCCGCGGACGTCGCCGACCCGGAGCACCTGCGGGCCGTCCTGCGCGGCTTCAGCGAGAGCGTCGGCGCCCAGCTGCGGGCCAAGGGCCGGCGTGCCCGCACGGTCTCCCTCAAGCTGCGCTACGAAGACTTCACGACGATCAGCCGCAGCGTCACGCTGCGCCAGCCGGTGAACAGCAACGAGGCGATCTTCGCAGCGGCGGACGCTCTGCTCAGCAGGGTCCGGGAGGCGGAGCGACGGCCCGTGCGCCTCATCGGCGTCGGCGCGAGCAACCTGGTCGCGGACGCGCTGCAGCTCAGCCTGGAGCCTTCCGCGGCCGCGAAAGAGGAGTCGCTCAGCGCCGCCTTCGACCGCGTGCGACGCAAGTACGGCGCGCGCAGCCTGCAGACCGGCCGCACGGCCTTCGACGTGAGCACGCGCGAGAAGGCCGGCGTCTTCGAGAAGAGCGCCGGCCTGTCCTCGCAGCTGGAGTGATCATCTTTCGCGGGCTAGCACCTACGTGATCTGAGGCCCCCGCTTCTCTCCTGCGGGGGCCTCAGTTAGCCACGAGCGCTTCCAGACTTAGGCCTCTGCCGTACCAGCGAGACGTTCGGCCTCCCGCTCTGTTCGCTCTACCGGCGCGAACGCTGTGCTCTTCGGAGTCACGAAGGCATGCACGAACCCTGCGACCGATAGCAGGGCAAGAACCGCTGCTGCGATGTAGGCAACCTCGGCGGCCAGGGTGGCCTTGTCGCCCAACACGCTGAAGCCATAGCTGCTGAGCAGAGCGCCTCTCAGCATCTCGCCCTTGAACACCGTCTCACGAGCGGTTGTGTAGTCGGCAAGCTGCTTTTCCAGCGCCGCCACTCCCGGGTCACCGCTGGCCTTGCCTGCCGCGATCTTGGCCCGAAGGTCCGTTTGAGCCGTGCCGATCTCGGCGTAGGTCAGTCCGCTGGTGCCCGCCGGCTGCTTCTTCAAGTGCCCGCCGATGTACTCGTTGGCGTAGCACTCGGCCTGCTTACCCGTGGTCAGAGGCTGGCCGGCGTACTTGATGACGCATCCAGTCCTGGCCTCAGTGTAGGCCTTGTCATCCGGGGCGAGCTTGTCGAGGGTGGTGAAGGTGATCTTCTGCTCGGAAAGTTGGTCCTTCACGTAGTTCTTGGAGAAGTTACCCTCCGTGGTCAGGACCACCGCTACGATCACGAGCAGGCCAGCAAGCCCAAGACCTCCGATGCTGAGAATGATGTCCAGAGTTCTGCGTTTCATCTGTTTCTCCTTTCTCGCTGTCTCCATGAACTAAGGCTTTCGCCGATGCCTTCTTGACACCTCCACTAGTCAACTCTATTACACACACAGTCTATGGAAGCGCGGAGGAGAATTGACGTGTCGAATGGGCCCTTCTGAGGGAGTCCAACGGCACCTGCGCATGTGACTGTTGGCGGCGGCGCGGACGGGTACAATTGGAGGCGGGAGGATCTATCGATGACGAAGCCAGCCGAAGGCGTCAGAGGGCGGCAGGGCTCCCACTGGGTGAGCCTGCGCCGCGCCTGTGAAATCCTCGGCGTCGATGAGTCGACGCTGCGCCGCTGGGCGGACGCCGGCCGGCTGCGCGTCTACCGGACGCCGGGCGGCCACCGGCGCTTCTCGCTGCCCAACCTGGAGGAGATCGTCGCCGGCGAGGGGCGCCACCGCGGCGCCGAGGACGTGGAGCGTCTGGCCGTCTCCCGCATCCGGCGCCAGCTGCAGCGGGCGCGGCAGCAGGAGCAGGGCTGGTACATGAGCCTCTCCGACGAGAGCCGCCACCGCCTGCGTGACCTGGGACGACGCCTGGTGGAGATGGCGGGCGAGTACCTGGACCGCCGGACGCGTCGCACCGGGCTGCTGGACGAGGCGCTGGAGATCGGCGGCGAGTACGGCCGTGTGCTCATCGAGGCGGACCTGCCGCTGGCTGGCGCCATCGGCGCCTACATCGGCTTCCGCAAGACAGTGGACGAGACGACGCGCGAGGCCGCCTTGCGCGAGTCGCTGCCCATGGAGGAGGCGCTGGACGCCTGCGGCCATGTCCACGCGCTCGGCGACCAGGTTCTGCTGGGCATGACCGCCGCCTACGAGGCGGCGTCGACAGGGAACGCAGGCGCGCTAGCGGAGACCTTGGAGTAGGGTTGGTATCCATGGCGAAGAAGCAGAAGCCGCGGCGCCGAAAGCTCGACTACTTCGAGGCGCAGGACAAGGTCATGCACCTGGCCAACCTCTACCGCACGGACGTGGGGGGCTCCTACCGGGCGCGCACCATCGCCGCGCGCACGCATGCCGAGCTGGACGACACGGCGCCGCCGGAGCCGGACGCCGAGCTGGAGGACTCGGAGCTGAGCGACGTGGAGCAACGGGCGGCCATCGCCCGCGAGCGGATGCGGCGGGAAGGCCGCCTCTGATGCACGTCTCCGTCACGGGCGTCAGCCACCACGAGACGCCGGTCGAGCTGCGCGAGCGCCTGGCCTTCAGTGCCGAAGAGTTGGTGCCGGCGCTGCGGCGCCTGCCGGCGGGCCTCGGCGGCGCCGCCATCCTCTCCACCTGCAACCGGACGGAGCTCTACTTCGCCGGCGACGCGGCCGCCGACCGGACGGCGGCGGTGGCGGCGCTGGCGGCGGCCCGCCCCG
>Ga0209109_10000927_pt1 | contig 16116 bp, 18 predicted proteins | sample Rifsed10ft2_FD_184004 | JGI IMG/M metagenome (GOLD analysis project Ga0209109, IMG submission 184004) | Soil microbial communities from Rifle, Colorado, USA - sediment 10ft 2 (version 2) | ecosystem: Environmental > Terrestrial > Deep subsurface > Rock core/Sediment | place: Rifle, Colorado... | reverse complement strand
ACGAATACCTGATCGAGACGCCGGTGGGTGAAGTCCGGGTGGTCGAGCCGCTGGCCGGGCGGAGCCTCCTGGCCGTAGGCGCCGAGGTGCGCCTGCAATTCCTCGATGCCGGCGTCTACCTCCTGCCTTCGTCTTAGGGGAGACACTTCGATGAGCGGCCTGCGCTACGAGATCGGGAACTATGAGTTCCGCCCGGAGGCCTTCTTCCCCCGGGCGCTCTTCGACCGGATCACGGAGATCCGCGTCACCCGGCCCGAGGTGATCGAGGAGGAGGCGGCGGCGCGCCGGCGGCGCGAGCGCCTCACCACCGACGGCCGCCTGACCATCCTGGCCGCCGACCACCCCGCGCGTATGGTTCTGGGTGTGGGTGACGATCCCGCGGCCATGGGCGACCGCTGGGGGCTGCTGGCGCGCATCCTACGGGTGCTCACCACCGACGAGTTCGACGGCGTGATGGCCACGCCGGACATCATCGAGGAACTGCTCATCGTCAACCGCCTGGACAAGGAGTTGGGCGGGCCGGGCTTTCTCGATCACAAGGTGCTGCTGGGGTGCATGAACCGCGGCGGCCTGGCCGGGGCGGTCTTCGAGCTGGATGACCGGATGACCGGCTACACGCCGGAGCGGATCGCGGCGCTGCGGCTGGACGGCGCCAAGATGATGTTCCGCCTGGATCCCGGAGACCCGGCGTCGCTATGGACAATCGAATACTGCGTGCGCGCGATCGACGAGTGCCACGGCCGCGGCATCCCTGTCTTCCTGGAGGCCCTCTACATCGAACGCGCAGACGGCAAGCCCAAAGCCGCAAAGCACGCCGACGCGCTGATCAGGGTGGTGAGCGTGGCCACGGGGCTCGGTGCCTCCACCGCGCTGACCTGGCTGAAGATCCCCTACTGCGAACACTACGAGCGGGTGGCTCAGGCGACGACCTGTCCCATCCTGATGCTAGGCGGGGAGGCGCGCGGCGACCCCACGGGGATCCTCGAGGAGTTTGCCGCGGGGATGAAGGCCGGCGCCTCCGTGCGCGGGGCGCTGGTGGGGCGCAACGTCACCTTCCCCGGCAAGGACGACCCGCGCGCCGTCGCGCTGGCCGCGAGTGCCATCGTGCACCGCGGGTTCTCGGCGCCGGCGGCGGCGGCCCACCTGGCCGAGGTGCGTGGTCGGGAGATGGACCGGTTCACCCGCCTGGCCGCGGCGCGGACCTAACGCGACCATGCGCGCGCTGCGCGGCAACCTCGTCGTCGGGCAGTCCGGCGGCCCCACCGCCGTGATCAACGCCAGCCTCGCCGGCGTCGTCCAGGAAGCTCTGCGGCACGAGGCCATCGACGGCATCTACGGCATGCGGCACGGCATCGAGGGGTTGCTGCGCGAGGAATTGGTAGACCTGCGCCGGCAGTCCACGGAGACGATCGAGCGACTGAAGCACACCCCGTCCGCGGCACTGGGTTCCTGCCGGCACAGGCTCTCCACGGCGGACTACGAACGGGCCCTGCGCGTGCTCCGCGCGCACAACATCCGCTACTTCATCTACATCGGCGGCAACGATTCCGCCGACACCTCGCACCGCCTGGCCGCGCTGGCCGCGCGCGAAGACTACGAACTATGGGTGATCGGCGTGCCCAAGACCGTGGACAACGACCTGGTGGAGACCGACCACTGCCCGGGGCACCCCAGCGTGGCCCGCTGGCTGGCCGTCTCCGTGCGCGACGCCGGGCTGGATACCGCGGCCATCGGCGTCGTGGACACGGTGAAGGTGATCGAGACGATGGGCCGGGATACCGGCTGGATCACGGCGGCGACGGCCCTGGCCCGCGAGCGCGAGGGCGACCCGCCCCATTTGATCTATCTGCCGGAACGGCCGTTCCGCCGGGAGCAGTTCCTCGCCGACATCGACGGCGTCTACCGGGAGCGCGGCCATGTTGTCATCACGGTTTGTGAAGGGTTGAAGGACGAGCGTGGGGAGTACGTGTCGGCCTCGCGGCGCGACGTGGACGTGGACCGCTTCGGCCACGCCCAACTCGGCGGGGTCTCCGGCGTGCTCTGCAACCTCATCGCCACCGAACTGAAGATCAAGGCGCGCTTCGACAAGCCCGGGACCATCCAGCGGGTGAGCAGCGTCCTGGCCTCCCCGGTAGATATGGACGAGGCCTCCCGGGTAGGGCAGACTGCGGTGCGGGAGGCCGTTGCTGGAAAGACGGGGTTCATGGTCTCTATCATCCGCGAACCGGGGCCGCAGTACCGCAGTACCCTGGGATTGGTCCCGCTGGAGCGCGTGGCCAACGCGGTGCGGCAGGTGCCGGACGAATTCATTGCGCCGGCGGGCAACGACGTCACAGCCGCCTACCTGTCGTACATCCGGCCGCTGATCGGGCCGCCGTTGCCGGAGTATGCGCGGCTGGCCCGCGTCCCGGTGCCGGCGCGGCTGGCCTGAGTCCGCTTGACCCGACCGCCGTCTTCACGTCGCTTCGAGAGGTGAGCACATGCCGCGGTTCTCCGCCAATCTGAATATGCTCTTTCCGGAAGTGCCGTACATGGAGCGGTTCGCGCAGGCCCGCGCGGCGGGCTTCACCGCGGTGGAGGCGGGCTTCGTCGCGGCGGATCCGGTTTTCCCCTACGAATACGACGTCGACGCGGCCGCGGCCGAACTGCGGCGGCTGGGGCTGCGGCAGGTGCTCCTCAACGTGCCGCTGGGCGACCGGACGAAGGGCGATCGCGGGATCGCCGCCCATCCGGCGCGGCGTGAGGACTTCCGGGAGGGCGTGCGCCGGGCCATCGACGCCGCCCGCCGGCTCGACTGTCGCCTGCTGAACTGCCTGGCCGGCCTGCGGGACGAGGCGATCCCGTATGAGGAGCAGTGGGCCTGTCTCGTGGACAACGTGCGCACGGCGGCGCGGATGCTGGAGGCGGTGGGGCTGACGCTGATGGTCGAGCCGATCAACACCTTCGACCTGCCGAAGTTCTTTCTCTCCCGCAGCGCAGAGGTGATCCGCCTGTTGGACGAGGTCGCCGCGCCGAACGTCCGGCTGCAGTACGACGTCTACCACATGCAGCGCGCGGAGGGAAACATCATTGCCACGCTGCGGGCGCTGCTGTCGCGCATCGGCCACGTGCAGATCGCCGATCCGCCCGGACGGCACCAGCCCGGGACGGGTGAACTGAACTTCGCCACCATTCTGCGGGCCCTCGACGACGGTGGGTACGAGGGCCATGTCGGCCTGGAGTACAAGCCGCTCGGCTCGACCCGTGAGTCGCTCCTCTGGGTCACGGCGATGGGCTACACCTTTGGCTGAGCGGTCCCGCCGGCGCCTGGCCGCCCGCACCGGCGCGGGGCGGTACGTCGCGCCCGGCGTCCTCTGCATCCTCCGGCACCGCGACGCCGTCCTGCTGATCGAAGGGGCGCGGCGCAAGCGGTGGGCCGGGAAACTCCAGGGTATCGGCGGTGGGGTCCAGCCCGGGGAAAACCCCGTCCGCGCGGCGGTGCGGGAGATCCGCGAGGAGACTGGACTACAGCTGAGCGCGGATGACGTCCAGGTGAAGGGCGTGGTGCACTCCCAGCGTTTCTACGGGGAGAGCAAACTGATGATCGTCGTGGTCGCCCGCGCGCCCCACCGGCGCGTCCGCGGCGGGGACGAGGGGACGCTGCGCTGGGTGCCGCTGCGGGCGGTCTCCCGCGCGCCGAATCTCATCCCGGACCTCTACACGCTCATCCCACGGGTCCTCTCGCTCCGCCCGGGAGAACTGCTCTCCGGCGTCGCGGTTTACGACGGGAAGGGCGGGATGCTCTCGCTCGAACTGACGACCGTGCAGAGCTGAATCTCTCGGCCGAGGCGAATAGGAGGAGATCCATGAAACAGACGATCGGATTCATCGGCGTGGGGATCATGGGCAAGCCCATGTCCCAGAATCTGCTGCGGGCGGGCTATCCTCTCGTTGTCCACGATCGCGTGCCTGCGCCCGTGGACGAACTGATCCGGGACGGCGGCACCGCAGGCGGCTCCTGCCGGGGCGTGGCGGAGCGCAGCGACATCGTCATCACAATGCTGCCGGACTCCCCGGATGTGCAGGACGCGGTCTTCGGTCCCGCCGGGGTGCTGGAGGGGATCCGCAAAGGAGCCATCTACATTGACATGAGCACGATCTCTCCGATTACCACTCGGGAGGTCGCCGCGGCGATGGAAGCTAAGGGTGTCCCGATGCTAGACGCACCGGTGAGCGGCGGCCAGAAGGGAGCGATCGAGGCCACGCTGTCCATCATGGTGGGTGGTCCCCTGTCAGTCTTCGAGCAGGTCCGGCCAATTTTCGAAGTGATGGGGAAGAACGTCGTCCACATGGGAGAGATCGGGGCCGGCCAGGTGACCAAAGCCTGCAACCAGATCATCGTCGGCGTGACCATCATGGCCGTGAGCGAGGCTCTGACGCTAGCGCGCAAGTCGGGTGTCGACCCCGCCCGCGTGCGCGCGGCGCTCTTCGGGGGATTTGCGCAAAGCCGTATCCTGGAGCTGCACGGTCAGAGGATGCTCGACCGCAATTTCGCGCCGGGATTCAAGATCCGCTTGCATCACAAGGATCTGGCCATCGCCCTGGCCACAGGCAAGGCCACCGGTACGCCGCTGCTGGCCACCGCCCTGGTGCACGAGGTCCTGGGCGCACTGCGGGCGCAAGGCGACGAGGAACTGGATCACTCGGCCATCGCCCGCTTCGTGGAGCGTCTGGCCGGGCTGGACGGAGATTGAAGGCCCGGGGTACAATGACTTCTGGCGGGAGCGTTCATCCCACAGGTTCCGCTGCTGACTTTGTGGGAGCTCCGCAGAACGCGGGGGCGTGGTGTAGCCTGGCTTAGCACACCTCCCTGTCACGGAGGAGGTCGCGGGTTCAAATCCCGTCGCTCCCGCCAGTCCTCATGTCCTCTCCTTTTTCCACCTTGGGCTTCCTCGGGCCGTGGCTCCAGAAGCTGCGTGCTCGGGGTGACATCACGGTCACCATTGACGCCGTCCGGCTGACCGGTTCCGCGGCCGTCCACCGAAAGTACCTGCGGGATGTGCTGCGGCGGCGCAACGAGGCCTTCCAGTTGCAGCTCTTCAAGGCCGCACTGCAGCCGGGAATGGTCGTCGCCGACGTCGGCGCCTACCTGGGGCACTACACGCTGCTCGCCGCCCGGCAGGTGGGCGCGCAGGGCAGAGTCTATGCTTTTGAACCCGACCCCCGAGGGTATTCGTATCTCCGCCGGAACGTGGAACAGAACGGGTTCGGCGACCGCGTGGTTGCCGTCAACAAGGCCGTCACCGATCGCGTCGGGGCGACGGCCTTTTACGTGGATGCCCTCGACTCGCGGGGCAGCAGCGCGGTCTATCGCCGTCTGTGGAGCCGGAAGATCGAGGTCGAGTCACTCTCCCTGGACGCCTTCTTTGCTGCGGGGCCGGCACCTGACATCATCAAACTGGACGTCGAAGGCGGAGAGGTGCGCGTCTTGGAAGGGATGGTGCAGACCATCAAGGCGGGCCGCCCCGGACTGATTCTGTTCGCGGAACACTATCCTCAGGGCCTCCACGGCGCGGGAACCTCGGGCGAGCAGTTGCTGGAACATCTGCGCGCCCTCGGATTTGACGTGTGGCGGATCAACGAGCGGTCTCGACAACTTGATCCTGTCGGCGCGCGGATGGGCTTCCTCGGCGTGGACAATCTCTACTGCGTTCGCCGGTGAGGGTGGGCGCACCGGGTAATCCCGGTAATCCCCCGCGCTTCCTCCTCGACCTCGTCGGGTTCGAGTGAAGATCCCTGCCGTCAGCGTCGTCATCACCACGTTTGACCGAGCCGACCTTTTTGCCTGTCTTTTGGAGGATGGCGGTGGTGGAGGCGGATGAGCGAAGCCCGAAAGATGCGATCAGCCCGGGCGGGCCGGTGACATCATAGCGCCCGTGCTACGCGGTCGGTACGGCGGGAGGCCTCACCGTTCGAACCAGAGCGTCTGCGGTTTCAGGTTGCGGGTGATGCCCAGCTGCGAGGCTATCAGGTTGGTCCAGGCGAGGAAGCCTTCGATGATCCCCAGGGCCTCCTCCTCGACCTCATCCGGATCGAGTGAAGATGCCTGGAGGTCGGCGACCATGTCGCCAACGGCGTGGCAGAAGGTATCGACGTCGTCCAGCAGTTCCCGGGCGATGCGCAGCGCCGAAGGAGTGACCGTCCGCGGCCGGCGTGTGGACCTTGGCGCGAGCGTCCGGCGGTGGGCCACCGACCACTCCGCCAGTTCCTCCAGGGCGTAGTACGCTTCCTCGGGCCCGCGCTCCATCAGAATCGTCACGAACGCCTGACAGTTCCGCCAGACCTGATGAATGATGTTCGCCAGCAGCTTCTTGTCGTAGGGCCCCAGGCCGCGAGTCCGTGCCACGTGCGGTCCCTCCGCGTTTCCTCTTCCCCGAAGGGCGAATTGGTTCCTGCAGGGGATGACCGGCCCGCAACGGAAACCCCTTGACCGGATGATGATGCAGGCCCACCCGAAATTCCCGCTGCCCCCACCGCCGATCAGCGTTGTGCTGGATCAACTCCTGGCGACGGAGAAGCACATCACCATCGGGGAGATTGTCGACCGCATCGACGAGCGGGGCTTCGGCCTGCTGATGCTGGTTCTGGGGCTGCCCACGTTCTTCCCCCTGCTGCCGTTCGCGTCCCCGGTCGTGGGCTCCCTCTACATGTTGCTGGCGCTGCGGTTGATCATCGGGATGGACCGGCCCTGGCTGCCGGGCTTCGTGCGGCGGAGGGAGCTCTCGGCCGCGACGCTGGAGGCGCTGCGGCGGCGGGGAATTCCGCTGGTGCGGCGGATCGAGCGGTTTTCCCGCCCCCGGTTCCGCGTGCTGAATAATCCGGTGGTGGTCCGCATCGCCGCGGTGAATGTCTTCATCATGGGACTGGTGCTGCTCAGCCCCGCGCTGTTCCTAAATATGCTGCCGGCGCTATCGGTGATGTTCATCGGGCTGGGGTTGCTGAACGACGACGGCATCTTCCTGCTGGTGGGCCTGCTCGTGGGCGCGGTGGTGATCGGCATCTTCAGCGCGACCGTCGGGCTGATCGTGACCGTGCTGAAACGCCTCTTCCCCTGGTGGTTCCCGCCGGGTCCGTGAGGCTTCAGCGCTCGAAGCGCTCCTGCAGGAAGCGGGCGACCGCGGCCAGCCCCCGCGCGGGATCGGCCAGGTGGACGCGCCGGACCTCTCGCCCGCCGGCCCGCAGCGCCTCCGCATCCCCGAGCGCCTGGGCCCGGAAGAGCGTGCCAAACGTGTATGGTTCGCCGGGGATTTCCAGGTCCAGCGGGGAGTCCGCCGTGAAGATCAGAAAGCGCCCCGTCGGCGGGCCACCCTTGAAGAACTGTCCCGTCGAGTGCAGGTAGCGCGGGCCGAAGCCGCGCGTCGTGGCCACACGCAGTCGGTCGCGTAGGACCTGGCGCATCTGCGCCAGGGCGCTGTCAAACGGCGCCGTCCGATGCAGGTAGGCCAGCAGGCCCACATACCCCGGCGGTTCGGCCGGGCGGAGAAAAGTCTCCAGCGCCTCGTCGATCCTCCGACCCGGCACGTCACCGTGCAGTGCAATCCCATCGGGCGGCAGCGCAGGTACCTCGTCCGGCAGTCTGCCGTCGCGCGCGTAGACGGCGAGCAGGCTGTTCGTGATGTCCTTGCTCTGCTGCACGTTGGGTTCGTCGAAGGGGTTGATGTCCATGAGGGAACCCGCCAGCGCCGTGGCCACCTCCCAGTGGAAGAGCTCGGCGCCGAGATCGTACGGATCGGCGACGGTGATCCGCACGACGGGATGTCCGGCCTGCGCGAGGCGGTCTAGATCCTTCTCTGTCGCAGCGTCCACTTCCGCGGCCAGCGCGATCCGCACGAAGAGGCGGTCGGGGCCATAGGCGTCCGAATCGGCGAGCGGTTCGCCGTCCACCGGCAGGAGGCCGCGTCCCTGCTTGCCCGTGCTTTCGGCGATAAGCTGCTCGATCCAGGCGCCCAGGCCCGCCAGGCCGGGCGATGTGACGAGCGTGAGCTTGTCACGGCCCGCCGCCGTTGCCGCGCCGAGCACGGCGCCGAGCCAGGCGCCAGGGTTGTCCGCCACGTTCGTGCCCCGGCAGGCCCGCACCATCGGCATGGCCCGTTCCATCAGACGCCGCACATCGACGCCGCAGAGAGCGGCCGGTACCAGGCCAAAGAACGAAAGGGCGGAGTACCGTCCGCCGATGTCCCGCGGGTTTATGAAGGCGCGCGCGAAGGGAGGCGTCGCGGCCTGCCGGGCGAGCGGCGTGCCCTCATCCGTCACGGCGACAAATGCCGCACCCGGGAGGGGTGCCGTATGATGCAGAAAATACGCGGCGAGGGTGCGGGTCTCCGTGGTCGTCCCCGACTTGCTGCTGACCACAAAGACCGTGTGCTCGAGCCCAATCTGTTCCACCGCCCGGACCGCTTGCGGTGCCGTGCTGTCGAGGACGATGAGTGGCGGTCCGTTGCGCGGCAGCGCTGCGGCCATCACCTCGGGCGCCAGGCTGCTGCCGCCCATCCCGAGCAGCACGATCTGCCGCGCCGCCGCCACCTCGCGGCGGAATGCCTCCACCGGCGCGAGGAAATCCTCCGCCGCCTCGGGCGTGCCCAACCACCCCAGCCGTTCTTCAATCGACCGGGCGATCTTCGGATCAGTGGTCCAGAGGGTTCCGTCCCGTCGCCACAGCCGGCCGATCGCATCCGTCTGGGCCAGGCGGTCCAGCGCCGCCTTAATTGCTCCCTGCAGCGGTCCGAGATTACCCGGGAGATCGCTTCGCCTCATGGCCTCGCGTTGCAGTTAGAAGGGATTGGGCACCGTGACGGAATGCGGTGCAATGAGCGGACCGGCGGCGAACGCGGAAAAAGAAATGGTGCCGGGGGACGGAGTCGAACCGCCGACGCCGGGCTCTTCAGGCCCGCGCTCTACCAACTGAGCTACCCCGGCCCGTTCCTTAATGTAGTGGCTTTCAGGGGAACTCTGCAAGACAATGTAACCATTTCCACAGCAGACGGCAAGCGCCTCCCACCATCCCGTCGCGCGTGCATCGACGGGTCCACTCATCGACGGTCCGTCGATGCACGGACACGTGCCTGCATGCGCAAGGGGCCTGATATAATGAGCCAAGTTCGGGCGGAGGGTTCACGGATGCACGCACAGATTGACTACGCCGCCGCGGCGTCTGGCCGCACGGAGGTGGTCGATGATGTCAGCGCCGATCCGCGCTATCTGGTCTGCTTCCCGTCCACGCGCTCGGAGATCGTCGTGCCGATCGTCAGGGACGGCCGTGTGATCGGCGAGCTCGACATCGACAGTGACCGTTTCGCCGCCTTCGGTCCGGAGGACCAACGGCTTCTGGAAGGTGTGGCCGCCCTCATCGCCGCGGCCTGAGCCCTCATGTCTGCCGCCATCGAGACCCAGGATCTCGTCCGCACCTTCCGCGTCCGCCGCTCGAAGCAGTCTCCCAGCGGCGCCCCGGTCGTCGCCCTGGACGGGGTCACGTTGGAAGTGCAGCGGGGCGAGATCTTCGGTCTGCTGGGTCCGAACGGCGCCGGCAAGACCACCCTGATCAAGATCCTGGTGACCCTGCTCCTGCCGACCGCGGGTCGCGCCGTCGTTGAAGGGTTCGACGTGCGCACGCAGGCGCAGCAGGTGCGCGAGCGCATCAGCATGGTCTCCGGCGGCGAGCATTCCGGCTACGGCCTGCTCACCGTACGCGAGCAACTGTGGATGTTCAGCCAGTTCTACGGCATTCCCACCGGCGAGGCGCTCTCCCGCATCGACCGGCTGCTGCAGGTGGTCGGCCTGTTCGAGGAGCGCCACCGCAAGGTGCAGCAGCTCAGCACGGGGATGCGCCAGAAGATGAACCTGGTGCGCGGCCTCGTCTCGGATCCGCGCGTGCTCTTCTTTGATGAACCCACCGTCGGGCTGGACGTCGGTGCCGCCCGGGACATCCGCGCCTACATCCGCACCTGGATCGCCGACCGGTCCGACCGCACGATTCTGCTGACGACCCACTACATGAGCGAGGCGGAGGAGCTCTGCGACCGCGTCGCCATCATCCACAAAGGGAAGATCATCGCCTGTGATTCCCCGGCGCAGCTCAAGCGGGCCACCTCCGGGGGAGCGTACTTCGTGCTGAACACGGAGCGGCTGGACGGCGCCGACTTCCTGCGGCGGATTCCGGGTGTCTCCCGCGTGGACAGCGCGGAGCGGGACGGCCACACCGAACTGCGTCTCCAGCTCGCTGAAGACGGGGCGATTGCCGGCGTGGTGACTGCGCTCACCCAGCAGGGCCGCCGGATTCTGCAGCTGCAGAAGGTGGAGCCCACTCTGGAGGATGCCTTCGTCACGCTGGTCGGGCAGCGCCTGGAAGAGGCGGACCAGGAGGCGGGCGGGGCATGAGGCTACAGCGCGCCTGGTACGCCATCCGCGGACGCGCCTACCCGCGGACGGTGGGCGCGGCGCGCGAGCCCTCCTGGATCTTCTACGACCTGGCCCTGCCGATTCTCGGCGTCTTCGCCTTCGTCTTCGTCTACCGCGCGCTGGACGCGCCCGCCCAATTCACGAGCTACGTGATCATGGGCGGCGCCACCATTGCCTTCTGGATGAACGTCATGTGGAACATGGCGGCGCAGTTCTATTGGGAGAAGCACCAGGGCAACCTGGAACTCTACATGATGGCGCCCTGCGGCCTGGTGCCGATCCTCCTGGGGATGGCCTGGGGCGGCATGCTGGCGACCACGGTGCGCGCCGCGGTGGTCGTCGCCGTGGGCATTCTACTCTTCAAGGCGCCCCTGGCCGTCTCGTCCTGGCCGCTCTTCGTGCTCATCTTCACCCTCGGCCTGATCGCGCTCTATGGGCTCGGCATGTTCTTCAGCAGCCTCTTCCTCCTTTGGGGGCGGGAGGCCTGGCACATGGTGAGCCTGCTGCAGGAGCCGGTGTATCTCGTCTCCGGGTTCTACTTCCCGGTGCGGGCCCTGGGGCTGTGGGTCGGCATGGCGGCCTCGATCATCCCCATCACGCTGGCGCTCGACGGGCTGCGCCAGGTGATGTTCCCTTCCTTCCATCCCGGGCTGCTGCCCGTGCGGTGGGAGGTGCTCGGCCTCGCGGCGCTGGCGGTCCTGTTCGTTGTCCTGGCTCTGCGGATGCTCCGCTTCATGGAGCGGCTGGCCCGGCAGGAGGGGAGGCTGAGCTTCCGATGGTAGCGCGCGCCGTCCGCACGGCCCGCGTGGGCTTCTGGGTGGGCTGGCAGGTCCAGTCCAACTGGACCGACCCGTTCCTGTTTTTCGTCTACTCCGTCGCCCGGCCGCTGGGCGGCACGCTGATCCTGGTCTTCATGTTCTTCGTGGTGGCCGGCGGCAGGCGCGGGCCGATGCTCGACTTCTTCGTCGTCGGCGCCGCGCTGTGGCCCACGGTCGTGTGGGCAATGCAGGGACTGGCCTGGGGCCTGCTGGAAGACCGGGAGCACTTCAAGACGATCGCCTACATCTACACCGCGCCGATCCCGTTCTGGGCCTACCTGGTGGGGCGGGGCCTGGCCTCCGCGGTGGTCGCTATGCCGGCCACCCTGCTGACGCTCATCGCCGGGATCGCGCTGCTGCGGGTGCCCATCATCCTGCCACTCGACCACATTCCCTATCTCGTCGCCGCCTTCGGTCTGGGCGTCGTTGGCCTGCTGGCCATCGGCATGACGACCGTGGGGCTGCTCTTCCTGATCTCGGGAGAGGCCTGGCGCCTCCCCGAAGCGATGGGACAGGCACTCTATCTGCTCTGCGGCGCGGTCTTTCCCATTACGGTGCTCCCCGGTTGGCTGGAGCCCGCGGCCCGCCTCCTCCCCGTAACCTACTGGCTGGAAGCGATGCGGCGGGTCTTTCTACCGGCGGATGCGGTCCGCTCATTCCCCGGAATGGGAGATGGGCCGCTGCTCGGCACGCTGCTGCTGGTGACCGCGATCTGGGCGGCGATCGCCGCGCTGGCCTACGCCGCCGGCCTCACCCGCGCGCGGCAGAAGGGGATCCTTGACTTCTCGACCGGGTACTAGTACTAGGCCCTACGTGTGCGCCGGCTCGGGGTGCCGCGGGCGCTCCAGCAGCTCGAACGTGCAGGCGTAACTATTCTGCGCGTCCTGCGGGTGGCGGCCGAGAGTCGTGACGCGCCACTCCGCCAGGTCCACCGGGGGGAAGAAAGCGTCGCCCTCCGGAGTCGCGTGGACGCGCGTGAGGTAGATCCGGCTGGCGCGGGGCAGGGCCTCCGGGTAAACCTCTCCCCCACCGATGACGAAGACCTCGTCTTCTCCCCGGATCTTCTCGAGCGCCTCATCCAGCGAGTGCACCGTCTCACACTCGGGCAGGCGGTAGTCGGCCTGCCTCGTCAGGACTATCGTGCGGCGCTCGGGCAGGGGTCTTCCCAGCCGCCGCATGATCGATTCCTGCGTCTTCCGTCCCACGATCACTGCGTGCCCGATGGTCAACTCCCGAAAACGCCGCAGGTCCGCCCGCAGTTGCCAGGGGAGGTCGTCTCCCCGGCCGATCACCCCGTTTTCGGCCACGGCGACGACCAGCGAGACCCTCACAGCGGGGTGGGGATTCTCAGGCGCGGCAGCCGGGGATAGTAGTCCGCCACCACGAAGTGATGGGGCCGGAAGTCGAAGATGTTGGTGACGGACCGGTCGATGGTCACGGCGGGGAACCGCTGCGGTTCGGTGGCGAGCATCTGTTCCACGTGGGCGAACTGATTATGGTAAATGTGCACGTCGTCGAGATAGTAGACCAGGTCCTTAGGCCGGTAGCCCGTCACGTGGGCGATCATCAGGGTGAGCGCAGCATAGTGGATGAAGTTAAAGACCAGCCCCACGGGGGCATCGGCGCTGCGCTGGCGGTGGCTGAGGGTCAGCTCGCCCGCCCCATTGATGTGCACATGGAACCAGCCGTGGCAGGGGGGAACGACTGCCCGGCGGTCCGGCCGCAGCAGGTACTGCGGGATCCACGGTGTGACCTCATGGTAGCGGAGGTGCGGCGCCTCCTTGATCTGGGCGATGAGCGCGGCGATCTGGTCAAAGGGCAGTCCTTCGCTTGTGGGAAACCGCCGGAAGGCGGCGCCGTAGGAGGCCGGTCCCAGATCTCCTGGCGGCAGGCCGTGTTTCGCCGCGTTCGTCTCGCTCACCCACTCCGTCCACCAGTGGCAGCCGAAGCCTTCGAGTTCTGCCTGAGTCTGTGCTCCGTTCAGGAACGCGCAGATCTCCCCAAGCGCCTGGCTGAACTGCGATGGTCTGGTGCCGCTGGGGGGCGGACTGACCAGGTCCCGTTCGGTGATGATGGGGAAGCCGTTGGCGAGATGAAAGCGGATGAGGTAGCCCACAATCCGGCGCGCTGGCACCCCGTGGCTGCTGGGGACGTCCTCACCCTCCTCGATGATGCGGCGCAGCAGATCCCTATACTGAGCGTCCGGGGTTCTCTGGTCGAAGGCGAGGTAGGGCATCGGATCATCTTTCGGGAGGGTGGAGGCTGAAGTCGCCGCCGGGGGAGCCGGGTTCCGGGGACCGTCGTGCTGCGGCAGATGGGTCGTTCTCATTCGTCTAAACCCCTCGACATGGATTGTCATGGGCTCTCAAGAGCCCGGCGGCTGCCGGAAAGCAAAGCGACCTCAGGGAGAGGGTCGTGGGATGTTAGTGGGGTCGGGATGCGGTGTCGTCAGGACGATCGAGGAACGGCGAAAGGTACGGTTTAGGCGGCGACCCCCCCTGAGATCATGCGAGGTATTCCACATCTAGTGTAAGGAATCCTGCCGGTGCCCTATATCTTGTAGGGAAATCTTCGGGAAGAGACGGCCTCGACCTTCTCCCGCTTGCGGCCAGGCCAGACGGAAGGGGGACAGCGCGGGCGGCCGGAGAAAGGAGATTTCGCTCCTATGGCGGCGTCAGTCTGGGACGAGATCAGGAGGCAACTGGCCGGCACCGCGGAGGCGCGGCGGGAGGGTCGAGCGCTGCGGCGGGCGGCCGTCCTAGTGCCGCTCTACGAGGCGGATGGCGAGGTGCACCTCCTGCTCACGAGGCGGACGGAGACTGTCGAACACCACAAGGGACAGATCTCCTTCCCCGGAGGGGCCGCGGACGCGGACGAGGACCTGCGGCAGACCGCGCTGCGCGAGACCTTTGAAGAGGTCGGCATCCCCGCCGACCGCGTGGAAATCCTGGGGCAACTCCCCGACGTGGAGGTCACCGTCTCCGGGTTCCGGGTGACGCCGTATGTGGGCGTCATCCCCCATCCGTATCCGCTGCGGCCGAGCACCGATGAGATCGAGGAGACCGTGCAGGTTCCGCTGGCGGTGTTCCGCGACCCGTCGAACCTCCGGATCGAGCTGCGGGAACGGGACGGCCGGCCGTATGAGGTGTACCATTTCACTTACGGCGTTTACGATATCTGGGGGGCGACGGCACGGATCATCAAGCACCTGGTTGATCTTGTAGGGGGCGAGTAGCAGATACGAACCAGTGTTCGGGTACCCAGGTGGGGCCGCTCCCTCATGCTAGAATATCCGGCGACACTCTCGAAGGGAGATTTAATGAAGGCCGCGATCCTCTTCGTGGTCACCCGATGCCGATGAGATCCGTGTACCTGGACTACGCCTCCACGACCCCGATGGACCCGCGGGTGCTGGTGGCCATGCAGCCGTTCCACCGGGAGCGGTTCGGCAATCCCAGTAGCGTGCACGCTTTCGGGCAAAGCGCCCGGCAGGCGGTGGACGAGGCGCGGGAGAGCATCGCCCGGGCGATCGGCGCGCGCGACGCGGAGGAGATCGTCTTCACCAGCGGCGCCACCGAGGCGGACAACTTCGCCCTCATCGGCGCCGCGTACGCGAACGAGGGGCGCGGCCGGCACCTCATCATCAGTCCGGTGGAGCACCACGCCGTACTTGAGCCCGCGCGCTTCCTCGAATCGCGGGGTTTCGAGTTGACGCTCCTCCCGGTCGACGGCACGGGTCGGGTCGACCCCGACGCGGTGCGGCGGGCCATCCGCTCCGACACCATCCTGGCCTCGGTGATGCACAGCAACAACGAGATCGGCACGCTGCAGCCGGTCGCCGATATCGGGCGGATCACCCGCGAGGCCGGGGTGATCTTCCACTGCGACGCGGCGCAGGGCCTGGGGATCGTACCCATCGACGTCCAGGCGCTCGGCGTTGACCTGCTCTCGATGTCCGCCCACAAGCGCTATGGACCCAAGGGGGTCGGAGCGCTCTACATCCGCAAGGGGACGCCACTGGTGCGGTTCCTGCACGGTGGATCGCACGAGCGCAACCGGCGCGCCGGGACGCACAACGTTCCGGGGATCGTCGGCTTCGGCGAGGCGGTGCGCCTGGCGCTGGAGGTGATGGAGGAGGAGGCTGCTCGTCTGCGGGCGCTGCGTGGCCGGATGATCGCGCGGCTGCTGGTGCTAGACGGAGTCCGTCTCAACGGCCATCTCACCGAGCGCCTCCCCGGCAACGTCAATATCTCCTTCCGCAGTGCGGATAGCGAATCGCTGCTCCTGGCCCTGGACCTGGCAGGCGTCGCCGCCAGCAGCGGTTCCGCCTGCACCTCCGGCAGCCTGGAACCCTCGCACGTGCTTTCGGCCATCGGCCTCGACCCGGAGACCGCCGCCGGCACGCTGCGGTTTTCTTTGGGCCGCTGGACTACCGACGAGGAGATCGATGACGTCCTGGCGATTCTGCCAGGGATCCTGGAGCAGGTGCGCTCCGCCGCCATTGACACACATTGAGCGGTTCTGCAATCATGCAACCGTGATCCGTGCCAGAATTGGCGCGGCTTTTCGCCCACGGTCGGTGTAACCGGTACCATTCGTGACCGCGTACCTCCCGATCTTCATCCACCTCCTCCTGGCCGTGCTGCTGACTGCAGCCCTGCTGGGCGCGCACGCGCTCCTGGGCGGGCGGCGCCCCACGGTGGCCAAAGATGAACCCTACGAATCCGGCGTCTGGCCCATCGGCAGCGCGCGGGAACGCATCCCCATCCGCTACTACCTGATCGCGATGCTCTTCATCCTGTTTGATATCGAAGCGGTCTTCCTCTACCCGTGGGCGGTGGCCTTTCGCGATCTGGGCGTGGTC
>Ga0209109_10000926_pt1 | contig 16129 bp, 13 predicted proteins | sample Rifsed10ft2_FD_184004 | JGI IMG/M metagenome (GOLD analysis project Ga0209109, IMG submission 184004) | Soil microbial communities from Rifle, Colorado, USA - sediment 10ft 2 (version 2) | ecosystem: Environmental > Terrestrial > Deep subsurface > Rock core/Sediment | place: Rifle, Colorado... | reverse complement strand
TCGTCATCCCGGCGATGGCCCGCAACACGCGGTCGATCGACAGATTCATCGGCAGGAACATCGGCAGCATCACCTGCGCCATGAACAGGATCGTGATCAGCGGAACCCCGCGCACGACCTCGATCAGGCCGACGGAGCAAGCCCGGACCACCGCCAGGCGGCTGGTTCGCCCAAGGGCCAGCAACACGCCGAGGGGGAACGACAGGGCCGCCGTCACCGTCGCCAGGACCAGAGTCAGCATGACTCCGCTCCACAGGCTCGGCTGCACCGGGGTCAGCACATCGACCGGATCGAATTCGGGACGCCCGACTCTGAAATCGGTCAGGACGAAGAGTGCGACGATCAGCGCGCCCAGCCACAGCCATCGCACCAGGCGACGTCCTTGCTCCGTCCACGACAACAGCCGCGTGAACCAACGGCCGGCGATCCAGCCTGCTCCGCCAGCCACCAGCACGATCAGCCCCGTCGGCACCGGGCCCGAAAGGAGCAAGGCGGAGGGCAAATTGACCAGGGCCATGCCGGCCAGGCCGGCGGCGCTCAGCCCCCGTGCGAGAGGACGGCGATCCGCACCCCAGGTGATCGCGGTGACGGCGGCGACCAGGCCGAGGGCGATCGGGCCCCGCCAACTGGCGTTCAACGCGGGGAGAAGGTCCGGGCGGAAGAGGAAGTAGCCCAGGTTGTTCCCGATCGAACCCAGGGTGGGGAGCTCGAAGCCGCCCAAGAGAAGCCCGATGAACAGGGGCGAGAGGACCCATGCGACGAGGACCCCACGACGCAGGCGCCGCATCCCCGTCCGCCGCCAGACCCACCAGGTAAGCAGCGTCAGGACGAGGACGAGGATCAGCGCCGCCGCCGGCCGCCATATTTCGGCCTGAGGATAGACGCCGAACAGGATGACGCGCCAGTTCTTGAGGACGACGCCCCAGTTGGCGTCCAGCACCGTCCAGCGGACTGCCAGCCAGCCAAGCCAGCCGAGCAGCGCGGCCAGGACGAGCGTCAGTCCGGCATTGAAGGTACTGGAAAAGAGGTTGCGCCGCAGCCAGGCCAGCGGCCCGATCTCGGAGCGCGGCGGCCGCTCCATCGGGAACGCGGCGGCCGTCGGCGGGAGGCCGGGAGGAAGGGTGCGGCCCGGGCCATCAGGCCGTCGGCCGGAGCGGGCGGCGTTCATCGGCCCGGGATCTCCATGCGGCGGTTGAACCAGTTCATCAGGACCGAGATCGACAGGCTGAGGGCGAGGTAGGTCGCCATCAGCAGGGCGATCACCTGGACCGCCTGACCGGACTGGTTGAAGATGATCTGGGAGACGGCATACAGGTCGAGGTAGCCGATGCCGAACGCCAGGCTCGAGTTCTTCGCCAGGTTGAGATACTGGTTGATCAGCGGTGGGATGATGACGCGCAGCGCCTGCGGCAGGATGACCAACTGCAGGACGTTGGCCTCCTTCAGGCCGAGGGAGCGGGCGGCCTCGAGCTGTCCGTAGGGCACGGCCAGAATGCCGCCGCGCACGATGTCGGCGATAAAGGCGCCGGTATACAACACCAGGCCCAGCAGCAGCGCGAAGAACTCGGGCGTCATGCGCAGGCCGCCGACCATCCGCAGCCCGTCCAGGACCGCAGTCTCGAAGGTAAACGGCGGTTCGGGCAGGGCGATCCACGCCGACAGCGGCAGACCGACCAGCGGGAAGAGGGCCCACAGGACGGGGCGGGTCTCCTCTCCCGTCCGGCGGCGTTGTCGTTCGCGCCGGACATAGATCCACGCGCTCAAGCCGACGCCGCAGACGGCGGCGGCGATCCACAAAGGCGCGCCCGGCTGCGGCACGGGCCGCGGCACCCAGACCCCGCGCTGACTCAGAATGAACGGGCCCAGCTCGATTCGATCCGCCAGCGCCGGCATCGCCAGGACGACGCCGAAATAGATGAAGAAGAGCTGGACCAGCAGGGGCGTATTGCGAAACACCTCGACGTACACCCGCGTCGCGTTGCGCAACAGCCAGTTGGGAGAGAGCAGGGCGATCCCGGCCATCAGGCCGACGAGGGTCGTCAGCCCCAGCCCGGCCAGGATCACACTCAGCGAGTTGGCCAGCCCGACGAGGAAGGCCATCCAGAAGGGATCGGTGCGGACCATCCCCGGTCCTTGCGTGATGGCGAAGCCCGCCGTGCGATTGAGAAAGGAGAACGACAGATTGAGGCCGCGGGCGTCGAGCGACTGCCGGAGATTCGAGATCAACCAGGCGGCGAGGGCCAGCAGCGCCAGCGCGAAGACGATCTGGCCGGCAACGCGCAGTACGCGGACGTCGCGCCAGAACGGTTCGATTCTTCGCCAGGGACGGCTGGCCATGGGGGCGGATGGAAGGGAGGGCGCCGTCCGGCGCGCCGGACGGCGCCCTCCTTCAGACTCGTCGGTTCAGCGCCGCGATTAGCGCCACGGCGGCGCGTAGATCATGCCCCCGTCGGTCCACAGGGCATTGAGCGTCCCTTCACGGGGGATATTCGTGCCCTCCGGGCCGAGGTGGCGATCGTAGATTTCGCCGTAGTTGCCCACCGCCGTGATCACGTCGACGACGAAGTCGGGTTCGACGCCGAGCAGGGCGCCGAATTCGCCTTCGATGCCGAGCAGCCGGCGCACTTCCGGATCCTGCGGGTCGCTACCGGCAATCTCTGCCACATTGGCCTGGGTGATTCCCTTCTCCTCGGCGATGATCAAGCCGTAGACGACCCATCTCACCAGGTCGCCCCACTGCTGATCGCCGTGCGCCCACACCGGGCCGAGCGGCTCTTTTGACATGACTTCGGGCAGGATGATGTGATCGTCCGGGGTCGTCAGGGTCGTGCGTAGGCCAGCCAGCTGCGACTTGTCGGAGGTCAATCCATCGCAACGCCCCTCGTCGTAGGCCGCCGCCGTGGCATCGCCCGTATCCAAGACCAGCCCCTCATATTCCAGGCCGAGCGTGTTGAAGGCGTCCGCCAGGTTGCCCTCGGTCGTGGTCCCGGCCAGGACGCAAACCGTGGCGCCGCCCATGTCGGCCAGGGAGGCGAAGCCGCTGTCCTGGCGGACCATCATGCCCTGGCCGTCGTAGAAGGTCGTCGGCGCGAAGTCGGTTCCGAGCTCGACGTCGCGCCCCAGGGTCCAGGTCGTGTTCCGGCTCAGCACATCGATCTCGTTCGTCTGCAGGGCGGTGAAGCGCTCGGCGGCGGTCAGCGGCCGGAACTCGACTTTGCTGGCATCGCCGAAAATGGCAGCGGCGATGGCGCGGCAGACATCGGGATCGAAGCCGACGTTCTGCCCGTTGGCGTCGACGAAGCCGAAGCCGGGTACGGAGGTGTTGACGCCGCAGATCACGCGGTCCCGCCCGCGCACGGCCGCCAGGCGGGCCGACTCCATGACGAACTCCACCGGCACGTTGACCTGGACTTCCTGCGTCTCGACCACGCGGACTTCCTGGGTCACGATGACCGGTTCCACCGGCCGGCAGGCGCCAAGGAGCGCGCCGGCGCCGAGAGCGGCCAGGGCAAGGAATGGTGCCTTTCGTATCACGTCTCTCCTCCTTAGATGGATGTCCTGGGGCAAGCGACGGACCGTGGCGAGATCTGCGTCCGTTCACCCAGGGGCCGGTCCGGCCGCGCCCACCATCGTCAGGCCGAGGAAGGTCGAGGCAGCGCAGGTAACACGTGGTAGGCCTGGAGGGAGGGGCCGGGACGGCAAGTGTGCAACTATCCTAGGCGATAGCGAAAGCAGAGTCAAGCACACGCGTGTGCGAGACGGCGCCTTGTGCCGGTGCGCTGGCGAAGTGGGCCGCGGGGGTACCATTGGGATCGAACCCGGGCCCGGGACGAAGGATGACAAAGACCTCACGAGCGATGTCGCGGCCATTCTCACGTCGTCGAGTTCGGCCCGCAGCCGTCCTGCAGTTGGGCGCGGCGGCCGCGATGCTGTGGGCGTGCACCGTCCCTGCGGTCACGTCGACCGGAGCGCCCCCTTCCAAAGCCAGTCCGCCTCCGCTGCCTTCTTCGACCGCACGCCTTTCCACCCTTGCCCCCACCCCCACCGTCCCGCCCACCTCCACCCCGCTTCCGCGGTCGAGCCGAGTCCTTGTTCTCAGCCTGGACGGGCTGCGTCCGGACGCCCTCGACCCGAGCCGCACGCCGACGATCCTGGGCCTGGCCGAAGCGGGCGCCTATACGCTGACGGCTCAGACGACCTACCCGTCGGCGACGCTTCCGGCTCATGGTTCGATGCTCTCCGGATATGCCGGGGAACAGCACGGATTGACCTGGAACGACTACATCCCTCGGAACGGCTTCATCCTGACGCCGACGCTCTTCTCCGTGGCTCACCACGCCGGCTTGAGCACGGAGATGGTCGTCTCGAAAGAGAAGCTGGTCCATATCGCTTCGCCCGGGACGGTCGACGAATTCACCTACGTTCCGGGCGGCGACTTCGCCGTGGCCGAGCAGGCGGGCATCGCCATCGCCGATGGGTTCGACGTTCTCTTCGTCCATTTCCCCGGCCCCGACACGGCCGGCCATCAGGCAGGTTGGATGTCCCCGATCTACCTCGGCACCGTCGCCCACACCGACGAGGCGGTCCGGCGCACCCTGGCGGCGCTGGAGGCCGCCGGCTTGCAGGAAGGCACGCTGATCGTGCTGACCAGCGATCACGGCGGACACGGCGAGGTCCATGGGTCGTCGCTGCCGGAAGACATGACGATTCCGTGGATCGTCGTCGGGCCCGGCGTTGTGCCGGGGACGCAGCTGACCGCGCCGATCATCGTCTATGACACGGCGGCCACGGCCATGTGGGCGCTGAGGCTGACCCTGCCGTCTGATCTCGCCGGCCGACCAGTCGAGGAAGCCTTCGGCGCAGACACGGCCCGTCCCTGGGAAAACCCGCCATCCCTGGCGTCTGCGCCGAAAGTCCCCTTCCCGGCCCCAGGCCTCGGTGGTAGGGTGGAGAAGGTTGGCCCGCGGGCGGACGCCTGGGCCGGCTCTCGGGCGGTGGGATGAGCAACCTCGTCGGTCAGATGCTCGGGCAATACCGCCTGGTCGAACAGATCGGCCAGGGCGGTATGGCCACCGTCTACCGCGCCCTCGATACACGCAGCTTGCAAGACGTCGCCGTCAAGATCCTCTCCAACAGCGCCGTCGGCGACCGCCGCTACGTCCGCCGCTTCCGCCGTGAGGCCGGTTTCGTCAAGAACGTCCTGCGCCATCCGAGCATCGTCCCGGTGCTGGACTACAACGAAGTGCGCGGCCTGGTCTACCTGGTTATGCCGTTCGTCGCCGGCGAGACCCTCCACGATCGGATGACGCACCGCCGGGTCAGCGATGTCGAGGCGGCCCGTTGGATCGATCAGATCGCCGGCGCGCTCGACTTCGCCCACGGGCACGGAATCATCCACCGCGACATCAAGCCGTCCAACATCATCATCGACAACGACGGCGACGCCCACCTGACCGACTTCGGTCTGGCACGCATGATCGAGGGGTCGAACACCCTCACCGGATCGATGCTGATGGGGACGCCGTCGTATGTCTCGCCGGAGCAGGGGCGGGGCAAACGCGTCGACGCTCGCGCCGACGAGTACTCGCTGGCGGTCGTGATGTATCAGCTGGCGGCGGGCCGCGTGCCCTTCGAAGGAAGTACCCCGATGGCGACGGTGCTCATGCATATCCAGGAGCCCGTGGCCCGGCCGAGTCGGTACAACCCCAACCTGTCGCCGGCGGTCGAGAAGGTCATTCTGAAGGCGATGGCGAAGGACCCCGAGGAACGATTCCCGACGGTCGCGGCCATGAACCAGGCCTACCAGGGTGCTGTCAAGGGGTCGCCCCAGACCGAGGCCGAGTGGCTTCACCTCCGCGGGCCGAGCGAGGTCGCGGTAGCCAAGCAGGTTGTCAGGACCCAGGTTCCGGATGAGGGAAGGAGCCGCAGGTCCCCGGTGGTCTGGGTCCTCGCCGGCCTGGCGCTGGCTCTGGCGGTCGGAGGCGTCGTCGGCGCCACGGCGCTCTCCTCGTTGGGAGCAGCCGCCGAACCCTCGGCGGCCCCAACGCTGGCGGCCTCGCCCACGGCGGTCAGCCTGATCGTCGCCGAGGCTTCGCCGACCCCCGTGGCGACCGCTACCCCCTCCGTCTCCGCCGGGTGTCCCCAGGTCAGCCTGCTCGGGTTCAAACGCGACGGCAGCGAGGTAAGTTGGGCGATCTACAACGGGCAGCCCGATGATCCGATCAGGCTCTCGAGCTTTCAGTTCACCGTCCCGATCGACAACTCCCTGGTCGACGTTCGCCTGGGCGGGCGATCGCTGCGCGCCCCCGGGGCCGGCAGCGGCGACAATCCGATCCCCAAGCTGATCACCCTCGGCGGGGAGCAGACCTCCGTCGCGGCCGGCGCCACACTTCCTCTCGCATTGGAATTCACTTTCGCCGATCGGCAGCCGGACTACCGCCTCGTGGTCTTCTTCGAGGGCGGTTGCACCGTCGAGACGAGCTGGTAGGGCGCCTGGGCGGCCCGGCTCCCTCAGGTCGCCTCGACGCCGCCGGCCTTGTTCCCGGAAGCGGTGGCGACGGCTTCGGCGAAGTGGATGCGCTCTCTCAGCGGCGGGTGCGTTCCGAAGAGGATCACGACCCAATGCGGCGGATCGGCATCCGCCAGATTCTGATTGGCCAGGCGCGTCATCGCGTCGGCGAAGGCCCGCGGCCTACGGGTCAGTTCTACGGAGAACGCGTCGGCCCGCCGCTCGCGCCAGCGCGAGTACGCGTTCTCCAATGGGCCGACGAGGAAACCCATAAGGGAAAATACCAGCAAGAGGATCGGAAGGCCGGCGGGGTCGGTAGGGCCGGTTAACGCGCCGCTCGCCGCCGCTTCCGCCAGAACGGCGTCGGCGATCCACAGGTTCGCCAGCATGACGCCGGCGCCGGCCAGCACGCCCAGCGGAATGTCGCCGTGGACATGATGACCAAGCTCGTGGGCCAGAACGGCTTCGATCTCGTCGGAGGGGAACTCGTCGAGCAGCGTGTCGCCCAGGACGATGCGCCGCGTTCGGCCCAGGCCGACCAAGGCGGCGTTGGCGGATTTCGTGCGCCTGCTCATGTCGAACGAGTAGACGCCGCGCACCCGCCGGCCGGCAGCCTCCGACAGGCGCATGAGACGGCCGGCCAGGTCCGCCCGCTCGTCAGCCAGAGGGCGGAAGCGGTTGAAGAGCGGCATCAGGACGATCGGAGCCAGAATCGACAGAACGACGGCAAACGCCAGGTAGCCGATCCCGGCGGTCGCCCACCAGGTGTCGGGCCAGGCGCCCATGATGGCGTACAGCCCGACCAGAAGCGGAATGCCGAGGCACGCCCCGACACCGAGGCTCTTGGCCAAATCGATCAGCCATCCGCCGATCGACTGCGTGGATTGGCCGAACCGATGAGGCAGGGAGAAGCCGGCGTAGTAGCCGAATGGGAGGGTGATCAAGAACCACGGCACACCCAGAGCGGCTGCCATCAGGACCAGGCTGACGGGCCACGCCGAGGGAATTGCCTGGCTGATGCGGCCGGAGAGCGACACCGCCGCTCCGGTTTCGATCCACGACACCAGGTAGGCCAACCCCAATGCCATCTCGAGCAGCCCGACCCGGCGTCGGAGGCGAGAATAGACCTTGGCTTGCAGCTGACGTTCGGGATCGAGGTGAGGTCTCTCCGCTGTCACGCCCGCATTCTACCCGCCTGTTGAATCTTCCCGCGAGCCTCAAGCTCGCGGGAAGCCTGGCTTGACGGTGCGCCGCCCCGCCTCCTACACTCTGCCTGTCCCATGGACGCGCCGCTCCGCATCGCCGTCAATGCACGGGCTCTGGAACAGGATCGTCCGCCGTTCGTCCGGCTGACGGCGGCGCATGTGGTGGATCGCCTGGCGGCCGAGGAGGACTTGCGGCTGGAGCTGTTCGCCACGGAGCCTCTCCCGAACAGCGTACTCGTCGGGTCCACGACCCAAGTGCTGTCCCCATCCAGCGGCGCCCTCCGATCGGCGTCCTTCGACCAGCTTGCCTTCCCGCAGGCGGCGAGACGCTCTCACGCGCAACTTCTCCTGTACTTGCACCCGTCGGCGCCGATCTCGGGCCCGGCGCCGAGTGTCTGCTGGTATGGCGACGGGAACAGTACCGTGACGAAGGGACGGGAGGCGAGTCGGCTGGATCGCTCGCTGGCACGGGCGGGCCTGCGGGGAGCGGCGGCCGTCCTCAGGCCGGTTGACTCGCCGGCCGAACCCATCGACGTCCGCTGGGTGGCCGTCCCTCCGAGCGTCCCCCTCGCCTTCTTCGCCGGCGTAGACGCGGCGGCTGTCCCCTCGGACTTGCCGGAGGCGTTCGTCCTGGCCGTCTGTGAGCCGAAGGCGGCGATGCCACTGCTCTTGGCGGCGTGGACCTGGGTCGAGAGCTCTCTGGGCGACACCTATGGATTACTCCTGACCGCCTCGAACGAGGAAGAGCGACAGGCCTCTCAGCTTGCGGCGGACCGGATGGGATTGGCCGAGTCGGTCCGCTCCGTCGTCCTCGCCGATGAGGCCTATCCGGCGGTCTTCCATCGCGCGGCGGCGCTCTTGCACGGAGGCGAGCGCAGCAATGCCGCCGCTCTACGCTGGGCGCTGGCCGGCGGTCTGCCGCTGGCCGTGCCGGCGACCGCCGTCAGCGAGTCGATCGTCGGCCCGGCCGGCTATCTGGTGTCGCCCGAGGCGCGCGCCCTCGGCGCCGCCTGCCTGACGCTCCTTGTAGAGGAAGAGGTCGCCGTTTCCCTTCGGGAAAGGGGCAGGGCGCGGGCCGGGTCCTATCGGCCCGAGGTCGCCGGACCGGCCTGGGCCGGCGTGCTGCGGCAAATCGCTACAGAGCGCGTTCGACGATCTCCGCCAGCTCGGGCTCGCTGAGGACGATCGGGTTGGTGCGCGTGCTGCTGGCGACGGCGGCGCGCTGGACGATGGTCGGGAGCATCGCCGCCGACAGGCCGAAGGTCGAGAGCGGCGGGAGGCCGAGGTCGGCGACGAGCGCGGCGACCCAGGCGATGGCGTCGTCGGCGGTGGCGTCGGGCCGGTTGGCGAGCAAGGTCCCCAGTTCCGTGTAGCGGCGCAGCGCTTCGGACCCGGGCGAACGACGGCGCAGCGCGCGCAAGTTGACATCCATGGCATAGGGAAGCAGCGCGGCGCAAATCGCGCCGTGGGGGGCAGGGATGAGGCCCCCGATCGGGCCGGCCAGGCCATGGACGACGCCCAACCCGGCGTTGGCCAGGGCCAGCCCCGACAGCATGGCCGCGGCAGCCATCGACTCGCGCGCAGCCGGATCGGATCCTTGATGGACCGCGGTGCGCAGGGCCGGCGCCGCCCGTCGCAGTCCCTCGCGGCAGACGGCGTCCGTCAGCGGATTGGCGCGCGTCGAGACGAACGGTTCGATCAACTGCGTCAGGGCGTCGCAGCCAACTCGCGCCGTGAGATCGGGGGGCATGGCCGAAGACAAGTCGGGGTCGACGATCGCCAACCGCGGCAGCAGATGCGGGCTGCGCAGACTGACTTTGACGCCGTGCTCGGGGGAAGCCAACACCGCATTGCGGGTGACCTCGGTTCCGGTGCCGGCCGTCGTCGGGACGGCGATCATGGGGAGTCCCGCCCGATCGAGCGTCTTCCCCGCGCCGATCACCTCCAGATAATCCAGGACATCGCCAGGGTGCGCCGCCAGGATGGCAATGGCTTTGGCCGCGTCGAGGGCGCTGCCTCCGCCGATCCCGACGACCACCCCAACCTGTTGGCGGCGGGCGAGAAGTGTCGCTTGGCGTACGAGGTCGACCGTCGGCTCGGAAGGGACGTGCAGGATCTCGAAGGTCACGCCCGCCTCCCGGAGCCGATCGATCCGGGGAGCCTGGCGTCCCGGATCCTGGCCGACGACGACCAACGCCCGATCACTGAACGCGGCAGCGGCCGCGCCAATTCGATCAGCCGTGCCCCGCCCGAAATCGACCCGGCCGACTTGGCCTTCCGTGATGAACTCGAAGGCAATTCCCGCCGGCATCTTCGTCAGCCCCACCCGTCGTCCGCCGGGAATACGTTGCGATAGACCGTGCGCGAGCGCGGCGTGGCCATCATCCCGGCGACCGCCTCCGCCCAACGGCCATAGTGGGTTGTCTCCTTGTGGCGGCCGGCATCCGCTGTCGAGCGATACACCTCCACCAGCGTGAAGCGCCCCGGCTGCTCGACGTCCTCCAGGAAATCGAACCGTGCTACGCCCGGCTCCTGCAGGCTGCTGCGGGCGTTGTCGAGCGTCGCCTGGCGAAACGCCTTGATCGACTCGGGCTTGACGGTGATGAGGACGTGGACGATGTGCATGACGCCTCCTGCACGGCTATCCCCCATCACGGTTCTACCCAATGAGGGGACGATCGCCAGAGTCGCGCCTCGGAGATTTCCACCTGCACTTGGCAGCTGCGCTGCCAGCGCAGGTGCTAAGTGTCGGTCGTCCTGTCGGCCTGCCTCGGAAATGACATTCGAGGGTCGGGCGCTCTAGTGACGGCGACTCTCACCATATGTCGTTCCGAGGCCCGCGGACCATGGTCCCCGCCCTTGGCGGTCTGCACCCCTTCGGGTGCGCTGAAGAGCGTAGAGACCGAAGCGTAGCGGAGCGGGAGCGGGCCGACACCTGCGTCTGCAGCTGCGCCGCAGGCGCAGGTGCAGGTGGGAATCGCCAAGGCGCGCTACTGGGATCCGGCATCCGTTGCCCCTCACGCCTTTGGTCGGTTGTCACCCGAGAGATCCCCCGCGACCGCGATCTCCGGTGGCGACAACGGCGACGGCGGCGCCGCGCCGCCGCCTTTCCATACGTCGAGCACTTCTTGCAGCCAGGCCAGCGCCGAGCGCAGGGCGGCGACGTCCACGCCGCGACACGCCTCGGGCAGGGACGCCAGCCACGGACGCATGCGCAGCAACATCTTCTGCGCGCCGCGCCAATTGCCGCGCTCGGTGTGCAGGCAGGCGACGGCCAGGTGGAGCAGCGAACGGTACACCGTGCCGTCGACCCCCGGCTCATCTAGCACGGCGCGCTCGAGGTGCTCGTGGGCCTCGAAGTAGCGGCCGGCGGTCAAGGCGGCGATGCCCAGCCGGGCTTCGGCCGAGGCCGGCCGGCCGCATCCGGCCAGAATCGCCCCTGTGTCGGGCACACGCGCCTGGCGCCGAAGCAGGTCCGCCAGATTCGCCTGCAGCTGGCCGCGCGTGACGACCAGGTCCGCCCCCAAGCGGCGTGCCTGCTCGAGCGACGCCTCTTCCACATGCGGTCCAAAAGCCAGCAGAGGAATGCGGCGGGTGGCCGACGAGGTTTTCAAGACCTGGATCCAGCGCGCCCACGGGATTCCCTCGGAGGCCAGGTCGACCAGGATCAGCGCCGGCGGGTCGGCGACGACGGATCGCACCAGCATCCCGTCCAGCCCTTCGAGCGGCTCGGTCAGGGGGACGGAACGCGTCGGCGCCTCGCCTCCGGACGGGGAAGCCTCGAGGCGGTCGAGGCTGAATCCGAGCTGGGCCGCCCCGTCTTCGAGCCTCGGCAGGAAGAAGACATCGTTCGTCAGGGCGAGGACCCGCGGGCCGGTCACAGGCGCGGAAGTTCGATGGTCTGCTGCTTCTGGTACTTGCCCTTCTTGTCGGCGTAGGAGATGGTGCAGCCTTCGTCGGCCTCGAAGAAGAGCACCTGGGCGATGCCTTCGTTGGCGTAGATGCGGGCGGGCAGGGGCGTGGTGTTGGAGATCTCGAGCGTGACGTATCCCTCCCACTCCGGCTCGAAGGGGGTGACGTTGACGATAATGCCGCAGCGGGCATAGGTCGATTTGCCGAGGCAGATCGTCAGGACCGAGCGCGGGATGCGGAAGTACTCGACGGTGCGCGCCAGGACGAAGGAGTTGGGCGGGATGACGCACACCTCGCCATGGAAGTCGATCATCGAGGCCGAGTCGAAGTGCTTGGGATCGACGACGGCCGAATAGACATTGGTAAAGATCTTGAACTCGTCGGCCACGCGGATGTCGTAGCCGTAGGACGACACGCCGTAGGAGATCACGCCGTCGCGCACCTGGCCTTCCTCGAACGGCTCGATCATGCGCCGCTCGCGCGCCATGCGGATGATCCAGTGGTCGGGTTTCAGGCCCATCACGCGCCTCCGGAGGAGAGGGAGTCGGGGGAGACCTCGGTCCGCACCGGGTTGGTCAGGCGTCCGAGGTTTTCGATCTCGACGGTGACTTCATCGCCGTCGGCCAGCGGGCCGACGCCGGACGGCGTGCCGGTCAGGATGAGATCGCCCGGGAGGAGCGTCATGACCGACGAAATGTAGGCCAGCAGCTGGCGCACCGGGAAAACCATGTCGCGGGTGGAGGCCATCTGGCGCAACTGGCCGTTGACCGAGCAGGTGATCAGCGCGTCGGCCGGCTGGAACTCGGTCTCGATCCACGGGCCGAGCGGGCAGAAGGTGTCGAAGCCCTTGCCGCGCGTCCATTGGCCGTCGGCGCGCTGCAGATCGCGCGCCGTGACGTCGTTGGCGATGGTGTAGCCCAGGATATGGCGATCGGCATTCTCGGCGGCGATCCACCGGCCGCCCTCGCCGATGACCACCGCCAGTTCAGCCTCGTGTTCGATCTGCTGTGACTGGGCCGGCACGCGGATGGTCTGGCGGTGGCCGATGACGGCGCTGGGCGGCTTGAGGAACAAGAGCGGCAGCTCCGGGACGGCGGCGTCGTGCTCGGCGGCATGGGCGGCGTAGTTGCGCCCGACGCAGATGATCTTGCCCGGCTCGACCGGCGCCAACAGCTCGACTCGATCGAGGGCGAGGGCCGCAGGCTCGCGCTTGAACAAGGAGAAGGGTGAGCCGTCGAGCAGGCCGACCCGATCGTCACGCACCCAGCCCCAGCGAGGCGATTCGTTGCGGTTGTGGCGAAAGCGGACCAGACGCATGACTCAGGGTTTCCAGGCCCAGGCCAAATCGTACTCGACCTGCCATGGATAGAGAATGACGTCCTGCAGCCCGAGGGCGTTCAGTCGCTCGGGGAACGAGACCCGCCGGAAGGTGCGCCCGAGGATCAGCGGCGCTTCCCGGCCGACGCGATTGGTGACGAGCAGGCTGCCGCCCGGCCGCAGGACCCGCACCAATTCCTGCAGGCTGAGCCGCGGGTGCGGGGTGAACTCGACCACCTCCAGGCTGACGACGATGTCGAACGAAGCGTCGGCGAAGGGCAGGGGATCGACGCGGCCGCGCAGCCATACGCCGCCCGGCGCGTGCTCCCGGCCGAGGGCGAGCATCCGGCGCGACGGCTCGAGGCACACCAGCTCCAGATCCGGGCCGACCAGCGGCAGCAGGGTGCGCGCCACGCGGCCCGTCCCGGCGCCGACGTCCAGCACGCGGGCGCCGGCCAGTTGTTCGATGGCGTTGGCGATCGGCTCGCCGACGAAACGCGTTTCCCAGGCCGGGTCGAACTGCTTGATGCGATCGTAGCGGGTGGCGGCCAGGTCGTACATCCCGATGACGACGCGCGGACCGAAGTGCGCGCCCTCACACACGTAGAACTCCCACACCAAGAGGGCGACGACCAGCACGGCGACCAGGCCCACCAGCCACAGCGGATTCATGCGAGGGACTCGACGGGCCGGCCCGGGGAGGCGGCGCCGGCGGCGACTATAGCATAACCGGCGAAGGCGGCGCTTGCCCGATGCGATTGCCATCCCTCGGCTGCCCTCGGGGCAGGCTGTGCCCCTCGCCCTGGGCCCTTCGCCTTCGCTCAGGACAGGCTCCGTCGAAGGGCTCGGGGCGGCTCGCATTGACGCTCCTCCCATTGTCATCGCGGGCCTTCCGAGCGAAGCGAGGAAGGCACGGCAATCGCAATCTGGAAGGGCCGCACGCGCTCTCGCCTCTCGGTGCCGCCGCAGGGTCGCGTATAATCCATCCGGGCGGATAGCTCAGCTGGTTAGAGCACTTCTCTTACACAGAAGGGGTCGCAGGTTCGAGTCCTGTTCCGCCCACTCCGGCGCGCCACGCTGTCATGGGGCGCGCCCGGACGCTCGAATGCCTGCGCTGCAGCGGCGCCCTTCCGGGAAGGCGAGGCGAAGGGTGGGACTTCGCGCAGCGCCCCGGGCGCCGTGATCCCAGGAGGCAAGCGTGCCGCAGCGGGGTCCCATCGTTCTGGTTACGGCCGCGGCGGCGCTCTCCGCGCTGGCCTGCCAACCCCTGACGATCCCCGGGCTTCCCGTACTCACCGCTCGAGCGACCTCGACCGTCCCGGCCGCCGCTCCGGCGACCCGGCCTCCGCAGGCAACCCTACTCCCGCTGCCTGTCTTGCCGACGATCGTCATCCCTCCCGCCGCCGGCGTCGATCCGGCGCAGGCCCTGCTCCCGGCTTTCGCCGCCGACGTCCAACTCCTGCCGGACCGGACGCGTTACTGGATCGACACCTCCGTCGAGTTCGTCTCCGGGGAGCTGCGGGCGACGCTGCAAGGCCAAATGCGCCTGCGTTTCGTCGTCCCCGTGGGGGAAACCATCGAGAGCATCCCGCTGATGCTGTGGCCCAATGATCCGCAGTACGACGCCGTGATGACGGCCGGGCCGGCGCTGATCGACGGCTCACCGGTGGCGGGGGAGACCGACCTCGGCGGCATCGTGCTGTGGCTGCCGCTCCCGGAGCCGGCCGGGGCCGGCGACGTGCTCGATATCAGCGTGCCTTTCGAGATCGAGGCCGGCGGGCCGATCGGCGGAATGGATCCCAAGCGTTTCGGGATCACCGAGGGCGTTCTGGCCGCGCCGACGGCCTATCCGCTGGTGCCGCGGCGCATCGACGGCGCATGGCAGGTGGAGACGGCGCCATCCGGCGGCGACACCACCAACTCCGACACGGCCTCCTATCAAGTCGACTTGACCGTTCCCGAGGAGTTGGCGTTGGCCGCCAGCGGCGTGGCGATCGACTCGACCGTCAACGGCGATGGCACCGTCACCACGCGGTATCTGACCGGCCCGATGCGGGACTTCGCCTTCGCCCTCGGGCCCTTTCAGTCGAGCGAGGACATCGTCGACGGCGTAGTCGTCCGCGCCTGGGCTTTGCCCGAACACAGCGCCGAGGCCGAAGAAATGTTGGACGCCGCCAGCCGGCAGCTCGGCATCCTGAACGACCTAGTCGGCCCGTATCCATACGTCGAGCTGGACGTCGTCGACGTCCCGGGGGCCTTCGGCGGCATCGAGTATCCGGGGATCGTATTCATCGGCACGCTGGGCACCTCCTGGCTGATTGAACCGACGGTTCACGAAGTCGCCCATCAGTGGTTCTACGGGCTCATCGGCGACGATCAACTGCACGAGCCCTGGCTGGACGAAGCGCTGGCGACGTACACCGAAGTTCTGTATTACGAGGAGATCGGGCGGCGCGGCGCGGCGGCCGGCCTGCTCTCGCAATTCCGAAGCTGGGTCCGGTCCCATCCCGATCCAACCCTTCCCATTGGCCGGGGGGTCGGCCAGTATCCCGACCCGGACGCCTATGCCATCTTCGTCTACGGCAAGGGGGCGCTGTTCCTCGACGCCCTGCGCGGCGAGATCGGCGACGAGGCCTTCGGCGAATTCCTGAAGGGCTACTTTCAAGAGCAGCGTTATGGGTTCGCCACCGGCGAGGAATTCCAGTTGGCGGCCGAGGCGGCCTGCGCCTGCGACCTGGGGGCGCTCTTCGACCTGTGGGTCTGGGTAGGCGGCGACATCCCGGGGATTTGACCGGAAGATCGGGAGGGCGGTGATGGGCCAGGTCGAACCTATGGCGGATCGACGGCTGCATGAGACTCTCGCCAAGCAGATCAACGGCGAAGTCTGGTCGCTGCTGGACCAATCCGACCGCACCGAGGAAGACGACGAACGGATGGTCCTGGCGGCCCACGCCTCCTGTTACCACTGGCTGCACGCCGGGACATCCGTCCATCGCCAGCGGGGGGAGTGGACGCTGGCCCACGTCCACACCGTGCTTGGCCGCGAGTCGGCTGCACGACATCACGCCCGGCGCTGCCTGGCGTTGACCGAGGCATTCGCTGCCGAGATGAAGGACTTCGACGTGGCCTATGCCTACGCCGCCATGGCGCGGGCGGCGGCGCTGGACGAGGATGTCGACACCGCCCG
>Ga0209109_10000924_pt1 | contig 16173 bp, 14 predicted proteins | sample Rifsed10ft2_FD_184004 | JGI IMG/M metagenome (GOLD analysis project Ga0209109, IMG submission 184004) | Soil microbial communities from Rifle, Colorado, USA - sediment 10ft 2 (version 2) | ecosystem: Environmental > Terrestrial > Deep subsurface > Rock core/Sediment | place: Rifle, Colorado... | reverse complement strand
CTGCTCCGTCCCGCGGGGGGTCCCCGCAAACTCCCCGCTCTCATCCAGCTCGAAGACGCGCCGCGGCCGGAGCTCTGTATCGAACGCCTCCCGGGCCGCGAGCGAAGGCTCGTCGAGGAGTGTCTGGACATCCTCCATGGACAAGGACAGATCCGGGGCCGGCGGTCCCTCCGGGACAACCTCCTTCAGGACCAACTCCGGCTCTGCTTCCAGGATGAGCTCCGGCTTTTCCTCGACCAGGGGTGCCGATTCCACGTCTATCGGCTCCTCGACCAGCGGTGCCGACTCCACAACCAGGGGGGCGGATTCCACGTCTATCGGCTCCGCCTCGACGCTCATCAATTCAGCGGGCAACCCGGCGAGCGCCTCCTCGACCACCGCCTCCGGTACGGGTTCCGCCAGCGACACCGGCGTCACCGCTGGTGGCGGCACCTGCGGCGGGGCGACGGGAACGCCCTGCAGCACCTCCAGCCGGGCTTTGGCCTCGGTGTCCGAGGGATCGCGTTCCAGCAGTCGGTGATAGACGTGGATGGCGGCCTCGGTCTCCCCGGCTGCCTCGTACGCCGCCGCCAGGGCCCAAGTCGCCGCCCGCGCCTCCTCAGATCGGCCGAGCCCTCCGAGGAGTTCAGCCATGTAGGCATGCATGGAGGTCAGCTGCGGCGCAGCGGTGAGGATCCCCTGGCACGCGGCGATGGCTTCGTCGGGTTCGCGCCGGCTGAGGGCCTCTTCAACGATCTTTCGGCAGAGATTCATCCCTTCTTCCGTCCGGCCCGCTTGCACCAAGGCCGCGGCCATCGGCCGCCGGATCTTTTCCTCTGGCACACCGAGCGCGACGGCCTTTTCCAGAGCGGCGATGGCCTCGGGGGCCTGCCCCAGTTGACCGTAGGCTTCGCCCAACAGCCGCCAGGCCGCCCCATTCCGGGCATCGGCGCTCGTGATCCCGACAAGCGCCTCGACCGCCTCGGCGTGCCGTCCGTCGCGCATCCTGGCTTCCGCCAGGTCCAGGCTGGGTCCGGGGGAATCCGGCCTGAGCTCGCGCACCTTCTTCAGCAAGCGCTTGGTCTCGGCGGCCTGTCCGGCCGCCTGCGCGGCCTGGGCGGCCATCTCGTACTGAGCCGCCGCGGCATCTCGCTTCCCCTCGCGCAGGAGGAGATCCCCCAGCTTCGTGATCAGGACGTGGTTCGTCGGGTCGAGCTGCGCCAGGCGCTGGTAGACCTCGGTAAGCTTGTCCGTCTGGCCGGCCTTTCCGTACTGCTCGGCGACGGCGGCCAACTGGATCTTGGCTTCCCCCGTGAGTCCCTGCTCTTCGTAGAGGTCGGCACAGGCCAGGTGCACGTCGATCCGGGTGGGGGCGAGCTTGACGATCTTCTTGTAGACCGCGATGGCCTTCACCGCCAGGCCGTCGGCGCGGAACAGCTCTCCCAGCTTGAGGTATTGCTCGATGGCCTCGCTCGCCTTCCCGAGCCGGGCGTACAGGTCCCCCAGGTTATTGCAGGCGGTGAGGTCATGGGGATCGGCCTTGAGGATCGCCTGATATTCGGCGATGGCCTTGTCCCACTTGCCTTGTTGCGCGAAGTTCAGGGCGTTTTGAAAGGCTTTTCGCTTGTCGAAGGCCATCCGCAGGAAACCCCGCTGACGCGAAGAAAAACGACAGCTTACCCTAACAGAGCCCCCAGGGGGTGTCAAGCGCCTTTGCCGCCGGTCCGCCCCCCTCGGGTCCCCGCCGGCCTCGATAGGACACGCCCGGGATCACCCGGACGGCTGGAAGTTGGGTCTCGGCCTCCCCCGTTTCCCTCCGCGGGGCTCGGCTCACCGCTGAAACGTCCACTCGGCGGACCGATACCGCGCGTCGGCGAGCGCTGCGGCGGCTCGCTGCTCCTCCGGGCCGAGATTCCCCGTCACGCATGGACGACCGAAGACGTCACCCCACCCCGCAGCCAAGGCTGACATCAGCTCACCGGTCGTCGGGAGACGCCCCAGGAGGGAACGCAGGCAGGTGATGCCGGCCGTCGGATCGGTGCGCGACCACGCGGGGAAGATCGCCTGATGCAGGTACGGATCGAAGTCCAGCAGGAGGGACCCGTGTTGGACGAGGGAGCGATCCCACCGGCGCTGGGCGGAGCCGATGAGCTTCCGCCCGCCCACCAGGATGGCGGGCATCCTGCGCAGCAGGAAGCAGGCACCCGTCTCACGGGGACTCGCTTCGCGGGTGCCCCCCTCGCGGGACCCCACGTCGCCGGCACCCGCCCTTTCGGTGCTGCCCTCCCCCATCTCCGCCGCCACATCCAGGTGCGCCAGGCCGGCGATCAGCCCGCGACAGAAGAGGGCGAACGTCTCCCCGACCGACAGGCTGCGCCAGGCTCCCTCCAGCGGAACGGCCACGCTGTAGGTGAGCTCGGCGGCATGCAGGACGGCGCGGCCGCCGGTTACCCGCCGCACCACGGCGATCCCCCGCTGGCCGCATGCAGCCAGGTCCACCGCACCCGGCGTCTTCTGGAGGTATCCGAGGGACAGGGTGGGCGCGCTCCAGGTGTAGAAGCGCAGGGTGGCCGGCGCCAGGCCGGCGCCGACTGCCCTGGCGATGGCCTCATCCACCGCCATGTTCCAGGCGCCGTCGGCCGGGCCATCCTGGAGCAGGCGCCACTCCGATTCCAGGATCCGCCGTCTGGTCGCCCCCTCTCTCATGCTTGCCGCAAGCGTGGGTCCAGGACGTCGCGGAGCGCATCGCCCAGAAGATTGGTCCCAAAGACCGCCAAGCTGATAGCCGTCCCGGGAAACAAAACGAGCCATGGGGCCTTCTGCGCATATTCGGCCGCGGAGACCGACAGCATCCGCCCCCACGACGGATAGGGTTCTGGAACCCCAAGACCCAGGTAGGACAGGGCCGCCTCCACCAGGATGGCGCTGCCCAGTTGGGCGGTGATGAGGACCAGAAACGGCCCCATGGTGTTGGGCAGGATGTGCCGGAACGCCACGCGGGGATGGCCGACCCCCAGGGCCTGCGCCGCTTCCACATAGGGCATCTCGCGAATGGCGAGGACGCTCGAGCGGATCACCCGAGCCGCGCGGGGGATGATCGGAACCGAGATGGCGATGATCACGTTGGTGAGCGAAGGGCCCAACGCCGCCGACATGACCAGGGCCAGAATCAAGAGGGGCAGCCCCTGCATGATATCCATGATTCGCTGGATAACCAGGTCGGTTGCGCCCCCGACGTATCCACTCAGGAGCCCGGCCACTCCGCCCAGGATCGCCCCCAGGAGTGTGGAGGCGAGGCCGACCGCGAGAGACACCCTCGCCCCGTGGACGATCCGGCTGTAGATGTCCCGGCCCAGGTGATCCGTCCCCAGCCAGTGGAGCCCGGTCGGCGGGCTCAAGGTGCGGGTGGGATCGGTTCGAACCGGGTCATAGGTAGCCAGGAAATTCGCGAAAACGGCCATGAGGATGATAACCAGCACCAGCAGACCGCCGGCCGCCCCCAGGGGCTTCCGGCGGAAAAACCGCCAGAGGGTCTGCACCCGCCGGCCCGGTCGAGACCTCGGCGCAGCCGCGTCCGCGCCCGACTCCAGGATGACATCGCCCCGTGCCGACCTACGCATAGTGCACCCGAGGGTCCAGCCACCCGTAGAGTAGATCCACGGCGAGGTTCATCACGATCACGACTACGGCGATGAACATCACCAGGTTCTGGACGACGGGGTAATCCCGCCACAGGATGGCTTCCACCAGAAAACGGGCCACCCCGGGAAGGTTGAAGACCGTCTCGGTCACCACCAGACCGCCGATCAGGAACGCGAACTCGATGCCGAGGACCGTGACCACCGGGAGGAACGCGTTCTTCAGCGCGTGCCGCCAGACAACCACCCGCTCCCGCTGGCCCTTGGCGTACGCGGTCCGGATGTAGTCCTCGCGCAGCACCTCCAAGAGAGAGGAGCGGGTGATGCGCATGATGAGGGCCGAGCTGCGGTACCCCACGGCCAGGGCCGGGAACAGGAACTGCAGCGCGTGGGCCTTGAAGTCCTGGAACGGGGAGATGTAGGTCAGGGCGGGAATCCATCCCAGGTTCGACACCAGGAGCAGGATGATCACCATCCCCAGCCAGAAAGAGGGCATGGACAGGCCGGCCAGGCTGAAGACCCGCATCCCGTAATCTATCCAACGATCCTGACGGATTGCGCTGATCACCCCTGTGGGCACACCGATCACGGTCGCCACGAGCATCGCCAGGATCGCCAGCTCCACGGTGACGGGGATGCGGGGTCGGACGACCTGCCAGGCGGGGATGTCGTAGCGGTAGGATTTTCCCAGGTCACCTCGAAGGATTTCGCCCAGCCAGCGAACGTACTGAACCGCGATGGGTCTATCGAGTCCCAGCTCCTTCTGGAGGTCGGCCTTGGCTGCCGGGTCCACATAGCCGGCGGAGGCGAAGATGATGTCCACCACATCGCCCGGGGCAATGCGCAGCAGCACGAAGATCACCACCGACATCCCGAGGAGGGTCAGGATGGCGATCATCAGCCGGGTGAAAATATAGGTCCGCACGGTCCGGAACGCGCAGAATTACTTCTCCAGCCAGACCTCCTGCATCCGGCCGTAGTTGTAGACGGACTGGTGGGGGACCAGATTCTTCACGGAGGGCCACATGAGGAAATACTCTTTGCTCCAGCCCAGCATCAGCCTGGCCCCTTCGAGTTGCAGCCGGGTGTCCAGATCCTGCACGAGTTTGAGCCGCTTGGCGGGATCCAGGGTCTGCGACTGTTCCTCGATCAGTCGGTCCACCTCTGGATTGCAGTACTCGGCGTAGTTGCGGGGCGAGCCGCACTTGAAGTTTTCGAAGAGGTTGGCATCCGGATCGTCCGGGCCGATGCCGGTGAGGTTCACCGCCATGTCGTACTCCCGCCGGGTCAGCTTGGCGTGCCAGACACCGGTCTCCACCTGCTCGAGGCTGGCATCGATCCCCACCTGCCTGAGCTGGTCAATGATGAAGCTGGCGATGTCCACGTAGTAGGAGATCGCCCGGGTGGAGACGGTCACCTTGAGCGGCTTGCCGGGACCATACCCCGCCTCCGCCAGCAGCTGCTTGGCCTCGGCCTTGTTCTTGACGGGATCCCCGAAGCCGGGCATCTTTGCCTGCTCCTTCTCCGCGAGGCCCCAGACACCATAGGGCTTGGGGAGCATCACTCCCCCGAGAAATGCCGCGCCCTGGCGGCCGGCCTGAATATACCCCTTGCGCTCGATCGCCAGGCTGACGGCCCGCCGCACCTTGGGATCCTGGAAGAGCGCCCTCCTGAAATTGACCAGGATGTGGTCGTTGACGTTGGTGCTGGTCTCGACGAGCACCAAGCCGGGCACGGCCTCCTTCACGCCCTGGGCGATGGTCTTGGAAATTTCCAGAGGGTAGGCGATAGCTTGGCGGCCCGCCTGGATGGCGGCATAGCGGGTCCCCCGCTCCCGGATGATCAGGTAGCGGATGCCATCCAGATAGGGGCGGCCTTTGACGGCATAGTCGGCGTTCTTGACCAGCTCCACGTACTCGCCCGGCCGATGCTCTTTCAACTTGAAGGGGCCAGTCCCCATGCACTTGGTACGCAACTCCGCCGGAGGCACGTGAGCGGGATAGACCGGGGAGTAGCCCGAGGCCAGCATCAGGAGGAGCGAGGGCTGGGGGCGCTTCAGCCGGAAGATCACCGTATCCGGCGCCGGGGTGTCGATGTAGACGACGTTCTCATACCACAGCTTGCGGGGATTCACGCGGAGCTTCGCCGGAGCCTCGGGGGCCTCACGCACCACGTCGAATGTGTGTTTCACGTCTTTCGACGTGAAGGGTTGGCCGTCGTGCCACTTCACCCCTTTCCGCAGATGGAAGACCAACGACTTCCCGCCGTCCTGCCATGCCCACTTTTCCGCGAGTTCCCCGATGATGGTTTTCATGCTCTCCTGCTTCTTCAGGGGATCGAACAACACCAGGTTGTTGTAACACGGCATCATCGGCCAGACGGCGGCGACCGTGGCCTCCTCATGGATACTGAGGCTGGGCGGTGCCTCGCTCAGCGTGGCATTGAGCACGCCCCCGTACTTGGGCTCGGAAGCTCCCCAGGCCGCCGGGACGGCCCAGAGGCACACCAGCGCCGCCGCCAGGGTCAGCCACGTCCCGCGATGCCCGAACCCTATGCTCCACGGATCGCCAACCCGCCGATCCCAGCGCCCTGTGACCATCGTGCCCCCTCCTTGAATGATCGTTCTTGATCCAGAACCAGTTATTCCCGCTCTCCGAACCGGGCCTCCACCAGGTCCGCCAGGGCCTGAAGGGCGGCGGATCCGTCCTCCCCCTGGGCGCGCAACGTGAGGGCCGTCCCCTGCGACGCCGCCAGCATCAGCAGACCCATGATGCTCTTGCCGTTCACCGTGTGCCGGCCGACGCCCACCGTGATCTCGGCCCGGAACCGTTCCGCCGTCTTCACGAACTGCGCGGCGGCCCGTGCGTGCAGCCCCAGCCGGTTGCGGATGACAATCTCCCGCGTGACCGCCGTCGCCTTCACCCGCCGGCCGCCTTCCCGCTCTCGATGGTCAGAACGATCCGCAGGCTGGTGACACCCGTGGATCCGCCGAGGGGCCAGTGGGGCAACAGGCAGACTTGCTGGGCGACCCGTTCGTAGCCCTCCTCGGACTGGGAGACGGTCTGCACCGGGCAGCGCCACAGCCTCGCGGGGGGATCGAAGGCCAGGCGGGCCGCCAGTCCCAGCCAGGCATCCACGATCCGAACCTCATGCACGCCCTCCGCCTCGGCCACGGCGAAGAGCGAGGCATCGCCGGGTGGCATGCCATTGATCTCCACAACACGCTCCGGCGGCGGTCCCATGTAAAAGGCCAGGTTCAGCTCCACGCCGAACCGCGCGGGCATTCCGATTCGCTCGGGCTCCAAGCGGTACTCCAGACCGACCCGAGGGACCCCGGGGGTCAGTCGGAGTCGCTTGTGGACGCGGAGGGCGGCCCCGTCCCGCTCTTCCCTCCCCACGAGCTCCAGACTCGCAGTCCGTCCCGATCGGGCGATCCGAAACTCGTAGGGGGCGAGGGCCAGCCCCGGGGGTCCGCCGCGCCGGGAGAAGTCCTGGAGCGTCACCTCCGGGGTCAGCCAGTGATCCAGGAAGTTCCCCCGGCGGTACGCATCATACTGGAGGAGGTCAGCCAATCCTTCCTCCTTGGCGCCGCGGAACTCGTGGATGGTGGCCGCGCCCCCGCCCTCTGTCCGGCCCTGCCACGCCAGCTTCGCGTGGTAGGCCTCGGGCCGCCGGCTGAGGGTGTTGCCAAGGTTGAAGCCCTGGGCGCGGGCGTCCAACTCCACGACGCCGCCCCCCCGGGCCGGCTCCACGACCAGGGCGAGGTGCGGGGTCTGCAGGAGCACCTCCGTGAACCCGTCCCCGTCCCAGTCCAGCGTCTCGATCCGGACCGTCGCGCGCTCACCGCCCGCGGCCTCCACGATTCGCTCGGCGCGGATCAGATGGTGGAACACGGCGTGGCGCAGGTGAGGCAGGTACAGCCCGCCGAAGACCCCGTGCCAGTAGGCGTCGTTGCACTGGCCCATCCAGAGCGCCCGCAGGGCCTCCGCCCGCGCGCGCGCGCGCCGCGGCAGGGCATGCACCTGCCGGCTCACCCGGAGCATTTTCTTGTGGAGGGTGTTGGCCTCCGGATACTTCGTCAGGAAGTTGCGCCAGAAGCCCCCGCGGAGAAACGGTCGGATCCGCTCTCCCCCGGGGAGCCGGTCGGCCTGGGCCAACGCCTCTTCGAAGGCGGCGCCGGCCGCCGCGGGCAAGGCCCACTCGGTCATCTCGGTGTACGCCGTTGCCGGCAGGTAGACGCGGCCGCGGGGCGGATCCTCCAGGGCCCGGCTGAAGGTGGTGAAGGTGAGCCAGCTGGCATTCTCCAGGAGCGTCTGGAGGAACCGCTTGAGCCAGCCTCGCTGGTAGACCCAGTCGTGGGTGCCTGGCCATCCGCCGAACTTCTCGGCGTCATCGGCCATCACGGCCACCCCCCCCGGGACGCGGGTGGCCCGCTGGCGGAGGTAGGCGACAGTCTCGGCCGGCTCCCGGAAAGGGATGAGGTATCGGAGGCGCTGGCTGATGGGGAACAGGGCCAGGGACTTCCCCTGCTCCTCGGTCAGGAAGTAGCCGCTGAGGGCCTCCTCCGGCAGTCCCGCCGCCTTGAAGTGGTTGTCATCCAGGATCACGTACTCCACGCCGGCCTCGGCGATGGGCTTGGCCAGGTGCGGCTCCCAGACCCGCTCCGCCAGCCACATGCCCCTGGGGCGGACGCCGAAGCGTGCCGTGAGACGGGCGGTCATCCGCTGAATCTGTCCGAGCTTGTCGGCGTCCGGGATGGCCGGCAGAATCGGCTCGTAATAGCCGCCCGTCAGGAGTTCGATTTGGCCCTGGGCGACCAGGCTGGCCAGGCGGTCCAGGAACTCGGGGTGCGCGGACTCCAGCCAGTCCAAGAGGACGCCCGAGTAATGGAGGGCAAAGGGGACCTGCGGGAACTCGCTCAGGATGTCGAGGAAGGGCACGTAGGAGCGCCGGTAGGCTTGCTCGAAAACCTCGGGGAGATTCCCCACCGGCTGGTGTGCGTGGATCCCCAGGATGAATCGTCCCGCGTCCATGCGCCTCCACTCCACCCGTGGCACATCGCCGCGGCCCCGGGTTGGGCCCTCACTCCTCGAGGCTGGCCGGCTTCCCCTGTTTGGCAAGGAATTCGCTGGCCACCAGGATGTTCCGCTGGCCGTAGCGGGCCAGCTTGTCCGCCAGGGCGCGGAGGTCCCGCTCTTCCCGGAGGGAGGGGAGCTTCATCAGCATGGGAAGGTTCACGCCGGTCACGACCTCGACCCGCCCCGCCTCGAGGTAGGACAGGACTAGGTTGGACGGTGTTCCCCCGAAGAGGTCCGTGAGGATCAGCACCCCGCTGCCATCGTTGACCCGGTGCAGGACCGCCTCGATCTTTTTCCGCGCCTTCTCGATCTGCTCCACGGCGTGAATCGAGACCGCCTCCACACGGGGGAGTTTTCCGACGATCTCCTGAGCGGTCCGCAGGAGCTCCGTCGCCAGGTCACCGTGGGTCACGATGAGGATGCCGACCATGACTCGCCTGTGTGGTGGATCGCCATCCACCCCATCCTGAGAGCCTCAGCAATGAAAAACGGACAACCGACAACTGACAACCGGTCATCTGCCTAGCGCTGAAGGGTGACCGGTTGTCGGTTGTCAGTTTTCCATTTGAAATTGCGGCGCCGTTAGGCGCCGGGGCGGTCGATGTCGCGGTGGCCCACCGACACCTCGTGCCCCGCCTCGCGGAGGAGCCGGGCCAACTCCTCCACCAGAACTACCGACCGGTGGCGGCCGCCGGTGCAGCCCACGGCGATGGTGAGATAGGCCTTCCCCTCTTGGACGTAGAGGGGCACCGTGAATGTCAGAAATGCCAGGGTCCGCTCCAGGAAGCCGAGAGTCTGGGCGAAGCCCAGGACGTACTCCATCACCTCCGGGGCCTGGCCTGTGAGGGGCCGCAGGGCCTCCACGAAGTGGGGGTTGGGGAGACACCGGGCATCGAACATCAGGTCCGCGTCCACCGGCAGACCGAACTTGTAGCCGAAGGAGACCAACGACAGGGCCGTGCGGGCCGAGGTATTCAGATCCAGGAACGAGGTGGCCAGAAGCTTCCGGAATTCGTGCACGGTGAAGCTGGAGGTGTCGACGACCAGGTCCGCTTTGGTCCTGAGGTGAGCGAGGCGCTCGCGCTCCGCCCGGATCCCCGCCACCGCCGACCCCGCCGGGGCCAGCGGGTGGGGGCGCCGGCTCTCGCTGAAGCGGCGCACCAGGACGTCGTCGGCGGCATCCAGGAACACCACACGCACCAGGTGGCCGTCCCGGCGGAGATCCTGCAGGATCTCGAATAGCCCGTTCAGGAAGCTGCCCTCCCGGGCGTCCACCACTAGGGCAACCCGCTCGATCCGCTTCTCGGACTGGGCGCAGAGTTCCGCCATTTTCGGGATCAGGGCCACCGGGAGGTTATCAATACAGAAGAACCCTAAGTCCTCCAGGCAACGGCTGGCGGCGCTCTTGCCCGCCCCCGACATCCCGGTGACCACGACGAAGTCAATCCCGGTCATTCACCCTCCCGCAATCGCCCGGGGACCCAACTCACACGGCTGGGCATTCAGGCCGGTGGGCTGGGTCTGGCTTTCAGGCGCCGCCCCTCCCCGGGGGTCCGGCTACTCCGTGTCATCCTGGCTGAAGGTCGGCAGATCGGCCCTGGCGACCTCTCCCTCCTCTCCCTCGATCAACCGCGCCGCAAAGTTGCGCGCGGCGTGCACGCCCATGAGCTTCAGCAGGTGGTTGCGGGCCGCCACCTCCACCAGGATGGCCACGTTCCGCCCGGCCGACACCGGAATCCGCAGCATCGGAACGGCGACGTCCAGGATGGAAAAGGTTTGCTCCTCCAACCCCAGCCGATCGTAGTCACCCTCGGGGCGCCAGGGCTCCAGCAGGACGACCAGCTCGATGCGCTTGCGGTACCGGATGGCCGCCACCCCGAACAGGTCCCGGATATTGATGATGCCCAGGCCCCGGATCTCCATGTGGTGGCGGATGCGGGCCGGGCCGCGCCCCATGACGATCCGGTCGCTCTCGCGCGACACCTCCACCACGTCGTCGGCCACCAGCCGGTGGCCCCGGGTGACGAGGTCGAGGGCGCACTCGCTTTTCCCGGTCCCGCTCTCCCCCAGGAGCAGCACCCCGATCCCGTACACATCCATCAGGGCGCCGTGGAGCGTGCTGTCTTCCGTCCTATCCTCCGCCATCATCCTCAGCCCGGCTCAGCGCGTGATTGCGTACTCCGTATCAGGCTTCCCCTGGGACGGATCGTCCTTTCCCAATCAACTCACGCCCTCAGCCCTCGGGTTCGATCAGGCCGTAGTGACCGTCCCGGCGGCGGTAGATGACATTCACCTCCTCCGTCGTGGCGTTGCGGAACACGTAGAAGGTGTGTCCCAGGAGGTTCATCTGCAGGATGGCTTCATCCACCCCCACGGGCTTGACGGCGAACCGCTTGGTCTTCACCACCTGCGGCTCCTCTTCCACCACCGGGGCCGCGCTGGCGGTCCGGCCCCCCCGGTTCCCGCCGCGGGCCGCATGGGCCATGATCCGCTCCTTGTAGCGCAGGATCTGCCGCTCCAGCTTCTCCACTACCAGGTCAATGGACGAGTACAGGTCGTCGCTTTCCTCCTCCGCCCGGATCGTGAGCTCGCGCACCCGCAGGGTGACCTCGGCGGTCTGCCGGTGCTTGTTCACCGACAGGACCACGTGGATGGTGACGATGTTCTCCAGATACCGGGTGAGGCGGTTGAGCTTCTCTTCGGTGTAAGCCCGGAGCGCGGGGGTGATCTCCAGGTTCCGCGCCGTGACGGAGAATTGCATCGTGCGCTCCTTCTGGGATCTGCAGGGGTGTTGGGGCCACCCGTCCGCGGAGCCGACCGGCCCGGGGACCGGCCCGCCCACAACCCTCAGGGTCTTGCGTGTATCGGCCGGGTCCCACCTCTGCGGCAACGGCGCAAGCGCGGGACCGCCGCTCAATAGCGTTTGCGCCGGCTGGAGGAGGGAATCTTGAGCTGGCTCCGGTACTTGGCCACGGTGCGGCGGGCGATCTCCACCCCATGGTCCCGTCGCAGGATCTCCACGATTTTCTGGTCGGAGAGGGGCCGGCCGCTGTCCTCGACGGTGAGCAGCTTGTGGATGAGGTCCTTGACCTTGAGTGAGGACACGGCATCGCCGCTGGTGGCGGGAACACCCCGGTGGAAGAAGTACTTCAGCTCGAACAGCCCCTGCGGGGTATGGATGTACTTGTTGGTGGTGACCCGGCTGACCGTGGACTCGTGCATGCTGATGTCCTCGGCCACTTCCTTGAGGGTGAGGGGGCGCAGGGCTGCGATCCCGTCTTCCAGGAACTTCCGCTGGAATTTCACCAGGCTCTCCGCCACCTTGTGCATGGTCCGCTGCCGCTGCTCGATGCTGCGGATCAGCCAGAGGGCCGAGCGCATCCGGCCCTCCAGGTACTCCCGTACCTCCCGCCCGTTGCCCGTCTTGTTGGCCAGGATGGCCCGGTAGTAGGGGCTGACCCTCAGGCGCGGCAATCCTTCGTCGTTCAGGACCACCACGAAGCGGTCGTCCACCTTGACGATGTAGACGTCCGGCGTGATGTAGCGTGGATCCTCGGTCCCGAAGGTGCGGCCGGGCTTGGGTTCCAGGCTGGTGATGTACTCCACCGCCTCCTGGATCTCCCGGACCGGGACCCCCAGCTTCACCGCCAGCTTCTCCCACTGGCGCCCTTCGAGTTCCCCCAGATGGTTCCGGATCAGTTCCTTGGCCAGGGGGTGCTGATCCGGGCGGCCTTCGAGCTGGAGCAACAGGCACTCCCGCAGGTCGCGCGCCCCCACCCCGGTGGGCTCGAGGCTCTGGACCATCCGCAGGGCGGCCTCCAGCCGGGGGAGTCCGACCTCCGTTGTGGCGGCCAGGTCTTCCAGCGGTTCCTTCAAGTACCCCGACTCGTCCAGGTTGCCGATGAGGAGCATGCTCAGTCGCAGGATCTCGGGATCGGAGGTGCTGAGGTGGAGCTGGAACAGCAGGTGATCCATCAGGGAACGGGGCCTGGTAAGGTGGACCTCCGCGTCGAGGCGTTCGATCTCCTCCCGCGGGATCTGGGGCCGGTAGTCCGAGGCGTCCTGCAGGTAACTTTCCCAATCAAACTCGTCGATCCGGTCCTCCCGCTCCTTTTCGGCCTGCTCGGCCTCCGTGGGCTCCGGCTCCGGGGCGTCCTGTTCCTGGGAGAGCTGGGGCTCCACCACGTCCTCCAGCTCCTCCTCCAGGACCGGGTTCTGCTCCATCTGCTGGCGCAGCTCCTGGACGAGCTCCAGGCGGGAGAGCTGGAGCAGGCTGATGGCCTGCTGCAGCATCGGCGTCATGATCATCCGCTGCGTCTGGAGCATGCGGAGTCTGGTGTCGAACGCCATGGCTGTCAGCCCCGTCCCGGTCAGAGCGAGAAGCGTTCCCCGAGGTAGATCTCCCTGGCCCGATCGTCGGCCGCCAGTTCCGCGGCCGTGCCGGACATCAGGATCTGCCCCTCATGGATGATATAGGCCCGGTCCACAATCTGCAAGGTCTCTCGCACATTGTGGTCGGTGACCAGCACACCGATCCCCCGGTCCCTGAGCTGCCCGATGATCCCTTGGATGTCGTAGACCGCAATGGGGTCAATCCCCGCGAAGGGCTCGTCCAGGAGGATGAAGCGCGGGTCGGTGGCGAGCGCCCGGGTGATCTCGGCCCGTCGGCGTTCGCCCCCCGAGAGGGTGTAGGCGGGGCTCTGGGCCAGGTGCACGATGTTCAGCTCGCGCAGGAGCACCTGGGCCCGATCGCCCCGGTCCCTCGCGGGCACGCCCTGAGCCTCCAAGATCGCCAGGAGGTTCTCCTCCACCGTCAGCCTCCGGAAGATGGAGGGTTCCTGCGGCAGGAACCCCACGCCCCGGCGCGCCCGCTGGTGAACGGGCAGGTGGGTGATGTCTTCGCCGTTCAGGAGGATCTGCCCCGAGTCGGGACGCGTCAGGCCCAGGATCATGTAGAACGCGGTGGTCTTGCCTGCCCCGTTCGGCCCCAGGAGCCCCACCACCTCGCCGGCGTCCAAGGACAGCGTCAGGTCCGACACCACCACCCGCTTCTTGAAGGCCTTGACCAGCTTCTCCGTTCGCAGGCACCGTTCCATTACGCCTATCGTCGTCCTGGGCGGGCCAGCCCCGTTCGCTGCGGGAGCGCCCCCTCAGCGGCCCTGGCTCGCCCCCCGCTTCGGATAGAGCACGGCATTGACACGCTCTCCATCACAGGCCTCCACCTGGCTCCGGTCCTCCCGCAGCAGCAGCGTGATCCGGCATCCGGTGACCACGTCGCTGTCCTGCCAGACCTTGGGATGGCCATGGAGGACTGCCCGCTCCTCGCGGGGGAAGTACTCCGCGCGCTCCGCCGCGCCACGCCGTTCGCCGTAGGAGAGCCGCACGTTGCCCGCGGCCGTCGCCCGCTCCAGCTCCTCCATGCGCTCGTCGAAAAAGAAGTCGATCCGGTCCGCCAGGATGCTGAGGCCGCGTCCGCGATCATGCGCCGCCACGTTCCCCTGGTAGATCGCCACGCGGGTCTTTCGGTTGACCTCCAGGCTGTCGGCCGAGATCGTGATGGGTGCCGATTCCTCGGCCGCCCGGAGGCTCGCGGGGAAGGCCGACAGGAGCAGTAGACACCCGAGCAAACATCCCAGATGCCTCATGGGCTGGAACTCCGTCCCGGTGTCCGCGGCCCCGACTGCGGCGAGGCCCCCGGGAGGGGTGGCGCGGCCGGGGAGCGCAGGTCCGAGGTAATGTTCTGGAAGATGCGCACCTGCTCCAGATCGGTCTCCGCCTCCAGACCGCGGCCGCGGCTCTGCCAACGGCCGCGGCTCACGGTGACCGGTTGATCGGTTTGAATTCGCCGCGTCGCGGCCACCCACCGGAGCATTTCGGTCCGGAGCTCCGCGCCATCCTCAGAGCGCCCGACGACCCCGCCGTCCATCTGCACGTCCTTCGTCGTCAGGTCGATCGTCGCTCGGGTGGCCGTGCACCGGAGGATCCCCTGGCTGGAGTACAGCACCACCTCCACCGGGCGCTGGACCCGCGTGAGGACTGAGATGCCCTCCCGCTCGCGCACCTCCGCCCGGTCCGCCCACAACTCCCACAGCTTGGACCCGCCGCGGGTCTCGATCATGTGAGTTTGCCGGAGCGTGACGTCGGGTGGGACTGGCGGAGGGGACGAGTCCGCCCCCGAGGCCAGAGGCAGGCCCGCGGGGACGAGGCCCGCCAGCAGCACACACGTGAGGATGGCTGAGCCCAGACGCATCAGCGGCCGCATGACGGTCATGCTATAGCATACCGACGCGCGGAATGTAAAGGAAATCTCCGCCCGGGTTGTCTCACTCGAGGGCGGAGATCCCCGTGATGTCACGCCCCAGGATCAGCGTGTGGATGTCGTGGGTCCCCTCATAGGTGAACACCGACTCCAGGTTCAGCATGTGGCGGATCACCGGGTACTCGTCCACGATACCGTTGGCCCCGTGGATGTCCCGCGCCAGGCGGGCGATCTCCAGGGCCGCCGCCACGTTGTTCCGCTTGGCCAGGGAGACCTGCGTGTGCCGGAGGCGGCCGGCGTCCTTGAGGCGGCCGAGCTGGAGGCACAAGAGCTGGGCCTTGGTGATTTCGGTGAGCATGTGGACGAGCTTCTGCTGCACGAGTTGGAAGGAGGCGATGGGTTTGTTGAACTGCACGCGCTGCCGGCTGTAGTCCAGGGCAGCCTGGTAGCAGGCCACGGCCGCGCCCACCGCTCCCCAGGCGATGCCGTAGCGCGCCTGGTTCAGGCAGGAGAGAGGGGCCCGCAGCCCGTCGCCCTTCGGCAAGAGGTTCTCGGCCGGGATGCGGCAATCCTGGAACGAAAGTTCCGAGGTCACCGAGGCTCGCATGGAATGCTTTCCGTGGATGTCACGGGCGGTGAAGCCGGGTGTCCCCCGTTCCACCAGGAAGCCGCGGACCACGCCGTCCAGCTTCGCCCAGACCACGGCCAAGTCAGCGATGCTGCCGTTGGTGATCCACAGCTTGGTGCCATTCAGCACGTGCTCCGCCCCGACGCTCACCGCCTTCGTGGCCATGTTGCCCGGGTCGGAGCCGAAATCGGGCTCGGTCAGACCGAAGCAGCCCACGGCCTCTCCCGCCGCCAGCCTGGGCAGCCACCGCGCCTTCTGCGACTCCGCGCCGAAGGCGTGGATCGGGTACATGACCAGGGAGCCCTGGACCGACGCGAAGCTCCGCACGCCGGAATCCCCCCGCTCCAGCTCCTGCATGATCAGGCCGTAGGCCACGTTGTTGATGCCCGCGCATCCGTAGCCCTGCAGGGTGGCGCCCAGAAACCCCAGGTCGCCCATCTTCCGGATGAGGCCACTCGGAAACGTTCCCTGCCGGAAGTGCTGGGTGACGATGGGAAGAATCTGCTCGTCGGCAAAGGCCCGGGCCACGTCCCGCATCATCCGCTCCTCCTCCGAGAGGAGCCCCTCCACCTCGTAGTAGTCCACACCCTG
>Ga0209109_10000922_pt1 | contig 16179 bp, 19 predicted proteins | sample Rifsed10ft2_FD_184004 | JGI IMG/M metagenome (GOLD analysis project Ga0209109, IMG submission 184004) | Soil microbial communities from Rifle, Colorado, USA - sediment 10ft 2 (version 2) | ecosystem: Environmental > Terrestrial > Deep subsurface > Rock core/Sediment | place: Rifle, Colorado... | reverse complement strand
AGGCGGCCGTCGCGTTCGCCTTCACGCACGGCGCCCAGCGCGTCGTCCTCTTCGGCCACAGCCTGGGCGGCGCCATCGTCATGAGCTTCCTGGAGCGCTCGGCGCACGCCGGGCAGGTCGCCGCGCTCGTGCTCGACGCGCCGGTGCTCGACCTCGAGGCGACGGTCGACTACGCCGCCGAGCGCCGCGGCCTGCCGGGGCCGCTCACGGCGCTCGCCAAGTGGCTCGCCGGCCGGCGCTTCGACGTCGACTGGGACAATCTCGACTACCTGGAGCGCGCCGGCCGGCTCAGCGTGCCGGTACTTCTCTTTCACGGCGACGCCGACAGGACAGTCCCGATCAAGACGAGCGAGGCGCTGGCCAGGGCGCGACCCGAACTCGTCACCTTCGTGCGCGTCGAGGGCGCTGGCCACGTCCGCTCCTGGAACGCCGACCCGGAAGCCTACGAAGCGGCGCTGACCGGCTTCCTGCGGCGCCTGGTCGCGGCGCCGTGATTGACACTGCCCTTCGCCCCTCCTAGACTGTCAGAGCCAAGTGCCCCAAAGCGGGCTTACGTGAGGATGCAGTGCCGAAGCGCACCTATCAGCCGAAGAAGCGCCGCCGCCAGCGAGTCCACGGCTTTCGCGCCCGGATGGCCACCTCCGACGGGCGCAGAGTTCTCCAACGACGTCGAGCGAAGGGCCGGACCCGTCTCAGCGTCTAGCGACCCCGAAGCCCCGCGACCGCCGGCTGGGGCGTCGCGCCGAGTTCGACCGCGTGTTTCAGGCTGGGCGGCACAACGGCGGCCGGCTGCTGGCGGTGCGATCCGTGAGGAACGACCTGGCGTGGAGCCGCTTCGCCTACTCGATACCGCGGCGGGTAGGCGGCGCCGTCGTGCGCAACCGGCTGCGACGGCGGCTGCGGGAGGCGCTGCGCTCGCTGCCTCTGCACGAAGGCTTCGACGTGGTAGTCGTCGCCCGGCCGGAGGCGGCGGCGGCGAGCTTCCACGCCCTGCGGACGGAGCTGACGCTGTTGCTGCGCCGGGCGCGCCTGCTGGACGCGCCGCCGGCCTGAGCGCGCGGCCCGCCCTCCTGCTGATCCGTCTCTATCAGCGCGCCGTCTCGCCGCGGGTGGGCAACGTTTGTCGCTTCCAGCCCAGCTGCTCTCACTACGCCTACGAGGCCATCGAGCGGCACGGGCTCCTGCGGGGCGGCTGGCTGGGCCTGCGCCGGCTGCTGCGCTGCCGGCCGCTGGCCGGCAGCGGCTACGACCCGGTCCCCAGCTGATGTTTCACGTGAAACAGCGCCCTGTCCTGAGCCTCCCGAAGGGGCGCCTCGCCCTCATCCTCGGCGTCTTCGTGCTGGCAGCGCTCCTTTCCGGCTGCGCCGGCACGGTGGGCAGCCGCGGCTGGGCGCCGCCCGTCCGCACCGACGACGAGCTCCTCGTCTCGACCGGCAAGGGCCGCCTCGACTCCCTGGACGCCGACACCTACGAGGGCCTCTGGCGCTTCCCCAACCAATGGGACCTCTCCGGCGCCGCCGGCCGCCTCAGCGGCATCTACGGCCCGCCCGTCGTCAACGCCGACGGCGTCGTCTTCGTCGGCGACTACAACGGCTACGTCTACGCCTTCCGCCCCGCCGACCTGAGCCGCACGACGGAAGGGGAGCCGCCCGCGGCGTCCTTCAAGCTCAGCGAGAAGATCATCGGCGGCGTAGCCCTGGACGAAGCCAGCGACACGCTGTTCGTCGCCGCCGGCAGCAGCCTCTACGCCATCCGCGCCGACGACCTCGTCGCCCGCATCCGCGACGAGAAGGCCTCCGTCACCGTCGCCCGCCTATTCAAGGCCGGCGGCGAGATCTGGAGCACACCCGTCCTCGCGAGCGGCAAGCTGCTAGTCTCCTCCCTCGACGGCAACCTCTACGCCGTCGACGCGCGCAGCGGCAGCCAGCTCTGGCGCTTCTCCGCTGGCAAGTCGCTCGCCTCGACGCCGGTCGTCTCCGGCGGCGTCGTCCTCGTGGGCGGCTTCGACGGGCGCCTGCACGCCGTCGACCTCGACTCGGGCGACGAGGCGTGGTCCTTCACGGCGTCGAACTGGGTCTGGAGCCGCCCGTACGTCGCCGGCGAGCGCGTCTACTTCGGCGACTTCGACGGCAACCTTTACGCCGTCGAGCTGAGCAGCGGCACGCTCGCCTGGAAGGCCAGCCTCGGCAGGGGCGCCATCCGCGGCTCGCCGGTCATCACGGCGGGCGTCGTCGTCGTGGCGACGGAGGAGGGCTGGCTGCTGGGCATCGACCCGTCGTCGCAGGCGAAGCGCTGGGAGAAGGAGCTCGACGCCTCGCTCAACGGCGACCTGGTGGCGGACGGCGAGACCGTCCTCATCGCGCCTAGCGGCTGCGTCACGCCGGCGGGCACGGAAGAGAAGGTCTACTACGCCAGCGTCGACGCCGCGACCGGCGAGCTGCGCAGCGCCTCGGGTGTGTGCTGATGGACCTCATCGGCTACATCTTCAACACCTTCCTCATCGACCCGCTGGTGAACCTCTTCGTCATGTTCACGGCGCTGACGGGCAACGCCGGCCTCGCCGTGATCGTCGTCACCGTCCTCATCCGCCTCGCGACGATGCCTTTGACCTTCAGGCAGATGCACACGCAGCGCATGATGGCGGCGGTGGCGCCGCGCATGCAGGAGATCCAGAAGCGCTACAAGGACCCGCGTCGCCGCTCCGAGGAGCAGATGAAGCTCTACCGCGAGGCGGGCATCAGCTTCCAGGGCTGCTTCTCGAGCATGCTGCTGCAGATGCCGATCCTCTTCGCGCTCTACCGCACGTTCAGCCTCGCCGTCGGCGAGACGCCGGAGGCGCTGATCAAGGTATCGGAGCGGCTGTACTCCTGGAGCTACCTGCGCGAGAGCATGCCCCTGCCGGCCGACTTCCTCTGGCTCCACCTCGGCCGGCCCGACCCGCTGTTCATCCCGGTCCTCGTGGCGGCGACGACCTACGTTTCGCAGAAGATGGCGACGATGCCGCCGGTAGACGAGCGCCAGCGGGCGCAGACGGGGATGATGAACGTCCTCATGCCGCTGATGTTCGGCTGGTTCACCATCAATCTGCCCAGCGGCCTCGGACTATACTGGATTCTGTCCGGAATCGCGCAGATGGTAATACAGTACGCGTACGTCGGCGGCGGGCCCTTCAACTGGCGCGCCCTCGTCGGGCTTTCCCAGGAGCCGGTGCTGCCGCGCGCCATGGAGGTGCGACAGGCGCAGCAAGAGAAGGTGAAGCATCTGGGACGCGCCGAGGAAGAGGCCGCCCGCGAGGAGCCGCAGCCGCAAGCAAAGGAAACCGGTCGTCGTCGGAGGAGGTACGCCAGTGGAAGGCGTAGAGGCCGAAGGTAGGACTGTCAGCGAGGCCACGGATAACGCGCTCGAGACGCTGGGCCTGAGCCGGGAGGAGGTGCAGGTCGAGGTGCTCAGCGAGGGGCGGCCTCGCCTGCTGGGCTTTCTCGGCGAGCCGGCGCGTATCCGCGTTACGCCGCTACGAGATATAGCGGCTGCGGCGGCAGCGGCACCTCGGCCAGAAGCGCCGCCCGCTGCAGAAGAGGAGCTAGAAGAGGAAGAAGAGCTCGAGGAGGAAGAGGAAGAAGAGCTCGAGGAGCTAGAAGAGGAAGAAGAGCTCGAGGAGATGCCGCCGGAGCTCCTGCGGCGGGCGCGGGCGCCGGCGCCCGCCCAGCCGCCGCCGGTGCCGGTAAGCGAGGCGGACGTCCAAGCCGCCGTCGACGTGCTGGTGAACCTGCTGCGCCTCATGGGCGTCGACGCGACGGTGACGCCGCGCGCCCCCGAGACGCCCGGCGACGGCCTCGGCATGATTGAGGCCGTGCTGGACATCGACGGGGAGGACCTCGGCATCCTCATCGGCCGGCGCGGCCAGACGCTCACGTCGCTGCAGTACCTCCTCAACCTCATCGTCAGCAAGCAGGCGAAGCGCCGCGTCGCCTTCGGCGTCGACGTCGACGGCTACCGCCGCCGGCGCGAGGAGACGCTGGTCGCCCTCGCCCGGCGCACCGCCGCCCGCGTGCGAGGCACGGGCCGCTCCATCACTCTGGAGCCGATGCCGCCCAACGAGCGGCGCATCGTTCACATTGCCCTGGCCGACGACCCGGCGGTGATGACGGTCAGCATCGGCGAGGGCGACGACCGCAAGGTAGCGATAACGCCCACCCGTTAGGCAGGCGCCATGACGCCGGACTTCCTCGTCGTTGGGCATATCGTCAAGGATATAACTACGTCCGGCTGGCGGCCGGGCGGGAGCGTTTACTACGCCGCCGCCCAGGCGCGTCGACTCGGCCTCGGCGTCGCCGCCGTGACCAGCTGCGCCAGCGACCTCGACCCGCCGGCCATCCTCGCGGACATCCACTGGCGCGTCGTCCCGAGCGCCCAGACCACGACCTTCGAGAACCGCTACGCGGACGCGCGGCGCACGCAGCGCGTTCTCGCCCGCGCGATGCCCCTCTGCCTCGAAGACATCCCGCACGACTGGCGCGCGGCGCCCACCGTCCTCCTCGGCCCCGTGTTCCACGACGTGGACGCGTCGCTGCCGGCGCTGCTGACGCGGCCGGGCGCGCTCGTCGGCCTCGGCGCGCAGGGCTGGCTGCGAAGCCTCGAAGACGACCACGTCAAGCCGGGCCGGGTCGAGCCCGACGCTCCCTGGCTCGCCGGCGACGTCCTCTTCGCCTCGGACGAGGACGTCGAGGACGCCGGCGCGGTCGGGGCATGGAGCCGCCGCCTGCCCATCGTCGTCCTGACGCGGGGACGCGGCGGCTGCACGGTCTGGGCCGGCCCCAGCCGCCTGGACCTGCCCGCCTATGACATCGACGAGATCGACGCGACGGGCGCGGGCGACGTCTTCGCCGCCGCGTTTCTCATCCGCTACCAGGAAACAGCCGACGCAGGCATCGCGGCCCGCTTCGCCAGCGCCGCGGCCGCCCTGTCGCTGCGCGGCGAAGGCGTCAGCGCCATCGCTGTGCGGCCCGAGATCGACGCGTTGCTCTACAGGCGGCCGGTGGCGAAGGTATGGGCGTGATCATCGCCATCGCCAACCAGAAGGGCGGCGTCGGCAAGACGACGACGGCGATCAACCTCGGCGCCGAGCTGGCGGCGCGCGGCGTCGCCTGCCTGCTGGTCGACCTCGACCCGCAGGCGAACGCCACGGCCGGCCTTGGCCGCACGGACCGCGACCAACCGACCGTCTACGACGTCCTCATCGACGAGCTGCCGCTGGCCGATATCCTCTGCGCGACGCCGCAGGCCGGCCTCGACCTGGCGCCTTCGGGCCCCGACCTCGCCGGCGCCGAGGTGGAGCTCGTGCCGGCGATGGCGCGCGAGCAGCGCCTCAAACGCGCCCTGGAGCCCGTTGCCGGCCGCTACGACGCCGTGATCATCGACTGCCCGCCCTCGCTGGGCCTGCTGACGCTGAACGCGCTCAGCGCCGCCAGCGAGGTCATCGTCCCCGTCCAGTGCGAGTACCTGGCGCTGGAGGGGCTGGGCCAGCTGACGCGCACCCTGGAGGCGGTGCGGCGCAACCTCAACCCGCGCCTGCACCTGGGCGGCCTGCTCCTGACCATGTACGACAGCCGCACGAACCTCTGCCAGCAGGTGGCCGCCGAGGTGCGCAGCCACTTCGCCCGCACCTTCGCGACGATCATCCCGCGCAGCGTCCGTCTGAGCGAGGCGCCGAGCCACGGCCTGCCCATCAGCCTCTACGCCGCCTCATCGCCGGCGGCGAAGGCGTACGCCGCCTTCGCCAGCGAGGTCATGGAGGCCCTGCTGCCGCAGCGCCTACCTGGCCCCGAGGCAGGAGCGAGAGTCGAGGCGAAGCGATGAGCCCGCGCCGCAGCGGCCTCGGGCGCGGCCTGGAGGCCCTCATCCCCGACCTGCAGCCTGCCGTCGAAGAGGTGGACGTCGACCTCATCGCGCCGAACCCGCAGCAGCCGCGCACGGCCTTCGACCCGGAGAGCCTGGCCGAGCTGGCGGAGAGCATCCGCGAGCACGGCATCATCCAGCCGCTCATCGTCAGCCGGCCGGCGGCCGGCGGCGCGCCCTACCAAATCATCGCCGGCGAGCGGCGGCTGCTGGCGGCGCGCCAGGCCGGCCTGGCGCGCGTACCGGTCATCGTCAGGGAGGCGAGCTCGCAGGCGCTGCTGGAGCTGGCGCTGGTGGAGAACCTGCAGCGCGAGGACCTCGGCCCGCTGGAGGAAGCCGGCGCCTTCCGCCGCCTCGCCGACGAGTTCGGCCTCACCCAGGAGGCCATCGCCGGCCGCGTCGGCCGCAGCCGCTCGGCCGTCGCCAACTCCCTGCGCCTGCTGACGCTCTCGGCCGAGATCCGGGCGAGCCTGGCGCGCGGCGAGATCACGGCCGGCCACGCCCGCGCCCTGCTGGGCATCGACGACGCCGCAGAGCGGCGCCGCGCCTGGCGGCGCATCCTCGAAGGCCACCTGACGGTGCGCGACGCGGAGTCGCTGGCGAAGCGCCGGGCCAAGAGACGGGTCGCGGCGCGCCCGCGGCCGTCGGCCGACCTCGCAGCGATCGAGGAGAAGCTGCGCGGCTCGCTGGGGACGAAGGTGGAGCTGCGCCGCGGCCGCAAGGGCGGCCGGCTCGTCATCCACTTCTTCAGCGACGAGGAGCTGGAGGCTATCATCGAGAGGCTGAGCTGAGGGCTCTCTTCCTTCATGTCATTCTGAGCGAAGCGAAGAATCTGGTGTCGACGACAGTCCCGCTTGCAGACGGAACCAGACCCCTCGCCTCGCTCGGGGTGACATCCTCTCGGTGCGCTGGAGGAAACATGGAACGGCTGGAGATTATCGAGGCGCTGAAGCACCTGCCGGACCGGGTGGAGGCGGAGGTCGCGGGCCTGCCCGAGGCCGCGCTCAGCCGCCGGCCTGCTGAGGGCGAGTGGTCGATCAAGGAGGTCGTCGGCCACCTGCGCTACGACGCCGAGATCCGGCAGAAGCGCCTCTACGCCGTCTGGAGCCTCACGGACCCCGTCTTCACGCCTTACGACGAAGTCGCCTCGGTGCGAGAGCAGAACTACCAGGAGGCGGACATCGACACGCTCATCGCCGAGCTGCGGCGCTTCCGCCTTCAGACCGTCGACCTGCTGAGCCACGCCGTCGACTGGACGCGGACAGGCAACCAGCCCGGCGTCGGCCGCCGCAGTCTGCGGCAGCTGGCCGAGCGCGCTTTGGACCACGACGCGAACCACCTGGCGCAGATCAGGGCGTTGAAAGCGGGGCGGAAAGTCGAGGCCGCCTCCTAGCGTCGAGCTGCCTTCATGGAGATCGGCGAGACGCTCTACGTCACGGACGCCGCGGCCTGGCGCGCCTGGCTCGAACGCAACCACGCCTCGGCGGCGGAGATCTGGCTGGTCTACCCCAACAAGCGCTTCGGCCAGCCCCGCATCGCTTACAACGACGCGGTGGACGAGGCGCTCTGCTTCGGCTGGATCGACAGCATCGTCAAGAGCCTGGACAGCGATCGCGCCGCCCAGCGCTTCACGCCGCGGCGGCCGAAGAGCCCGCTGTCGGAGATGAACAAGGCGCGCATCCGCCGCCTCCACGCCGCGGGCAAGATGACGCCCGCCGGCCTCGCCGTCGCCCACGGCGTCCTCGACGAGGCGTACGCCGTCCCGGCCGACATCGCGGCGGCGCTGCGGCAGGACGATGACGTCTGGCGCAACTTCGAGGCGTTCCCGGAAAGCTACAAGCGCATCCGCGTCGGCTGGATCGACGGCTCGCGCAACCGGCAGGACGTCTTCGAGCAGCGGCTGGCCTACTTCATCCGCATGACGAAGCAGAACAAGCGCTTCGGCATGGAGCAGTAGCTGCAGGTCTTCAGACCTGCCCCGTGCCTAGCTCTGGTTCAGCGCCGCCACGGCGAAGAGGACGTCAAACTGGCGGCACCAGACGACGACGCTCTTGACGCCCTTCAGGTCGATGCCCGCCGGGATCTCGTAGTTGAAGGCGCCGTCCGTCGCCTTCAGCCTGCCGAGGTTCAGCGCCTCTTCGACGCGCTCGCCGCCGGCGTCCCGCGATAGGTAGACGTAGAGGTCCGGCCCGTTGCGCACGGAGAAGTTCTCGAAGCGCACCACGTACATGCCCTTCGACGCCTCGATGATCAGGGCGTCGCCGCGGCCGAAGTGAAAGTCGTCCGCGCCCTTGAACATGCCCTTGAGCTTCGTCCGCGGCTCGAAGGGTGCGTCGGTGCCGCCCTCCGAGTACGGGTCGGCGTAGTAGTTGCCGCCCGCCGGACCGGCGTCCGCCGCCGCGACGAGCGGGCTGTCTTCGCTCAGGAAGCTGCGCTCCCAGAGCGGCGAGAACAGGTAGTTGCCGACGACCACGGCGACGACGAGCACCGGCACGCCGACGACGGCGCTCGCCAGGCGATGGCGCCAGAGCAGGAGGTGCGCGCCGCGCCTGTAGGCGAGGAGGAGCAGCGCCAAGGCGACGGCGATGAGGACGGGCGTGATGACGTATCGATAGGGGTAGAGGTCATCGGCGATGAAGGTCTCGAGCTCGCCGAAGATGGAGAGAACAGGCATGGGCATACCTCCGCAGACTAATACGCTGGCCGCTGCGCGCCGGGATGCCCGCGTCTCGTCAGGCCTTCAGGCCCAAAGACTCTTCACACGGGTAGAGTCTGCGTGCTTTGATAGGTGACGCGAAGGAGGACGCCATGGCAAAGGCATACAAGCAGCTCACGTGCAGGGACGCCGGTTACGAGTGCGACTTCCTGGTCCGGGCGGAGACCGAGGACGAGGTCATGGAGGTCGCCGGCGGCCACGCTAAGCGCATCCACGGGATGGCCACCATCCCACCGGAGGCGGCGGCGCAGATCAAGAAGCTGGTCAAGACCGTCCAAGTCTAGACTCGGCCCGCTGATTCGGCCCGCTGACGCTACGCCGCCGGTGGGCCGAGGGCAAGGCCGATGAGCCGGTAGGCGAGCTTCGCGGCGGCGTAGGCGCAGGCCTTCGGGCCGAGGTCCGGCGCCAGCTCCGTCAGGTCGAAGCCGACGATGCGGCGCCTCGCCGCCACCGCCTCCAGCAGGGCGCTCACCTCATCCCAGCGCAGGCCGCTGGGCTCCGGCGTGCCCACGGCCGGCATCTCGCCCGAATCGAGGCCGTCCAGGTCGATGGTGACGTAGACGTTCTCGCGCAGCGTGTCGACGATGGCCGATGCGTCAGGCAGCGCCCGGAAGGCGGCCGGCGAGAAGAAGGGCAGGCCGCGCTCGCGGATGAGCTGCGCCTCCTCGGCGGCGGCGCTGCGCAGTCCCACCTGCGTCACCGGCGCGTCGTCCAGCATTCGGCGCAAGGTGCAGGCGTGATTGTAGCGCGTGTCCAGGTACTCGTCGCGCAGGTCGGCGTGGGCGTCGACGGCGAGGACGCTGAGGTTCGAGAAGCGGTCGCGGTGGGCGCGAAAGGAGCCTACGCCGACCGTGTGCTCGCCGCCGAGGGTGACGAGGAACTTGCCGTCGCGGACGAAGTCGGCGGCGACGGCGTGGACGCGGTCGATCATCGCTTCGGGCGAGGCGTTGGTCACGGCGACGGCGGGCGAGGTGTAGATCCCGTGCAGGTACGCCTCGAAGCCGAGGCCGACGTCGTGGAGCTCCATGTCCTCGGAGGCGGCGATGATCGCGTCGGGGCCGTCGCGGGCGCCGGCGCGTGCCGTCACCGTCGAGTCGTACGGCACCGGCAGGACGACGACACGGGCGTTCTCGTACTCGCCGTAGGGGTGCGGCGGCGCGCCGAAGCTCCGGCGCGGCCAGAAGCGCTCGTCGTCCGGGCGCGGGAGGGTCATTCGAGGGCCATCTCCCTGCTCGGAAGTTTCAGCTCAGGTAGGAAATCAGGCCAGTTATGAGGAACTATGTCGCCAATGTAGTTGAGCATGCCTTTGGCGAGTGCATCCTCGGCCGCACGCCTTACATCCGCGAGGCCGTAAGCAAAGTCTGAATGGAGGACACCCCTCCACGACCCGGTGGCAGCCTTGTGTCCGTGGGCGGCGGGAACCAAGAGCCTCTGGGCCAAAAGGCCTTCTGAAGTGGTCTTGAAGAAACGCTGCGTGATTACTCCTTCTTGCTCTCGAGTCTCTACGTCGTCCGGAGTGAACGCGAAGATGTCCATGAAGGGGCCTTCGATGGAATTCGCTCGGCGACCGTCTGGAGTCTCCCAGTAGAACTCCTCCAGCGTTCCGGTGAAGCGGCGCTTGCCTCTTGTGTGACGCCGAATCCTCATAACGACGGCGCTGTTCTCCTTTATCCCGAATGTGAAGTCCCCTAGGAGCGGCCCAAGCAGGTTGTCTTTCAAGGCATCGAAGAAGGATATGCGGTAAGCAGTCCTTACCAGCTGGATGTGTCGGAAGTCGAACAAGAGCCAACCCCATTCGTCGGACTGCCAGGCCATCAATAAGGGTAACCTGGCCAACTCTGCGTAGTTCAGCAGTCGACTGTGGTAGGCATTTGTCAGGCGAAGGTACTGCTCGTCCGGCTGTTTGGTGAGCTCCAGGTTCCTCTTCTTTACCTCGACGAGGAATGGCAAGGTTCGATCCTCATGCGTTACGGCCATGAAGAAGTCCGGTACTTGAAATCGATCTCGGGACGCCGCAGGCATCTGGTCTTGGTCGAGCTTATGAAGAAGTGCCGCGCGACCGGACCAGCGAACTAGACACGCAAACTCATCCTCAGTTGGCAAGCCCGCGCGAAATCGTTGAACTTGCGCAGCGATGGCTTCCGGGGTTAGGCCAGAGGGATTGTCATCGATGAGCATCTCATACACCAACTGTGCATGTCGAAGGAGGTGGGGGTCAGAGCGCTGAGCGGCGCCAGGCCCTTGTTGATCTTCGTTCACGCCCGATCTTCCTTCTCACGCGCGGACGGGCCGAAGTCTAGCTGGGGCAGCGTACGCCGCGAGCGCACGTCCGGCAGCTCCTCCGCCAGCGCGCTGACGATGAGCGGCAGCGCCACCGTCGCCTCGACGTTCAGCGTCACGAAGTCGGCGTCCGGCGCGATCTTGCGCCAGGACTGCGCCTCCTCGAAGGTGCAGCCGGAGAGGCCGCCCCACTGCGGCTGGTCCATGGTGATCTGGACGCCGTACTTGTGGCCCGGCAGCTCGCGGGCGTAGATGTAGGCCGCCACCTCAGCCTGCTGGATGAAGTTCTTCGGCGTGCCGCCGCCGACGTAGATCACGCCCGTCCCCTTCGACGTCAGGGCGATGTGCGACGTCTCCAGCACGTCGCCGATGACGTCGAAGACGAGGCGGTGGCCGCTGCGGACGCGACCCGTGGCGATGGCGAGCCCGTGCACGCTGTCGCTGATGGCGGGGCTGTAGATGGGCACGCCGGCCTTGGCCGCCGCGGTCAGGATGCCGTCCTCCGTCGCCATCGGGCTGAGCGCTTCGCCGAGGCGCTGGAAGTACTCGCGCGTCGAGTAGGGGCGGTCGGACGCCAGCGTCTGCGAGAAGGCGACCACGAACTCCTCGGCGTCGGCGAAGTCGTTCTCCGGCGCCAGCACGTCGTAGAAGCGGTTGATCCGCCGCCGCCCCAGCTCCACGTCATCCGCGTCCGGGCTGGTCTGCCAGTGAGGCTTGCCCAGCGTCTCGTAGACGTCGTGGAACATGTTGGCGCCGGTGCTGACGACGACGTCGACGAGGCGGTTTTCGACCAGGTAGCGGATGACGTTGCGCATGCCGGCCGGCACCATCGCCCCGGCGAGGCCGAGGAAGATGGTGACCTCGTCCTCCAGCATGCTGCGCCAGATGTGGACGGCCTGCGCCAGGTTGCGCGCCTGAAAGGCCGTGCCCGCCATGCCGCGGACGATGTCGGCGGCGCTGGCCTTCGCCGTCACGTCGAAGGGCTGGACGTGGGTGTGGAGAAACGTATCGTGGCCGCCATGGTGCGCCGTCTGATGGGGATGGTGATTCATGTCTGGTACTCCCTCACCCTACCCTCTCCCAAAGGGGAGAGGGGATCAGGCTCGATGTCGACCACTGGTGGTTTCCGGTGGGCAGGCGCCCTTAGGCCCGCGCCTGCGCCTCGGCGAGGGAGCCGGCCACCGCGAGGCGCTCGTCCACGGCGATGGGGGTCGCCTCGCGCACCGAGTGCGGGTACTCCAGCCCGCGCGGCAGCACGTGGCTGGTGATGTGCGTCAGGCCGAAGGCGTCGACGATGCTGTCGACGGCGACGTCGGTTTCGAACTCCTTGCAGGAGAAAACGTCCACCCAGACGTAGCCGCGCTCCGGGAAGGTGTGGATGGCGATGTGGCTCTCGGCGATGAGGACGAAGCCGGAGACGCCCCAGTCCTCCGCCTTCTCGCCCAGGTAGCGGATGACGTGGGGCTCCGAGATCTTCGTCATACCGATCTCGGCCGGGTAGCGGTCGAGGAGGGAGCGGACTAACGTCTCACTGCTCAATAGCTCCCGCTCGCCGCCGAAGCCGTCGATAGTCAGATGCACCGCTCACCCCTTCCTACCCGCCGTCGCGGGCGAACGCCGACCCGATCGGGGTCGGGCCGGCACTTCCGGCCGATAGAACCTCCTGCCCAGCGGGCAAGCTAAAAGGCCCCCAGCAGCAACCCCCGCTTCTTCGAGGGATTCGGCGCGTCCCCTTTTCTCTTTGGGGCGGCGCCGCAGCCACCAGATAGGCCTGGTTTCGTGCCTCAGACCCGTGTTTCAGGCTCTAGTTCACGGCACGGTTGGCAGGATAGCACAGCGATGGAGCGCGGGCAATTATTCGCCACAGCCGCCGTTCAGGGCTTCGTCGCCGCGAAGGTCACGCCTCGCGTCTCGAACTCCGCCGCGTCCGATTCGTGCTTGGAGCCGGAGAAGACGTCCACTTCCCTTCCCCAGCGGACATCCTTGAAACCGACGTGGTCCAGGACCCAGCGCCACTCTGCATACAGCAGAGCGCCGGCGATTCAGCCGGACCAGAGGTCGATGTCGTCCTTCGCGTCCTGAGGCACCTCTTTGTGGACGATGATGTCGCCGATCTGGAAGCGACCGCCAGGCTTGAGGACGCGCCACACCTCGCGCAATACCTGCACTTTGTCCGGGCAGAGGTTGATGACGCCGTTGCTGATGACAACGTCCACCACCCCATCTTCGATGGGGAGGTTCTCCGCGTAACCCAGGCGCGGCTCGACGTTCCGCAGAGCCAGCGCGAGCGCGCCCATGCGGGTCTTCTCCAGCATCGCCTCTGTCATGTCGACCGCCAGCACCCTGCCGGCGGGCCCGACCTGGCGAGCCGCGATCAGCGTGTCGAAGCCGGCGCCGCAGCCGATGTCGAGCACGGTCTCGCCGGGAGCCAGTCTGCCCATGGCGAAGGGGTTGCCGGTTCCGGCGAAGGATTCGGCGGTCGCCGGCGGCAGCTGGTCGACCACGGCGTCTGGGTAGCCAAGCATGCGTGCCAGAGGCCGACCGGTGTGGAAGTGGAAGCCTTTGTCCGGCTCCAGCGCTACGTCCGTGTACTTCTCCTTGATCTGACTGCGGAGCTGTTCACGGTCCACAGCGGCGGAGACCATCTCTTTCGTCACGTCGCTCCCTTCTGTCGGCGCCCTCAGCCTTGCGGCGGCGGCGTCTGCCCGGCGCCACCGCGGCCGCGGCCACGCCCCCTTCGTCTGCGACGGCGCCGCTTCTGGCCTTCGCCCGCGGGCTGCCCGGACGCGTCGGCGCTCGGTTGGGCCGGCGCGGGCGGCTGAGGCGGCGCCGGACGCTGCGCCGCCGGGCGGGCGGGACGCGCCGCCTCGCGACGCGGCCGCGGCAGGCGGGTCGGGATCGCCTCCCTCGCCTCGCCGATCGGACGCAGGGGCCCCTCGATCTTGTGCACCAGCTCCATGGGCCGGATGGTGACGCCGTTCTGGAGCTTGAAGTCGGTCGCCGCGACCTCGACAGGCGCGCCGCTCGCCGTGAGCATGAGCCGCACGATCTCGCGGTTGAAGTCGATGGCCGTGACCTTGGCCTCACCGGCCGGCGTCGACAGGAAGGCGCCAACCCTGGGCAGCGTGCCGCGCAGCGCCCGGTAGTCCTCGTACTCGAAGGTGAGGCAGCAGAAGAGCCGGCCGCAGACGCCCGATATCTTCTGCGGGTTGAGGGGCAGCTCCTGCTCCTTCGCCATGCGGATGCTGACGCTCGGGAAGCTGGTCATCCAGGAGGAACAGCAGAGGCGCTCGCCGCAGACGTCCATGCCGTCCGTCAGCTTGGCGCGGTCGCGGTCGCCGACCTGCAGGAGCTGGACGCGGGCGTCGAGCTCGCGCGAAAGCTCGCGCACCAGCCCGCGGAAGTCGACGCGCTCGTTGGCGGTGAAGTAAGCGGTGAACTGCCTGCCTTCGAGGTCGAAGTCGCCGCTGGCGATGGTCATGTCCAGCGACTGATCGGCCGCCTTCGCCTTCGCCCTGTGGAGCGCATCGCGCGCCTTCTCCTTCATCGCCTCCGACTTCTCGACGTCCGCCGGCGTGGCGATGCGCAGCAGCGGCTTCAGCTCGCCCTGGGACGCCTCGTTGGCGATGACCTGGTCGGGAGCGATGACGACGCGGCCTACCTCCAGCCCGTGGGCGCTCTCGGCGACGACGTAGGTGCCGACCTCGAGCTCGAGGTCGCCGCCGTCGTAGTAGAAGATTCTGCCCGCTTGCCGGAAGCGGACGCCTGCGGTCCTAGCCATGAGCAGGCCGACGAGTCGGCCGTCTCCTTTCTCAGCGTGCCCGACCGCCCCGACTCGGTCGGGGCAGGTCGAGGGTCAGGTTCTCCAGCGCCAGCTGCGGGTCGACGTTCTCCTGCAGGTACCGGCGCGTCTGGAGGAGCGCCCGCAGGAAAGCGACCACGTCAGCCGCTGCGTATAGTTTACCCTCCTCGCTCAAGACAGGGGCGCGGTCGCTGTTGAGCGCCCCTTCGCTCGTGCCCGCGCCGACGAGGAGGACGTCGCGCCACCAGTCCTCCCACGCCGACATCTCGCGCAGGTAGCGCTCGCGCACCTCGCCAGCGCGGCTGCCGGCCTCGCGCGCCCAGGCAAAGCGCTCGACGCGGCCGGCGTGCGCCAGCCGCACGACCTCCTCCAGCATCTGCCAGCGCTCGGCCAAGAGGCTGGGGTCGGCGAGGACGCGCAGCGCCCAGCCGACGCGTCCGCCGGCCGCGGCGGCGATGGCCTCCGCCTGCTCCGGCGGCGCGCCGCGCCCCGTCAGCACCTCGACAAGCGTCTGGCGGGCCAGGGGCCGGAAGGCGACGCGCCGGCAGCGGGAGAGCACGGTCTCCGGCAGGCGCTCCTCGCGCTCGACGAGGAGGACGATGACGCTCTCGGCCGGCGGCTCCTCCAGCGTCTTGAGGAAGGCGTTCGCGGCCTCGGCGCGCAGCGTATCGGCCGCGTCGACGATGGCCACGCGCCGCGCGCCGGCGTAAGGGCTGAGCGAGAGGACGCGCTCCAGGCGCCTGACCTGGCAGATGCGCAGCTCGCGGCTCTCGGTGTGCTCGCGGTGGTCCGGCTCGTCGCAAAGGCCGCCCGGCGCGACCAGCTCGACGTCAGGGTGACGCTCGGCGAGCGTGTCGCGACAGTCGCGACACGCTCCGCAGGGTTTCTCGTCGCCTGTGCAGTTGAGTGCGGCGGCGAACTCGAGGGCGGCGGTGCGCTTGCCGACGCCTTCCGGGCCGCTGAACAGCCAGGCGTGCGCCGGCCTGCCGCCCTCGACGGCGCGCTCCAGCGCCGCCAGCGCCGGCGCGTGGCCGATTACGCTCCACATGGCCCCATTGTCATTCCGAGCAGAGCGAGGAATCTAGTCCTTTGGGGAGAAGCGCCTCAGCCCTGGGCCGAGGGAGACCCTTCGCGTTGCTCAGGGTGACACCCTCATCCCACCTCGCACGCCATGAGGTCCTCGTACGTCTCGCGGCGGCGCACGAGGCGCGCCTGGCCGTCCCGCACGAAGACGATCGCCGGCCGCAGCGAGAGGTTGTAGTTACTCGCCATCGCCAGGCAGTAGGCGCCGGCGGCCGGTATCGCCAGCACCTCGCCGGGCTCAAGGCGCGGCAGGCGGGCGTCGCTGATCAGGACGTCGCCGGACTCGCAGTACTTGCCGGCGATCGTCACCGTCTCCTCGGCGCTCGCTAGCGGCCGGCCGGCGGCCAGCGCCTCGTACTTCGAGCCGTAGATCGCCGGCCGGATGTTGTCGGCCATGCCGCCG
>Ga0209109_10000920_pt1 | contig 16202 bp, 13 predicted proteins | sample Rifsed10ft2_FD_184004 | JGI IMG/M metagenome (GOLD analysis project Ga0209109, IMG submission 184004) | Soil microbial communities from Rifle, Colorado, USA - sediment 10ft 2 (version 2) | ecosystem: Environmental > Terrestrial > Deep subsurface > Rock core/Sediment | place: Rifle, Colorado... | reverse complement strand
GGTCGAGGCCTACGAGCATCTCGGCGAGGTGAAGACCTGTGTTCTCAACTTGCATCCGCGCTATCAGGCCCTGACCGAGGCGCGCCGGGTGTTCGTCACTCCGGAGGAAGCCTTTCTCACCATCACACAGGATTATGCGTTCCCGCCGCCGGTTGTGTGGGAATGGCTGAACGATCCTCACAAGCGCCAGCTGTATAGCTTCCAACCGGTCACGTTTGTCCCGGTGTCACGCCCCGGCGGGCGAACCAGCGTAGGCGCGCGCAACCACTGCGTGCACGGCAAAGACGTAGCCATGCAGGAGACCGTCCTCGACTGGCGGCCCTTTGACTACCTCACGGTCGAGCAGGTGTATTCAGGCATCACGGCCCTGATTACCTGCCAGCTCGCACCCACACCCGACGGCGGAACGCGCCTGCATGTTTACATGAAGGGACGAATGCCCGTGCCTGCCTTTTTCAACCGCATTGCGTTCACCTTAATGCACACGAGAGTGTATCCCATGTCGAAGTTGTACGAGAAGATGGGCCAGGCGATGGCGGACGTGCAAGCGCACGAACAACGGGTTGAGGCTATGTCTGCCCCTGTGGCGGCCTGAGACCCTACTGTTCGAGTCCGGCCAGAGACGCCGGGTGTCTGCCGGACACCCGGCGTCCTTTTCCGGTGAGGTGCGTCCGTTTTATTTTCGCTCCTTTGCGGTTAGAATTGCGTCCAACTATGGACGCAAAATCAATTCACACGCTCGAACTCCCCAAAATCCTCGAGCGCCTGAGCAAGTTCACGTCGTTTTCGGCCGGCGCGGCGCTCGCGCTTGCTCTCGCGCCGACGGCTGACCTGAGGGAGGCGCGGCGCTGGCAGCAGGAAACCTCCGAAGCGCGCAAGCTGCTATCGGTGAAAACGGACGCGACCATCGGCGGCGCGCACGACGTGCGCCCACTGGCCGAGCTGGCCGCCCGCGGCGGGGTGCTGCAGCCCGGCGAAATGCTCGACGTGAAGACCACCCTCATCGCCGCGCGCATCCTGCATCGTCTGCTCACCCGCCTCGCCGACCAGTTCCCCCGCCTCGCCGCCATCGCCTCCGGCATCGAGGAGACGCCCGGGCTGGTCGAGGCCATCAGCCGCACGATTGACGAGCGGGGCGAAGTGCTGGACTCCGCCTCCGAGCCTCTGGCCGTCATCCGCCGCGAACTGCGCATCGCCCACGACCGCCTGCTGCAGAAGCTCCAGCGCCTCATCTCCGACCCGAAGCACGCCGCACACCTGCAGGAAGCGATCATCACCCAGCGCGACGGGCGCTACGTGATCCCCTTGAAGGCCGACTTCAAGGGCCGCATCCGGGGCATCGTCCACGACCAGTCGGCCTCCGGCGCGACCCTGTTCATCGAGCCGCTCGCGACGGTGGAACTCAACAACGAGTGGCGCGAGAAACAGCTCGCGGAGGTTGAGGAAATCCGCCGCATCATGACGGCGCTCTCCGCCCTCGTCGGCGAGCAGGCCGACAAAATCATCCGCGCCGTCGAGAGCCTCGCCAGCCTCGACCTCGCGTTTGCGAAGGCGAAGTATGCGGATGCGATCCGGGCGTCTGAGCCTATCTTGCAGGAATTCAAACAGCCAGTGGAAAGTCGAAAGTGGAAAGTGGAAAGTCCGTCAGCACAAGGCGATGTGCAACCTTCCACCTTTCACCCCGTTCGGGCCGCAAGCTCCGGCCCGCCGGGGCGAGACGGCCTTCCACCTTCCACTCGCACCCACCCCGGCTCCACCCTCAAGCTCCTCTCCGCCCGCCACCCGCTGCTCAACCCCGAGGCCGTCGTGCCGGTTGACGTGGAACTCGACGACCAGACTTACGCGCTCGTCATCACCGGTCCGAACACAGGCGGCAAGACCGTGAGCCTGAAGACGGTGGGCCTGCTCGCGCTCATGGCGCAGTCTGGACTGCACATCCCGGCGCAGTCCGGCTCGGAGCTGTCCGTCTTCCAGAAGATTTACGCGGACATCGGCGACGAGCAATCCATCGAGCAATCGCTCTCGACCTTTTCGGCGCACGTTGCAACCATTATCCGCATTCTCAAGGAAGCGGATGACAAATCGCTCGTGCTTCTGGACGAGTTGGGCGCTGGCACTGATCCCGCCGAAGGCTCGGCGCTTGCGCGCGCCATCCTGTCGTATCTGCTCGACAAGGGCGCGACCACGCTCGTCGCCACCCACTATCCCGAATTGAAAGGGTATGCGCACAACACGCCCGGCGTCAAAAACGCCAGCGTCGAGTTTGATCTGGAAACGCTCGCCCCGACCTATCATCTGACTATCGGCCTCCCCGGTCGCTCGAACGCGTTTGCGATCGCCACGCGGCTGGGGCTGGACTCCACGATTGTGGACGAGGCGAGGACGATGGTCGCGCAGACCGACCTCGAAGCGGAGACACTGCTCGACGAGATTCACCGCCAGCGAGATGTCGTCCGAGCGGCACGCGAGCGCGCGGAGGAGTCCCGGTCCCGCGCCGACGCGCACGAGCGCGAGCTCGCCCGCCGGCTGGAGCGTATCGAAGACGAGCGCCGCAAGATTCTGGAGCAATCCCGCGCGCAGGCGGAAAAAGAGATCGAAGCCCTGCGGGAAGAACTCGGCGAACTCAAACGCAAACTCGCCCGAGCTGCACAGCCGTTGGAAGTGGTGCAGGAGGTTGAGGCTGCACTCGAAGAGGCCGAAGAGAAACAATCCCTGCCCGTCGCGCCGATTGCCCCCATGAAGACGGCTTCGGGCCGCACGCGCCCCATCCGGCTCGGCGACACGGTCAAGTTGAAGACGCTCAACTCCATCGGCGTGGTCACCGCGCTCGCCGCCGCCGAGGCCGAGGTACAGGTGGGCCGCCTGCGCGTCCGCGCGAAGCTAGACGAGTTGGAGTTGCGAGGCTCGCCAGAACAGGAGGCGGAAGGCAGAAGGCACGCGGAGCGGGCAGAAAGCAGACCAACAGAACTCGCGCCGTCGCCGGGGCTGGAGTTGGACATTCGTGGGCGGACGGTGGAAGAGGCGCTGCCCGAACTGGAGCGCTACCTCGACGCTGCTTACCTTGCGGGCCTGCCGTGGGTGCGCATCATTCACGGCAAGGGCACGGGCAAATTGCGGCAGGGCGTGCGCGAGTTTCTGCGCTCCAGTCCGGCGGTGAAGAGCCACGAAACGGGGAAGGACGACGAGGGTGGGGAGGGGGTGACGGTGGTGAAGCTGGCGGTGGATGGTGGATAGTGGAAGGTGGCAAGTCGCAAGTGGCAAGTGGCAAGTGGCAGATCATTAATTTTCCCATCCTATGAGGCGCATTTTGTTGGCGACGCTGACTGGCAACGCGCTGGGTCTCGGCGCAAATTGGGCCGCCGTGCGTGTAGTGCTTCCGTGGCTGTGGTCTGGGGTGACTGACGACGCGGGCGTGCCGGCGCGGATGGGGTTGGTGGCCGCGAGCGCAATTCTGATTGCGGCGCCGCCTGTGCTGTGGGGCGCGCTGGGGGCGTGGCTTGCGCGACGGGAGCAGTTGTGGGTCGGCCTCGCGTGCGGGTTGTGGGGCTTCTCGCTCGTCAGTACCGTGCCCGCCGTCCTACCCATCGCCTCAGGCGTATGGTACGCGCCGACCGTGCTCGTCCTGCTCTCCAGCATGCTCGGCGGATGGATGCTCGATTTGCGGGCGCAGGCGCGGTCACCTCAGAGTTGAGGAAGATGATGATGAAAAAGACAGCCCGCGCAGGTCGAAGATACTCGCAGCGAAGCGGAGAGTACGGGCTTGGTGCCCGCTGCGCGTGTTGCCGCGATTTCAATCGCCGGAAGCGGGCTTGAGAGAAGCCTCTCTCCTCCCTAGCCACCACCAGACCAGCGCAAACAGCGCCCGCCAGCCCAGCACGAACACTCCGCCGAAGCCGAGCGTGGCGACGAGGAAGACCGTCGGGATCACGGCGCGGCCCAGCGCGTACGAGCGGATCAGTATCCCAATCGGCGCAGCGACGAGCCACGTGTTCAACGAGCGCGCCAGAAACGACATGTAGGGGCGCCCCTTGCCGAAGGTCCTCGTAGCGAAGCGGAGGGGGTGGTCGCCCTGGGCAGGCGCGAGGCCAGCCCCTACGTGGTCGCCCGTGCGAAACGCGCCGAGCAGCAGCCCGGCAATCAGCCATGGCACGCCGAACTCGCCCGCCGTCAGCAGCACCCCGAGAACGGGATTGGCCTCGTTGACCAGCCCATGGTCCTCCTGGCCGACGGCGACAAAGGCCACCACGGCGATCAGATCGCCCGCAAGCAGAATCAGCGGGGCGAAGCGGGATGATGATCTTGACATGAGGCTTACATGCTCCTTTGTTGACGAATGACCCAAGACGAAGGACGAAAGAGCACGGTCTCACATTTGTCATTCGTCATTTGTCACGCGAAGCGGTCATTTGCCCATTGTCTTCCATCACCATCCTCGCCGCTTTCCTCCCAATCTCCACCGCGAAGTTCGTCCCCCGATCCCACGGATAGACCTGGCTCATGGACGCGAAGTACAGCCCCGGCACGGGCGTGCGGATGGGCGGGATGTTGCGCGAGTGGTTCAAGGGCGGGATGGGCTGGGCGTAGCCTGTTTTCCACAGCCACGTCTCTTTCACCCAACTGCGGTCGAAGTCCGGGTTGAAGCGCTTGAGCGCGGGAAGGAAGCGTTCGAGCAGTTCTTCCTTGCTCAACTTGAAATACTCGTGGCCGGGGTCGAGGTAGTCGCCGCAGTAAATGATGTGGTCGCCGCCGTAGTGTTCGGGCTGCATGTAGTTGGTGTGCTCGACCATGGCGAGGAATGGAAAGCCGGCTTCTTTGGGCAGGTTGTGCCAGTAGAATTTGGTGAGGGGCCGCGTGAGCGAGAGCACCATCACCACCGCGCCCATAGACTTGAGAGCGCACAGTTTTTCGGAGTACTGGGCGGGCAGGTCGGGCGCGAGCCGCGCCATCAGCGCGGGGGATGAAGTCGAGATGACAACGTCAAACACTTCTGACGATGAGCCGGTTTCCACCATCAATCCCTTTTGCTGCCTCCTGCCTTCTGCCTCCTGCCTTCTAATCTCTGTCACGGCGCAGTTCAATCGAATCTCCGCTCCCTGCTGCCTCACCACGCTGGCGAGCCTGTCCATGAACGCCTGAAATCCTCCCACGAATGTCCCGAGGCGCGTGGTGCGGGCGTGCAGCCGCGCCCACATCCACGACATATTCACGACCTTCAGATTTTCCTCGCCGAACTTGCCGACGATGAGCGGCTTCCAGAGCGCGTTGTACACCCGCTCGCCGCACCACTGGCGCATCCACTCGTCGGCGGTCACTTTTTCCAGCGGCTGCCACCACGGCGTCAGGCGCAGGTACACCATCACCAGCCCGAAGCGGAGCATGTCGGGCAGGGACAGGTTGCGGAAGAAGAAGCGCAGGAGCATCAGCGGCGAGTCGAGCGGCTGGAATTCGCCGTTGTAGTACACCACCGTGTACGGGCGCGGGAACAAGACCTGATCGCTCCAGCCCAGCTCTTTGATCAGCCCGAGGATGGCTTTGTCCGATGCAAACCAGTGGTGATAAAACTTTTCGAGCGTCCAGTCCCAGTGCGGCGCTTTGAAGCCGGAGGCCAGCCCGCCCACCTCGGGCGCGCCCTCGAAGATGGTCACGCGATGCGCTGCGCGGGCGCGGGTGAGGTCATAGGCCGCCGCCAGCCCCGCCGGCCCCGCGCCGATGATGGCGATCTTCAACGCCGCTCCGGAAGTCATGAGGGGGCCTCGACCTTTTGGATTTCCTGATACTCCGCCTGCACCTTGCCCCAGCTCAATCCCTCGCGCGCCATGTAATACGCGCCCAGCAGGGTGATGGGCAGCCAGAGCGCGGCGTGCAGGGTGAGCGTGTACCCAGCGGCGATCGGGGGCGCGACGCCGTAGGCGGTCAGCACGGCGATGCCGGGCGCGTCGAACGTGCCCACGTAGCCGGGCGCGGCGGGGAGCGTGGTCGCCAGATTGACGATGCCGTTCATCAACATCAACCCGAAGAACCCACCGCCGTAGCCGCTGAAATCAAAGGCGTGCATCACGAACCAGTATTTCCCCGTCTCCAGCAGCCAGATGACCACCGAGGTCAGGAAGACCATGAAGATGCTGCGCGGCGAGCGCAGCGACTCCAGCCCGGTCCAAAAACTCACCAGCATCCCGGTGATTTTGCTGCGAAAGCGCTCTGGGATGAAGGGCGCGGCGAAGCGGTGATACAGCCCGAGGGACTGGTGCGGGAACATCGCCGCGAGCAGGAAGACGACGAGCGCGGCGAAGAACACTGCCGTGCCGATGAGCGCCACGGATTGGATGCTCCCGGCAAAGCCCGAGTCGTGCGTGAGGCGGGCGAGGCCGTGCAGGTTGACGAAGACGAACATCAGCATCACCACGCCGTCGAAGATGCGCTCGACGACGATGGTGGCGAGGCTCGCGCTCACGGCCACCCCCTCTCTGCGCCGCAGCATGTAGGCGCGCAGCACCTCGCCCGCGCGGGCGGGATAAATGTTATTGCCCATATAGCCGATGGCGACGACAGGGAACATGGAGGGCGTGGAGATGGACTTGAGGGGGCGCAGGAGGTAATGCCAGCGCCACGCGCGCGCCCACACGGCCACAAAGTATACGGCGATGCCCGGCAGCAGCCACCCGTAGTTTGCCGTTTTCATCGCCGACCAGACGTCGGCCAGTTTCAAACTCCTCAGCGCGAGCCACAGAAAAAACGCGCTGACGAGGACCCCCACCCAGAATTGCCAGCGTTTCATGGTGTCCGACGTGTCTTTCGATAGCAAGCAAACGGCGGGGTCTGGCCCCGCCGCCCGCTGCGCAGGCGATTATACCACTCTCGCCCGCAACAAAAACGGGCGAGGCATTTTGCTCGCCTCGCCCGCTGGCCTGCTGTATTCGGTTGTCGGTTACGCCGGGGCCGTCTCCGGCAGCATCTTCTCGAGCACCATCTCGAGCGCGCGGGTGTGGCAGCACCAGCGGTGCATCAGAAAGAACTCACAGTCGCAATGGAAAACGCCGTTGTCGAAGTTGATCGTGTGGGGGTTGTTATCGCCACTGAAGGTGACGCTGAATTGCGTGAAGCGGAACCGTTCGCGTTCCTGAGCATATTTCTTGGCTTTCGCGATCTTCCCAGCATAGTCCAGCATGTTTGCCTCCTGTGTGAAAAAGATGTGAGAAACAAAAAGCACGCAGGCATGAACGCACGCTGCGTGCTTCTTATGTGATATGCGATTTTGCCAGCAGTGAAACTCGGCTCATTGGCCGTTTTTACCTCCAGACCCGGGCTGACAATCTAATTAGCAGTATAGGCGGAGTCGGCGGGAGAGTCAACTGCCGGAATCCCTACGCTCCGGGTGAGCCTAGTCCTATGAAAATTAACGATTGGTGAGAAATTCCGACCCTAAGTCTGGGGTTCGCGCCACAGCCGGAAGTTCTCCAGAATGGAGCCGCCGATGAATTCCCGCAGAATCGAATTGTCCGGAATGTGATCAGCCGGCGCGGGGCGAAACCACTGCAGGAAGGAAAGCAAGCGGTTGGCCTCCAAATATTCCGGCGTATCCGGTCGCACCTGCAGGAGCAGCGGCTCGGCCAACGGGCGCAGCACCGCCAGCTCGTGCACCAGCGCCGAATTGAAAACCGCGTCGCTATTTTCCTGGAAGGGAAAGATGTGCACCTTTTCGCCGTGCTTCACCGATTCCCAGCGCCGGAGCGTGTCGGCGGCGACGTAGCCGCGCGTGGCCGCATCGCGCACGGCGCGCCGGATGAGACGCGAATCGGTGGTGCTCACGCGATTGTGCCGGTCGAGGTTCAATTGGGTGAGCGCGGAGACGTACACGCGATAGACGCGCTCGGGCGGCAGGCCCGGAACCAGCGCCGGGTTGAGCCCGTGGATGCCCTCGACGATCACAATGTGATCCGGGCCGAGCGTGACGGTCGGGCCGGGTTCGCTGCGGCCGGTGAGGAAGTTGTAATGCGGTAGTTGCGTCGTGCGCCCGGCGATCACATCGCGCAGGTTTTCGTTGAACCGGTTCAGGTCGAGGGCGCGGATCGTTTCGTAGTCGAGCTGCCCCTTCTCGTCGCGCGGCGTCTGCTCGCGATCCACAAAGTAGTCGTCGAGCGCGAGCGGGAGGGGATGGAGGCCCTGAGCCAGCAACTGTATAGCGAGGCGCTTGGAGAAGGTCGTCTTCCCCGAGGCCGACGGCCCGGCGACGAGCACGATCTTGATCCGCTCGCGCTCGGCGGCGATGTCGGCGGCGATGCGGGCCAACCGGGATTCGTGAAAGGCTTCCACCACCAGCGAGATTTCCGGGAGACGCCCGGCGGCGATCCCGTCGTTCAGCGCGCCCACGCTGCGGATGCCCAACCGGTCGAGCCAGTGACCGGCTTCCTCGAACACCTCGAACAACTTGGGATAGGGCGTGATGGGCGAGAGTTCGGTCGGGCGGCTCTGGTGCGGGAATTGCAGCATGAAGCCCGGCGGGTAAGCATGCAACGCAAAGGTGCGCAGGTAGCCGGCGGAGGGCACCATATATCCCTGGAAGTAATCACGGTGGCCGCGCAGCGAGTAGAGCACCAGCGTGCCCTTCCGGCGATGGGCCAGCAGCCGGACTTTGTCTTCCTCGCCCCGCTCGCGGAAGAGTTCCATCGCCTCCTGCACCGGAACCTGCGTTTTAACGAACGGCTCGTCCTGCGCCACGATCGCGCGCATGCGCGCTTCGATCTTCTGCAGCTCGGCCTGGGAGAACGGTTCGCGCCCGCGCACCTCGCAGAAGTAGCCCGCCGCAGTGGAGGCTGCGTGCTCGATGAACACTTCGACTTCCGGAAACACTTCGGCGGCCGCCGTCACCAGCAAGAACGTCAACGAACGGCGGTAGATGCGCGCGCCATCCGTGTCGGAGTGGGATACCAGGATCACGTCGGCGTCGGCGGTGAGGGGCGCGGTCAGCTCGCGCAGTTTGCGGTTGATGACCGCGGCGACCACCGTCGAGGCGGCCAGGCCATCCCGCTTCGCTTCGCTCCGGGGACTATAGTCGGCCACGCGCAGGATGTCGGCCAGCGGCGTGCCCGGCGGCGCTTCGAAGATGCGGCCATCGGGGAAGCGCGCCTGCACGCGCTCGCGCGGCTGGCCGGGGACGATGCTCACGCCAATCTCCAATTCGGGATCACGTCCATGTCCAGCGCATCGCGCTGGCCGGCGAGGTAGCGGAAGTTCCCGGCGGCGGCGATCATCGCGGCGTTGTCCGTGCACAAGATCAGCGGCGGGACGCGCACCGGGACGCCCGCGCGCCGCTCGAACTCGGCTTTGAGCGTTTTGTTCGCGCTCACGCCTCCGGCCACGAAAATCTCGGCCACTTTGAATTGCTGCGCGGCGGCCACGGTTTTCCCGACGAGCACGTCCACGATGGCGGCCTGAAAACTCGCCGCGAGGTTGGGCACTTCGGCCACGTCGAGCGGCGCTTCGCCCTGCATCGGGCGGCCCGGGTGCTGCTGCTTCACCTCGTACAGCACGGCGGTCTTCAATCCGCTGAACGAGAAGTCCCACGTCCCCTCCAGCCAGGCGCGCGGGAACTTGAACGCGGCCGGGTCGCCGGGCTGCGCCGCGTTCTCGACGCTCGGCCCGCCGGGGTAGGGCAGCCCGAGCAGCCGCCCCACTTTGTCGAAGGCCTCGCCCGCGGCGTCGTCGAGCGTGCCCCCCAGGCGCTGATACTGCCCGTGATCGGTCATCAGCACCAACTCGGTGTGCCCGCCGGAGACGATCAGGATGAGCGCGGGGAACTGCACCGCGGGCGCGCCCTCGGCTAACCACAACGAGTACACGTGCCCTTCGAGATGGTTGACGCCGATGAGCGGCAGGTTGCGCCCGAAGGCGAGGCCCTTGGCGACGTTCATCCCGACGACGAGCGACCCCGGCAGCCCCGGCCCGCGCGTCACCGCCACCGCGTCAATGTCGCCGATGCCGAGGTGCGCGTCGAGCAGCGCCTGCTGCACCACCGGGTAGATCACCTCGATGTGCATGCGCGAGGCGACCTCGGGGAACACGCCGCCGTACTGCGCGTGGCTGGCCGCCTGCGAGGCGATAATATTCGACAAGATCGTCGTCCCGTCGGCCACCACGGCGGCGGCGGTTTCGTCGCAGGACGTTTCAATACCCAGAATGCGAGGCATAGGCGCGGAAGGCAAAAGGCAGAAAGCAGAAGGCAGAATTGACTGCCGACCGCCTACCGCCTTCTGCCTGCTTGTTTCACTTTCAGCACCAGGTCTTTATGATAGTGCGCCAGCGTCTCGAACTTCAGGGTCTCCGGGTTGAGCCAGACCGCATCTTCGATGCGGACGCCGAAGCCCTTCTCGGGATAGTACAGGCCCGGTTCGACGGTGACGACGACGCCCGGCTCGAGGCGGTCGGCGTTGCCTTCGAAGTCGGCCAACTGGGGAAACTCGTGGATGCGCAGCCCGATCCCGTGGCCGAGGCCGTGGACGTAGCCCTCGGTCGTCTGCGGGTTGGTCTGCAGGGTGGGATGGTTCCACGATTCGAAATAGTCGCAGACCATTTTCTGGTAGACGCTGCACAACTCATCCGGTTTCAGCGCTTTGATTACGGTTTTGAACGCGCCCAGCACGTGGTCGTAAGCCTGCTCGACTTCGGGCGGGGCGTAGCCCACGCACCACGTGCGCGTGAAGTCGTAGAAGTAGCCGCCGCCGGATTCCTGCGGAAAGATGTCGTACACAATCGTCTTGCCCAACGCGATCGGGTCGCGGTCTTCGCCGCGTGAGTGCGGCACCCCGGCGTCCGGCCCGATGGCGAAGATGGTCCCATCTTCGGCGTCTACAATGCCCTCGTCCATCAGCAGTTGCTTGATATGCCGCTTCGCGTCGCCGACGGTCAGGCGGGAGCCATCTTTCTTCACGAGATAGCCATGCCTGGCGCGGTGCGAGGTCAGGAACTCCTCCGTGCCCGCGACGACGCGCATGGTCTTCTTGCCCACCGCGCGGATGCGCTTGACCTCTGCCGCGTCTTTCGTGGCCGTGGCGCGGTCGAAGATCGTCTGCCCGAACTCGCCGACGATGCGGATGCCGGGGTTGAGTTCCTCAATTGCGCTCAGCAGTTGATAGGCTTCGCCCTGCTCGCGCCTGCCGAAGGCCGCCACGTTGCCCGCCGCGCCGACCTCCGCCAGGATTTTGCCGTACAGCCGGGCGGTGGCGCGCAGGCGGTCGCCTTTTTCTTGTTTGAGAAGCTCAGTGCGGTAGTTGTATTTGCTCAGTTCGATCACGCGCAGCCCGGATTTGGAGGCCTCGTCGCGCTCCATGGGGTTGGCGAAAATCACCGGGTCTTCGCCGCGCTTCTTCACCAGGAGGGTGGCCTCGGTGACTTTTGCGCCGTTGGTCAGGTAATACATAGACGGGTTGTTCGCCGCGCCGCCGGAGACAAGCAGGGCGTCGTAGTTGCGTTCGGCCATGAGGCGGTCGAGGTCGGATTTCAAGATGGATTCTCCTTTTGACCCCCATCCCCGGCCCTTCCCCCGTCGGGAAAAGCTCCCACAGGGGAAGGGAGTCCCCTCTCCTGTTCGCGTTTTTTGCGAACGGGGGAGGGACAGGGTGGGGGCAAGTCACTTCAGTCTCTTCTTCAATTCATCCCGCTGCTTGATGAGCCGCTTGAGCACCTCGTGCTCCCCGGCCCATTCGGCGTACTCGATGCGCTCCTCCAGCTCGGCGTTCTGGAGCTTGCTGTAGAACTCTTCGGAGTCCATGCCGAACTCGGCCTCGAAGCGCTTGAGCCGCCGCTGGACTTGTTGGATATTTTCCTCCAGCCGCTTCAAATACTGGCGCAGGCTGGCGTGGTCGGGGCGGTGATCAGACATTTAAAACGTTTCTCACCCCATTCAGCAATGCCGCCTCTGCCGCCTCCAGCACCGTTCGCGGGTCGAGCGTTACCTTGCCCTCGGCCACGCGGGCGATGATGGGCGGGTCTTGCGCTCGAAGTTTCGCGGCGAAGGCGTTGGGCGATTTGACCGCGAGCGCGACGAGTTGGGTGGGCAGTGTCTCGCCGGGGAGGCTGCCCCCGCCCACCGTTGACGCGCCCTCCACGACCTCGCCCGCGCCGAGTTCCGCAACCCAGCGCCGGGCGCGTTCTTCGATTTCGGCGAGCGGCATGGAGATCATGCGCCACACCGGGATTGCGCGCGTGGCTTCGTCGCGGAGATAGTGGAGCAGGGTGGCGGTCAGCGCCGCAAGGCAGAGTTTATCCGCCCGCACCGCGCGCGCCAACGGGTGCTTCTTGAGTTTGGCGACGAGGTCTTTCTGGCCGACGAGGATGCCCGCCTGCGGCCCGCCGAGGAGTTTGTCGCCGGAGAAGGCGACGAGCGCGGCCCCGGCCCGAATCGATTCTTGCACCATCGGCTCGTGCGCCAGCCCGTAGGCGGCGGTGTCCAACAGCGCGCCGGAGCCGAGGTCGTCCACCACCGGCAGGCCGAGCGAGCAGAGTTCTTCCAGCGAGGGTTCGGTCGTGAAGCCGACGATCTTGAAATTGGAATGGTGTGCGCGCAGGATGAGAGCCGTCTTCCCGGAGGGGTCCACGGCTTCTTTGAAGTCGTTCAGGTGCGTGCGGTTGGTCGTGCCGACTTCGACGAGTTTCGCGCCGGACTGTTTCATCACGTCCGGGACCCGGAAGCCGCCGCCGATCTCGACGAGCTGGCTGCGCGAGATGAGGACGCCCTGGCGATGGGCGAGCGCGCTGAGGCTGAGCAGGACGGCGGCGGCGTTGTTGTTGACGACGAGCGCGGCCTCCGCCCCGGTGAGGCGCGTGAGCAGTCTCTCGGCGTGGAGGCTGCGCGAGCCGCGCGCGCCTTGGTCGAGGTCGTATTCCAACGTGGAATAGCCTCGGGCCACGGCTTCCATGTGGGCGATGGCCGACAGCGACATGGGCGCGCGCCCGAGGTTGGTGTGCAGGATCACGCCGGAGGCGTTGACGACCGGCCGGAGCGTCGGCGTGGTGAGGGCGGCCAGGCGGGCGCGGGCCTGCGAGACGATTTCGGCCGGCGAGGGGATCACGGCCTGCCCATTATATTGGGCCCGAATCCCGTCGAGCGTTTCCCGAATCATCTCCGTGGTCAACGGGCGGCCATAGACGGTGACGAGGTCGCCCGCCTGCGCCAGCAGATGGTCCACCGAGGGCAGGTCACGCAGGCTCATCGGAGTCGGCGTCGGGCGTCCAGCGGGAACGCTCGCGCATGCGCAGGAACCACTCCACGCCGCCGAGGCCCGCGCCGAGCAGCAGCGCGGTGGCGAGGCTGAGGATGCCGCTCTTGAGCAGCCACGCGCACGTCGCGCCGAAGAGGCCGAACCACAGCGATTGGCGCAGCAGCACTGCGGGCGGGACGGGTGCTCGCGCGAAGCGGCGGTTGAGATAGCGCACGAACGGCACGGCGGTTCCCGTGAGGGCCAGGAGGCCGAGTACGAAGAACAGCCAGACGGGGAACGGCCCCGGAACGGGCCGCGAAGGTTGGCCCGCCGGCATGAGGTCGGCGACGAAGATCAGGTAGAGCAGGCCGGCCCATCCGAGCAGGGCCATGATCCACGCGGCGAGGGTGAGGCTGAGGTGGTTTTCGGGGGCGACGTCGTTCACGGGGCGGATTATATAGCAGAGTGATGGTTAGAGTTAGAGGTTAGAAGTCGGGGGTCAGAGAGTCCTCCGACCCCCGACTTCCAACTTCCAGTATAATCGCCCTATGCCCAGCGGAGTTGGTCTGGCTTCTTTCCCATATCCTGGTGATTCCCCGAATGCTATAATCGCTCTACCATGTCTCTTGCCGAAAACATCGAAACCCAGATCCGCGCCGAGCGCGAGGCGCGCTTTGGCGGCCTGAGCCTGCCCGCTGAGTTCGTCGTCCCGAACTACGGCGGGCGCTCGATCGTCAACGTCCCGGCCAGCATCGTGCGCCTCTTCGGCGGGTCGCTCAGCACGGCGCCGCTCGACCCGGCCCTCATCGAGCATTTCTCCTCGGACGTGCGGCGGATCGTGCTGGTGGTCATAGACGCGCTCGGCTATCAGCGCTTCCTCGATGCGCTGAACGCCAATCCGGATAACGGCTTCCATACGCTGCTGCGGAACGGCGGGCAGCTGACGCCGCTCACTTCGGTCTTTCCGTCCACGACCACGGCGGCGCTCACCGCGCTGTGGTCGGGGTACACCCCCGCCGAGCACGGCTTCATGGGCTTCCAGTTGTTCCTGCGCGATTACGACGTGCGCGCGAACATGATCGGCTTCAGCCCGGTGGCGACGCAGACGCTGGGCAAAGACCAGTTGATCGCCGCCGGGCTGGAGCCGGAGACGTTTCTGGTGGTGCCCTCCCTGCCGCAGACGCTGTCCCGGATCAACGTGCCGGTCTACGGGCTGATCGAGCAGCCGTTTGTGAAGAGCGCGCTCTCGCGCGTGCAGATTCGCGGCGTGAAGGAACTGCGCGGCTTCGTCACCTCGTCCGACATGTGGATCGCGCTGCGCGCGTGGATGCTGGATGCCCCGGCGGAGCCGGCGATGTTCGTCGCCTACTGGAGCGCGGTGGACAGCATCGCGCACGCCTACGGGCCATCGTCCGAGGCCGTGGTGGCCGAAGTGAACAACCTGGCGTATTCCTTCGAGCGGGAGTTTCTGAGCCTGCTCTCGCCCGCCGCACGCCGGGGCACGCTGTTCCTGCTGACGGCGGATCACGGGCAGGTGGACACGCCGCTCAGCCGCACGGTCCGCCTGCGCGACCATCCCGACCTGCGCAACCGGCTGGTGATGGGGCTGACCGGCGAGGCGCGCGCCGCATACCTGTATTGCCGCAATGGAGAAGTCGAGGCCGTGCGCCGGTATTTTGAAACCCGGCTGGACGACAAGTTTTTCTTGATGGATTCGCAAGCCGCGTTGAGCGCCGGATTGTTCGGCCCGGGGCGGCTCGCGCCTGAAACCCAATATCGCATCGGCGATCTGGTCGCCGTCTCGCGCGGGCCGGATATTTTGTGGGATCGCATCGACCCGCCCACGGAGCGCGGGCGGCACGGCAGCCTGCTCGCCGACGAGATGCTCGTGCCTTTTATTGCCGCGCGGCTGGATGCGTAACTGCGCGGTGCCCCCTTCGAACCCCGATGGTATAATCCCTTCGCGGGGCAAGTTACTATGCCAACGACCCCAAATCTCGACGAAATATCGTTAAACAATACCGGGCCACGCGCCCGGTTTTCGTTTTTCCCGGATGGTATAATCGCCTCCGCTTCACCCACTGATTACTGGTGACTGACGACTGATGTCTCTTCTGACTGGCACACAACTTGCAAAATCATACGGGCCGAACGACATCTTCGCCGGGGTGAACGTCGCCATCGCGCACGGCGCGCGCATCGCCCTCGTCGGACCGAACGGCGCGGGCAAGACCACGCTGCTGCGCATCCTCGCCGGGCTGGAAGAGCCGTCGCAGGGGACGGTGCACCGCGCGAAAGGCGTGCGGATCGGCTACCTGCCGCAGGAGGCCGCACTCTATTCGGAGGGGACGCTGTGGGAGGAGATGCTCACGGCTTTCGCCGACTTGCGCGCCCGCGAGGCCGAGCTGACCCGCCTGGAAGCGGCGATGGCCGACCCGGCGCAGCGGGAGGCGGTGATGGAGAAGTACGGCGCGCTTCAGCATCAATTCGAGCTGGATGGCGGTTACGAGTACGAGAACAAGATCAAGTTCGTGCTGCACGGCCTGAACTTCGAGCCGGAGGACACTCACAAGCCCGTCGAGATTCTTTCGGGCGGACAGAAGACGCGCGCCCTCCTCGGACGCCATCTCCTCGACCGCCCCGACCTGCTGATCCTGGACGAGCCGACGAACCACCTCGACATCCACGCGGTCGAATGGCTCGAAACGTGGCTTGACGAGTGGGGCGGGGCGGCGCTGATCGTCTCGCACGACCGCTATTTCATGGATCAGACCGTGAACGCGGTGTGGGAGTTGCAGTTCGGGAGCTTGACCGAGTATCACGGGAATTACTCGGCGTACGTCACTCAGCGGGCGGAGCGGCACGCGCGCGCGAAGGCCGAGTACGAGGCGCAGCAGGCCTTCATCGCCAAAGAGAAGGACTACATCCGCCGCAACATCGCCGGGCAGAACACCAAACAGGCCAGGGGCCGCCTGCGCCGGTTGGATCGGCTGACGCGGGAGCCGGGCG
>Ga0209109_10000914_pt1 | contig 16264 bp, 16 predicted proteins | sample Rifsed10ft2_FD_184004 | JGI IMG/M metagenome (GOLD analysis project Ga0209109, IMG submission 184004) | Soil microbial communities from Rifle, Colorado, USA - sediment 10ft 2 (version 2) | ecosystem: Environmental > Terrestrial > Deep subsurface > Rock core/Sediment | place: Rifle, Colorado... | reverse complement strand
GATCACCCTGAGCCAATCTCAGGGTAAGGAGATTAGTTCTGATGAAACTAAAAGGATCAAAACTAATACTTTACCTCTTGAGAATCTATTTGCAGGTGATATTTTCACTTTGCATCAAGGGTGACATTTTCTCTTTAGTATTGACATAAGCATGACCAGATGAAAGCGGGCTACATTGGCTCCATAAAAATGGGAGATGTTAACATCTAAGGATTGGACCAACTAAAAATTACTAAAACTGAGCTTATAAATTTTAGTATGTTACAATAAATCACAAATGAGTAGGAAGAAGCAAAGTCATCAAGAAACTGGAACTAATTCCAATCTCTTTAAGGTAGCAGAAATTAGAGAGGTAGAACCAGGTAAAAGAAAAGTGGTTTTAGTAAATGGCACGGAGATAGCTTTATTTAACATAAACGGTGAGTTCCACGCTATAAACAACAGATGTCCACATGCTGAGTTTTCTCTTGGTGCCGGGCTTATTTATGAAGATGTGGTTATCTGTCCGGGGCATGCCTGGACATTTAAATTAAAAACTGGTGAATGCATCACTAAAAAATCTCAGCCTGTAAAGACTTATAAGGTGGTTATAGAGGGTAAAGACATAAAGATTAAGCTTTAAAAATCATGGTAATTATTTACTCAAGAATTATCTCAAAAAGCAAATGTAAGCAAGGTAGTTGCATGATGCAAGATGCGTAATTTATCATGCATCATGTATCGTGCATCATGGATCCTTTTGTTATTAGTGTAGACTTGAGTCAATTTGAGGCTAAATAGCTGTTTTTAAATTGGTATCCTCCATTAGGCATCCTAGTCCCATCAATGTATATGTTATCTTCTAGGTCTATTCCTACTCTTCCCTTTGCTATTAGGTGATGAACTACAAAGGGATAGATAATCCACTCTCCTTCTTTTCTTATCTTTTCCTCTATTTCCTTTATATCTTCTTCTTTGAGTCCTTCAAGGGAAATTTGATTCGATTGGATGATTGCCGGACCGAAACGCTCTTCTCCTCTTGCTAGAAAGACAGTGCATTTAATCGTGTTTTCACCAGTTCTCAGGGCTTGAATAGGTGCCTCTACGCCTCGTACTAGATAGGTCTTTGTAATGTCACCGGGGTAGATGTTTAAAATTCTGTTTTCGTATCTACTTATAAAAATACTACCAAGTCGTCTTCTGTAACCAGCTAGAACTACTAAGTCTGGTTTACAAACCTCTTCTATGAGAGTAATTGCGGCTGCATCATAGAATTCTCTCGCCTCATTATTATCAGGGTTTTTTTGTAGAATCTCAAAGAACGATTTTGAACTTAGGCTAACCACAGGAATTCCAAACTCTTTGGCCCGTTCTGCCCCTTTACAGTTTGGAACATTTGTAAAAACCACATCGACCCTTCCATAGTTTTTCTCTCCTAGTCTCTCTAATCTTTTTTGTTCCTCATACAAGGCTACTAAGTTTGTACCAGTGCCAGAGACAAGAACAGCAATGCTGATCGGCTCATTGTTTGGCTTATATAATAGTTTTATTTCATTCATACTAGTCACTTCTATACTTAACCGCATAACCACTTGTAATATTTACTATGTAGGAGCGGCTTCCAGCAGCGACTCTATATCGCACCAGGATGGTGCTCCTACCTGGTGGGCCACACATTTTTGAAGCTACCTACTGGGAAAAGAGTTTTCCATTTTCTAGATAAATGCAACTAACTATAATTTGCTTTAGTCTTTTTTTTATGGAAAGTATATCAGCTTAATAACCATGAGCAACCTGACTCAAAGAGTCCTTACAGCCGTAGTTGGAGTACCTCTCCTTTATTTTATTCTTTATTTAGGTGGAATTCCATTTCTTATCCTCATTCTCTTGGTTATTTTATTTGGAAACATAGAGCTTTTTAAGCTTTTAGAAGCAAAGGGCATTCAAACTGAAAGGGAATTAGGAATAGCATTCAGTTTAGCGCTAGGGATAGCTGCATACTTTGGGTATTTCTATTTTGCAGTTGTCTTTTCATTCGCAGTAATAATCATCTTTTTATTAGCATTAAGACGACAGGATTTGTCTAACGCAATCATTGCTTTAAGCACAGGTTTTTTTGCGATTATTTATATAGGATGGTTTTTAAGTCATGCGATTTTACTTAGAAACATAGATCATAACTTAAACCTTAAAACTTATGTCGAAACTGTTCAGGGTCATAGTGATATAGGATTCTTCTATATCTTCCTTGTCGTTTCTTGCACCTTCTTAAACGATACCGGAGCCTATTTCATTGGAAGATGGAAGGGAAAAAGAAAGCTGATTCCACATGTAAGTCCCGGAAAGACACTCGAGGGAACAATTGGAGGCATTATTTCTTCAGCTATAGCAGCTATTGTAGGAAATTTAATTTTTAAATCCCCTATCGAATACCACTGGGTTGTTTTATTTGGATTAGTAATAGGAATTGTTGCTGTTCTTGGTGACCTAACGGAATCATTGATTAAAAGGAGCGCTGAAGCAAAAGACTCAGGGGGAATTCTTCCTGGCCATGGCGGCATACTTGATAGATTCGATAGTCTAATTTTTACTTTTCCTGTTTCATACTACATGGTCCTACTTTACTATTGGTTACATGGTGTCTTAGTTAATTTGTAGCTATAGTTTAGCGAGTTTTAATAATCTTAAAATCTAACTATTTTTTCCTTTTTAAATTGAGTAAAATTAGTAGCATTGTTATGATATGAGGTTAATGAGATGGGAAAAGAATATACTAAGTTTATTGCCGCTGCTGTGCAAACAGCGCCAGTTTTTTTAAACAAAGAAGAGACCGTCGGGAAGGCCTGTAGTTTAATAAAAGAGGCTAGAGAAAATGGAGCAGATTTAATAGTCTTTCCGGAAGCCTTTATCCCCACATATCCATACTGGCCTAAGGATTTGGGAACGGGACCAGAAAGGAAGCTTGTTATTGATGCATATACGGAGCTTTATAAAAACTCAGTTGAAATCCCAAGCGAAGATACGGATAAGCTTCGAGAAGCCGCAAAAAAAGCTGGAGCTTATGTAATTATTGGTATGAACGAAAGAGATGGCGGCACTCTCTATAACACAATACTTTTTATAGACAAAAACGGTACGATCCTAGGTAAACACAGGAAGCTTATGTCAATTGACAGTGAAAAATGCATATGGGGAATGGGTGACGGGAGCGACCTTAGGGTGTTTAATACTGAGCTAGGAAAGGTAGGGGGGTTTTTCTGCTACGAGCATCATATGACCTTAGCCAAATATGCGATGTTTGCTGAAGGGGAGCAGATACACGCTGGCCTCTGGGCGGGGCATGGTTTTGTCAAACCCACAATGGACTTCTCCAGTAGACAATACGCCTTTGAGGGACAGGTGTTTGTAATTGCAGCATCTCTTTACATTAATGAGGATATGGTTCCAGATAGTTTTCCACTTAAAAAATATACAAAGTGGGACTTTCCTGGCGGAAGCGGAATAATAAATCCAAGGGGAGAGTACATCGCTGGCCCTCTATATGACAAAGAAGGAATCCTTTATGCCGAAATTGATATGGAAATGATTATAAGGGCTAAGGCAGTAATAGATGCTATGGGACACTTTTCAAGACCGGATATTCTGAGCTTAAATATAAATAAAGAAAAATATTCCTTGATAAGAACCAAACAAAGTGGAGTTGAAACTACGTCGAATGAATACGGCGAGATTAAGAAAGAGATGAAGGAGTTAAGAGAAAGATATGAAAGACTTGAAGCAAAAATCGAGGAGCTTATAAAAAGCTCGAACACAGGTTACAAACGGGTGAGGAGGTAGGTAAAGATTTGCGTTTTTTTAAGGTTCTTCAAGCTCTATCCAATCAATCCTCTTCATGTGCTTCTTATCAAAGGAGCAGAGCTTCTTAAAACCTTTAGCCCTCATGTATGAAACTGTGTAGGCATCAATAAAATCTATATTTTTATCCTTATAAACTTCTGATGTCTCCTTTAAGACGGCTTTATTGGTAATCTCAAGATTGCGGGAGTTAAATATTCCTTGAAGTAGTTCGTAAATTTGGTTCCTTTTCATTTGATATACTGATTCAAGTACCCAAACGATTTCTATTACAATTACTTCATTCGTGATGAGTTTGATTTCCCCATGTTGAGCTCTTTTAAGGAGAATTTCTACTTTTTCAGCACGTTCAGGAATATCATTGGTGAAATATCTTATAAAAGGATTCGTATCCATAAATATTTCTGTCACTTCTTCAGTTCCTCTTTTATCTTTTCCCCTCTTTTCTGTTTGATTATTTTTCTAGCCTCTTCTGGAGAGATGTATCTTTCTGCTTTGACATAACCTCTGAAATCAAGAAGTGTTTTAGCGGACTTTAGAACAATAGTATTGCCCTCTTTTTCAAAAACAACCCTGTCACCGGGTCTTAGACCCAATGCCTTCCTTATCTCCTTAGGTATGGTTACCTGACCTTTAACTGTTATTGTAGTAGATTCTTTCATAAAACTATTACCTGTTTAATAAGTATTACGAATTAAAATAGTAATACTTCATCTGTGAAAAGTCAAGAAAAGTTAGTTTCAATCCCTTTTAGCAAGACTCGTTGTCTACCCAGTACATAGAACGAAGATGGGCTAAACGGTGTTCAGCCCCTACAGAAGTAGGGACAGGTTTTAAACCTGTCCTACCTATTTTAAAATTTTGATTTAATAAAAGTGATTGGCTTCAGCCCGTACAGAATATCAATTTCTGATAAGGGCAAGGATACCTCGCCCCTACATATTACATCGTATTTCAAATCTTGATTTAACAATACAATTTGTGTCATAATTAATAGTAGATAGGTAATTTATAAAATAAAAAGAGGAGGGAAATGCTATGGCACAAAAGAAAGGTCCTAAGGACCCATTTAGCGAGTTTATCAGGGTTTTTGAACAGCAGAGAAAAGAAATGGAGAAGCTAGCCAAACCATTCCTGGAGTATCCGAAGCGAATGGAAAAGGTAGTAAAGCCGTTTTTAGATTATCAGCAACGAACTGAGAAGATGGCTAAACCTATTCTGGAATACCAGCGGAAGCTCTTTGAACAATCTAAAAAGTTTCATGAGGCATTGACGCAAAACGTTGTAGAAACGATAGGGGAGGTAATAAACCAGATGATCGAGGAGCAAAGGAAGCAAACAGAGGAAGCCAATAAGCTACTTTCAGAAATGAGTCTACCTAAGCAAGTTACAGAGTACCTTCAGAATTTACATAAGATTCAGGAGCGATGGATAGAGCAGCTAAAGAAGGGTACTGAGATGATTGAAGGATTTGTTAGGTCCAGATAAGAAGGGTCACCATACTTACATAAGAATTTGCTCCTTTAGAACATCTGTGTACTGAAGATGCAGGTACAGGTAGTTGAAGTGCATCCAGTATGAAATAACATGGTTTGGCATTCATAACTCCCTAATGCTAAACAATTTTCTTCTTAAATAAAATTCTTCTTGACAATGAGTACAATTTGTAGTAAATATATAACTAAGCGGCTCCAAGGGGCTAAGGCTGATTTGTTTGAAAACCAAAAACTACCAAGTACGGAAAGAGGAGACCGAAAGGTCAAATCAAGTAGGGAAAGGAAACAATGGTTTTCAAAAAGAACAAGGTCACTCGGAGTCGTTTTTATATTGTAAACCAATTTTCCTTAGTAATTTCTTTTATATCCTTCTAATTGTTACCTAAATTTCGAGAATGCATGAGTGAATTGTTATGTGATAAAAAAGGAAAAGAAAGGCTCAGAATTTTAACGTAAATTTTCCCTTTATGCCGACCAATTTTCTTATCGTTTAGGCGTTGTCCTATTTTATGTTCTCTAGGATTTACCACGCTTGAGTAACCATACAAGCCCCTCAGTCAAGGCTTCGCGTGCCTTTGGAGTGGCACCAGCAATAAAACCTGCAAGTAATACTACTAGTGTGACCTCCTTTGGGTGATGTCGAACCCAGGAGAGTTTACCTGGTGCTGAAATTCGGAAGCGGGTTAGTCTTATAGCAATCCATACTAAAACTCCCGTAACAAGTAAGAGGAGAAAACCAGAGGCAAGGGCTGCTATAGGTGGGTTGAGATAATTGGTTAAGTATAGATAAAGGGCCCAGACGATAAACCCAAGCCCAATCACCATGAAAGCCCATGCCGCTCCTAAAAGTAAAAAACTTATTCCTAGACGCAACAAGACCATGCGTAGTAGCTTGGATTCATTAACTAGAAGTTGAATAAGCGTAACTATAAGCTTAAACATAGTCTCCAGAATCTATCTACGATCAAGAAGATTGCCTAGTAAAAATCCTACTAAAAAAGCTAAGAGTAAGCTCAAGAGGGGTTTTTCCTTAACCTCTTTTTCCATTGTCTTAAATGTCTTTTTGCCTCTTTCGCTGACCTTATCTAACTCCTCAACCAATTCATTTATAAGGTTTCGCGCTTCGGTTTCCAAATTCTCCTTGGCTTCCCTAGCTTCGGTTTTTCCTATGTCAATCAGCTTCTTGGCTAGCTCTGTCATGTCCGTGCGAAGCTTAACCATATCCTCCTTTAAGGTTTCTATGTCTTCCTGCAACTCGCGCTCTGCCATCGGCCACCTCCTATTTAAAAAACTTAATTCCTTGAGGTATAAAAAACAGATCAGTTTATAATGTTTATAATTTATTTGCGATCATCTTAAAATTCTAAGGCATTTAAAAAGTCTTAATAAATATATCTAATTAATAAAATCTTTTTCGTATTTAAAAAGCTTTCTTCCATATTGTCCTATTGAGATACACTGTATAATAATATTGATTCTACTAAATTTAAAGGGGATTTTTAATGAGAAGAGAAAATAAATTTACAAGCATAGGAAAGACGTTTCTTTATTTGTTATTTCTTGCACTAATAATAGGAGGTTTCATATTCATTTTTCCTCGATTTGAATGGCATGCGCCAACCGTGGAAATAAAGCTTGACTATGAGTTTATAGGGCTTCGTCCCTTTGATGTTGTGATAAAAGACAAAGGGAAAGGTTTAATAAGTGTTTCTATTGTACTAACAAACGAGCAAGGAGAGTTTCCATTGATCCAAGAAGATTATTCACAACCAGTGATGGATAAGAATTTTACTATCTCACTTGACTCGAAGAAACTTGGCATAAAAGATGGCCCTGCTACAATACGAGTGACGGCTGTTGATGGTTCATATTGGGGATTTTTTAAGGGTAATAAGACAATATTAAGTAAAGATGTCAAGGTTGATATTACACCTCCGAGGGTTGAAGTGCTTAGTAGAGAGAACTACATTAATTTTGGCGGCTCAGGGGCTGTGATTTATAAGACCCCTAAAGATTCTGTTAAGAGCGGAGTTAAAATCGGTGATTATCTCTTTAAGGGTTATAAAGGCCACTTCAATAACCCTGATGTTTATATCGCTATATTTGCTTATCCTTACAATGTGCCTACAGATGAAAGAATAGTCGTTAGTGCTGAGGATGAGGCCGGAAATTCAAAAGAGGTAGGGTTCACCTACAGACTAAAGGACGTGAAATATAGAAAAAGCACCCTCGATATCAGTGATGATTTCATTGAAAGCAAAGTAGTTCCGCTCTTAGGGGACGATTCAAAGCAAGGTGATGATCTTAAGGAGATTTTCCTTAAAGTAAACCGCGACCTAAGAAAGAAAAACGAGGAAGAGATTAAAAAGATCGGTGAAAATTCAAGGAATGAAATTCTATGGAAAGGTAATTTTCATCAACTTACAAACTCTAAGGTAGAGGCTAACTTTGCAGATGCTAGAACCTATGTTTATAACGGAGAGGTAATAGACAATCAGTACCATCTTGGCTATGACTTGGCTGTAACACAAAAATATCCTATTGAGGCAGCAAACGATGGTGTTGTTTTATTTGCAGGGGATTTAGGGATATATGGAAATACTGTCATAATTGATCATGGACTAGGTGTCTCTACACTTTATGGACACATGAGTTCTATTGATGTAAAGGTTGGTGATAAAATCAAGAAAAAGCAGATAATCGGAAGAACTGGTGATACTGGGCTTGCGGCAGGGGACCATCTACATTACGCGGTGTTCGTAGATGGGGTCCCAGTCCTTCCAATAGAGTGGTGGGATGAAAAGTGGATTAATGATAATATCTTGAACAAGATAAAAGAAGCAGAGTTGAATTTTGGCACTGGTAGTACTCAGGGTGATATTTCTGAAGAGAGTCCATCACAACCTAAGGTACAGTAAGATTGATCATTTACGGAAAAAACCCTGTAAAAGAAGCTATTTCTCAAACATTGTCTAAGATAGAAGAAATCTTAATTTCTCAGGAGTTAGAGAAAGAAAGGATTTCAGATATTATAAGACTCGCAAGAGAGAAGAATGTAAAGGTTTCATTTCTTCCACGTGATGCAATCTCAAGAATCACTGGGACTTCGAGTCATCAAGGTATCGCAGCTAGGATTTCAGAGTTTGAGTACAGTAATGTTGATAATATTCTTAGCAACGCAAAGAAAAAGGGAGAAAGACTCCTTATCATTTTACTTGATCACATTGAAGACCCTCAGAATCTAGGAGCAATAATAAGGACGGTCAATGTTCTTGGAGCACACGGTGTAATAATCCCTAAAGATAGAGCCGCCTCTGTGACACCTGCTGTTGTAAAGGCCTCGGCAGGAGCGGTGAGTTTTGTACCGATTGCGAGGGTGGTAAATCTTGTTATTACAATAAGAGATTTAAAGAAGAAGGGCGTATGGATTGTAGGAGCCGACCCTTCTGCTACTAAATCTGTTTTTGCAGAAGAACTTGGAGCCTTGGATTTAGCCCTTGTTGTGGGAAGTGAAGGGAAGGGGTTAACGAGACTAGTAAGAGAAGAATGCGATTTTCTTGTATCTATACCAAATCTAGGAGAGGTTTCATGTCTTAATGCCTCTGTTGCAGCAGGGATTATGATTTATGAAATATTGAGGCAGAGGAAGACTGAGAAAGGTTAATAATGGTCAGCAAGGAGCACCAATTACCCAGATTTCCTCCACCCTTGTGGGGGAGGATTAAGGTGGGGGGTTAAAACCTAACTCCTTTGCTATCACCTCTTTTACAACCTCGATTTCTTTCAAAACTTCATTATTCCAGAATCTGAGAACTCGAAATCCCTGAGCCTCTAACCATTCGGTTCGTTCTGCATCGTAAACAATCTGTTCGCTGTGTTGCCCTCCGTCTAGTTCAACAATACGCTTTTTCTCCAAGCATACAAAATCAACAATGTACTGTCCTAAGGGCTGTTGCCTACGAAACTTATAACCTCCGATCTGACGGAGGCGAAGATGTTTCCATAATTTCCTTTCAGCCTCAGTCGGGTTTCTCCTTAACTCCCTAGCTTTTATTTTATTCATTTATCCCCCATCCTACCCTTCCCCCGCTTAGGAGGGAAGGGATAAAAACAGCCCAACCTTCCTCGCAAGGGGGAAGGAATTAAAATCAAATCATGATTTGTACCATTATTCTATTTAGGACTCTTTTGTTCAATTGATGTTACCATCCTATTAGTCCTTTGAATTCTTCCTCATCAATGGTCTTAATCTCTAAGGATTTAGCAACATCCAGCTTTGAGCCTGGATCTTCTCCTATTACCACATAATCGGTCTTCTTAGTCACTGAACTGGAAACTCGACCTCCAAGCTCTTCAACCAGCCTTTTTGCTTCATCTCTAGCGAAAGACCGAAGCGCTCCTGTAAAAACAAATATCTTTCCCTTTAGCTTATCACCCTTCTTGGTCCTTGGTTTATATTCAACCTTTACAACCGCAGCTAGCATCTTCTCGATTACCTTTCTATTCTTTTTCTCTTTAAAAAAGTTCACGATGCTGTTTGCTACTTCAGGCCCAACAGTTGGGATTTCCATTAGTCTTTCTTCAGATGCTTCCATAAGTGCATCAAGATTGGGGAAGTTTTGTGCAAGTACTTGAGCAAGCCTCTCACCGACATGACGTATACTTAGAGCATAAATCAAGCGATCGAATGTGATTCTTTTACTCTTCCCAATCTCTTCTTCAAGGTTTGAAGCCGATTTTTCAGCGAATCTCTCAAGATCAATAAAATCATTCTTTTTTAAGTAGAAGATATCAGCTAAATCCTTGATTAAACCTTCTCTCATAAACTGCTCAACTATCTTTTCGCCAAGCCCGTCAATGTCAAATGCCCTTCTGGATGCAAGGTGTTTTGTCCTGCCTTTTAGTTGTGCGGGACACGAAAGGTTAGGGCAGTAATAGTAAGCTCCGTCTCTCTCTACCTTCGTCCCACACGAGGGACATGACTTAGGCATAATGAAGGGCTTTTCTTCTCCTGTTCTATTCTCGACTATGGGTTTCACTATCTCGGGTATAACGTCTCCCGCTCTTTCTACAAGTACTGTGTCTCCGATTCTTATATCTTTTTCTCTAATTAGTTCTTCGGTATGGAGAGTAGAGCGGCTTACAGTCACGCCTCCGATCTTAACCGGGTGTAAATTTGCAACAGGTGTGAGTAACCCCATTCTTCCCACTTGAACGACTATGTTTCGAATTTTAGTTGTAGCCTGACGTGGTTTAAACTTGTATGCAATGCTCCACCGTGGGTGTTTAGCTGTTGTGCCAAGCTCCCTTTGGTAGTCTAATCTATCTACTTTTATCACAACGCCGTCGGCTTCGTATGGTAAGTCATCTCTTATAGACTCCATTTCACGATAATAAGAAATCGCTTCATTTATATTTTTACAGTGCATGATTCTCTTTTCTGTCTTAAATCCCCAACCTCTGAGCTTTTGAATGATCTCCCACTGGGTTTTAAATTCATATCCTATAACCTCGCCAATTCCCCAGGCATAGAAATCAAGGGGTCTTTTAGCTGTGATGCCTGAATCAAGCTGTCGAAGCGAACCTGAGGCGGCGTTTCTTGGGTTTGCAAAAATTGGCTCTCCCGCTTCGCCAAGCTGTTTGTTTAACCTTCTAAAGGCTTCTAATGGCAATATCACCTCTCCTCTCACCTCTATTCTCTTCGGTACGCCGTTTGATGTGATAAGCCTAAGCGGTATTGCTTTTATGGTCTTTAAATTAATAGTAACTTCTTCCCCAACCCTGCCGTCACCACGGGTTGCACCTTGAATAAATAATCCATTCTCGTAAGTAAGGGATGCAGAAACGCCGTCGAATTTTGGTTCTGCTGTATATCCAATATCTCCTTTTAGATCTCGCAAAGTACTCGCGTGTGAGGATTTTTGCAAAACCTCTATTTCAAGGAACCTCTTTACACGCTTATCAAACTCAAGCGCATCATCCTCTGTTGAGATGTTATCTATGCTCATCATTGGAACGCGGTGTTCAACAAGGTTAAATCCCTCGGCAACAAAGCCGCTTACACGTTGTGTGGGTGAATCTGGGGTAATTAGTTCTGGATATAGAGCCTCAAGATTTTTTAATTCCTCTACCAGTGCGTCATACTCAGCGTCTGAAATCTCAGGTTTGCTTTCTACATAATAGAGATAGTCATGATGTTCTATCTCACGTCTGAGTTTTGCAGCCCTTCTTTTTGCCTCTTCCTTTGAGATGTGCTTTGTGCCTGTTTTCATCTACTCGATTTAACCACCTTTTACGTTTATATGCACCGAATTACCTTTACATTCATAATTCTCTGTATCTTGCTAAAGGGTCTTCATTGTCACCCGTGTCATTGTCAATATTCTTTTTATTGTCATTTCGAGCCATGCCCTGAGCCGAATCTCTGAACCCTTCGATGCCTCAGGATAAACCCCCTGAAGATTCTGGCGAAGTAGCAGCGAGAAATCTAGATCTCTCACATGCGTTCGAGATGACAGCTAGTGGTCAGATTGCTTCGTCTCGGAGCCTGTGCTGAGCGTATGCGAAGTGCTCCTCACAATGACAGAAGGCGCTGTCTGCTAATATGACGATACACTGCAGCTTGCTGCTGGGTTATTCATATTTAAATTGACCTCTAAACCATCTATCAAACTCATCATCACCTTCTCTATATGTGTTTTCTTTTTCTAAATGCCAACGAAAGAGGTTGGTTAGAATATATTCACAGATACGGTGTAGGGGCACGTTGCAACGTGCCCCTACTTTAATTCTCATTTATCTCTAACCTCGTTTAGCCACTTAGTAAGCCCTTTCAAATCCATAGTATTTATAACATCCTTTTTTTCTGCCCAACCCCTTCTTGCTGTAGAAACACCTAGCCTCATCATTCCGAGCTGATCCGGAAGATGGGCATCTGTGGAGATAACTATTTTAACACCCGTCTGGATTGCCTTCCTTACATTAATATCATTCAAATCGAGTCTTAAGTAGTAGGAATTAACTTCAAGAGCCTTTCCTAGTGCCTTTGCTGTCTTAATAACCTCATCCATATCCACCTCATATGCCTCACGTTCTCCGATTAACCTTCCTGTAGGGTGAACGATTGAATGCACAAAGGGATTATGTAATGCATTTACCATTCGTTTAGTCATGGATTCCCTATCCATTTTAAACCCGCTATGCACAGATGCAATCACAATATCCAATTCCTTTAAAACCTCGTCAGGGTAATCAAGAGTGCCGTCGCCTCTTATATCTACCTCTGAACCCATAAGGATTTTGATTCCTTTTATTTTCTTATTTAATGTATCGACCTCCTTTTTCTTTTCATATAGCCTTTCAACTGAAAGACCCCTAGCTATCCTGGAAGAGGGAGAGTGATCAGTCATCGCTATATATTCATATCCTAAATCCTTTGCCTTTAGAGCCATTTCCTCAATTGTCACTTTTCCATCGCTCCATTTAGAGTGCATGTGAAGGTCTCCCCTGATGTCACGGAGTTCCACTAGGTTTGGTAGTTTTGAGTTTAAAGCGGCTTCGATCTCGCCTTTATCTTCTCTAATCTCTGGAGGGATCCAGGCAAGCTTTAGGGTTTTATAAATCTCCTCTTCTGTTTCTCCGGCTATATTCTCTGTTCCTCGAAAGACGCCGTACTCGTTTATCTTGAGACCCTTGTCTAGTGCAATTGTTCTAAGTTTTATGTTATGTGCTTTCGATCCGGTAAAATACTGAAGAGCTGCCCCATATGAGCCTGGCTCTACTACACGAAGATCTACCTGCATACCGTTTTTTAGAATTACGCTTCCTTTAGTATCCCCTGCTGCTAAAACCTCTTTGACAAGAGAAAGCTTTGTAAAAGCCTTTACAACACGCTCCCCATTCTCTGCCATTGTAAGAATATCAATATCTCCTACGGTTTCCTTCATACGCCTGAGTGATCCTGCTGCGATGGTTCCCTCTGTGCCTGGGATTCTACTTATCTCGAAGATTAATTCTTCAGCTAGCGGGAGGGCGATTCCAAGTGGCATTCTTTCTCCACTCTGTTTTAAAAGCTCTATTCCACGTTTTATATCCTTAATCTTCTTCACTCCCATACCCCTAAGTGTTAAAATCTCCTTTCCGTCAAGTGCTCTTTCAAGATCATCTAAGTTTTTGATACCAAGTTCTTTATTTAGTTTAGCCAGGGTCTTTGGACCTAATCCCTGAATAGCTAATAGTTCTACAAGTCCTTCTGGGAACTTTTTTTTTAATTCGTCGTAGTGATTTATTTTTCCTGTGGTGATGAATTCCTTAATCTTGTCTGCGAGGTCGGTTCCTATTCCGGGGATTTTAGTAAGCTCATCTCGCTCTGCAATATCCTCGATATTTTCACTGAGCTCTCTTATATTTCTAGCTGCGTTTCTGTATGCTCTGATTCTAAAAGGGTTATCTTCACAAAGATCCAGTATGTCTGCAATCCTATCGAAAATATCGCCGATTTCTCTATTCTTGCTCATAGCGTTCTAAAGTATATTGTAGGTAAAAAGGGTTTTAAAGATAGAGACGACCCGGCGGGTCGTCTCTATAAAATAGGTTTATCTCCTTCCAATTCGGCGGAATGAAACTCCCATTTTGCCTATCGATGTTCTTCCGATTCGGTCGAAAGGGAGCCCTTTAAATTTAATCGCGAACCTTGGAAATCTTACTGTGCTACTGATGCGGTTTCGACTTCATTAGAGTAGCGTCTTACGCCTGCAAATATACCATCTGCAATTTCGTCTAGATAATCTGGATTCCTTAGTCTTTTTTCTTCCCGTGGGTTTGTAATGAATGATGTTTCTACAAGTATGCTTGGAACATCAGCGCCAATCAATACTATGAAGGGGGCTTTTTTTACACCTTTATTTTTCACAGGTTGGTATTTCCTGGCTACGTTGGTTGTGACGTAACTCTGAACGTGTGAAGCTAGCTTTTTAGATTCGTCAATCTTTGAGTTGAGAAGGTACTTTTTAATAATATCTTTTAGGTCGCTAATGCCTTTTGTTGTGGTAACGTTCTCACGGGCTGCAACTTCTAGGGAACGAGGGTCATTTGTGAAGCTTAGTACATAGGTTTCTATACCGTGAGCATTATTATTCCTAGCGGCATTGCAGTGAATTGATATAAAAAGATCAGCCCTTTCCTTTTTCGCTATAGCGGTCCTTTCTTCAAGCGGTATGAATCTGTCATTTTCTCTCGTAAGAACGACGCGTGTGATTCCGAATTCGCTCCCATCTTGCGCTAGTTTTCTCGCTAGGGCTTTTGCAATAGCAAGTGTTACATTCTTTTCCTTGAGCCCCGTTGGTCCAATAGCTCCTGGGTCGTGACCTCCATGTCCGGGGTCTATCACAACGGTTCTTACTTTTAATCCAAGCGCCCCTCGCAGCGCTGAAATGTCTTTTCCATCTAGTTTCGGAAGACCTGAAAGACTCTTATCCTCTTCGAGTTCTCTATCTTTCACAATGGCTTCACCACTTATCTCATCGCCGTAGATATCCATCACGATTCTAAAAGGGTCGTGTAGTGGGAAAACCTTATAATTTTTGAAGCTTCTTATGTAAAGCACTACTCTTACGGTGTCCAGTGTATTTCTTGCAAATTTAATGTCCTCAAGTAAGCCTTTTTCGATTGGCTCCATCTCAAGAGTCAGGCTAACAGTGGTGCCCTTTATATCAACGTAAAGCCTTGGTGGCGTACCACCTTCTGGGTCGGGTTTGAGGAGATGGGAGTCGAAGGGCATCTCCTTATCAAGGTGTATTACAACCCTTGTAGAATCATCCGTAGACCAGTGGCGTATTTGGCTTACGTGGGCTAATCCTTTCGAATTATCTTGAGTTTTAGCCTTCGCAATACTTTCTTCTGTAATTTTATTTTCTTTTGGTTTATACGCTGCAAACTGATCAAGCTTTTTCCCAGCTATCTCAACCATATCACCTTTTGGATATTCTCTTACAACCTTCTCATATTCTATATAGGCCCCTGACTTATCCCAACCTTCGAGGATTCTTGCTATCCTAAGCTGTGCATCGTCGGCAAGGGTGCTAACAGGAAAAACCCGCACAAATTCTCTATTGAGTTCAATAGACCTCTCTAGATTTTCCCTTGAATTAAACCTGTTGCCCATTTGTTCATAAAGCTTTCCTGATAGGAATAACGAAGTTGGAGCATTAGGACTATCAGGATAGGTCCTGTAAATGCTGTAGAATGCCTGTGCGAGTGTAAACCAAATTTCATAGTTGCTTACTTTTGAAGGATCTCCTTGTAGGTTTTTATAAAGAGTTATTGAATCTTGAAAAAGGATCTCGTCCTTTCCCTGGTCGGCCAATAGATGGGAGTAGGGAAATAGAATTAAAGCGATAAGAAGCGTTAGGATAAGGGGCCTAATGCTCAATTTAATCAAATAATAAATGTTTCTTAGGACGTTGTAAACAACTTTTTAAAAAATTTTTTAATACTTATCCCGAGGCGCCCTTGCCCTTTAATTATTTAACTATTAGATAAGTTTTTTGAAATGGGGGCGACTAAGTGCTAAACTTTGCAAAATGAGGGTTATAATTCTTGGATGCGGTACTGCTACCGGTGTCCCTATAATTGGCTGTAACTGTTCTACCTGTACATCAAATAATCCGAAAAATAAAAGAACGAGGACTTCGGTTTTTGTTCAAACTCATAAAAAGAATATCCTAATAGACACCTCCACCGACCTCAGATTTCAGGCTTTAAGCCACGACATAAGAAGAATAGACGCTGTTCTCTATACCCATTCACATGCTGACCATACACACGGCATTGACGAGCTTAGAACTTACAACTTTGTTAATAAAATGGTAATACCTTGCTATGGAAACCCCCAAACGGTTTCAACAATAAAAATGAACTTCAGATATATATTCGAT